>Ga0209040_10000159_pt1 | contig 45532 bp, 44 predicted proteins | sample BogFormECP12_OM3_FD_188240 | JGI IMG/M metagenome (GOLD analysis project Ga0209040, IMG submission 188240) | Bog forest soil microbial communities from Calvert Island, British Columbia, Canada - ECP12_OM3 (SPAdes) (version 2) | ecosystem: Environmental > Aquatic > Freshwater > Wetlands > Bog ... | reverse complement strand
AGTCGTAGAAAACAATTTGGTTTGGTAGGGGCGGTGGGGATCGAACCCACGACCTTCGGCTTAAAAGGCCGCTGCTCTACCACTGAGCTACGCCCCTAAAGTGTTTACTGCACAATGACTTGCGAGGCAGTTGCCTCCGATTTGTTTTCGCTGGTGGCAGTTGTGGTGGCAGTTGCTTCTAGCAGTGACACCACAGCGTGCAGCTTATTCGGACCTAGATGCGCGTACCGTCGTGTCATCGTCAAACTCTTGTGCCCAAATATATCTGCAATATCTTCGAGCGGAACGCCCTTCATGCGCAAACGACTCGCGAACGTGTGTCGTAAGTCCTGCCAACGAAAATACTTGACCCCGTCCCCATCACGGCGTCGTCAAACCAATGCCCCCCGTTTTTGAGCGGCTCGCCGGTGGAACACACGCCCCCTCCCGTCGCCCCGGTCATGCACAACCCTCAAGGCGGCCATCGCGGCCTCATCTAGCGGGACGTGAATGAGTGCTTCGTTCTTCGTCGGCGGGATATTCAACATCCGACCTCTAAAGTCTACCATGTCCCACGTCAGGCTGTACTGACTCCCTCTCCGCAAACCAGTGTTGATCGCGAAATCCAACTCGACAACATGCACAAGCCACTTCACTCCGATGACCTTTCGAAGCTTCTTATTGTCCTCGCGACGGTGGGTCACTGAACGAGCCGGATTCGACGTGACTTTTCGATTCAGAATCCCCAGGCGATAGCTCAGGGATATCAGCGAACGATAGTGATTGAACGTAGAGGGCGCCCACTTCTGCTGCTCAGCCCTCGTGCCACGGTGTTTAGTTCCCTGCCGCACGCGCTCGATCAGCGCCGGCGTCACCGAATATCCTGTCTGGGAATCGAGCAATCTCGGGGATGACCGCAATTGAATTGGTCACAACGGTGAGGGGACCACGTGTTTCCAGATTGGAGGCGAGGTGAAAGGTCGTCGAACCGTCGTCAATCAGGATGACATCCCCAGTTCTGACCAATTGGGCTGCCTCCCGACCGATGGCACGTTTGTGATTGAAGTTTTGACCAACTCTCTTTTGATATGAAGTCGCTAGGCCGCTACGGAGCATCGCGATACCAACTTTCTGGGCGGGAGCCTTTCCGAACGACTTCTGGAACTGCTTTATTTTGATTCCGTGTTCGTAGGTGCCGACGGAGTGGACGTAGAGGGTGTGTGTTGCGTGCGCACTCCGGAGGTGGCCCGTCTCGCTCAGGTGATGCTCAAGCGTGCGACGCGCCGTTTCCTAGATCACACCAAAGCGGGAGAACGGGGCTACGTGAAGTATGGCGCATTGAATGACTTTGATCTCTAGATCACTACTCCGGGAATCCCTCCGAATCTAGTTTCGAACTATGAAAAGATGGCCACCATTAAGACCATAGAATGTTCGGAGCAGCAAGATTAAGCGGAAGGCACTGAACGAACAGCCCCTCGGCAGAACAACATGTTCCCCCCGCTTAAGGGGGCATCCCTCGGAGCTGTTCACCGGTCGGCGCCTCGTCAAGCCGTACGTGATCTAACTTGCCCGGGCACTGATTGACACCGCAGGAATCGTGGAGACAACCGGAAAGCCGAGGTCACGCCACGCTTTGAGGCCGCCTTCTAGCGGCCGGACGTGGTTGATCCCTTTTCGGTGCAGGGCAAGCGCCACCCTCGCGCTTGTCCCTTCGTTTGGACAAGCGCAATAAAGGACGACGTCGCGTTTGATCCAATCGAGTGGAATCGGAAGATCTTCGTATTGCTTCAACTTGTGCGGGTTGATTCGAATGGCGCCCGAAATCCCCTCATGGGAAGACACGTGGTAGGGACAGCCATGCAGATCCACAATTACCACCGGTTCGCCGACATCGAGCTTGTGCTTCAGTTCCTGAGGGCTGATCCTCGCCAGTCGAAACTCACGCACGAAGCGATGCCAACGGACTAACCTGCGGCAGACAAACGCAACGAGTGCAAGAAGTACAGCAAAGCCCATCCAGGCCCCGAATCTTTGTGCGAACACGACGGCCCGATCAAGTTGCGCGCTAAAAACGAACCCTAGCCCGGCGTAGGCGCCTGCCCACAACGTAGCGCCGATACAGTCAAAGGTCAGAAAACGGGCGTAGCTGGTGCCGAACATTCCAGCGAAAGGAGGGGCGAGCGCGTCGAGTCCTAAAATGAACTTGGCGATCAGGAGAGACTTCGCGCCAAACATTTCGAAGATCTTTGTGACGTCGAAACTAGACGGCGAACTTCCTGACAGACCATGAATGAAGTGCATGATCGCGTTGCCGCGCAGGCGGCCTGCTTCATACCAGATCAAATCGGCCAGCACGCACGCCGAGACGGACAGTGCGATCACCACGGCGAGATTCAGTTTTCCTGCTCCCGCAAGCCCCCCTGCAGCCAGCAAGAACAATATCCCGGGCAACGGCAGGCAGAGTTGGCGCGCAAAGACTACCAGGAAGAGAACATAGTAGCCGTGCCTCATGAGATATTGGACGATGTCATTCATAAGTCTCTCTGTCCCGCAAAGAAGGCTGACCAGGATGAACGTGGCCCTCCCACCACTAGTTAAAGTTGGCAGTCCTGACTATCTTCTGGCCGTAGGGAGGATGCCATGTCGATGAGGTTACAGCATTTATCTTAAGTCTTAGTGGACTTCAAAGCACCTTTCAAAAACCTGGGTCTGACCTTCCGATGGGAGGTCTTCCCGTCGCCTTGACGTCCGTGTTTTAAGAAGATCACACGCGTGCCCGTTCTTTGTCTTAGTTAGATGAATGATGCCCCAAAAAAGGTCTACCTGGGCCCCAATATTCCGCTACGAGAGTCCTGCCAGCTCCGAACCCCGTATTCCTTGGTTTTGGTAACTAACTGAGTACTTCTGGTGTCTATATCTGAGCCTGCATTCAGAGCAGTGGGACTTAACTACTACTTCGCGACGGACATGTTCGATGTATCCAGGGGTCGAGCTGCGCCTTCTTCGTTATGTCATCGCAGTGGCTGAAGAACTTCATTTTAGCCGCGCTGCGGCCAAGGTGTGCGTTGCTCAGCCGTCGTTGAGCAAGCAAATTCGTGACTTAGAAGATGAAATTGGTACCCGGCTGTTCGATCGCACGAGTCACGGGGTTCGGCTGACGGCTGCTGGGCGCGTTTTCGTCAAACAAGCCGGAAAGGCACTTACCTATTCCGATCGCGCCGTTCAACTTGCACGCAAAGCTGATCCTGCAAAAGATGGCCAACTTCGATTGGGATACACACCCAGAATGAACATGCATTTGCTTTCAGCGATCCGAAGACTTTTGAGAGAAGAGCACGGTTCGATGCAGGCTAGTTTTCAAAGTCTCTCCACGGCAGAACAGGCGGCAGCCCTCCTCGAAGGGAGTTTATCGGCTGGAGTTATAACCATGCCATTTCATTATGAATCCCTGGCAGTGGAGCACTTACTGCGTGAGCCGCTTGTAGCCGCGCTTAACGAGAATATGGAAGTAACTGGCAGTCGGCATCTCAAGATTGCAAATCTAGCTGCGATTCCCTTGATTTGCAGGGCTAGGCGGCTGAACGCTCAGTCGCACGACCATTTCCTAAAAAAACTTCGCAAGCTCGGTTATGCACCCTTATCCATCGTGGAAGTCACAAGTGACGAGGAGGCTCTGCACCTGGTGAATGAGGGTCTAGGTGTTGCATTCGTAAAAACCTCGGCCCTGCCATCTGAAGCCACCCGCATTCCCATCTTCTGTGGGACCGATGCGGAACTCTTTGAGGACACTGGCCTCGCCTATCGCCGATCCAATCGGGCAAAGAATGTTCGGGACTTTCTTCAGGCCGTCCGAAAACAGAAGGTTAACCTAGCGGGCCAATCTCTCGAACATCCGAAGCAAACTTTGTTCCGTGACCGGGCCGATGCGAAACAATTGAAACTCTTCTAATTCGATCTTGCCGCAACCGGTGTGCAAGAACCCTGGAGTCCTCAGTTATGACTGTATTAAAACGGGGGCTAGCCCAGGCATTGGCAATCAACTCTTGCCAACTAAATTAGACGCGAGCTTACTGGATACGCTATAACAAGTCGCAGTTTTCTGAATGTGGAAGGAGAGTAGGTAGCCCTGACTGCGCAAGCTGCTCCGTCCAGGACTTGAGAATACCTCATCTCTTTGCTCGGTCTTTCCCAAGCACGGCAGTAGGAAATAATGACCTGAGGAAGTAGTATTACTTTCAAAGCATAATATGACTCTATATAAGTCTCACAGTTCGGAAAAGTCGCCATGAGCTCTGCCCGTAGTCTACCGTCGTGGAATATCGCGAATTTCGACTCCCGGCTTCGCACGACGATTGTGGTGTTACTCGTGGCCATTCTCTGCTACCTGGGAGACAGATTAGCTTACGTGACAGGAATACCGCCTGACCAAATCGCGTCACTTTGGCCTTCGACGCCTTTATTGGTTGCGGCTTTGCTACTGACTCCGAGGAGAATTTGGCCAGTACTCATCGTTGCGGGATTGGGAGCGATAGCTCTGGCTGACCTCAGGGACAGCGCACCGATTGGCGACGAGATTTGGTTCTCCATTGGTAACCTCGGCGAGTTGCTTATTTCGATCGTGGGGATAAATCTCCTTTTTAAGGGCGTACCCCAGCTGACCAGCGTAAAGGCATTGGCTAAATACTTGGCAGTCGGGGTAATCCTCCCACCGTTCCTGGCAGGCCTTGTGGGGGCAATAGCGAGCGTGAGCGGCGGCTACTGGGTGCAGTGGAGGCTCTGGTTTTTTGCCGATGCGTTGGCATTCCTGACTGTGACGCCTGCAATATTGACGTGGGCACGGGAGGGACGGACATGGGCGCGAAGCTCTCATGATTATCTCGAATTAGCAGCGCTGATGACTTTGTTGTCGCTCTTCGGATATTTCACCTTCGTAAGTGCTGGGCGATGGATACAACCCGCAATGCTCTATTCGCTGGTACCGCTTTTGCTGTGGGCTGCGTTACGTTTGGGATTGAAGGGCGTGTCCACGTCTATGATTTTGATTGCTTTTCTGTCAGTTGGGGGAGCCGCCCACGGTCGCGGCCCCTTCGCACAGCAAGGAGCTTTGAATAGCGTCTTGTCGATACAGCTATTTTTGTTTTTTGTTGCGATGCCTTTTATGTTCCTCGCAGTCCTAGTAGAGGAGCAGAAGCTGGCAGAGGAGGGACTCCGCGAGAGCGAAGGGCGTTTCCGCGCTGTTGCAAACACCGCGCCGGTGATGATCTGGATGTCTGGTCCCGACAGACTCTGTACGTATTGCAATAAGCCTTGGCTGCAGTTTACTGGTAGACACCTCGAGGCCGAACTTGGGAACGGTTGGGCAGAATGCGTGCATCCCGAAGATAGACAAGCCTGCGCCGAAGCGTATACGAAGGCTTTTGATCGTTGCCAATCCTTCACGATCGAGTACCGCCTGCGAAGACATGATGGGGAGTATCGCTGGATCCTAGCTACAGTAGTCCCGAGATTTGAGTCAGCCGACTCCTTCGCTGGTTACATCAGTTCGGCTGTGGACGTGACCGACCGCAAAAGAGCAGAAGAATCCCTTTCCAGTTTGAGCGGCCGACTGATTGAAGCGCAAGAGCAGGAACGTCACCACATTGCTAGAGAGCTGCACGATGACATCAGCCAAAAACTCGTGCTGTTGTCCATCGAACTTCAACAGCTCGCAGATAGTCTTCCGGATTCCCCGGCACGGCTACGGAACCAAATCGAGCCATTGATGAACCGCATTTCAGAGATTTCTAGCGACACCCACGCTCTCTCGCACCGGTTGCACTCTTCGAAACTCGAAACGCTGGGGCTGGTTGCCGCCATGAGAGGATTCTGCCGGGAGCTTGCCGAGCAGCGAGACGTGGAGATCGATTTTAAACACAGCAACGTGCCTGACATTTTGCTTCCACACGTGTCCCTTTGTCTGTTCCGCGTCCTGCAAGAAGGATTGAGCAATGCTGTAAAACACAGCGGCGTTCGGCATTTCAACGTTCAGCTAGAGAAACTGCCCGATGAGCTCCAGCTCACGATTCGCGATGCGGGTTCGGGTTTTGATGCCGGCATGGCAATGCACAAAGATGGGCTTGGGCTGATTAGCATGCGGGAGAGAATCAGCAATCTGAAAGGTACGATCTCGATTGTATCCAAGCCGCAATGCGGGACGGAGATACGGGCCCGCGTTCCGGTCGGCACTCGCGCGCAACAAAATCAAATGACCTCAACCGCCTGAGCCGATCTGGCGCATCAGCATTTATTCCGAAAGTATTCAGTAGACCGATACAGGGGTTTGACGCTCCAAAGAGATCGCGTATATACTCGCGCCTGCCCCGGGGATTTCCGACCTAACGGGGCCCGGACCTGGGCCAAATAAATCCATTTAAAAATTTAGGAGGAATGAATGAGAAAAGTATCGTGGACCACTCTGTTTGTGGTGATGCTACTGACCGCACTCCCCATCCATGCGCAAAGTCCGAACTATGATGTTGGGCCGGTGTGGCGGGTGACGTACTACCACTTGAAACCGGGAATGGGCGATGCGTTCTGGAAGGATTTTCGCGAAAACGTGAAGCCGCTCTTTGAAGCCTATAAAAAGGAAGGTTTCATCACTGATTACAAGGCCTTCACCAACCTTACTACCGATGGACCGAATGATTGGGACATCGCCATCGGGGTCCTCTATCCAAACTATGCTGCCTTTGATCAAATAGACGCCAAAGCGATGACCATCGTCGTCAAACACTACGGCTCACGAGACGCTGCACTCGATTTCGCGAAGAAGCGCAGTGAGATACGCGAGGTGGTATCCAGCAAAGTGGCGCGCGAAGTGACGCCTAAGTAATCGTGGAAACGGAAGTGCTATGAAACCAGCGGGACCCCGAGCGCCTTTTCTAGGTTACAGCGTTCGGGGCTTGCCGTTAGCGAAGTGGCAGAGTTCCCCCAGATAATTCATGAACCGGTCGACGGCCTTTCGGAACCTCGAGAAACAGGACCCACATTCGCATCTGTCGAATTGGCTCGAGTTTTCTATCTTTGATAAACCGTTTGGCCTGCTTTGATGGTCTGGAGCACTTTAAAGTCTTTGAATTTCATGGGTTGATCTTCAAAGAATTTCCGGAGAGCACTACCATGTCGCCAAGCTTGCCTGCGGGGAGCGTACTTTTCTTGTCTAGGGTGACCCATAGATAATGTTGCGGTACCAATCGCCCCCAAAAAAGTGTGCATAGGAAAGAGACAAGGAATCACTTTCATTTCTTTCAGAGCTGGTAATTTATCCGTGCGAATGACCTGGCCGTGGATGAGGGCGTCTGGAATTGCCGGATAGTTGTTGCGGGTTATTTCTCCAACGCGCGCGGGTGTGGCGGCGATGATTTCGTTCATCGCTAGTGCATTGCTGTTCATCACGCAAGAATGACCTGAGATGTCCACGATAACGATGGGGACATCCGTGGCGACTTTATCAAGGTCGACCTTGGTGGGATGCCACCCTTCCTTTAGAACCCACCGTCATAGCCCATTCCAAAAATTCAGCCGTTGGTCATCTGCGTGCCGTTTTTGGCGTAGCAGTCTCTGAGTTCCTTAGTCACATCACAATTAGTGCCGTGCGCTGCTATAGACGGCAGGTATCAATCACGTACAAGGAAGTATTGGACGAAATTGCTGTTAGGGAATAAATTCCCGCCAAATGAGGCGTGACCTCAAAGCGCGGCCACCGATGAATTCTTAAACAGGAGGAACGATGAAGGAGTTTCGCTTCTTTGACTGGAACGAAGACAGCCAACAAGCATGTAGAAGTGGGCTTGCGTTGGTATGCTCCCTGGCTTTGGCTGGCACGGTGTCGGCTCAAGCAGCGGGTAATTCCCCATGGGAAAACGCCGTAAATGTTTTACAGCAATCATTCACCGGGCCTATCGCGAAGGGGCTTGCTCTAATTGCACTCGTGATCGGCGGGCTCACGTTCGCATTCGGAGAAGGCGGAGCCAAGAGGACCTTCGCTGGAATCATCTTTGGTATCGGAATGGCCGTTCTCGCCGTGAATTTTCTCACCTGGTTGTTTGGCGTCTGAACTCTCCCGAGGCGAATGAGCATGATCCGCAACCCCATTTTCCGGTCCCTAAATCGCCCCCTCACCATTATGGGAGCAGAGCGAAAGCTATTCTTCTTTGCTCTGGTGCTTGGGTCCTGCGTGTTCAACCTTCTAAACAGCTTGGTCGGGGCAGTCGGGATGTTCTTTGCCTTGTATCTCTTCGCCCGCTGGGCCACGGAGACGGATCCGCAGATTCTCCGATTCTTGCTGAATTCAACAAAAATCCGGACTCAATACGATCCAATGAAATTTGAGCCAATCGCTGTTCGGAGAATCAAGGATGTTTAGGCTCAAACAGATCACCAAGGAATTCGACGCAACCGGCTCGCTGTGCAGCCAGATCAACCTCTTCGGCTTTCTTGATGACGAGATATTCCTCACCAAATCGGGCGATCTCGGAATCATCTTGTCGGTTGACGGCGTTGATTACGAATGTCTGGACACAAACACGATCGAGAATCTCACCGCAAGACTAACCGCCGCATTCCGGCTTTTTGATGAGAACTGCCGAGTCTATCAGTACCTGTTTAAGCGAAATCGAGAACACATCCCCTCTAAGACCTATGACAACCCCATCGTCAATGCCGCAATTCTCAACCGCATCCACTACCTAAACGCCAAAGCGGACTCTTTGTATTCCGTAGATATTTGCTTTGTGATCCTGTTTGAGGGTTTCCGGCACAAGGCATCGATTCTGACTAGCTTTGCCGCGCTTCCGTCTGATCCAAGGAAGGCCATCCGCGAACTGCTTGCCAGGCTTTCGACTCGGAGGCAAGTCGTGCTGATTGAGACTGACCTCGAAAGGTGCAGAGCATCTCTTCGGGCAAAAGTTCGCAACTTTTGTGCCCAAGTCCAGGACTTTGTCGGTATAAGGACTCTGCCCAAGGCGCAGGCATTCCGCGTACTAAAGCAAATTCTGAATTTCTCGCGACGGAAGGTCGAAAACGCTCAACTGAAACACGATACGTTTCTCGATTACTACCTGTGCGAATCTCATCTTGAATGCCACCGCGGTTTTCTTCGCGTGGACGACTTCTACGTCAAAGTACTGACGCTTAAGGAACCCTCGGCACAAAGCTTTCCACTCATTTTCAAACGGCTACTCGAAGTGGAAGCCAACTATTTCATTTGTACGGAATGGAGGAAACAACGACCGTCGAAAAGTCGCTCTCTTATTCACTCCCGACGGCGGCACTTTCATAACACAAAGCGTTCCATTTCGAGCTACGTCACCACGTCAGACCAACCCCAGCGGAATGAAGACATCTTGATCGATGAGTCCAAGGAAGCGCAGGTCCGCGACCTTGGCGAAGCGCTGAAGGAACTGGAGATCAAGGGCAACTACTTTGGGCAATATTCACTCACCGTAGTGCTTTTCGACAGAGACCTCAGCAAAATCGAAGAGGCCTCGGCCGAGTTTTATAAACACTTCAGTGTGCACGATGCCCTGGTCTACGAGGAAAGTTACAACCTATTCAATTCCTACCTCGCGACCGTACCCGGCAACTACGCTTTCAATCTGCGGTCGCTCTTGATCCTGAACACAAACTACGCAGACTACTCCTTTCTTTTTACCCTGCACTCGGGGAACAAATTCAACGCTCACCTCAAGCAGGAATACCTCGCAATTCTTGAAACCAATTACCGGACCCCGTATTACCTGAATCTTCACTACAAGGACACGGCACATAGCGTCATCCTTGGGAGGACTGGATCAGGTAAGTCTTTTCTTCTCAATTTCCTGATTACCAATCTGCAGAAATACGCCCCTTACACTTTCATTTTCGATCTCGGTGGCAGCTTCGAGCACCTCACGCGACTTTTTGATGGCACCTACGTCAATGTGCGCCCACATACAGCAGGATTCACGATCAATCCATTCTGCTTGCCAAAGAATAAGCAAAATCTAGATTTCCTGGCCCTGTTTATCAAGGTGCTCGCTGACAACCATGCGGGAGACCCACTCTCGACCGAGGAAGAACAGGAGCTTTATCAACAAATTCATAACCTCTACAGCGTCGATCCCGAACTTCGGACCCTGGGAGTCCTCGTGAACACCCTTCCCCGCGGGCTTTCCTTGAAGTTACAGAAATGGACCGCTGGGGGGCAGTTCGGTTTCCTCTTCGACAATGTTCAGGACACCGTTACATTTTCCAGGTTCCAGTGCTTTGATTTTCAGGGGATGCAGCAGTATCCGCAGATTCTCGAACCACTTCTCTTCTACATACTCCATCGAGCTAACCAGGTCATCACCAATCGCGACATTTCACACGTGTTCAAAGCCTTCCTAATCGATGAAGCCTGGATTTTTTTTAGTGACTCTCGGATACGCGCCTACATCATCGAGGCCTTGAAAACGTGGCGAAAACAAAATGCCGCCATGATCCTCTCGACGCAGTCAATCGATGAATTGCGGAAGTCCGACATAGTTGACGTCGTCATTGAAACCTGCGCGACCAAAATCTTTCTGGCCAACCCGGACATGGACCGTGATCTATATCGCAACCAATTTCATCTTAACGAAAAAGAAATTGACCTCATCTCGACTTTGGTACCCAAACGTCAATTCCTGATCAAAAATCATGACATCGCGAAAGTGGCGAACCTCGAAGTCGACCCGAAGAGCTACTGGCTCTACACCAACGACCCCTTTGACAACAAGAAGCGTAGAGAAGCTTTCGAAAAATACGGATTTGAGCGAGGGCTTGAAATTCTTGCAGGTGAAATTCCATTAGCGCAACAGCCATCCCACTAGGAGGGAACAATGTTTGGCAAGCAAAGTTTGTGGTCGTCAGTTGCAGCAATTCTGATTCTCTTTCTCGCCTGTCTTGCAGGGATCGTATTGTCACCCACCACTCACGCGGAAACTCGGGCACGAACCGTTCAGTACGCGGAGACTGATATTGTGCAAATTCGGGCAAAGATACGTTTCTCCACCCTCATCGTGCTTCCGGCAAGCGAAGAGATCCTGGATGCCACCACTGGTGACAAGGAATTCTGGATCATCAACGGAGCACACAATCTCTGCTACCTCCATCCAGCACAAGCCGGTATTCGGAGCAATCTCAATCTCATTACCTCCAGCGGCCACGTCTATTCGTTCCTGCTGACCGAAGTTAGTCGCGATACATCTTCTGAGCCTGACCTGAAGGTATTCGTCGAGCGCAAGGAAGAATCAACTATCGGCGGAAGTGCGTCAGTTCCTCCACTAGCGCGAGCGTCGGAAGTGCAGGCCTACAAGACGGCCGTTGACGCGGCACGGGCTGAAGCGTCTCAAGCGGTCCAAGCAGCCGAGGAGCGGGCACAAAAGGAAATTAGCCAATACAAGCAGCAGTACGCTGGCAAACTCCAATTCGATTACAGCTATGAACCAAAAGGGTCTAGAGCACCGTTTACGGTCACGGCTATCTACCACGACGACAAATTCACGTATATCAAGTCTTTGGCCCAGGAAAAACCAACCATCTATGAAATAAAAGACGGAAAACCCAACCTCATTAATTTTGAGTTGAGCAACGGTGTCTATGTCATCCCAAAAATCGTGGACAAAGGCTACCTAGCACTTGGAAAAAAGAAAATGTCATTTGAAAGGCACACCGGCTGATGCGACAAGAGTCTCGGAATGGAGATCGCAATGCCCGAAACAAATGAACGTGCAACTGATCCAAAGAGCAGTTCCCAAACTCGGGCTACTGTCGAGCGGAAGGCAGTAAAACCGGCGGGTCTGCTTCCGAAGAATACGCAGCAACTTGTGATTCTTGGCGTGGCGGTCGTGATGGTGCTCATTATGTGGCTCACGGGAAACGGCAAACGAGTCACGCCGGCAACAGCCGGTACTCCCGCGTCACACGTGCAGGCCCCAGACCCGGCAACGGTACAGGACTTTAAACAATCCATTCAAAAAGACCAAGCTGCAACACGGCAGCCGATCTCAGAGAGCGCCTTGGGACGGCTCCAGGCAATGGGCTTGTCGGACAGAATACCCCCTGGGAGCGTGCTGCCTCCGGATGGCACGCCGCCCCCGTTGGTGGCCGGCGCAGTGACCGAAAATCAGCCACCCCCTCCACCACCCGATCCGGTAAAGGAAGATCAAAAAAAACGTGAATATTTGTCACTCTTCGCTCCGAACGTCGCATTCACGTCCCGCAGGGGGCAGGAAGCGGAGCAGCTGGTAGGTTCGCAAGGCCGACCATTGACGATCGCTGCCCCGACCGCAGCACAGCAACCATTAGCACCAAACACCGAGGAGTGGGAACAACCAGCCCAGCAACTTCGGGAGCCGCTGCCGAAACCGAGCGGTGTGCCAGTGCATGTCAATCGAGACTTGCAACCGAACGCTCGAGAGGCATCGCGAGAGCAGAAAACTGAAAACGGAGTTGTTCACAACCCGGACGGTTCGCTTCCGGGAGCGTTCCATTCTTCAACCGGCAAGCGTTACGTCTTGTTCGAGGGAAGCATACTCGAAACGCTTCTCATCAACCGGCTGAATGGCACCTTTTCAGGTCCCTTGAATTGTCTCGTGACAAATGACATTTACTCGCACGATGGCCAGCACGTTTTAATTCCAGCAGGATCAAAAGTTCTAGGTGAAGCGAAAAAAGTAGAGGCGTTCGGGCAGCAGCGACTCGCCGTTTATTTTCATCGACTCATCATGCCCGATGGGTTCTCCGTGACGCTCGACGAGTTTAAAGGGTTGAATCAAATTGGCGAGACTTCCCTGCGGGATAAGGTAAACAACCACTATTTCCAGATCTTCGGCGCTTCCCTCGCCATCGGTGTTCTCGGTGGAATCGCTCAGGCGGGAACCGGAAATGTCTACACCAACTCTACCTTCGACCAGGCACGCGCCGGTTTCGGTTCGAGCTTGGCAAACTCCTCGATGCAGATTCTCGATAAATTTCTAAATGTCTTGCCCACTGTCACGATACGAGAGGGCAACCGCGTCAAGGTGTACCTCGCAGGCGATCTCCTATTGCCGGACTACAACCAGCACACCATGCAGCCCGACATTTAGGTGTCTTTTCCGTCAGAAAAGTGTTGCTGCAAAGGAGAGTCTACAATGTCAAAAAAGATCGTCGCAATTGCCATGATTCTAGCACTTCTGATTCTTCCAGCCGCGTCCTCCTACGGACAGTTTGGCGGGATCGTCTATGACCCCACCAACTACGCCAATGCGGTACTCCGGTACAACCAGCTCGTGCAACAACTGACCCAACTCAAACAGACCTACCAGCAGGTCCTCAACCAGTACAACCTCGCACTCCAAATGGCGAAGAATCTCAAGAACATGCCTGCCCGGTATCGGGCGATTTTCTCACAATGGCGGAATTTCACTGCCAACGATCTCTATGGAAATACCAACGCTTGGGTGAATGCTGCCAACGGCGCTGGCGCACAAAGTGTTGGTCCCGCCTATCTCCAAGCGACCATCCCATTCCTGACTTACAACCAGTCTGACCTGAATGCTATTAATCCCACCGACGCGCAGAATCTGAAATCGGTCTACGCCTCTCTTGAACTTTCCGATGGTGCCAACGTATCGGCTCTTACTACCGTCGGCAACATTCGTGCAAACGCTGCAACGGTTCAACAACAGATCGGCAATCTTGAACAAGACTCCCTATCTGGGGATCCGGCACTCAATAGCGAAGTCAGTGTTTTAAACAAGATCAACGCCAGCAACGTCCTGACACTTCGCACTCTACAGGATGCCAATAACCTCAGGCTGGCTGCGCTCGAACAGCAGGTCTTGCAGGCAAAACGACAAAGGGACATCGATGCTGCCAATCTCAATTTCGCAATCGACATGCATCAGCAGACCACGCAAAACCTCGCACTCTTCAACAGTAACCTGACAGAGAGCCTCGGCACCTACAGGCTCCCGTAAGCATGGCGAAGGCCCAGGAGAATCGGCAGAAGGAAAACTCATGAACTTCTTCGATCAAATGCTGCAAGCCGTCAACACCTTGGTTCAGCAGAATCTCGGAGTCTTCGACGGTATGGGACATAACCTCTTCCGGGCCTTTGCAACAATCTTAGTCGTTTGGTACGGGGTCAAGGCCGCTCTTGCCGCCGGCGAGCACCGCGGAGGTTTCCACTTCGCCAACTTCGTTAGCCTGATCCTCATGATCAGTTTTGGTTTTGCCATGGTCAACTACTACGACACTCCCATTCCTGGTTTCGGGAGGGACTTTCACCACCTCATCACCGACCAAGCCGCGAACCTTTCCAATCAAATCGGCCAGGCTAATGCTCAACGAATAGCCGACGATACGACCTATGTTCTCGGCAATCTCGATACCCCCAGCGTGACCCAACCGGTAGCGATGTTTCTGTTTTTCCTCCTACTTCTAGGTGCCCTGGCAACGGAAGCACTGGCCCTAATCGTAGTCTCATTCGGCATCGTGGCGACAGCAGTATGCATCCTGCTTGGTCCAGTGTTTATCCCATTTTTCATCGTGCCCCAGCTCGATTGGCTCTTCTGGGGATGGCTTAAGGCTTTCATTCAATATTCGTTTTATCAAGTCATTGCCGCCGCTGTGCTGTACATTGTCAGCCAATTCACAACTGGAATTATCCACGCACAGATCACTGGCCTCATGTCGGCAACCGATTTGATCAAGGCATTTCCGGTTTTGCTCGTAACGTACTTCGCTGCGATTTACGCCATTTTGAAAGTTCCCACTCTCACAAGCCACATCTTCAGTGGCACTTCAAGTGGCTCCGCCGTTGCCGCGTTTGAGAGCGTTGTCCGGGCGCTGGGGGCACAGGCATGAAAGATACAACCTTTAACGAAGCCAAACAGCTTTACCTCGAGCAATACGCCTCGGCCATTGTGACTAGCGGCTATCTGAAGATCGCCGTAACCCTCCTTTCACTTGTAGTCTTTGGTCTGGTCGTAATGAACCTCAAGATTGTCCGGACGCTTGAGAGCTTCCGGCCGACGGTAATACGTATCGACGAGATTGGCCGTGCTCAAGCTGTTGCGTATGAGAACCTCGTCTACAAGCCTGAATACACAGAAACGAAATATTTTCTGACCCACTTCTGCCGGCTCTATTACCGTCGAAATCGCTCGACGATCAATGATGATTTCAGCCAGGCACTCTATTTTCTTGACCGTAAGCTTGCAAGCGACACCATCCAAGCGTTCAAAAAGAAGGCGGTGATCAAGACCTTTCTGACCGACAGTCTGGCCCCAGAAAAGGATATTGACGTCGAACAAGTTGTCATCGAACCGATGGACAAACCGCCTTTCAAGGCGACAGTTGATTTCTATGAAATTGAATATGCACCCGCAGATCATTCGGTCATGCGGAGAACATTGTACACCGCTAGTTTTCTGTTCAGTTTCAGGGATCACGTCCCAAATCAAGACATTCTCGTGAATCCCTTGGGCCTCACGATCACCTACTTCCGCGAAGACCAGGCTTTCCTCAAATGACCACACAACACGCTCAAAGTACGGGCTCGAAGGAGATTTCCACTTGATTCGCCGCGCCCTATTTCTTTCGTTGATGCTAATGGTCTTGATTGCCTTTGCGCTCTTTGACCGACTGACTTTTCTTGCTCCGCAAAGAAAGCTTCTCCTTTCACACTGTGGTGTGAGCGTTGGGTTGTATCTCGCCATTCTCGCTTTAAACCTCTTTGCAGCAGCCCTCACAATCAATCGAAAACTTCTCCTCAAAGATACTGGCCGAAAGCTATCGCACTTTGACAAACACCTTCAGGCAGTGAACTCGCCTGGCAGTTCCAATCTCCTTGGGGAGGTGCACTAGTCGATGGATAGATGGCGGATTCTCGACGTGGAACAAACGGCATCGGATCGGCCTGATCAGCAAGCGCGTAAAAAGCCGGCTGAACCCGATCAGGCGATTGCACGCGGAACCACCAGCCCTTTTGAGGAGGCTAACAAAACAATCTCCCAGCCACTTCGGGTGGAACGGGCACGCTTATGCGAGCCCAGGACCCAACACAACATCCAAAACCGTTCTTATGCACTTCGGAATTCAGAGATTCGAGCCATGGCAGAACTCGGGACGTTTAGAACGGTGGACGTAAGCGATCTTGTCAGATTCGCCTATCAAGGCGACGAAGAACGAATGAATCAAGACATTCGCAGTCTTCGTTCGCAAGCCCTGGTTGAGGAGAAAACGATCTACCGGGCGCACCGGCAGCCACGAAGAATCCTGACTCTTACGGAACAAGGGCAGCGCATTCTTCGCAATGTCGGCTATGTTGCGGGCGATCAACGGCTCTACCACGGTTTCGTGAAACCTAGGGAAGTTGATCACGACGCCGACCTGTATAAGGTCTATCAAAAGGAGGTGGAGGAAATTCAGAGACAAGGTGGCCAAATAACGAAGGTGAGGCTCGACTTTGAATTGAAGGGCGCGGTGAACCGGGACAGAGAGGCTGCTGGGAACTTGTCAGCGGGACAAAAACAGGCCTGGCTCAGGGTAGTCGCTAGGCAACACGGCCTCTCGATCAAAGGCGGAACGATTCAATTGCCGGACATTCAGGTCGAGTACAAAACCGCCGAAGGCACTCTGGCCCACGCCAACATAGAACTTGTTTCTGAAAACTACAGGGGTGACGCCCTCCGTTCAAAAACCGGGGCGGGATTTAGGGTCTACGTACGAGCTGGGGATGCCAACCGCGTAAAACGCGCTTTGCAAGACACGGGCGCAGTCGAGGAGATTCTGTCGATATGAACGCTGCTTCCACCAACATCGAGACCCTTCTCAGGTTTGGTTATTCAAGCAAGGAAATCGCTTTCCTCAATATGGTGACAGCGCACTCTGGATACTTCGTGCCGAACCAGTTTTTGGACTTCACGGGTCAAAAGAAGGGCCGCGCCTTAAACGAGTTCACTCAGAAGCTTATCGACCTGAAACATGTTAGTTTTCACGCCTATCGCAATGCCGGCAGGGTTTATCACGTCTTTTCGCGGAAGCTCTATCAGGCACTGGGCCGTGACAATGTTCGCACGCGGAGAAAGCACGCGCTCGAATACATTCGAACCAGACTCGTCACGCTCGATTTCGTTCTGGCAAATCAATCGCTTCAGTTTCTTGAAGTAGAAAACCAAAAGGTTTCATTTTTGAAAGAGAGATTCGGGATCAAGCACGAAGATCTGCCCTTCCGAATCTATTCAAATCCTGGCAACTCTAAATCGACAGTCCGGTATTTCGTGGATCGCTTCCCGATGTTTTGGACTGGAATTGGCAACTCAGCAGAGTGCCTGGTAACTTTCACGTTTATTGATTCTGATCAGCCGACAATTCAGCCATTCCTGACGCATCTCTCCTCCTACAGGCCGCTTCTCTCCCGCCTGACCGCGTTTGAGTTCATCTTCGTTGCCCCCTCCCCTCGACTGTTTGCGCAGGCCGAGACCGTCTTCCGAAGGATCATTTTCGGTAGGGACGGAGGCCACGGAGCAGACGACCTGGTCCACTATTTCCGGATTCGCCGGGCTTGGGAAGCGAGCGAACGAGTGCCAGGTGCGGATGTGGTGTTGCTAAAGAAATTGCGCCGCAGGTTCGTCGGAAATGAAACAGAATCTCTCTACAAGCAGTGGGCTTCCGGCACACTCAGCGATGACAACCTCTCCGCCCACTGGAAGAGCAGATTCTCTCCTTCCACTGTGGTATTCCGGACAGCGGTTTTCGGTCGTTCGCTATCCGTTTTTTCGAAGAAGATGGCCGAAAGAATGGAACCGGTATCGGAATCCTGTCCCCCAACCAGTTCCGGAATGAGTTCCGGAGGTTAGGCATGCATTTCGATCAATCTAAGACAGATAAGGTCTCCGGAAACGGCCAAGTGGTACGGGCGGAATGAACGTGCGGGAGCGACATCGGCGGAGTCAGGTTCTGAAGCTGATTTGAATAAGACAGTAAAAAAGGAGATCGTTCATGCCACTCATCCCAAGAGTAGAAATGAAGCAAACCAAGAAGATTGTGACCGCTCGACTGGATGAAGAGACTCACGGGATGCTTCAGCGGTATGCGGTATTTCTCGGAGAAGCAACGCACGACTACATCATTTCGGAATCTTTGAAGCGCCTTTTCAAACGTGACCATGAGTTCAAGCAATGGCTCGAGGAGACGAATTCTGGATTCCTTGCTGACCGGGAATCAAACGAGCAATAACGCGTGGCAATAAAGAACATGGTAAAAGTTGCATGATCGGGCGGGTACTGAATTCGAAGAACTTCCTGGCCGTTGTCTCGGCAATCGTGACAGGCACATTGCTGAACCTAAAGATGATGCCGTGGCCCATGACCGACTCGTTTCATCCTTCGTCCTGGGATGAATATTTCCTTCGATTAATTGCGGTACACGATCCGTGGAGTTACGCGGCACTCAAAGCGGCTTATTGCGTCATGCTGTTCACGACACCATATATAGGATACTCATTCCTGCTCTCGGCTCTCTACATTTTTAGCCTTCGGCCCCGCGGCAAGGGTATCCCGCAATCTCTGCCAACATTTCCAGTCGTTGAAGAGCGCGAGCAACTCTATATCGTGGTGGGTGAGGTCCACAACCCTCGTTTGCCTGTTCCCGATGACAATCCGCGATGGCTAATGATCCCTGAACGGGGACTCTTTACCGGCACCGTGATCATCGGAGCCATTGGAAGCGGAAAGACAAGCTGCTGCATGTACCCCTTCTCTGATCAGTTGCTTGGCTATAAAGCTTCTGATCGCGAAGCAAACGCGAGTGGCCTCGTGCTGGAGGTTAAGGGGGACTTCTGCCAGAAGGTGCAGGCAATTCTGAATTCCCATGGCCGTGGCGGGGATTATCTGGAGATCAGCCTGGGATCAGAATGGGCGTACAATCCTCTCTATAACGACCTTGATGGCTATGCCCTAGCTTACGGAATCGCTTCCTTACTGAACAATCTGTTCGGCAAAGGTAAAGAACCCTTCTGGCAGCAGGCGTATACGAATCTCGTCAAATTCATCATCATCCTGTACAAGGTTGGATTTGGCTATGTGACGCTTTTTGATGTCTACGAATGTGCGATCTCGCCAGAAATCCTGGAACTTAAGATTCAGGAAGCGGAAGAAGCAATTACCGGCAAACACTTTGTTGCCGTATCCAGAGCAATCTTCGAGGAGTACGCCGAGGAACTGCATAGAGTTGGGTTTGAGCCCGACGACACAGGATTGATGTATCGGGCCGAAAACTCTCCCCACGTACAGTCGGCCTTGCACCAACACACAATTCAAGCGGATCTGCAACACGAATCGAGCGGTGTTGCAGCTGACCTCGACAAGAAAGAACAATTGGAGGCGGTCAAACGATGGTACGAATACGATTGGAAGCGCATCGACAAGAAACTTCAGACATCCATTATCGAGGGAATATCAGTCTTTCTATCTCTTTTTGATGACAGTCCCGCGGTCAAGCGAACATTCTGTCCTCCAGCCGAGTTGTACAAAGGGGGATCGACCTCTTCCGGACGTCGGCCACTACCACCGATGGCAACACTACTAGAACAAGGAAAAGTAATTGCGTTGAATTTTCCGGTAGGCATGAACCCCGGTTTGGCTAGGGCCATTGGCGTCATGCTGAAAATGGATTTTCAGCGAGCAGTCCTGAATAGGATTCCTCATATCGTTTCTAATCCTGCGAAGAAGTGGCGCCCCATCGTCTTCATTTGCGATGAGTATCAACACTTTGCCACTGTTGGTGAAAACGAACCCAGCGGCGATGAGAAGTTTTTTAGTCTTTCCAGGCAAGCAAAGTGTATCCCCATCGTGGCAACACAAAGTATCAGCTCCCTGAAGTCCGCGCTGCCTGGGGAAACATGGCGAACTCTGCTTCAAACTTTTCGCACGAAGATCTTCTTGGCACTCTCTGATGACTTCTCCGCCAGAACCGCCAGCGAGATGTGCGGCCAAGATGAGAAATGGCGCGTGAACTACAACATTTCGGAGAGCGGCCAGGATTCACGAGTGAGCTACCTGACCGGAAGACCGCTCGCTGACAAAGCCCACATCAGTACCTCCAAAACCTACAGCCAGCAAAGAGATTATCGCTTCGACACCAAAACGTTCATGGAACTCCGCAACGCGCAGAGCATCATTTTGGCCTATGACGGCGTGGACCCGCAGCCTCCCACGCTTTGCTACTTGAAGCCTTTCTACAACGACATCAACAAGTCGTACTTTCACCAATTAGCGGAAGGAGAACTCTGATGAATGGATTTGAATTGATTCTGCCCTTCTTACGGCCAATTGAAGACCTGATTCTTGATCCAGATGTCAGCGAAATCATGGTTAACGGTCCATACCAAATCTTTGTGGAGAGAGACGGCTATATTCAACCCGTTCCCAAGGTGCGCCTCACGCCTGAGTCGCTCATGGTGGCAGTAAAAAACATTGCCAGACGCTTGGGTGATGACATTTCGGAAGCAAAGCCGCTTCTTGATTCGCGCCTTCCTGACGGGAGCCGTGTTGCTGCGGTGATTCCGCCCTGCAGTATTCAGGGTGTGACGCTGACCATCCGCAAATTCAATTCCCACAGATTCAGAATGGAAAACCTGATTGACGTGGGGACTCTAACAGCAAAAACGGCTAGAACCCTTACGCAGAGCGTGTTTGATCGAAAAAACATCCTGATTTGCGGAGCAACCAGCAGTGGAAAAACGACCTTGCTCAATACCCTTGCGGACTTCATACCCGATCACCAGCGGATCATCTTAATTGAAGACACGGCAGAGATTCAGCTTCACAAACAGAATGTGGTTCGATTCGAGGCTCGCCGTGAGCAGAACGGACTACCGGCTGTAACCATCCGTGACCTACTCAGAACGACGCTTCGCCATCGCCCCGATCGCATCATCTTAGGAGAAATCCGGGGAGGTGAAGCGTTTGACCTGCTTCAGCTCCTTAACACCGGGCACAGCGGCACGCTTTCGACCGTGCACGCAAATTCTGCTCCGCAGGGGCTATCGCGCTTCACCTCATGCGTGCTGCAGAGTGGCATCGAAATACCCTACAGGGCCGTCAAGACAAATATCGCAGAGTCATTAAACGTGATTGTGCAAATCGAGCGCAGACCAGGAATGCGTTTTGTTTCGCAGGTCTTTGAAATCAACGGCTACGACCCCGATAAAGACCGTTACGAGTTCAGAGTTATTTACGAGCGCGAGGAAGGATCATGCACTCCGAAGAAAAGCGCAGCCTGAGACCGAGCAACGATCTCAAACCAGTGAATCCTAAACGTTCTGTGGGCGCTTTTGAATATATGAAACGTAACTACCAACCATCCGATCGGCTGGCGATTGTGATACGCAACCGTTTTACAGGCGAAACCACGCAACGCCTTGCTTCGGCTGAAAAGATTGCGAGCCCTGACTTTCAGGCATGGTTGCGACACAAGAACGCGCGGGGAGCAGACATCTACATCTCGCAAAATGCCCTCCGTCCTGACGCACGCACCCGATCAAAAACTGATGTAGCTAAAATCCGGCACGTGTATGTGGATCTTGACAAGAATGGCGAAGACGCATTGACCAAGATCGCTGACAGCGGGCTTGTCCCAGAACCTAGTTTTATTATCAGCACTTCTCCGCACAAGTATCAGGTGATCTGGAAGGTGAATGACATGGCTATTGGTGAAGCTGAAGCACTTCAAAAGGCAATGGTAAGGGAATTCGGTGGCGACCCGGCTGCCACAGATTCCAGTCGTGTTCTGCGGTTGCCAGGCTTCGAAAATAAGAAGTACGAGCGGGACTACCGAGTTGAGGCCTACGCAGGCAGCAGTCAGACGTATACGCTGTCTGATTTTCGAATGCCAGCCGATGACCGGCAGTTCCAATCGCGGGCTCTGGATGTAACCAGGAACCCCGCGCGCCAGAACTCCGAGATAAGCCAATCTGAGCGTGACTGGGCCTACGTGAAGGTTCAACTGAGTCGTGGCGAAGCACCTGAACATTTAGTGGAGGCTTTGACGCATTTCAGGCGGGACAAGTCGTCTCCTGAGTACTATGCCCGTCAGACCGTGAGTCGCGCGTATGCGTCGGTCGCTCTGGCACGGGGGGACAAGACCACAGAGATCGAGCAGAAAGTGTCCCAATTGGCAACGCACCAGCCTTATCCCGAGGTGTATGCCAGGCAAACAATCGCTGAGATGAAATCTGAGAAACAACAATCAGCAATAGAGGCTGAGCAACCTGCGGGGAATTCTCGGGTTCGCTAAGCTTAGGTCTCAGCTGCGAATGGCCCAAAATTGCCTATGCTCGAGCGACGACGGAGCAGAAAGCTCAAGAAAAAGAAAGATTGCACCGATTGCACCGATTGCACCGTTCGAGGCTGGAACTTTACTCCGCTCGAGTGTAGAATCCTCTTGCGCGAGACACCGGACAAAGCCAGTTAATTAGTACAACGACGAATATGCAATTCGCAGGCAAGTTAGCAGCAGCGAATTTGAACGACGTGCGAGAAGACACTCGTTCAAAGACGCATTGGCGTGCAATCAGGCCTCATGCCATACCCAAGCTCCTAGTTCGGTCCCTAGCAGTACTCTTCGCTTTGGGCAGCATTGTTGCAATATCCCTAGTAGGCGTGCTTTCCTTTGGATGCTATGGTGTGGCCAAACTTCTCGGGAGGGTTCGTCCCCTACGTGACGCGTATCGATTACTCTCCCAAGCTTACGACCGGTTCATCGACCGTCTGGGCGAAAAAGTTCTGCGAGACTCCCGAGACACCCCCGCTTTGCGAATCATCGTCTCTCTCTCCCTTACCGCTCTGCCAATTTTCGTGATCCAGCTCGTTTTAGGTAAACCTCGACTTCTGCTGGCAATCGCTTTTTATCTTTCGCTGTGCGGTTTCAAGTTTCAGCGCTCTGTGAGGATGTTCAGCGCCAAACATATGGAGGCGCATCGGCCCCATGGCTACTTTACGGGAGTATACGATAAGGTGCTCGGCCGTTACGTGGAATTCTTTCTCGGATATTTGTACGGGGACCTTCCAGAACTAGGTCGCACGGTTCATGTCCGCCTCCACCACAAAGAAAATGGCGGACCCGACGATAATGTCTACTCCAGCGGCTACGATCGAACTAGTCCAGTCGATTTCTTTTGGTATCTTTCAGACAACATTTGGACGGCTCTGGGGCTTGCTCCGTACGCTTATTTTAAAGCTAAAGGTGAGGAACAGAACCGAAAACGAATGTTTTGGGGAATAACGCGGTACTGCATCTATTTTGGAGCAGTCTTTCTTTACAATTGGAGGATTGGGATCTTGTTCGTTTTGGTTCCTCTCCTGTTCATGAACTTCATCATGGCAATCACCGCATGGGTTCAGCACGCGTTTTGCGACCCCGAACACCCCGAGGATTATTTTATAAACACGGTGACCGTCTTGGATGAGGTGAACTTCATGAACGAGGGCTACCACCTCTGTCATCACCACCGATCCGGCCTGCACTGGACCGAGATGCCGGCCCATCTCGAGCGAATTCGCGACAAGATGAAGGAGTCCGGCTCGTTGGTCTTTCGGGACTTGGATTTTATGGGGCTTTTCATCGAGTTGACCCTCTTGCGTAGAATGGACGTGCTTGCCGAGAAGCTTATTCCGTGGGAACCCATGAATCACGAAGAAAAGCTCGCCTTGCTGGTCGCTAGAACGAAGCCTGCGAGACCCGTTCGGGTCTGAGACGTCACTGGACCACGCAGGAACGCCCCTATACATCGTCCCCATCTGGTGCTCGCCCGAAAAACAGCATGTCTTTCTGATTAATCAGGGGTCACAGGGGCGCGGATCGGAGACCACCGAAGAATTCGCGCGCAAAAGTGAGTGACGCCTCCCCGCAGCTGCACGTTGGTTGTGCGCCGCTCGCAAGATCCCACCTGTTCGGAAGGCCAGCGTGACCGATTGGAGTAGTACCATCCCGCTTCGGTCCTTAGCATCAGCTGCCCTGTGGCTTACTGGGTGTGGGGCCAAGCCCGACAGCTCTCCGTTGCCATTCACGTCCGATGAAGGAGCACGCATGAAAAAAGCACTTTTCGTTGGTGCAATGCTGGTTTTCGGTGTTGCGATCTCTTTAACGGCGGGTGCGCGACGGACCGCGGCGCAAGGTCCCGCTGGCGCTGGCGCGTCCGCTGCCGCGCAGGATAGCTCGCATTCCATGAACCCCATCAAGTGGGTCAAGAAGGATTCCAAGAATTCTAGCGATGCGCCCGGAGCCAGACCCGACCTAGAGAAAAAGCTTACCCCGAACCTGCAAGCCGAGGGAGTTTTGGCCGCTAACGCTACCGCTACCGACGTTTGTGCGCCATTCACAGCCTTAAATGCATGCCTAGCCGTTCTTCACGCCAGCCACAATCTAGGAGTGGAGTTCAATTGCCTCCGCGCCAACGTGACTGGGGTGCACACTAGTGCCGATGTCTCTGGCTGCAAGGTGGCTGACGGAGAGAAAGCTCAAGGCCTCAACAAGGCCATTCATCAGCTGAAGCCGGATGCCAACGCCAAGCAGGCTACAAAGGACGCAGAGCAGCAGGCCAAGGACGATCTCAAGGTCATCGGCGGCTAGCTTCGAAACTCAAGAAACTTCCGTTCGAGCCGATTGCCATTGTAAGCTCTCGTTTGCCTGTGACAACTGAGTAGCGGCAGGTTCGTGGACGCTTTTGCCGGAGCCAGTTTCAAGTTCCCGTCACTTGGCTGAAACGTTCGAGGAAATCGAAGACCGTGATTGCCCGCACTGAGGAGTGAAATCCTTCCCTTTGCCACCCGCCCTTGGCCGACAATTGAGGTCAGACAATACCAGCATGTCGGTTTTGCCTGAATGACCACCGCGAGATTCACCCTATATGACCTGGCGCGAATACCATGAGTTGACAAAGCACAGTGCCGAAGCGCTGAGGCGAACTCAGTACAATCTCGATTGGAAGAATATGCCCAATCCGTTCCGACATTATGAGGGCGTACCAATACTCGATTTGCCGGCCGACCCGCCAGCTCCGCAGATTTCAGCTCTTGAAGTGCTAGAGGGCAAAACAGGAACTACCTTAGTCAAGGATGGTGCGGGATTTCTTTCGCAGTTGATGTTCTATTCGGCCTCGATAAGCGCGTCCAAACGAGTGCCGTCAACCGGTTATACGTACGCACTTCGTGTGAATCCTTCTTCAGGTAACCTCCATCCAACCGAATTTCACTTCTCCGCCCGCGGCCTCGTCAATTGGCCCGACGGTCTCTATCATTACCGTCCCTCATCCCATATGGCGGAACAACGCGCCATCGGAGAGATTGGCGCAAGACTTCTCGAATCTCCTACGCCGCTGATTTTCGTACTGACCAGCATTGCCTGGCGCGAAGCCTGGAAATACAAGGACCGGGCCTATCGGTATTGCTTGCATGACATCGGGCACGCTTGGCAGGCACTCGCTCTTGCTGCTCGATCTTTGGGTTGCGAGAGTTTCGCGCTTGGTAATTTCTTCGATGATAGCGTGGCGGAAGTGTGTCTTCTCAGTGAGGATGAGTGGCCCATGTTGATCGTAGGGGTCCATGGCCCATCCATTCCCGTGAGAATGCTGGATCAAGTCGAGATGATTTCACTTGGTGGTCAGCCCAATCGGCTATCGGAAGAGAAGGTGGCTTATCCTCTGATCGAGAGCGTTCACGCTTCCACGAAGCTGAGTATGGAAGCCATCACCCCAGGTCTTTGCCAGCCGAAGCCTCCAGGCCGCGGCGGAATCAGGCTGCCGCCTGAAGCCTCGACAGACTGCAGCTTCGGCGACGTTGTTCGCATGCGGCGTTCCGCTCTTGACTTCAGAGGAGGGGACAGATCGATCTCCCTCTCGCAACTAGCGACTCTCCTTTCCTGCACAAAAGAACCTCTCTTCGCCGATTTCGCCACAACTCGTTTCGTCCATCTGTATCTCTACCTCCACCGCGTTACAGGATTGGCGCCTGGTGTCTACCGCTACTGGCCGGGGAACGCAGAGCTCGAGAGAATCAAGGATGGGGACCAACGCCTGGTAGCGGCAGCTCTCAGTTTGGGACAGGCACTGGCGGGTAACGCTTGTGTAGCCTTTTCCATGATCGGGGATTTTGAGAATGCTTCACGAAGTTACGGCGATCGTGGATATCGTTACGTGCATTTCGAGGCAGGCGCCATTGGTCATCGCATGTATCTGGCTTCCGAGGCGCTCGGCCTGCGAGCAACTGGCATCGGGGCGTTTTTTGATGATGAAGTGAATCGGTATCTCAATCTGTCCCCTGAGCTAGGACAAGTCGTCTACCATTTCGCAATTGGCTACCCGGTTCCCGATCCGCGCCTGGAGGCTTGAACTTCTATGGTTGGTATCCTCGTGCATGGAAATAATCACTTCATTCTGTCCGGACCATCGCCTGATGATGCCACCGCATTGGCTTTGGTACGACACTGGTCCATCTTCCAAATTGGTGAGGTAAAATCGCCGTCTTTCGGCCTGTGGCACGTTCGCAGTGAAGAGTTTCAGGAAAGCCTTACATGGGCAGTAGTTGTTCCTGGCAACCGTGAACTCTCTCCGGGAGTGGCGCAGTTACTTGGGAAACTTTCTGCTCGCGGCGTGACCATCCGAAGCTTGTGTGTCGGCTGTTGAAAATTCAATGTTGAATCTGGGTAAGAAGTGGAATGATCAATTCTAGGATGTTTGGCCGCCGCCGCACAAAACAGAAGGAGTAAGCAGCCCTCTAAAATTTGAGCTTAGCAGCGCTTCCTTCCCCGGTGTGGTATAGCTTTAACCTTAGGGGATGATCCAGTAGGTGATTTCACACGGATTGACTAAGTTCCAAGGAGAATACGCATGGCTGCCACAGGGATTGCTACGGTACCGACGCAGCTTGGGTCGCAATTTCTTGATGGATTGAGTTCGGCTGATCGAAAGACAATTTTGGCAGCCTCAGCACTCCGTCGATTCGCCGCCAATTCTGTGATCACAAACCACGGTCAGCCTGCTGACCATTTTTTCCTCCTGACGAGAGGTCTCGGCAGATATTTTTTTGTTACCGAAGAAGGCAAGAAGCTTCTCTTTAAGTGGATAGGACCAGGGGACATATTCGGAGGTAGGACCATTTTGTCGAGGCCTTCTTTTTATCTTTTCAGCTTCGAAATAGTAACCGACGGCGCCGCGCTCGTGTGGGATCGGCCCTCAATTCGGCGCCTTGTCGAGCGGTTTCCCAGGCTACTTGAGAACGCGCTGCTAACTGCGTCAGACTATATGGCTTGGCATCTGGGATCCCACGTTGGTTTAGCTTGCCACACAGCTCGACAGCGCGTTGCTCAAGTACTTGTTACTCTGGCGCGGACGATTGGACAAAACGTGCCGGGCGGCATCGCACTTGCAATTACAAACGAGGAATTAGCGAACGCGGCAAACGTCACGCCATTCACCGCAAGCCGCATTATAAGCAACTGGCAACGAGATCGTGCCCTGGTGAAGCGTCGCGGTAAGATTCTGCTGCAATCCCCCGAACGGCTGTTCTTGGGTATGGTGTAGACGCGGCTCAGGTGCCACTCTCCTAGCTCGCGGGTGTTACATTGTAGATTGCCCTGGAGCAAGCTCGAGACTGCTTAGAGGCAACGACACACGCAATCCCACTCGCAATAATTCCTGCGACACCAAATTGTTCAAAATCCTCATTCGGCTATTTCTGTCTGGTGCTTCGAACAGGAGAAGCCCATCAGCACTCAACCTTTTGTACACATTCTCGTAGTCGATGATTTCCCAGATTGGCGGAGATGCATCACTGAAAAGCTCCAGGAAAATCTCAGTTTGAAGGTCATTGGCGCGGCCACCGACGGCCTGGAAGCAGTTTTGAAAGCGGAGGAGCTTCAACCGGATCTGATTTTATTGGATATTGGACTCCCAAAGCAGGATGGGCTTGCAGCTGCCCGACAGATTCGCAAGATCGCTCCCAAAACTAAGATACTCTTCCTAAGTCAAGAGCTGGATCCACGTGTCGCGCAAGCCGCCCTCGACGCAGGCGGAGATGGTTACCTAGTTAAGTCGGATGCTGACAGAGAACTTTTCCCCGCCGTGGCGGCGGTCATGATTGGGCAGAAGTTTGTAAGCGTCAGCGTGAAAGATCACTTCATTTAGCTGATCCAGCGATTTTCCGCTAGGTTCTGTTAGAGCATTTGGCGTTATCCGGTCCAAAACACGCGCTAAAGCTTCTGATAATTAGAATTTGTCGTCGTCACCACAAGTTGTTTGGCAGTCGCATTCAGGACACTTTGCTGCACATAGTTGGTGCCATCGGGAAGGCTGCCCATCTGGACCTGCAGAGTCACAGCGTCTTTTTCCTCGCCCATATAGGTGTTGACGTTTAAGGAAATGATCTTGTGGGCAGCCGTATCAAACGTGAGGGTCATCTGATCCCCGGGTATGGAATAGTCTCTGAAAATCAAATTGACTAGGCCGCCCTGCGGATTTAACGATACCTTTCCAGCTTGGTAGGCCTGCTGCATCTTCTGGGGGTCCGGCGGTACGTACTGGCCGAGAAGGGCTTTCACCTCTCCCATATAGTCCTTCATCTCTTCTTTTTTCTTTTCGATGATTCTTTCCTTCAGCCGTCCACCGCTTGGGGTTTCGGGAGGAGGGCTGATTAGCGTCTTTTGAACTTGTCCATCTGGGCCGTAGTGGCACAGATTTGTGGAGGCGGGCTTAGGATCTCCCTTCAGCGTCATTTGGGTGGTTTCGGTCCATTGATACTGATGCAGTGCCTGCTGATTGGCGGCAGCAATCTGCTTTACAGCCGCAAGCTTCTCTTGCAGCTGCGTGTCTTGCGCCGTTACTGACACGATCATCGCAATTCCCATCGTACCAACAATCAAGAAACGCATGCTTAGACTGGCGAGATTCGAGTTCATGCCACTCTCCTTGTCCGACTCCATCGCTACCGAATATTTCCCTGATCTCTAAATCTACGGCGTCGGAACGACCCGGTAGTACAACCCGTTTGCGCCGTAGGAAGGCTGGAACCAGGTATTCCCGCACAAATAGTAAGCTTGTCCATTCACTTGGGGTGTGACGCAGCCCGCAGGAAGGACGGCAGTCATCTGACCCATGGCGTAGGTCATATTGGCGGCTGCAGTCGCGTTGGCGGCTGCTGCGTTGGCATTGGCTGCGGCAGCGTTGGCGTTTGCTACGGCCGCGTTCGTTGCTACCGTGGTATTGGTCGCGCCCGCGTTGTAGCCTGCCGCGTATGCGTTATTCGCCGCCGCCGCGTTGTTCGACGATGCAACCGCAGTAGCAACAGTCGCGCCGACTACTGCCCCTCCGATGGCGGCACCGGCAACCGCCCACCCGCTGGCGCCACAGTTGTAGCAACCAGATCCGTAGACAGCGACGGTCGTGGGTGGATGATAGCCATAGTAAGAACTCGTACCGACGGTACCGTAACCTTCATAGTGCGTGGCGCTCTGACCATAGGCATTGGTTGCGGTGGTCGTTCCCGAACCTTCGGCGTGATATGCCGACCCACCGTAGGCATTCGTGGCCGAGGTTCCCTGCCCTGCGGTGTGTGTCGCGCTGCCACCATAGCCATTGCTAGCCGTAGTCGTTCCTGAACCTTCCGCGTGATATGCCGACCCACCGTAGCTGTTGGAAGCCGAGGTCCCCTGTCCTGCCGTGTGGGTTGCACTGCCGCCATACGCGTTGGTGCGCGTGGTCGTGTCCCCTGAGTGGGTGGTGGAACCCCCGCCGTAAGCATTGCTGCGCGAACTGCCGCCACCCCACGAACTCGCGTGCCCGTATGCTGAAGCGGTCGTGCAAGTGAACAGCGTAAAGAATAAAGCGGAAAGCCCAATCATTATTTTTTTCATGATGTTTTTAGTCTCCTTCTCACTATTGTGGTTGTGTCGGATTGGTTTTTGGCGGGGCCGGTGGTTTTGCTGGCGGCGTTTTTGGCGTTGGTCTGAAGCCAGGCGTTGGTTCCGGATTTGGATGAGCAAATTGCATGTGCTTCGCGGAAGAAGCTTTGGACGATGTAAAAAAATCATCGGAAACAGGCGCATCAAGTTTCCAGTCTGAGAGTATCAGATTGTGGCGTAGATGGTCAGGATCATCGAGATAAATCGCGTGAACGACTCGAGGTAATTTGTCGTCCGCACCGACCCATACCTCCGCAAAAATACCACTACCCGCGAATGCCACGATATCGGTGGTAATCCCAGCAACGACATTCGATTGGCCTACATAGTAGGCGTGTTTCAACCCGGGAGCCATGTCGCCGTACGGATCAGCAACGATCAAGTCGGTAAATGGAAAGTAGATCGCTGCCGAGTGGAAAACCGCTTCCAGCGTCTTATCGATTGTGTCCGGAGCGTCAGCCACTGCGACAAGATTCTCTACGGGCGAGTAGGCCATCACGACCTTGCCGTCGTAATAAAATTCCGAGACAGGCCCATCACCTTCCAGTATTACGCGCAGCTTGTTTGGCCGCTGTAAAACCGTATCGTACTTATTCCCGTAGACGAGCGGTACCCCCTGGCGGCTGAGACTTTCAAATGTCTCTATCGCCGTAAACGTAAGCGTGTGGGCCGACGCCAGTCTATTGCTGGTCGCTTTCAGAATTTCAATCGCCTTTGGCTCGAGTTCTAGTGGAGCAGGCGCTGCAGTTTTGGGTGGGGCCGTTTTCTTCTTTGCGGCTGGCGGTGCCGTTTGCTTCGGTGTTGACGGCGATGTGTCCTGTGCGGCGACCGTGCCCACAGTGCAAAAAATGACCGCCAGTACAAACAGTGCCAACAAGCACATTCTATCGGAGCGAATCATCGCACACCTCGGACCAACTCTGGATTTTAAGAGCCACCCAAAAATCGTCATGGAATCATTCCGCATTCAAACATCTTGTTGGCAATGGGAGCGGCAATTTTATTGATGAAAGCGGCGCGCATTTGCGGATCGCTCTTCAGAAAAGTGATCGCTTTTACTTCTTCGGGGGTTGGTGGGGCCTTTTCGCTTTTCTTAATCCACAACTGCTCGCAGGTTGAGTTCTGATATTTCGCAATGACTTTGTTGGCAACCGCATCCATGATCGGGAATTGTTGTGGTGGCGGAACCTTCGCAATACTTGGGCGAACTATCGCAAAACAAACAATCAAGAAAGCAAACAAACCAATTGCTGCAATCCATGAACTGTAACGCTTCATCATCGGTCCTCCTGACCTTGTGTTTATTTCTTAATTTCAATTTCCAACACCTTTACTTTTGCGGTGGTGGAAAATTTTTCAGCAGCTTTGCAACCCCTTTATTCAATTTGTTCATGTCCTTCTGTTGATTTCCGCTGGGGTTCAATGTCTGCTCCGCCGAACCGCGCCAGATCAATTGCTGCGACGTTGGATCATAGAAATCTACCGCCAAGGTGCCGTTTGAAATCGTGGAACTGGTAGCCTCTCCCATACCTCCCATCAGCCTTCCTCCCATGCCCCAGGCATTCCACTGCCTTTCTTGGTCGACCGAGCACTGGTAGCCAACATACAGATCGGCTTTATCGCCTGTTGCCAGTGTAAATCCTTTTGCCGCGAGCGTATTGTTTACCGCGTCCTTGATCTCTTGGCTGATAATCTGATTGGGGTGCACGTTGGAGGGAATATCCACCCACTTGTAAGTGTGATATTTCGAGAAATCGGTCCCCGGCATATAGTTGTAATGCACTTGCTGCCCATGCACACCACTGCCTGCGACAAGCATCAGTGCAAGGCCGATTAGAACTTGGCCGATTGTACTCTTAGTTCTGTTCATCATTTTCCTTCCCCTTCGAGAAATTTGAATTACTACTTACCGAGTGACACGAAGACATCTATCGAATATCATCCGCCAAACGAATTCAAGCTTTAGCCCCACGAGAGGAAATCGTTTCCGCTGGTGACGTTCGCATCTGATTCCCGTTACGCGCCTTTTTGCTGGCAACTTCACCCTGCCAACGGGCGCGATTGATGCTGCCAACAGGTGTGCTGTCAGGCGAGGAGTGACCCGTAACATCAAAATAAATCGCATCGCCGGCATCCAGCAAAAATTGCGAATTCGCCAGGAGGGTGAGCCTCGCGACCGAATGGAAAGGCGCTTGCGACTCTTTCCAATTGACACTCGCGTTTTCGATCCAGAAGTTGGCGTCCTGACGCTTACCCCAATAGGTCATCTTGTCGGCGTCGAGAAACTGGACTCCAAAATCGAAGGCGCTCATTTTGCCATCTTCCTTAAGGTGCCGGATCAATTCGTCTTGGAGGGCATCCTGATTGTTTCTTTGCAGAGGACGCGCTGGATTGTCCGGAAATGGCGTTGCCGAGTACTTCACAATATCGATCGGTCCGTGACGAAACGGTACGTTGCTTCCGTAGCGCAGTTTCTGGTACGGCTCTATTTTCTGGTGTGTTTGCAGTTGGACCAACGAGATGGCCCGTAGTACTCGCAACTTGTCCTTGAACGACAGAGACCACAACCCGACCCCTGTATTCGATGCTGTGAGCAGATGCATGGTCGCAAGAAATGCACGTGCGTCGTTTATGGGCAGAGTTGTCGTGTTTTGAAGTGAGAAATCCTGTCTGGCAATGTTAGCCTCAGGAACAATCGTGCCATCCCGAGTGAGGTCGACCGAGAAAGACAACGCCCGGACGTCGGCCTTGAAATCAGAGTTCACCTTCGGATCCGCGTTCGCAAACCGCACAACCGCGGGATATATGCCAGGTTTCGCGAAAATCCCCCTCGCGAGACGTGCCGCCAACAGAGGGTCGCGTCCGGCGGTAACGTCAAATACTTCGAATTGGGCCCGGGCGGAGGTACCCTTCGCGTGAGTTCCACGGCGGAGCGGGCGATGTTGTTCGCTGGCAGCTTTCGCTTGCAGCAACAGAACTTTTTCGGTGATCTTTTCGATGCAGGCCTGCTCTGCACCAAGGTTGCGCTCAGCGTCGCTGCCGGTCACTCCGAACCAGCGGGTCAGGAACAACATGGCAACTCCCATACGTGACGCCGGATCACAGGCCTACTCCTAGGTTTGCGATATATTTGATAGCAGTAATGCTTGGCAGAAAACAATACGCAGCGGCTTTTGTCTTAACGAAAGTGGAGAATCCTGTAATTTTGATTGGCGGTGCGCCGTTTGCCTGCGGAATAACGAATATACTTTCCGCCGGGTCCTGAGTACCTATCATTGGATCTTTGGACTTGGGATTCAGTCTGACCGCCCCGGCGAATTCGCTTTCGTTGACCCATTGGCTCAGCACGAACTCATATTGATTCTCGATGCTTGCGTTGATGAAGTAACCGAGAAGGCCTCGCTCGATTCCATCGTATGGTTTCGTCGGATCATAGGCAGGTCCGTAGGGCATGCCACGCCGGGTAATCCGGTGCGTATTGTTGCTGCCACCGGGCTGGTTCTGGCCAGTGATCGGTTGGCCGCGCGGATTGATGCGGCGCATATGCGCGCCCACGGGGCAGCGCAGTCCCTTTGGATCGCCTGACCCATCTGCGTTCACGTACTCGTAGTTGTTCATCTGCTCGAGTGGAATTCCGCCTGGAGGGCTGTCCGTGTCTGGGGACAATGCGAGCGGAACGCCGTTTCGCCACCTTCCGCAAATCTTTGCCGCAAGTAGTTCGGGGTCTATCTTGTCTTTGTTCGATTGCAGGAAATTCTCGAATCCAACAACGTCGGTCACAATCATTTTGAAGACAGCAAAGCTGCCATTCAGCCCAAGTTCCCGCGGCTCCGGCACTAGATAATTTTCCGCGTCGTCCTCCAAAACGAAAAGCCAGGGTTCGCAGGGCTGCTGGTGATCGGGGTGATATTTTTCCGGACCACCGCGAACGGTGGTCATGCTAATGCCGTCGGTATATCCAAAGTGAACTCTGGAAGTAGGCGTGGGCTGGCCATTTTGCATTTCAATCAATGCCATCCCGTCGGTGCGCCAAATCTCGCGAAAACCGCCACCCTCGACAGAGAGTGTAACCAAGCGATCAGTGTAAGACCTCATGGCGTCCGGACTGATGGCGTGCAGGGTCACCATCACGTGGTCGGCACCCTCTTGGAAGGCGTCGACCCAGTTTTCTGGGGCACTTGGTCCGGTATCGCCAACCAATTTCGCTCGTGCCGCAGCGCCTTCCATGAACGCACCAAACGACTTGAACGAAACATTCGGCACACGTTGCTTGATTTCCAGCGCGATCATCCCCGGCCAAGTAATGGCAACATTCAAGCAATAGTCGGGCTTACGACGCGGCGGTTCCGCGGTATTGTCTCCGGGTCCCGGCTCGAACCCAACGTGCCAATCCTCGGCAGTTGTAATTTGGGGAGCCTCCGATTCATCGCCGCTGACGAGCTTTCCCAAAATCTTGCGTGCGGCTCCGGGATCGCCCACCGTAAGTAAGAAATGCCGCACCATCGGCATCCGGTAACCGCGCAGGATGAACCCTTGAATGTCGGCAAGGTTGAGCGAGGACTTTTTTGTTACAACCGAATCCGATCCCGAACTCTTCGGGTCGGAATGCCCGAATACACGCCGGAGCAATCCTCCACTTTCTTTTTGCTGCGGCGCTTGCTTTTTATTGGCTTCTCTCACAGCATCTCTCCTGCGAAAGACTCTTTTCTTTCTTTGCGAGCTATCCAGCCGATGCGGATTCCGCCTTGCGATCAGCGATCAACGCGTGAATATCCTGAACACTCAGCCCGGGATATGCCTGATAGAAACCGATCGGAACGAGGTTGATCCTCTTCCCAAAGGCGATGAACTCCTGAACGAACTTGCGGCAGGGCGAGGGCGGCGGATCCTTCGTGAATTTGAAGACGAGATCGAAGACCGGGCCGATGTATTTGGTGAAATCGGCAATGTACTTGTCAAATGAGCCGTCATACACCGTGAAGAATCCTACCTGGAGATTCCCCAGTGGCACGAATTGGGCAAAGTGGGGTGTGCCGACCGTGGCTAGATCTTTCTGGGTTCTGTGGGCCCTGGCTTTCAAAAGCAGTTCTACTTCGAGGTAGGCAAGTTTTGATTTGATGGGCAGTATCAATAGAAATGGCAGCTGTTGTGTCGCACCAGTCACATCAGCTGCTGCTGCCATAGCCTTGATTTCTTTAGCCGTCGCGTCTGGATATGCGGAGAAGAGCGTTGCAGAGCTAAGCAGATGTCCTGCAACCCATTCGACGAAGGCTTCTGCGTTATTCGCTGTCGGAGTGAGGGGTGGGTTCTCCACGTGTTGGAAGATCGCATCGAACACCGGTCCTGCTCGCTTGGCAAGTTCGGTCATGAGGGGGCCAATTTCGCCGTCGAAGTCGCCAATGAATATCAGAGTGTTATCGTTCAGGACTGTGAATCGTGAGGAGTGAATCGTGCCGATCGTGTCTTCGACCTTCAAAAACTCAGGCATCAAAGGTGGCAACTGCTCGGCAATCGCCTTTGCATCGGCTGACGACTTCAATGGGAAGCTGAGAGTAAAGTGATTTTGGCTCATTGAACGCGTCTCCTTCATTGGGGCATTGCGCTTTGATGGTGTGAAACCCATCCGGCGAACCGTGGCTGGCACGAATTATCAGGATTGTATCTCTTTGTGTGTATTGTCAAAAGTACCAAAGTCGTTAGGAAATACGCTGATATGACGTATTGAGCTCAGTGACCCTCTAGTCTGTAACTCTGGCTAGGAACTCTGCTGCCTTCTGCTGTTCCTCGGCCGTCATCTGCGATGGTCCGAGCTTGTAGTTCAACTTGTCGATCGTCCCGGTGAATGCGAATGGCACCTCGTAAGTAAAATCCACGGGCGAACGAGTGTCTAGCCCAACGTCGAAGCTTTCATCGGGGGGCATCATTAACGGGATGGTGTGCGGGATAGTTTTGCGGGCGACCTCCTTGCCATCCACCGAGAGCACGCCGGTACCACCTTTGGCAGGGCCGGGGCCGTCATATTTGAAATCGAAGACGATGGTGTGCTTGCCTTCGCCGAGCGAAGAGAGCCCTTCCCACCGGAAACGCTCCAGGTCCAGGAAGTTGTAAACGAACACCGGCCTGCCCCGGCCAATGTGGAATATGTCAGTCGCAAACGACGAAACGAGACCGATTGCTGCGACCAGCAAGAATGCGTAGCCGAAGCGTCTTCTCCACCTTCCGGCTGTGCCGATGAAGAGTAGAAGCAATCCGAGAATCAACAAACCGAGACCGATGTACTTGAACGGTTTGCTGCTGAGCAACCAGCTTGCGCTCGGACTTAGCATGAGCGCGTAGCCGCCGAAGCGGCCGCCAATGGTGGCGATTATGCCCTCGGCACCGCCATCAGGGACCGTGATATTGGCGGTGATGAGATAGTCTCGGTCGAGAATGCTCGGAGCATTGCCGACAGGAATATTGGCGTTGACACCGGTGTACGTAAATTCGGTTTGTCCTGCGGTGGCGCTCGGTTTCGGCGCCAGCAAGCGCACGAAGCCCGAATTATCCAGCGGGAAGACCTGGTATTTCGCGGCCTCCTTCAGAAACAGCGCCTGCATTTCCTTCAACTTGTCGGAATTGCTGGCTGCGAGGTCATTGTTTTCCGAGAAGTCTTCGGTGATGTTGTAGAGCTCCCACTTGTACTCGTTCACGGGAGGAAATTTGCCGGTTCCCATGAGCCACGGCGGGGAGGGCGGATGCGTAGCGGCAATCCAGCCGTCATGGTAAATGGCACGGTTGCCAACCATTTCGAAATACTGCGTGTCGCGCTTCGACGGCGCATTGGCGTTGGCCGAATCGAAGGTGTAACCCATGCTGATGCCTTCGATCGGCTTCTGCTTGATGCCGTTGACCATGTCAGGCTGCTGGACGCCGGCGGCTTCGAGAATGGTTGGAACGACGTCGATGATGTGGTGGAACTGGGTGCGAATTCCCCCCACGTCCTTGATGTGTCCGGGCCAGGAGATGGCCATGCCCTGCCGGGTACCCCCGAAATGTGAGGCCACCTGCTTGGTCCACTTGAAGGGCGTATCGAATGCCCAGGCCCAAGGCACTGCCATGTGCGGATAGGTTTTGTCTGAGCCCCACACTTCATAATGGGCTAGCTGTAGGGGCTCAGGAACATCCATAACGCCGTTGTAGGCGGTCATCTGGTTGTACGTACCGGAAAGGCTGCCTTCCGGACTGGTGCCGTTGTCGCCGCTGATGAAGATGATGAGCGTGTTGTCGAGCTTGCCCATATTCTCGACTTCCTGAATGACACGGCCAATCTCATAATCTGTATAGGCGGTGTAGCCGGCATAGACTTCAGCCTGGTGCGCAGCCAACTTCTTTTGCACTGCGGTCAATGAGTCCCACTTGGGCAGGTCATCCGGCCAGGGAGTGAGTTGCGCATTGGCGGGGATGACGCCCAGCTTCTTCTGGTTTTCGAAGATCTGATCGCGCAGCTTTTCCCAGCCCATGTCGAACTTGCCCTTGAATTTCTCAACCCACTCCTTTTTGGGCTGGTGCGGCGAGTGCGAGCCTCCGGGCACGTAATACAGGAAGAACGGTTTGTCGGGTGCCGCCGCATTCAAGTCCCGCATATACTCGATGGCCTTGTCAGCCAAATCGGTGGTGAGGTTGTAATCCTTCCGGCCGACCCATGGATAGATCGCAGTCGTATTTTCGAACAAGTAGGGCGTCCATTGGTCACTCTCCCCACCCAGGAAGCCGTAAAAATACTGGAACCCCATGCCGACAGGCCATTGATCGAAGGGCCCGGCGGTGGTGCTGTAGGTGAAACCCGGCGTGTTGTGGTCTTTGCCAAACCATGACGTGGCGTAGCCGTTTTCCTTCAAAATCTCGCCGACTGTGGCGCTCTCCTGTCCGATGACGGAGTCATATCCTGGGAAGCCGGTGGCTAGTTCTCCGATAACGCCGAAGCCGACCGAGTGATGGTTGCGGCCGGTGATCAGCGCCGCCCGTGTCGGCGAGCAGAGCGCCGTTGAGTGGAACTGGATGTAGCGCAGCCCCGCCTTGGCTATGCGGTCCAGCGAGGGCGTCGGAATGACGCCCCCAAAGGTGCTTGGCACGCCGTAGCCTTGGTCGTCGGTCATAATCAGCAAAACATTCGGTGCCCCTTTGGGTGGTATCACCCGTGGAGGCCACCAAGGAGTTGAATCTTTGGCACTTTCTTTAATCACGCCACCAAATTTTTCCGGAGGAGGAGGTAGTTGCTTCCCGTCGATAGTGGTTGTCGCGCTTGGCGAACCCGGCGTGCCAGTGACTTGCTGAGCTCCAATGGTAGCTGCCCCGATTGAGCTGACGAGCGAGGCAACTGTCGCACATGCGATAACTACACACCCGTTCCATTTCATGCGCGATCTCCTGTAGCAGCTTTTGATTTGCTCAGCTTTTTGAAAACGAACGTCAACATCATCTCGAAACCCGGTCGATTCCTAAGCGCTTGGGGTGGCGATTTCCAGTATTCATTCTGTCTCTTTCAGATATTTAGCAGCACGTTACTACGTTAAAAGGCAGACCTCTGCAGGTGGAAGTGCGCGGGCGGCGCGGCAGATTACAGCGCGGATAGTATTCCAAAGTCGGTAGGGTCACAAGCGAAATTTGCTCGGGTAACCCCACGAGGGTGCAACCTCTCGGAGTCTTCTCCAGGCGGTCGGAGGTCGTAAGGCAACCGCTACTTCGAGTCGAGGTCTAAGTCCTTTCGCTCCAGCCAATCATAATTTGGCCCTTAATGAACGTCATTGGGTAGTGGCGTGCTCTCCACTCTACTGCTACTCTTCTGTGAAGCAGAAGATCGCCGCCTTTCGAGTTCTTGATGGGAGACTTCCTTTAAATTCGCCAGGAGATCCCGAGTGATTCGACTACCCATTTCCTTGCTGTTGTTCTCAGTTTTCGCTCCCAATCTCATCCAGGCACAAGGTCCAGTCTTTGTGATTACCCCGGAAGTGAGCACGGTTCAGTTCTCCGTGAAAGCTTCGGTGGCGATTGTCGGCAAGTTCGACAAATGGGATGCCACACTGACGTTCCCATCTGCAGATGTTACGTCAGGAGTACTCGACATCAAGATTTATGCTGACAGTGTAAATACCGGTAGCGGTACATTCAAGTCCAATAAGCTTACGCAGACAGGTCCCACCACATTTGATGTGGCAGGAACATTTACCATTCGGGGAGTCTCCAAACCCGAAACATTGAACCTGGAGGTTTCCGGCAAGGGTATGGGCTCGGGCGAAATCAAGGGAACCATGGCGTTTGATCGCAAGGAATTCGGCATGAACAGCGCCATACCCTTCATCAAGATCGCCGATCGCGTCGAGGTGACGGTGGCTCTTAAGGGCAAGCGCGTCAGCGGTCCTCCGTTGGTTTTTAAGCAATAAGGCAATTTGCGCCCTGAATCTCCCCAGCCGATGTTCGGGGTCTGGTAATTAGAAGAGTTGTCTAGCGCCGTGTTTTCTGCATCTCAGGAGGTATTATGAAATCGGTACTTGGTCTTGCTTTGTTCATCGTCTCGATACTTGCTCAGCATGAAGCGAACCAAACTATATTTACTCCTGAGCAGATCCAGTATGGACCCGCTCCTGCGTTTCTTCCTCGAGGCGCGCAACTCGCTGTACTCGAAGGGAACCCGATGGCTTCTACCGGAGACTTTACAGTAAGGCTAAAGATGCCAAACGGCTATCGGATTCCACCTCATTGGCATCCCAACCGCGAAAATGCAACCGTGATCTCCGGAACTTTCAAAGTCGGTATGGGAGACACTTTCGATGAGAGCAAAATGACTACTCTTCCTGCTGGCAGCTTTGGATACTTGGACCCGAGTATGCACCACTATGTAATGGCCAGTGGAGAGGTCGTTGTTCAAGTCCATGGAATGTCACCATTGCAAGTCAACTACATCAGCCCCAACGACGACCCCAACAAGAGAAATTAGCTTTGCCGAGATCCACGGCAATGAGGTCTCGGTTGGTCTCGAGTGGGGAGGGACTGACTTCTGTCCTCATTTTTTCCTCTGAAACTTGAGTCTAAACACCGCGTCCCCAACGGGCCGCTCAGCTTCTTGTCAATCAGGATCGCGACCCCTTTCCCGCGCCCGGGATCATGCTTGCGCGATTAGGGCGGTGGTCCAAAGGCTGCGCGGGCTCCAAAGCAGCGGTCGCGCCTGCTGCGGCTACGTCGTTTTCAGGAATGGGCCGCCTTCCGAGCCGCAGCCTCCCATGTATGTCGCTTGACTCATATATATGAGTTAGATAGACTCATGCTATGGCTAAACGACTACAAGTAATTCTGAAGGATCCGGAATATCGAGAAATTCAACGTGCGGCACGTTTACGCCGTATGTCAATCGCTGAATGGGTCCGCCAAGCACTGGACCTGGCCCGTCGCTGCGAACCTGCCGGTGGCGTCAGCAAAAAACTCGAAGTCATTCGCGCAGCAGCGGGACATGAGTACCCGGTAGGTGATATCGGCAGTATGCTGGCCGAAATCGAGAATGGATACGGAACGGGCGCGCGTCTTTGATTCTTGTCGATTCGAACATTCCCATGTATCTGGTTGGCGCTCCCCACGCCCACAAGAGCGACGCGAGGCGATTGCTCGAGAAGGTGATCGGCGAACGCCAGCGCCTGGTCACGGACGCCGAGGTTCTGCAGGAGATTCTGCACCGGTATGTTGCCATCAACCGCCGCGACGCAATCCAACCAACATTCAACGCGCTTCTCGGCATCGTGGACCAGGTCTTGGCTGTTGATCGATCCATCGTAGAGCGTGCAAAGCAAATTGTCTTGGGTTATCAGCAACTCTCTGCGCGTGATGCAGTGCATCTCGCCGTCATGGAACACCACGGAATTGAGCAAATCTTGACCTTCGATTCAGGGTTTGACGCCTTCCCTGGCATCACTCGCCTGTCGTGACCAACTTCCAACCCGATCGCACTCATTGGTGAGGACTAAACCAATCGCCTGTTGGACCGTGTTGCTGTAAGTCCAACCAACGAGAATATTGCGTTAGAATCCTCGAAAAGTGTTGTATCAGTTGCGGCTCTCCGCAGGCTGGAGGCACATTCCTCCTCTCATAACGCTCTTGAATTCGCGTGTAATTAGAATCTCGCCAGCCAGCATCCTTACCGTCGGATTGGTGGGCGGCGCGTTTCGCTACTGTTTTTTTGTTGTCTTTATTGGTTATCGTTGTGAGTAAATTTGTGAGTAAATTAGAGTTCGTCTGGCTTGAGATTGTCAATTGTGACAATTCCAAACTGAAAGAGCGAGATTAAGAGCTCTCATTCTTACGGCTGTAACGATTCCGCGCTTCTCACTGCTCTTCGTTGAACTCAAATTCCTCGTCTGGAAGGGCAGGTGGCAGAGCCAGCCGTTTCATCATCGCCTTGAGTTCTGTTTCGAGGAGTAGCGGTTTGACCATTGTGGCTGCTAGCTCATTGGCTCGCTTCTGAAGTACGGCAACCTGTTCCGGATTCTGAGCTGCAAGATTATTCTTCTCGGAAGGATCCTGGGGAATGTTATACAGCTCTGTCGCGGACGGAAGTGGAGTCCGCCAGATGAGTTTCCAGTCACCTTCACGTACCCCGGCACGGAATGGCTCGACGTTATAAATGACCTCTGTCCGTGGAGATGGTTTTCCTTCACTGAGGGTGGGCCACATGTTCAGACCGTCGAGCGGTTTTGCCTGGGCTGTGGATGCTCCGGCAATGGCAGCGATTGTCGGATACATGTCCACAACATGAATCATTCCATCGACGATGTAACCGGACTTCACGTGTCCCGGCCAATTCGCGAACGCGATCACCCTCGTACCACCTTCATAGAGCGATCCCTTTCCTTCTCGAAACGGTCCATTGTCGCAAGGGATGATGACCTTCGACATGTCCCCTTCGCCAGCAAACATTTTGTTGCGAGTACCGCCATTGTCGCTCTGGAAGAAAATGATGGTGTTATTGCGGATACCTTTTGTCGCTAGCGCCTGGAGCACTCGACCAATCTGGTCGTCCATGGCGGTAATGGCCGCGGCATACGCGCGACGGCTGGGATCGGCAATGTTCTTGTACTTATCCAGATATTCCTGAGGCGCTTGGTAGGGTGTGTGCGGTGCGTTAAATGTTAAGTAGAGATAGAGCGGCTTCGCAGGGTCGTGCTGGTCGATCAGTTTGATTGCCTCGTTGCCGAGCAAAGTCGTCGTATAGCCTGGTTCTTTGACAACTTTGTTGTTGCGATACCAATCGACGACGCCGTGCTGCTCGTGGGTGAAGTAGTCGATTTCACCGATGAGCGGACCGTACTGATAGTCGAAGCCCCGCTGACGCGGCCAATACTTAGGATCGGCATGGCCCAAGTGCCATTTGCCGATAATTGCCGTATAGTAGCCAGCTTCCTTCAACGCCTGCGGCAGCAAATATTCATCGAGCGCGAGACCATAGGTGTGGCTGGAGGGGATGACAGCAGTCTGCAGGCCATAGCGGAATGGGTACCGCCCCGTCATCAGAGCCGCACGCGTCGGCGTGCACATCGGCTGTGCATAAAATTGTTCTAAACGCGCCCCATCCGTGGCGAGTTTGTCGAGATTCGGGGTCCTAATGTCGGAGCCGTGATAACCGACATCCTTCCATCCCTGGTCGTCGGAGACTATGTAGATGACGTTGGGGCGCAGCGACTTGTCCTGAGCAGCTGTGCGGTGAGAGAAAAATGCCCCGAACGCGAACGCAACGAAAGTACACTGCCATGCTAACTTTCCCATCAGAGATTCTCCTAAACGTATCCGCCAGATGCGGGACAAGCCGAAGCATCATCGCATGAATCCTATCAGGTACAAAATTACCGTCCCTTGTCACAAGCGGTCGTGACCGGGCAATTGTATTTGCAGTGTTAGTGGCGCGAAAATCCTTGTGGATTGCATTGTGGGTTGGATTGTTCGGATTTTGTCCCTGAAAACACAAAAGCTCCGGGAGGTGAGGGGCACCTCCCAGAGCTTCCTTCCGATAAATCCGCCTTCGATCAGTTAGGAAAGGGCGGTTCTGCGGTGGGCCTGGCTAGAGCGGGCGTTCAGAATGTGGTTGGCGCGCCTTGCGTTTCCCAACAAATACAGACCAAGGAGCGTGATAGCGCCGAGCAGGGATACCAATAGCCAATCCTTGGCTGGCTTCCACTCTGGGATCGCAGATCCGCGCGATACGATCGAGGTGGTGCCGATCGCCGCCAGGTTCAAGGCCCCGGCATCTGTCGCAACGCTCAGATCATTTGCCGACTGCTCTTGTGCTGGCGCCGGTTGCGTTGTGCTTGCAACGTTTGTGTTGTCATCCCACACCGTGTTATCAATCTCTTGCGCGTGGGTCGCATTCGCCATCGCGAGTGCTGCGCCAAACCCTATAACCATCAACTGTGCGCGGAAACAATTTTGAAGTTTCATTTGCCACCTCGATCGATTCTTTTCTAATTTTCACTGACGCCTCGATAGAAGCAGTCGCTGTGCCAAACCCGGTGCAGTTGGCAGGGGAGATTCCGTTTCCGCCATCTGGATGAAAAAAAATGGGTTGGTTCGCGCCAGAAAGACAACCGAGTTTTTCGGCACACACAGAGGTATCCGGAAGACCGATCCATTCGCATAGACGCAATCTCCGCTACTCGTCTCAAATGCGCTGAATCTACCGTTATTCCACCCCCCGTGTGAGTCGCCTAACTTAAACAAAACTAAGGGTTAGCATGCAGACCCTGGTTCGCAGCGATTGGTTCAGAAACCAATAAGATAGGCACTCTATCTTTTCAGATAGAACCATAGCGATGAGCGAATCATTCGAGCTAAAATGACAAACTCGCGGCGGTTGTACCTTACGAAGCGGTCGGGCTTCACAGGGGAACATTGTGGTAACTCGACTCTTGGCGATTACCGGACCACTCAGGAAATCAGAGTTCTCGATTGACAAAGAACTCGCGATTGGCCGCAGCGCGCAGAACGCGCTATGCCTCGACGACCCGGCAGTGTCACCCGAGCACTGCAACATTGTCCTGTGCGATGGCCGTTACATTCTCAATGATCTGGATAGCCGCTCTGGTACCTTCGTCAACGGCATCCCAACAAAGCAACGTGCACTTGAAACAGGTGATGAAGTAACGGTTGGAAATTCCGTCTTTCTGTTTATAGACAGGAATTCCGCGCGCGCCGAGCCTGGCTCTGTGCAGTTGACCGAATCGTCGGGGATTCGAAGAGAGTCAGGGGCTCCTTCCGAACAACTCGATAACTTGCGACCGGAATCACTTGCAGCCCTGCCTAAACTGTCGCGGATGGCGCGAACTCTCTCCGCGTTGTTGCAAATCAGCAGGACGATTAGCTCGCTTCGTGACGAGGAATTCCTGCCGTGGCAATTGTTGGGATTGACTTTCGACGTAATTCCCGCCGAACGCGGAGCAATTCTCCTGTTGGAAGAGGATTCACGAGAGATCCGCTCGGAAGTGGCTTGGGATCGCGTCGCGGGCCCGGAACAACCTGTCCCGATCAACCAGGAGATGGTGCGAAAGATCATGGAAAAGGGGGTTGGCTTTCGCGACGTTATCCTCGGGCCGCGGCAAGATTCGAGTGTCTCTACACGCGCGGAAGTCAACGATCCGCATCGATCCATTCTCTGCGTACCCATGACTTCCAACGGCAAGCCCATCGGTATCATTTACCTGGAATCGAAAAGTTCCACAGCGACACTCACGGAAGACGACCTGGAGTTACTAACCGCGATCGCTGCCCTCGGGGTCGTGGGAATTGAGAATGCCCGCCACTACGAGAAACTGGGCAGCGAAAATCAGCGCCTTCGTGCGGAAGTAAGCCTCACCCATGACATGATTGGCCGCAGCGCAAAAATGCGCGAGGTCTTTCAATTTATCGAGCGGGTCGCCCCTCGCGATTCCACGGTATTGATTTGCGGGGAAAGCGGCACAGGCAAGGAACTGGCGGCGCGCGCAATCCACAAGAACAGCACCAGAAAAAGCCAACCCTTCGTAGCACTGAACTGCGCAGCTCTTACCGAAACCCTTCTGGAGAGTGAACTTTTTGGGCACGAAAAAGGAGCGTTCACCAGCGCCATCAGCCAGAAAAAAGGATTTCTCGAAGTGGCGGAAAGCGGCACAATTTTCCTGGATGAAATTGGCGAACTTTCCCCGATCCTGCAGGCGAAACTTCTGCGGGTCTTGCAGGAGCGCGAGTTCGTTCGCGTTGGCGGCACTCGGCCCATCAAAATCAATGTCAGGTTTTTGGCCGCGACCAACCGCGACCTGCAAAAAGATGTGCGTGAGGAAAAATTTCGCGCGGACCTCTTCCACCGCCTCAACGTTATTTCCATCACTCTCCCCAGTCTGCGCGAACATCCTGAAGATATACTCGCACTTGCCGAACATTTCGCCGCGCGCCACGCGAAAAACTGCAATCGCACTCTGAGCGGGATCTCTGATGAAGCGATGGATTGTTTGATGCAATATGACTGGCCAGGAAACGTCCGCGAACTAGAAAACGCCATGGAACGTGCCGTCGTTGTCGG
>Ga0209040_10000158_pt1 | contig 45549 bp, 48 predicted proteins | sample BogFormECP12_OM3_FD_188240 | JGI IMG/M metagenome (GOLD analysis project Ga0209040, IMG submission 188240) | Bog forest soil microbial communities from Calvert Island, British Columbia, Canada - ECP12_OM3 (SPAdes) (version 2) | ecosystem: Environmental > Aquatic > Freshwater > Wetlands > Bog ... | reverse complement strand
TCAGCGCCATGCCGTTTCGCGAACTCCTGGACAGAGATTTCTGGACCGATGCCAAAAAACGGCCGCCGAGCCATTTCTTTCTAGCATACCGGGATCGGTCGTTCAAGCCAAGCACCGCCATTCCGAGCTACGCGGGCTGAGTGGAGTTCCGGTAAAAGGAGCGCATCTCCAACGGAAATGTTGAGCTGCCTGCTCGCTTTCGAGCGGCGAGCGCTGTCATGTCTGTTCAGCTGGTCGGTTTGGCGGGCGCCCGAACTCGTCGCCACTGACGATAGTCTGAGCACGACCGTCCGTGCTTCGCTGTTCAAGGTTTGAATTAGCAATAGAATGGAGCTTGGGAGATCGCCCCTGGTGTGGGCGTGGGGGGGAAGACACAAGATATGGGGTCGACGGGAATGTTCAGGCGCCCTACAAGGACCAGGATGAGAAAGTCCCGATTCGTCATGTTGGAGCAGATGTGACTGACGTCGCGCTATCCGTTATAGTTCCGGTTTACGGCTGTGCTGGTACGCTGGTCGCACTGCATGATCGGCTCGTGTGGGTACTTGAGCGACTGGTTCCCAGCTTCGAGATCGTGCTGGTGGATGACCGCGGGCCGGACTCGTCGTGGAGTGTGATGCGCGAGCTGGCGGACAAGGACAAGCGGGTCGTCGCCTGCCGCATGTCGCGGAATGTCGGTCAACAGCTTGCCATCACCGCCGGTATCGAGCAGTGCCGAGGGGTATTTGCGGTGGTAATGGACTGCGATCTGCAGGACCCGCCGGAAGCCATCCCGCTGCTATGGGAGGCTCGCCACGGCGCGGACATCGTCTTTGCCCGCCGCAAATCCGATCACCAATCGGCGGCGCGGCTGCTCGGCAACAGGCTCTACTTCCGGGTCCTGAGCTGGATAGCCGGTAGGCGATTTGATGGCGAACTGGGTTCGTTCAGCCTGATCTCGCGGCGCGTGATGGACGCATTCCTGCGCTTTCATGAGCAGGGGCGGCACTATCTGATGATCCTCTTCGCGATCGGGTTCGACGTCCGCACCGTCGAGTACGAACGCGCTACCCGGCGAGTTGGTGAAAGTGGCTACAGCTTCAGCAAGCTGATGTCTCTGGCGGTTTCCGGCCTGGTGTTCAGTACCACGCGCGTGCTGCATTGGGTGATTTATGCCGGGCTGGCCATGGCCACAGCCGGCATGCTGCTCGCGGTCCTGTTGGTGACACGCTGGCTCTTGTTCACAGCGCTGCCAGGCTGGACGAGTTTGGTCGTTGCGCAACTCTTGATAGGCGGCATCCTTGCCTTGTGCGTCGGTGCAACTGGCCTCTATGTCGGCCGAATCTTTGAGGAAGTGCGTCGCCGGCCGTTGTACTTTGTGCAGGACCGGATCTGTCAAGCGGACGCTGAGTACGGTGATGTGCCGACACAAGTGGCTCAATTGGCCAACCTCTCGGTTCCGGATCGAAATCCGGTTGTGACCGGGCAGGACACATCGGGCGCATGAGCGACTTCTTACGGTATGGAGACCGTGTCTGATGGCGATTAGCTTCAATCGCCCGACCGTCGCAGGTAACGAGCTCACATACATCCAGCAGGCTCTGGAGAATGCGCACGTGTCGGGCGATGGACCCTTCACGCAGCGATGTCACGCCTGGTTAGAGAACAGGCTGAACGCGAGGCGGGCCTTATTGACCCATTCCTGCACGGCGGCGTTGGAGATGGCAGCGATATTGGCCGAAGTGGGGCTTGGTGACGAAATCATCATGCCGTCCTTCACCTTTGTGTCTACTGCCAATGCTTTCGTGCTGCGCGGGGCGAAGCCCGTGTTCGTCGACGTTCGCGCTGATACCATGAATCTGGATGAGCGGCTGGTAGAGGCCGCTGTCACACCGAACACCAAGGCCATCTGCGTGGTGCATTATGCTGGTGTAGCCTGCGAGATGGACGCCATCATGGCAGTGGCTGCTCGCCACGGGCTGGTGGTGATCGAGGATGCAGCGCAAGCTCTCTTGGCGAGCTATAAGGGTCGGCCGCTCGCGACCATAGGGGCGCTGGCCGCGCTATCCTTTCATGAGACAAAGAACCTGATCTCGGGTGAAGGCGGCGCATTGATCATCAACGATCCGCGTTTGGTGGCGCGCGCCGAGATCATCCGCGAGAAGGGCACCAATCGCAGCCAGTTTTTTCGTGGTGAGACCGACAAGTACACCTGGCTCGACATTGGTTCCTCGTTTCTGCCGAGCGACATGGTTGCCGCATTCCTGCTGGCACAGTTCGAGCAGGCGGATCGGCTAACGGAAGAGCGGCGGATACTCTGGCAGCGATATCATGACGGGCTGGCGGAACTCGAGCAGCAGGGCAGGCTACGTCGGCCACACGTGCCGGCGGGATGTCTCCACAACTCTCACCTCTACGCAATCCGACTGCGTAACTTCGAAGAACGGGCCGCAATGATAGCGTATTTGCGCACCGCTGGCATCGACGCGCCGTTTCACTATGTGCCGCTCCATACGGCACCCGCCGGCCTGCGTTTTGGACGTTCAGCGGGAGACCTGCCGGTGACAGTATCGGAAGCGGGCCAGACTTGTGCGGCTGCCGCTGTGGTATGGCATGGGTGCGGATCGCATCGACACGGTCCTGGACGCCGTCCGCAGCTTCAGTCATCGGGACAGTTCATAAATGTCCGTGACGTCGTAGTGCGCGATCAGCCGGACAGCCGGCGCACTGCCCATCCGTTCACTACAAAATTGCGTCAGCAAGGGTATCTGTCGATCGAGAGCAACGAGCGTTGTTCCCGGCCCGCCACAGAGCCAGGCCGACACGTCGGTAATCCCGAGCCGTTCACGCACCTCGCGCTGCACCGGGCTGTCGGCCAGGGCGCCGATTCCAATAATGCCCGGGCGGGGGAAGGGGTTGTGTGCCGTCAGCACCGGCACGACCCACTCATATTTGAGGGCAGCAGCCCACACCACCACGGGTTTCCCGGCGGGGAAGGGATGCTCCATTAGCCAGCCTTGGTACTTCCTTGCTGCTGCCAGCCGCGTCTCATGGTCGGTGATGGCATGTTCGGTTACAGCGGCGGCAATCAGCAATGACAAGAGGATCGCGATGCCCTGACCGCGCCGTCCTGCCGCGCGCACCGACAGGGCGGCGGCCGCGAACCCTGTGATTCCAAGCAGCGCAAGCCAAACTCGTTCCAGCGGTGGCCGGCCACTCCACCCGAGCAGCGCAAGGCAGACGAGCGCCCCCGCTGCCCAGGCAAGCGAGCAGGACCAGGGACGGATTGCCAGCCCGAGAGCAAGGACCGCGCCCAACGCAAGAGTGATCTGATTCCAGCCCCACGGCATTGCGAACCAAGCGGACCAGGCGGCGACAGTCGGGACAAGCGGCGGACGGGCAACCGCCTTGATCAACGCTGCCAACCGGTCTGGTGAGAAGATCTCGTGGTAGGGGTACCAGTCCATGAAGACGGTATAATCAAGCTTTGTCCAGCCCGCTGTCTGGTAGGCGGGGCTACCGGAGATCCATGGCACACGGTGGAAGTCCGTAAACACCGCGCGCAGTGAATTAGCGCGGAAAGCCTCCTTCCAGCTCGGCTGCGCTTGCAACCACAGCCAATCGGTTGCGGCGCCAATCACGATGATGGTCAGACAGATCAGCAGAAGTTCCCGCGGGCGTCCGGCACGCCATGGCTGCCGTACGAGCAACACGGGTGCCAACAGGAGGAAGCCGAGGTAGAAACTTTCCGGACGAAGAATGAAGGCGAACACCAAGGCCGATATTGCCATGACGCAACGCCGGCGTCCTTGGCCTTCGGCAATGAACCAGGCAGCGCCTGCAGCGAAGAGAAGGCCAGAGGTGACGGTGAACTGCGGCGACAGCGTCGCGGGCAGTAGCAGCGCAAACCAGCAAGCCGCGAGCGCCATCCATCCAAAACGCAGCGGCGATAGTGCAAGTCCAAGCACAGCACTCGCCAACATCAGCCCAATGATGGTCAGCCACCCATGGGTCGCGGTACCGAGAACCGGCGTAAGTGCAATCAGCGCAACGCCGTAGAGCGGGTGCGCAAACACAAGCTGTGAAGTCGGTGTGTCAGCTATTCCGAATCCGCTACCGAGCATGGCAAGCGCCACGTCATCGTTGGTCGCCCAGACTGGTTGAAGCATCAAGCCGCAGACCAGAAGCAAAACGCTCGAACAGCAGGCCGTCACCTGAGTCCCGAAGGAAGAGAGGGTGGTTGCACAGCGACGGTCCGACCAAGCCGCCGATCCCAACGCTATCCGTGCGGCGTTGCGAACGGACTGCACGAGACAACTTCCATACGCGAGCGCCCGGGCCTAATCCGCAGCCATATATCTCCTGCCACTACAGGCGCCCCCACCGATGGATTCGGTAATGCACATGGGATGATGCCACACACGGATGATAGTCGCCAACTGAAGGTCTTCCCTCGGCGGCATCATAGCCCAGGGCCAGACGACGCTGCCTCGGCTGGTTGCCCTATCGCCGCGCGGCGGTCCGCGCGCGTAGCAAGCTCTTGACGCCGGCCGTCGCAGTTCCTAGTTGGCTTGGCACTCGTGGCCGGGGAGTGCCAAGCCGCCACCAAGAGGGTCGGCACGGCTGACCGCGTGAGTTTCGGGTGAGTTGCGCGCTTCCGGCCGATGAGCAGCAAGGAGGGAGTGAGACAATGGCACTGTTTCCGGATCCATTCGACACGCTTTCAAGCCTGCAGCAGGCCCTGGACACGCTCCGGACCAGCGGCTGGCTGGCGTCCGGCCCAAGCGGCGGCGGCAGCTACCCGCCGGTGAACGTGTTCCGCAAGGGCGACGACTTCGTGGTGATCACTGAGGTTCCCGGCATCGGGAAGTCAGACCTCGAGATTCAGGTCAAGGGCAACACCATCCGGCTGGCCGGGACCAAGTCGGTGACCTATCCCGAAAAGGCGAGCCTGCATCGGCGCGAGCGGCTGGCAGGCCGCTTCGACCGGACGGTGACCCTGCCGGTCGAGATCGACCCCGACGGCGTCAAGGCCGAATGCCGCGATGGTATCCTGGCCCTGTTCCTGCCGCGCGCCGAGCGCGACAAGCCGAAGTCAATTCGGATCGCGTGACATTCCGGTGAGAAGGAGGACATCATGGCAACGGCTCAGGAACTCGCTGTGCGAGACAAAAAGGAACTGGTGAGCAAGGAGGAGAAGACCGTCCCCGGCCGCTACTACGTTCCTTACGCGGACATCTACGAGACCGGTGAGGCGCTCTGCGTCGTAATGGAGATGCCGGGCGTCGAAAAGAAGGATATCAACGTAGCCCTGGAGAACGATGTTCTGCGAGTGGACGGGCAGATCGATTTTTCCAAGTACGAAGGTATGGAGCCGGTCTATACGGAGTACAACGTGGGCCACTATACGCGGTCCTTCACGCTGTCCAACAAGATCGACCAGGAGAAGATCAGCGCGCAATTGGAAGATGGGGTGCTGACGCTCACTCTGCCGAAAGCCAAGGAGGCGCAGCCGCGGCGGATTTCGATCGGGTGAAGCGCTGACGAAGGAGCGTCCGCTCCGCTCTTGGGAGTGGGCGCTTCTTCCTGACTTCACGTGACAGCCGATTGACCCAGGCGACCAGCAGGTCGGCGGGCCTTTTTGGTCACTTGCCTGGCCCACCCATCCGTGCTTAACCCCCGGCCTTCCCTGCCGGGTGGCGACGGCATCGTCCCCGGTTATGCCCGCATTCCGCGCGCCTCCAGCCATAGGGAGACCATCATGCCGCTTTACGAATGCGTGCTGATCGCACGCAACGACGTGACCCAGCAGCAGGTCGAAGGCATCGCCGACGGCATCGCCAGCCAGCTCGAAACCGAGGGCGGCGCGGTGAAGAAACGCGAGTATTGGGGCCTCAGGGGCCTGGCCTACCGGATCAAGAAGAACCGGAAGGGCCATTATATGCTGCTTGGCCTGGACGCGAAGCCCGCCTTTGTGACCGAGATGGAGCGCCAACTCGGACTGAACGAGGACATCCTCCGCTTCATGACGATCCGGGTTGCGGAAATCGAGGAGTCCCCCTCGGCCATCCTGTCGCGCAAGTCGGACGATCGCGAGCGCAGCTTCCGCGGTCCCAAGCCCGCCGGCCGGTTCGATAGTGGCCGTCGCCGCGGCTTCGACGAGCGCGAGGAGTTCCGCGCACGCGACGAATTCCGCGACGAGTTCCGCGTCGGAGCCGAGGAGTAGGCCATGTCAGACACCGCCGAAATCAACCCGGCCACGCGCCGCACTGCCGTGGGCGCGCGCCGACCCTTCTATCGCCGCCGCAAGTCCTGCCCGTTCTCCGGCCCCAACGCGCCGAAGATCGATTACAAGGACGTGCGCCTGCTGTCCCGCTTCCTGTCGGAGCGCGGCAAGATCGTGCCGAGCCGCATCACCGCGGTCTCGGCCAAGAAGCAGCGCGAGCTGGCGGTGGCGATCAAGCGCGCCCGTTTCCTCGCACTCCTGCCTTACATCGTGAGCTGACGGAGCGGACCATGGCCGATGTGGAACTGATCCTGCTCCAGCGCGTGGACAAGCTCGGGCAGATGGGCGACGTGGTGAAGGTACGGCCCGGCTTCGCCCGCAACTACCTGCTGCCGCAGAAGAAGGCGCTGCGCGCCAGCAAGGACAATCTGGCCCGCTTCGAGCAGGAGCGTGCCCAGTTGGAGGCGCAGAATCTGAAACGCCGCGAGGAAGCGGAACGGGTCGCCGAACGCGTTATCGGACTGTCGGTGGTGATCATCCGCCAGGCGGGTGAGTCGGGCAGCCTGTATGGCTCGGTGTCGGCCCGCGACGTGGCCGAGGCGACCACCGAAGCCGGGCTGACCATCACCCGCCAACAGGTGCTGCTGGAGCACCCGATCAAGACGCTGGGTCTGTCGCGCGTGCGCGTGGCGTTACACCCCGAGGTGTCGATCCCGGTCATTGTCAACGTCGCGCGCAGCCAGGAAGAGGCCGAGCGGCAGGCGCGCGGCGAACGGGTCGGCGTCGAGGCGGAGGAAGACGAAGCTGTGCTGGATGCCGTCGCGGTTTTCGAGCCTGGGGTGGCGCCGGAGCAGCCGGAAGTCTGAGGCGCATCGATGCTACCCGGCGGGGTGTCAGGTTCGAGTCGAGAGACCATGGCGCAGCAGGAGGCACGATGAGCGAACTCTACGACACCGACATCGTGACCTGGTCCGAGCGCCATGCGGCGCTGCTGCGTCGCCGCGCTGCCGGAGACAATCAGGTCTCGCTCGGTTTCGTCGAGAGTCGTAACAACATAATCCGAGTGTTCCAGCGGCGGGCTCACCGGTTGAAGCGCCAGGAATACCTCCGCCTCAAGGTGCTTTCACGTATGCTTGCGGTGTTGCGGCACGCGACGATCATCCGCTCAATTTCCTGAAGACCACAGATAAAAAGCAACTTTCCCCAAGTGGCGAAACCGGCAGGCGCCGTAGCCTTAGCCCGACATGAACGTTGATGATCACCGCTGGCGGCTACGAGGGAATATGCCTCCGATCGACGCAGCAAGTGGTCCAAGGTGTTCATGGCGGCAACCTAATGAACAAGGCGCGGTGCTATCTTATACGTAAGGGGAGAGAAATCACCATGAGCGTACCGCAGCCAGCTTCGTTTGTTGAAGCTGTCCGAAAGATAACGACTACAACGCTGCGGCCCTGGGTGCTATTCCGCCACGGGACGTTCGTCGGCCCTCTGCCGCAGACAGAAGACGCTGCGGTCGGCGCGTGCGACATTCTACGCGCTGCGGGACCGATCCGGATCGGAAGTCCTGGCGGCGATTTCAAAGTGTATCCCATGAATCGTGACGGTTGGCCATGCTGGCTTGTTACCTTCGATCATCCGAAACTTGCGACCATCGTAATGCCCGAAGAGCTCGACGAATCCTCGCCGAGCCCGGTTCGCGTTGGCATTTTCGCTCGTGGGAAACGTGCCCTGGACGCGAAGGAACTGGTGGTCGTCCACGTTGAACGAACCGAGACTCCGGAGCAGAAATTATGAAGTCGCATCTAGCGAGGGCTACTCGGAAACGGGCCGATTCGGTTTTCGACCGTGTATTATGATGGCCGGCGCCCACATTCCATGCTTATAGGTCTGTCAGCGATGTCTGCACGCAATGAACGCCGTATCCGAGACGCCTTGACATATATCGACAACAATTCTGTCAAAAGACTCGACCTGAACAGATTGGCCAATATCGCAGGTATGAGTAAATACCATTTCTCCCGCAAGTTTAGGCTGACAGTAGGGTCATCTCCCTATCAGTATCTACTCAGTGTCAGGCTTCGCCGCGTGGCATTAAGGCTAATCAGTACGTCTGATCCAGTCTCATTCATAGCCTGGGAACATGGCTTTCGCGATCTTTCTACGTTCAATGGCCATTTCCGACGTGCATACGGTGCGAGTCCGTCGATATATCGTCGTCGAACGTCGCAATAGCCATGACGCTTTTGCGGATACCGACAACACCGGCTTCCCATTGCCGGCGCGACCCAGCACGGGCCCTGCGGCGCGGATCGATCCCAGACACCGACGCGACCGCCGAGGCGTTGACCGTTGGTTCGATAGGACCTCGTTGACCCACCACGCCGGAAACTTGACCGGTTATCGTCGGCCGCCAAGGCATGTTGTCATATTCACCGAATCCTCCCGCCAGCCCGATGTCCACCGGAAGCAGAGAGTTCGGTTGGAGGCCGACACATCTGCGTTTGGCACGGTTCCGGCAGGCACGGACGCCGGCAACGCAGCTCCGCAGGCTGAGTACGACGTGGACCCGTGAGCGAGTCCCTTGCCGAGCCGCGAACCAAGGCAGCAGCCCCGCAGCGCGCGCGCGCAACCCCATCCACCAGGGAAACACCACCCGCCTCCGCCCCGCCGCCACCCCGCGCAGGATGACGCGCGCAGCCCGATCCGCATCCATCAGTCCCGGCATCGGAAACGTATAGCCTGCCGTCATCCCGGTGCGGATGAACCCAGGGCAGGCACTGGTCAGCGCCACCCCGCGCCGCCGCGCTGCCGGTGCGCTGGCGACCATCCAGCAGTCGACTGCCGCCTTTGACGCGCAGTAGGCCGCCGAATCAGGCGCGGCCATGAACGCCGCGAGGGACGCGATTGCTACGATCCGCCCGCGCAGCCCGTCCGTGCCCGGCGTCTGCTCCGCCATCACCGCCATCGCCGGCAGCACGGTGTTCAGCGCGCCGCCGAGATTGATCTCGAAGATCGCCCGCGCCTGCTCCGCGTTCTCCGGCCCACCGTCCCGCGAGCGGCCCGAGATACCGGCATTCGCCACCACCAGATCGAGCCGCCCGGCGCAGCGGATCCAGCCCGCAATGGAGCGGCATCACGCACATCGAGTACCGTCGCGTTCAACACGGCTCCGCGATCACGGCACGTCGCGGCCACCGCTTCCAGCCGCGCGAGGTCGCGGCCGGACAGGTGCAGCGTTACGCCCGGCGCAGCCAGCGCCTCGGCCAGTGCCGCACCGATGCCGGACGATGCTCCAGTGATCAGCGCGGTGCGAACATCCATCGGCGCAGGATATTCAGTCTCCAGGCCGACTGGTAGAACCGGCGGATGAGCAACTCACTCGCCTCGATGACCGGATTCGCCCGTGCCGAAGGCACCGCCGCGGGCCTCGCCTGGGTGTGGGAACTGCGCAGCGTCAATGGTCGCGGCCTCGATCTCCGGTTCCGCCTTCCGCCGGGCTGGGACACGATGGAGCCGGCGCTGCGCGAGGCCGTCGGCAAGGCGCTGAAGCGCGGCAACGTCACCGCCAACCTGACGGTGAAGCGCGAGAGCGAGCCGCGCCTGGTCGCCGATCCGGCGGCGCTGGAACAGGTGTTGACGCTGGCGCTGGACCTGCAGACACGTATCCCCGGCAGCCCGGCGCCACGGGCGGAAGCGCTGCTTGGCCTGCCGGGCGTGCTGCGGCCGGCGCAGGCCGATGACACCGTGATGGATACCGGCGCCGTGTCCGCAGGCTTCGCGCGTGCGCTGGCGGCGCTGGTGACGGCGCGTCAGGCCGAGGGCGCTCGGCTGGCCGCGACGCTCACCGGTCTGCTCGACGAGATCGCCGCGCTGCACCGCCGGGCCGCGGCAGAGGCGGCCGATCAGCCCGCAGCGCAGCGCGCCCGCGTGATGGAGAATCTGGCCGCGCTGCTGCGCGAGGCGCCGTCGTTGCCCGAGGAACGCATCGCCCAGGAGGTCGCGCTGCTCGCCGCGCGCTCCGACGTGCGCGAAGAACTGGATCGGCTCGCAAGCCATATCGAGGCGGCGCGCGGGCTGCTGCGCGAGGCAGTCAATATCGGCCGGCGGTTCGATTTCCTGGTGCAGGAGTTCAATCGCGAGGCCAACACGCTGTGCAGCAAGTCGGCCTCGGTGGTGCTGACGGCGACGGGACTGAAGCTGAAGGCAGCGATCGAGCAGGTGCGCGAGCAAGTGCAGAATATCGAATGAGCGCGATCGTGCGACGCGGCGTGTGTCTGGTGCTGTCGGCACCATCCGGTGCCGGCAAGACCGCGATCGCCGATGCGTTGCTTGCGAGTGAGCCAGATCTGTGGCGCTCGGTCAGCGTCACCACGCGTGTGGCGCGTGCAGAGGAAACCGACGGCGTGCACTATCACTTCCGCGACCAGGTGGAGTTCGATCGCATGGTTGCGGAGGGGGAATTGCTGGAATGGGCCCGCGTGCTCGGCCATCACTGTTACGGTACGCCGCGCGCCCCGGTGGAGCAGGCGCTGCGCGATGGCAAGGACGTAGTGTTCGACATCGACTGGCAGGGCCATCGCCAATTGCGTACGGTGCTGCCCGGTGATGTGATCGGCATGTTCGTTTTGCCGCCAACACTGGCCGTTCTGGAACGCCGGCTGCGCCTTCGTTCGGGCGATCAGGCGGCCGAGATCGCGCGCAGGATGGCGTTGGCGCGCGATGAGATCAGCCACTGGGCGGAATTTGACCATGTCGTGGTGAATGACGCGCTGGACGAGGCAGTGGCCGCCGTGCGTTGCGTGCTGCATGCCGCACGCGTGGCGACGGGGCGACTGACAGGCCTCAAGGACTTTGTCGATCGGCTGTAGCAAGCACACGCGCCAATCGATCGAACTCGGCGACCGAGAGCGTTTCCGCCCGCCGATCCGATGCGATGCCGGCTTCGCGCAGCAGCGCCTCGCCGCCAATTGGCTTTAACGCTCTGCGCAGCATCTTGCGCCGCTGGCCGAACGCGGCTGCGGTAAGGCGCTCCATGGCGGCGAACAGCGCTGGCGCCGGCTGCATTGCATGCGGCACCAGCCCGACGACGGCAGAAAACACCTTTGGCGGCGGTACAAAGGCCGCCGGCGGTATGCGCAGCAGCAACTCGGTGCGGCAGATCCACTGCGCCAGGACGGACAGTCGTCCATACGCCGCGGTGCCGGGCGCAGCGCAAATCCGTTCGGCAACCTCCTGCTGGAACATCAATGTCAGCCGCTCGAACGCATGCGCCTGGCGCAGCCAGCCGATCAGCAATGGCGTCGCGATGTTATACGGCAGATTGGCCACCACCTGCCGTGGCGCCGACACCAGCGATGGAATATCGAGCGCCAGAGCGTCGCCGGCAACGACATGCAGCCGTCCACGAGCCTCTGCCGCGAGTTCCTCGATCGCCGCCACTGCACGCTGGTCGAGTTCGACGACAGTCACGCTCGCCGCATCGGAGGCCAGCAGCGCGCGCGTCAACCCGCCAGGCCCCGGGCCGATCTCCACCACATGCCGTCCGGTCAGCATCCCGGCCGCGCGCACGATGCGCTGCGTCAGGTTTGCATCGAGCAGGAAATGCTGCCCCAGTGCCCGTCTGGCAGCCAGCCCGTGCCGCGCGATCACCTCGCGCAGTGGGGCAGACGCGATCAAGCGCCGCTGGGGCGCAGGTCGATCGTCGCGTGGCGGCGCAGATTGGCGAGCAACTGCCGCGACAGCAGCTCCACACGTTCGTTGAGCAGTTGCGCCTGGATCTCCTGCTTGCTCTGCTGCGCCAGGTTCTTCTCCTCGCGCGAGCAGACGATCATCACCGCGATGCCGTCCGACGTGACCACCGGCTGGGTGGCGTGATCGAACGGAAGGCTCGCCAGCATCTGACGGAACGCCGCAGGGTTCACCGTCTCGAGGCGTACCTCGCCGGGGTCCGCCGGCCGCGGCGAATTGTTGGCCTTGGCCACCTGTTCCATCTGCTCGCAGCTACGCACGCTGGAGCTGATGCCGCGCGCCTTCTCCAGCGTCTGCTTCTGCTGTTCGGTTGGCGCCTGCGGGTCGAGCGCGCCGGTGAATGGCAGGAACACCTGACGCAGCGAGACCACGGTGCCAACGTCGCGGCCGATCTCGCGCTTCGCGTTCAAAGTCACGATCGAGAATCCGCCCGGCACTTTCACCGGATTGCTGATCGCGCCGACCGGCATTTCCGCGACGAGCTTCGCCACCTCGGGATCGAGCTGATTGGGCTGTACCCAGCCCAACGCGCCACCCTGCAGCGCGGTCTGGTTCTGGCTGAACTGCGCGGCGACAACCGGAAAGGCTGCGCCGGCGCGCAGCTCGCTGATCACGGTCTCGGCGAAGCGCTGGGCGTCCGCGGCAGCGGCGGGATCTTCAACCGGAATGAATATCTCGCCGACGCGATATTCCGGTTTGCCGACCAGTTGCGCCAGCAAACGTTGCTGCTCGGCCACCTGTGCGTCGGAGACCTTCACCTGGTCGCCAAGCTGCTCCCGCAGGACCTGGGTCCAGCCGAGCTGCGTACGGATCTGATCGATCAGCGTGCGATAACCCGCGCCGCCCGCATTAAGCTTTTGCCGCAACGCACCCGCCGGCAGGCCGTTGCGCGACTCGATATCGTGGATCGCATCGGCGATTGCCTTGTCCGGGATCACAATCTTGCGGCGCTGCACCTCCTGAAAGCGCAGCTTCTCATCGATGAGCTGGCGGGTGATCTGCTGCTTCAGCCGATCCAGCACGTCCGGCGTCATCGGCAGGCCGGTGGAGAGCGCAAACAGCCGGGTGCGATTGTCGACGTCCGCATTGCTGATGACGTCACCGTTCACCACGGCCACGATGCGCATCGCCTGTGACGTCGGTGCTGGTGGAACCGACGCCGCTGGGGCCGCAGCCGGTTGTGCGAGCAGCAACCCGAGTGCGAACCATGCGTACGGTGTGAGAGCCATGACCTCGGTCCCCTGACGGTCAGAGCGCGTTGTAGCCGAACTGTCCGATTGTCTTGAACGTCATCTGAATCAGTGCCGTTGTCGCGCCGTGATCTCCATTGTACGACGTATAACGCTTGTAGAATCGGAAGTCCAAGATATAGCATTCGTCTTCATACACCGCATCCGCGCCGGCGCTGACCATCTGGTTCAATTGAACATTGGTCCGTGCCCAGGTGCTGAGCCGGTAGTTCCCCCAGTTCGAAGACACGCCAGTCGTCACCTCGCTGCGCGGCGTATAGAAGGAGTTGCCCGCGGGAGGCGGCGCCGGCTGATCGTACAGAGTGTAAGGATCGAAGGTGCTATAGAAGTACCCGACGTTCACGGAGAATTTCGCCACACCGAAGGTCGCAAGAGCGTCCGCCATCCGGGTTTGGAACGACTTGTGATCGAGCCTGGTGCGATAGGTCAGGTTCAGCCAGCTTGTCGGCGCGAAGCTGGCGCGCCCGACGACGTCCGATACCTGATCGTGCAGACCAGACGCCTCAGCATACTGATTGTCCGTATTGGTGCGATAGGACTGTCCGAGCAGCCCATCGAAGGTGGTGCCCGCCAGATACCAGGTACTGTGCAGCGCGACATTCGCCCGCACCCCGCCATCCAGTCGGTCGATCCCCGGATAGCGATTGAAGCCGAACAGGTTGGCGTCGGAGAACTCGAGGTCCAGGCTGTCCTCGTTCGGGTATTTGGCATTCTGGCTGCGGCCAACCTGCGGCCCCACGACGATCTGCGCGATCGGTTCGATAAGCTGGGTGCCCCATGCACCGGAGTCCCGCATGAACGGCCAGTGAAAATCCAGTGCCGCCTGCGGCTGGGCGCGCGCCCGGTCGATCTGGCTCACCGGGCCAAAGTTCGGCTGCTCGTTGAACGCATTGGCGTTGTAGCCGATCGTATCGTTGTGCAGGGTGATTTTCCACAGATCGCCGAGTGCGCCGACGAACGGCCGCGACCAGTTCACCGTGAGACTGGCGCGACGCGTGTCGGTGCCGACAGTACGCAGCACGTTGAACGCTTCGACATCCATGCTGAGGCGGCCGCCCAGGACATCGGGCTCGCCAAAATAGCTGTACTGGTAGCGCGGCAGGACCAAGGGGAGCTTGTCGCTGGCCACCGCGTCGGTCAAGGTCTGGTAGAATCTGGCGTCGAAACGCGAATAGGCACCCTGGCCGAAGCCTTCGGCATAGATCTGACTGGTCAGCACGATAGGCTGGTTGCCAAGGTATGTGCTGAGGTGGAAATCGCGAACGTAGTCCTCTGACGAGGCGCGGGCAACGTTGAAGCCCCACCGCCAGGTGTCATCCAGGCTGAACTGGCCCTTCGAGTAGATCGTCGCCTGCGGCGAGTTATCCAGATAGCCAACCGAACCGTCGAGCAGCAAGGAGCCGTTGTTGAACCGGCGTCGGTACTCGACGCTGAGTTGCGGGAGTGTGCGCGTGGCGACCAGGGGCGTGAACGTCATGTCCGACTGGTCGTCGATCACCCAATAGTACGGCTGTGCGTAGAAGGCGCCGAGATGCGACGATGCGCCGAGCGACGGGATCAACAGGCCGCTGCCGCGCTTTACCGACGGATCGACGTGCCAGAAATACGGCATGTAGGCGATCGGGATGCCGTACATCTCCATCACGGCGTCCTCGTACTCGATCTTCTTGTGCTCGAGGTCCTGCACCGCCGACAGCGCGCGGATCTGCCACAGCGGCGGCCTGGTCGGATCCTTGGCGCAGAGATTGCAAGTGGAGTACACCACTTTCGACATCTCGTTGATCTCACCGTCGGTGCGCCGCGCTCCGTTGGCGGCCATCCTGGCGTTCTCCGCCATGATCGCGCGCACATCGCGCAGCACGCCGTTCTTCATGTCCTGCGTAAGTTCCGCATAGTCGGCGAACAGCACCTGGCCATCCGGCTGGAGCAGCGCGACGTTGCCCTTCGCGGCGGCAACGCCGGTCGCGCGGTCGAACGTGATGTGGTCGGCGCGCAGCACGGAATCATTCTGCCAGGCCTCGACATGGCCGTCGGCGATCACCAGCGAATTCTCGCGATCATATTCCACCGTATCGGCAGTGAAGGTGATCGGCTGATTGCGTGACGCCGGCTGTTGCGAGCCGCCCTTGACGAGCGTGCTCAACTGCGCGCGCGCGATGCAGGGCAGCGTCCACGTCAGCAGCATCGCCAGCAGCAGGACTTGGGCGAATGCGTGTTTCGAGACCAGGAGGGCTCGCGCCATCCTCAGCCGTCTTCCGTGTGCAGGAGCAACGCGACCGCCAGCATCAGGCCGGACACAGCGGGTGCCCATGCGGCAAGCGTACCCGGCAGTGCTCCGGTCTGGCCGAATTCTTCGGCAATCTTCGATACCAGGAACAACGCGAAACCGGTGGCGACACCACTGGCAATCATTTGCGCCACGCCGCCACGTCGTGCTGGACGCATGGAAAATCCGGCACCGACCAGCGCCATGGTGGCGCAAAGCAGCGGCAACGCGAGCAAAGCCTGAAAATGCAGCCGATGGCGGATGGACGAGAATCCCGAGCGGTCCAACAGCGCGATGAAGTCGGGCAATGTCCAGAACGACAGCGTATCGGGCGAGGCGAAGCTCTCCTGCACGCGCGCCACAGTCAGGTCGGTTGGTAGACTGATCATGGCGGGCGGTTCCGGCATCTGCTCCGGCCGAATGACACGTGCGTCCGGCAACTGCCATGTGCCCGCGCCGAGTGTCGCCTCGCTGGCTTCGATCCGGCTGAGCAGCCGGTCCCGACCATCCAGACGGAAGACGCTGACCTGCGACGCTGTCAAGCTCTTGCCGTGCAACTCCACGCCGTGGGCATGGAAAATGGCGACACCCTGCGGCGACAGGGCATGATCGGATTGCCGCAGCCAAAGCTGGCCGCCGGTCAGCGCCAGCGGGCCACTGCCGGACTTGAGATATGCGTTGTCCATTGCCTCGGCGCGGCCGAACATGACCGACGACAACGGGCTTACCGCGGTCGTGGCGAGAATGCCGAACGCCAACGCGCAGAGCGTGGGGGCGGTGAGGAATTCCCAGGCGGACACGCCTGCGGCACGCGCAACGACAAGCTCCGACGAACGCGTGAGGCGCCAGAAGCACAGCATGCCGCCGAGCAGTATCGCGAATGGCAGCACCTGCATTGAGATATAGGGCAGACGCAACGCGGCAATCTCTGACACCAATAAAAAGGTCGCGGCGGGCTTCAAAATCGAGCGGCGGAGCAGCTCGATGAAGTCGAATAGAGCGACCAGACCTGATAGCGCGAGCAGCATGCCGACCGCTGCGCCGGCGAACTGCCTGGCGATGTAGATCGACAAGGTGATCGGCTGCGTCATGCCGCTCGGGTGGCCTCGATAGGATGGCGGCGTGAATCAAGCCATTGTGGCCTGAACAGCATCCAACCGCAGATCATGCCGGGTGCCACGGTTTGCAGCCATAGCATGGGCAGCATCGCGTTGTCGCGGGCCGCCAGGTTCTCCATCGCGAGCCCGATTGCCAGCATTGCCACCATCGCAGCCACGGCTACCAGCGGTCGCACAAAGCTGCCATGCCGGCGGAATGTTCCGCTGAGTACAGCGAACAGTGCGATCAAGGCATAGGATATCGCGGTGAGAGGTGTCGCCAGGCGCTTGTGCCCTTCAGCGATCCATTTTGGCACGTCGCGCGCGTTGGACACTTGCGGGTCGAGCAGTTCGCTCAGTGACATCTCCGACATGTCGCGCAGACGTTCATAGGAAGTCGACTGGGTATCGGTGAGGTCGATCTCATTCTGCCCGAACGTCAGCACGTTGAGCCTACCGCTCTGATGATCGATCTCCTGGCGGCTGCCGTTCAGCAGCAATACGCGCGGACCGTTCGGTCCCTCCGTCAGCCGGCCGCTTTCGGCCAGTATTGTAGCATGCGCCGTCTTGTCGCGCCCATCGTCAACCAGAATGCCTCGCAACGTGCCGTCCGGATCCCGTGAGCGTACATAGACGGTCAGATCGTCCGAGATCTGCGTGAACACGCCTTCCTGCAGCAGGAAGGCAGCCATACGATTGCGAATCTCCCACTGGAACTGGTGGAACGAGGCGAGGCTGGCGGGTACGATCCACAGGGTCAGCGCGTGACCGCAGATGATCGCCAGGAGCGCCAGAACCAACGCTGGGCGCGACAGCGCGAATGGCGACAGTCCCGCCGCGCGCATCACCGTGATCTCCCGGTCGCCGGCAAGGCGCTGATAGATGAACTGTACCACGACGAAGGTGGTGATCGGCAGGATCACCGCGATGAAACTGGGGATCAGCAGGCCGGTGAGTTCGACGAAGACCACGAGTGAGAGACCGTGGTTCACTACCAGCTCGACGAATCGCAGCGACTGGATCAGCCAGACCAGCGCCGTCAGTCCGCCGGTGACGGCGATCAGCGCGAACAGAAGCTGACGAAAGATGTAACGGTCGAGCCGCGTGATCAGCTTGCCGGAACGCATTGCGCGAGACTGTCCCCTGCGTGGCGGACCAGGGTTGTGCGTCAGCACGCGAAGCGATGCAAGCCGGGTGGGCGGTCACGTAACGCGGCTGAGGCACGCGGCCACCACTCGCGATTGCGGGAGAGGTGGGGCGGACCACTCGCTATCGAGGTCGGACACCATCTCCTTGCCCACAATCTCCGGCCCCAGCGGCAGCGAGATGATGAAGCCGACCAGGCCGACGGTGGTGCCAATCATCATCGCGATGCCAAAACCAACATTGGACGGCACGATTCGCGACGCAGCCGCTCCGCACACGGTACGAATTCGTGATGTCATCCTAGGCAACGCGACCAATATGCGTCAAACGTCTGGCTCGCGTCGCGGATGCGGCCAGCCGCATGGTGCCTGGCCACAGCCCGCACGCGGCGGCGACCCAGGGCTGCAACCTCGGCGCCAGGCACAGAGTGTGAATCGCCGATGCGAGGCCGATCTGGCGTGACAGGGCGGCGGCCAGATCTCGGTGGTAGCGTGCATCGCCGCCGCCCGCCGCCCATGTGTGCGCTGCCAGCGACCCGCTCGCCAGCGCCAGCGCGACGCCGTCGCCAGTGAGCGAGGCGATCACCGCGGCCTGATCGCCGAGACGGAACAGGCCGGGTGAACCGCGCCGGCCCGGGGCGTAGAGATAACCGTAGGGCAGGCCAGTGACTGCCAACGGCCGATCGAGCAACGCACGAGCGCCGGCGAGTCGCTCGCGCAGGTGTGGACATTCACCCGACAGTGAGTCGAGCACGCTGTCCCATCGTCCGCCGGCGGCGCGCACCCTTGCGGCGGGCATCAGTGCGCACAGTACCGTCCGATCCGCTTCGACAAGCTGCAAGCCGGCATAGCCGCCGGGGAACAGGGTCAATTCGACGTGGTGGCGCAGCGCCTCGCGCTGTCCGGCAGCGAGCGCGAAGTACATCTTGAACCCCACCAGTCCGGTGCCGCGGCTGGGTCGCCCCGCGCCACGCAGCTCGTGCTTGCCCGTGGCAAGGAACACCGTATCGGTGACGACCTGACCAAGCGAACCGCAGTTGAGCCGCAGGGATCCGCGGTCCTGCTCGATCGTGCCGACGCGATGACCGCGCAGCACCGTGGCACCGCTTGCCGTGGCCTGTCGCAGCAACGCTTCATCCAGCGCACGGCGCGTCAGGCCGCGCGCAGTGAATGGCAGACGCGCGGTGGCGATCCGGTTCCGGTGCACGAGGCGCACCGCGGTGATCGTCGAGGCCGCGGACAGATCGACACCCAGCGTCTCGATCATCGTGACCGCCTCGGCGCTGAGAAAATCGCCGCACACCTTGTCGGCGGGACCGGCATTGCGCTCGAGCAGCGTGACGTTCCGCCCGACCGTCGCAAGGATGATGGCGGCGGCCGCGCCGGCGGGCCCACCGCCGACGATCACCGGCCCGGACAATGTCGTGCGACACAGAGCCGGAACGGCAGATGCCAGGTGATGGCGACATCGCTTTCCGCGAGGTCGGCGGCACCCACCAGCCGGCGCCAGTCATCCGGCACGAAGGCGCGCGCGATCGAGATGCGGCCATCGCTCAACACGAAATGATGCCAACGCGCCAGCCAGGCGAGCACGCCGAACCCATAATACGGAAACCAGTGGCGATGCAGGTCGCCAATGAACCAGCCGCGCCGCGCATGCGCTTCCATCCAACGGATGAACGTCACCACCTGGCTGTCGGTGAGATGATGGGTGAACTGCGAGCTGACGATGAAGTCGAACGTCTCGGCCGGATCGATGGCGAACACGTCGCCGGTGCGATAGGGGATGGACGCGCCCGCATCGGTCGCATCGTGCGCCGCCCGCGTTGCCCATGGATTGAGGTCCACGCCCTCCAGCCGCGCCGCGATGCCACGGCGCCGCGCCCAACGGTGGATGCGGCGTAGCGCATCGCCGTGGCCGCAGGCGACATCGAGCAGCGAGAACGACTGCAGCCCCGCGGTCTCGCGCACCAGCCAGGCGAGCATCGGCCGGTGCGTCAGCGTTACGGTGTTGACCCGCGCCAGATCGCGCAGGCAGCGCCGATAGTCGTCAAAATCGACGCAGTCGGTGTCCATCCTCTCGTCTTCGGTGCTGCGCGCGGCGAGGCTCATGGCCGATGGAAGGCGAAGGTTTCCACGCTCAGGCCGGGCCCGAACGCCATCGCGAGACCGTCGCCGGTGGCGTGTGACGACCGCAGAATGCGCTCCAGCACGAACACCAGCGTGGCGGACGACATGTTGCCGTACTCGCGCAGCACGTCGCGCGAGAAGCGCAGCGCATCGGGCGGCAGCGCCAGCCCGTGCTGCACGGCGTCGAGGATCGATCGGCCGCCGGCATGCACCGCCCACAGCGCGATGTCGTGCACGGTGCGCTGGCCGAGCAGGCCGGCGCCGTGCTCGCGCAGCCAGCGGCGGATGCGGCCGGGAACCTGACCCGACAGATGCATCTCGAACCCCTGGTCGCCGATGTGCCAGGTGATCAACTCGGCGCTGCGCGGGATCACTGCGGCGTGGAACCGATCGAGCGCAAGTCCGACCGGTTCGGCCGACACCAGGCAGGCGCCGCAGCCGTCGCCGAACAGCAGGAAGCTCAGCATCTTCTCCAGCTCCCACTGTTCCTGCAGGTGCAGGCTGGAAAGTTCCAGATTGACCAGCAGCACCTTGGCATCCGCCTCGGAGCGGACGATGTGCCGCGCCAGCCTGAGCGCGTTCACCGCGGCGAAGCAGCCCATGAAGCCGACGATGGTGCGCTCGACCGACGGGGCCAGGCCGGCATCCTGCATGATGTCGAAATCGAGCCCCGGCGCGGTGAAGCCGGTGCAGCTTGCCACGATCAGATGGGTGATCGCGCTGCGTTCGGCGGCGATGTCGAGGGCGGCAATGGCCTGGCGGGAAAGCGCGAGTGCCGCCTCGCGATACCGCGCCATACGCGCGCCGGTGGAAGGGAAGGCGCGGCGGAGATAGAAGCCGTCGCTGTCGAGCACGCGATCGCGCGGTTTGGGGCCCGGCGCGAACAGCGAGAACCGGTGCTCGATGTCGGCGAGCTCGGCCATGCGGTCGAACAGCGCGCGGCCGCGCGCATCGGCCAGCGCGGTGCGCGCGAAATCGACGAACTCCGCGTGGATGTCGTGTTGCGGCACCGCGGTGCCGATGCGGTTCAGCCAGGCCCGGGTCACTGTCGGCTCCTCATGCCGGATTCCTTGGGCATTGACGCGAGCCGGCCGTGGTTCATTCCCGCGATAGGGCGCCGGCAGCCCGATGTGCTATAGCTCACTGCCATGAGCATGCCACTGTCAAAGCCGCCCACGTTGGAGGAGTTCCTGGCCTGGGAGCGCAAACAGGAACTGCGCTACGAATTCGACGGTTTCCATGCGGTCGCCATGACCGGGGGAACGGTGAACCACGCCGTGATCACTGACAATGCCGTCGATGCCCTGCGGCGCCGGCTGAAGTCCCCGTGCCGCGCGTTCACCAGCAATCTCAAGGTGCTCGCCGCGGGCAAGGTGCGCTATCCGGACGTGGTCGTTACCTGCTCGCCGATCGATGGATCGGCGGACACGGTGCCGAACCCGGTGGTGGTGTTCGAGGTCCTCTCGCCCAGCACCGCGTCGCTCGATCGCGTGGTCAAGAACGAGGAATACCGTGCCACCCCGTCCATCCAGCGCTACGTCATGCTGGAGCAGACCAGGATCGGCGCGACCGTGTTCGCACGCGCCGGCGAAAGCTGGATCGGGACGGTGATGCTGGGCGATGCAACCCTCGAATTGCCTGAGATCGGCGTCGCCGTTGCACTGGTGGAATTTTATCGCGACGTCGATCTGCCGCCACCTGATACCGACGATTGAGCTACGGCAGCAGCTTGCCCGGGTTCATGATCCCTTGCGGATCGAGCGCCTCCTTGATCCGCCGCATCACCGCCAACTCCGCCCCGCCCCGCCAGTCCGGCATCATGTAGGGCTTTAATTTCCCGATGCCGTGCTCGGCCGAGAAGCTGCCGTCCAGCGCGCGCACCACCTGGTTCACCGTCTCCATGATCGCGTGGTCCTGTGCCAGAAACCACGTGGGGTCGGCGTCCACCGGCTGCGCCAGGTTGAAGTGGATGTTGCCGTCGCCGATGTGGCCGAACGGCACGGCGCGGATGCCGGGAATCAGCGCCTCGCACGCAACGATGGCGCGACGAATGAACTCCGGCACCTTCGACACCGGCACCGAGATATCGTTCTTCACGCTCGCGCCCTCGCGCTTCTGGGCCTCGGAGTGCTCCTCGCGCAGCCGCCAGATCGCTGCGCGCTGTGCTTCGGATTCCGCGATCGCCGCGTCAGCCACGATGCCGTCGGCCAAGGCTGTCTCCAGCAGCGTTTCCAGTGACGCACGCAGTCCGGCGTCAGGGCGCGGCGTTGCCAGTTCCACCAGCACGTAGTTCGGAGCGGGCGACGCGAGCGGCAGCACGGCGCCCTCGATGTGGCGCAGCACCAAGTCGGTGCCGAGCCCCGACATCAGTTCGAAGGCGCTGATGGCCGCCGGATCATGCGACTGGAAGCGGCCGAACAATTGCAGCGCCGCCTCGGGCGAAGCGACCGCGCACAGCGCCACGCAGACCTCGCGCGGCCGTGGCACCAGCTTCAGCACCGCCGCGGTGATGATGCCAAGCGTGCCCTCGCAACCGACGAACAACTGACGCAGGCAATAACCGGTGTTGTCCTTGCGCAGCCGGCGCAGCCCATTCCACACCGCGCCGTCCGGCAACACCACCTCCAACCCCAGCACCAGATCGCGCGCGTTGCCATACCGGACCGTGTTGTTGCCGCCGGCATTGGTGGCGAGCACGCCGCCGATCTGTGCGCTGCCCTCCGACGCGATCGACAGCGGCAGCAGGCACCCGGCCTCGGCCGCTGCATTCTGCGCCGCCTTCAGCGTCACGCCGGCTTCGACCGTCATCGTCAGATCGAGCGGATCGATGTCGCGAACCTGCGCGAGCCGCGCCAGGCTGAGCACGAACTCGCTGCCGTCCTCGGCCGGAGTCGCACCACCGACCATCGAGGTGTTGCCGCCCTGCGGCACGATCGGCACCCGCGCTTCGGCGCACAGGCGCACGACCTGTGCCAACTCGTCGGTAGTGGCCGGGCGGATCACTGCCGGCGTACGGCCGCGATAGAGGCGCCGCCAATCTTCCGTGTACGCGGCGGTGTCCGCAGCATCGGTCAGCAGCCCGCGTGCGCCGACCACAGCGCGGATAGCATCGAGCAGTGCGGTCTCAGGCATGGCATGACCTCGGCGCGATGGGCCGCGTAGAACACGTGGAATCGTAGGATGGGTTGAGCGGCAGCGAAACCCATCGCCGATGGGCAAGCTCTGCCACCGGCCCTATGCTGGCGATATGGACAGGCTCTATCTGGACGACCTTGAGGTAGGGCAGCGCTTCGTCAGCGGCACACACACCATGGACGCCGCCGAGATGATCCGCTTCGCCGCGGAATACGACCCGCAACCGTTCCATCTCGATGACGCGGCGGCGCGGGAGACGCTGTTCGGCGGTCTGGTGGCGAGCGGCTGGCACACCGCGGTCACCATGATGCGGCTGATCGTGGACGGCGGCCTGCCGATCGCCGGCGGCGTCATCAGCACCGGCGGCGAGCTGATGTGGACGAATCCGGTGCGCCCGGGCGATACGCTGCGCGTCGAGTGCGAAGTGCTGGAGATCACGCCGTCGCGCTCGAAACCGGACCGCGGCACGGTAAAGGTGCGGTGTCTGACGAAGAACCAGAAGGGCGAGACGGTGCAAAGCTTTACGCCGAAGCTGGTCGTGCCGCGGCGGCCAGGAATGGAACCACAGATGAACGCAGATTAACGCAGATGATTCTCATGACACTACCGCCGTCGGATGAGATCGGACTCGCCTTTTATCTGCGTTCATCTGCATTCATCTGCGGTTTCATTTTCCTTGTTCATCGAGGGGATAGCTGCGGAGGTCACTATGGCGGTCCGTGACATTCCTGATGCGATGGCCGATCGGCTGATCGTCGCACTCGACGTGCCGACGATCGAGCGCGCGACGCGACTTGCCGGGCAGCTCGACGGCATGGTGTCGTTCTTCAAGATCGGGCTGTGGCTGCTGTTCGCGCCCGGGGCGGAACGCTTCATCGACTGGCCGATCGGGCAAGGCAAACGCGTCTTCCTCGATGCCAAGATGTACGCTATTATGTAGCAATGACCACTAATCGGCACAACCCCCCGCGCTCCTGATCTTGTATCATGGCTTATGGCAATCTCACCCGATCTACAGGCGCGACTTAGAAAGCAAACGCAACAAGCGACTACCCGAACCCTGCGCCAGAGACACTATCGGCTTACGCGCACCATCGAGCGGTATCAGGCCACGTTATCGGTGATCGGTGCAGAATTGGTGGTGAGGGGCATTGAGCCAGACCGCTATCGGTGCTGCCCTCGTCGCGTCATTGCTGGTCTCCGGCATGGCGAGATTGCCGGTGTGTGCATCGCCATTCTTCGGGAGGCTGGAGGACACGTGCGGCTGAGCGAGATCGTAGGGGCTGTGGCCCGGCGGAAGGGCTACGATCGATCAGACATGGCGTTGATGGCGAAAGCGGACGCGGGGCGCTATGGAGCGATTCAACCGACAGGGCGTTACCCGGCTGACGGCAGCTCCCACCTCAAAACGGGTTCGGTGGGAACTGATCCAGCCCGATTCGCGGTTGCCTCCGGGCGGATACCGCCCTAAATAGCCCCTTCCCCAGCCTAATGAAGCGGGGAATTTCAATAGCTTAGCTTGTGGGTAAGAACGACCTTGACGCGATTCGTAATACTCGATTCTTCTAGCTACCACGCTTTGTGGTTCAGGGCGGCTGCCGACCACTACATTCTGTGCCCGGATCGCGTGGCGTGAGCGCGGGGGGAGAACTCATGCCAGATGGGTTGATTCTTCGGGATCGGACGAATCCACGCAATCTGCCAAGCAACATGGCGGAGCGTCTGATCGTAGCCTTAGATGTCTCTACGATCGCTGAGGCTGAGCGATTGATTGCGAATCTTGATGGCACTGTGTCGTTCTTCAAGATCGGGCTTTGGCTGGCCTTCGCAGAGGGGGTTGATCACCTCATTCGAGACATTATTCGTGCCGGTAAGCAGGTGTTTTTGGACGCGAAGATGTTCGACATTGGAACAACAGTAGAGGAGGGAGTAGCGCGCGCCGCTGATCGCGGTGTCAGCTTTGTGACGGTGCATGGAGACTGGCAGATCATAGAATCCGCAGTTAAGGGAAAGCGTGGGAGAGATATCAAGATATTCTCGATAACCGTTCTTACACAGTTGAGCGATAGCAATCTTTATGACATGGGCTATCGACTGAACGCTCGTGAATTAGTGCGCCTGCGAGTGACACAGGCCGTCAAACATGGTTGCGATGGCATAATCGCTTCGGCTCATGATGAGCCTGATGAGATACGACAAATAGCCGGAACGAATAGTCTTCTGATTGCAACCCCTGGCATTCGCGACGATGACGAAAGTGCAGATGATCACCAGAGGCTTGCTTCAGCGAAAAACGCCATTGCAAAGGGCGCAGATTATCTTGTCGTAGGTAGGCCGATAATCAAAAATCCAGATCCGACCGACCGCGCGAAGCGCATGATTGTGCAGATGATAGAAGGGGCGGCGCTCAGACAGACGTGCGACTGACCTCTGCCCGCTGCCAATACCCGGACCAGTCCACGCTAGGACGGCACGTCAAAGCCAGCCCCATGACGGCCTGAACCTGCCGGGCGTTGTCTATCCGTCGCCGGTCCTCGCGCCACGCCGCTTCTTGGGCGTACCGGATCAGGTGGGGACCGGCCACATGATGATGGTGCCCGATTTCAGCCCGGCGCATGCGGGAGAAGAACTCCTCCGCTCCGTTCGTGCAAACGCCACCCGGCATGCTGTACGCTTTGCTGTGGTCGATTCGATCCATTCTGTAGCGACCGTGCAACTCGTTCCATGATCCGGCTTCATCGGCACCCAAGCGCGTATCGCGTGATACAGTCCGACTGATCCAGCCCAGCGCAGCAGACTCACTCCTGAATACCTGTGGCAGCGTCTGGCCACCCCGTTCGCGGATCACGACAACGACACGGCGTTTGCCATTCTGGTTGACTGCGAGGCGACGATCACGGCGGTTCTCTTTATGGTTGGCTTGGCGGATGAACCCGCCAAAATAGGCACCATCTATCTCGGCCGTCTCTCCATCACCGCCAAGGCGGATGCCCTTCAACTTGGACGCCATCGCCTCACGCAGCTTGTGCGCCAGCACGAAGGCCGTCTTGTACTGGCAATCCAGGTCGCGGGACGGCGCGAGCGCCGACTTGCCCTTGACCTCGTTGCAGAAGATGGCGATCGCCGCGAGGTAGTTCCTGAGTGGCATCTTGTGCCATGCGAACAAGGTGCCGCTGGTGACGCTGAAATCCTTCCGGCACGCCTTGCAGCGCCAACGAGGGGCGCCATTGGCCTTTCGGCAATCGCAGACGGTCGGGCAGCCGCAGTGCGGACAGATCAGCTTGCTGTCTGTCGCGTGCCAGCGGATGTGGATGAAGGCCGTCTCGACTTCCTGCTCCGTCATGCGCAAGACCGCGCTCAGGGAGAGCGTCCGGGCCTTGGCTGACAGAAGGAAGTGTTGAGACATAAGGTCCGTATCCGCGTCTTATGGCCCGAATGTGGCCTGCACGGGGTGCTTGTCAAGCACAAAAGGCGCGGATACGATGCTTTTGTCTTGGGAGTGGACCCTATGGGTTTAGCTACAACGGAAGAGGAACTAGCCTTACGAGCATCTCGGTTCGTGAAAGCGGAGCTGAAACGCGCTGGGCTGACCTATGCGAGCCTTGCCGAGCGCCTAAGGGAGCATGGATTATCGTCTGAGACAGAAGCTTCGATCAAGGCAAAGCTACGACGAGGGACATTCACCGCGACATTTCTTTTAGCAACTCTAGCGGCCTTAGGCAGAGACGGAATGCAATTAGCTGATCTGTGAGAAAATGCCTCCCTCCCTTTTCATTATTTCGATTATCGCAGCAGCAATTTGCATTGTTGCATTAACGCACGCGTCACTTCTAATAATTTCATATTCACGATGGTCCGAAGATGGACGGGTCGATCAGCGACATCAGAAAAAGGCTGGCGAACCACAAGAAACCCCAGCCACCAATGATGATAGCGTAAGCCGATCCGCCGATTTCACGGCGCTTATAGACACCATAGCCGCAGAAGGCAGAGCCAACAGAGCCGAAGAGCGTCGCGAAGATGATGCGAAACGTCTTCGTGAATATGCGACTATCCTGCTTCTCGGGCTGACTGTAATCGTTGTTTCCTGGCAAGTCTACGAAATGAGAGCGGTCTACGATCCTATTAAGGAGCAAGCAAGCGCTGCTGCAATAAATGCAGCCGCCGCTTCTCGGCAGGCGGATAATGCCGAGCGAGCTTTGATCCAGGCCACGAGAGCCTGGGTAGGCCCCTCCGAGGCAAACCTGGAAGCAGATCCGAAAAACGAGACGCCCGTGGACGCAAGGATCACCTATCAGAATACCGGCAAGGAACCTGCTATACAATTCGCTTTCACGACTCCAGACCGTTTCACGACGACTGACGAAGACGATCGGTCTGGCCGCAATAGTGCCCGGATTGCAGGAGATGTTAATGCTTGCAGAACGACTCTTCCATCCCCTAATGGTCAGGTCATATACCCGACCAGTTTTAGTGCATATACTGTCGGCGTTACTTTCCCGAAGGAAATGATAGGTCAAGAGGAAGCCGAAGGGAAGAAGTTCTTGATTATTCAAGGATGCTTCGTTTACGTCACCACCGGGCGTGTCCACCATAGCATGTGGTGCTACCTCTATAAAACGGGACAAACCAAGAAAGAGCACCTTAATATCTGCGCGGTCGGCAATTATGCCGACTAGCAAAATAATAGCGGCCATCGCCGCACGGACCCGCACGGGCGCCTACCGCATCAAATCGCACCGTCCCGGATATTGGGATTTGTATCGCTCCCGTGGATACCCGGTTCGGTGGTCGTTGCTACATAATACCGAAGATGTACGACATCGGTGAAACGGTGCGCCAGGGTGTGGCACGCGCGACCGGGCGCGGCGTCAGCCTGGTCACCGTGCATGGCGATCCCGAGACCATGCGGGCCGCGGTCGCCGGCAAGGCAGATTCGACGCGCACCAAGGTGTTCGCAATCAGCGTGCTGACCAGCCTCAACGATGCGGCGGTTCGCGAGATGGGCTACGCGCTGCCGGTGGCCGAGCTGATCAAGCTGCGTGTGCGCCAGGCGGTGGCGTGCGGCTGCGACGGCATCATCGCCTCGGCCGACGATGACCCGAATGCGATCCGGTTTATGACGGGGGCCGAGCATCTGCTGATCGCGACGCCTGGCATTCGCGAGCCGGGCGGGGCAGTAGACGATCACAAGCGACACGCGACGCCGGGGCAGGCGATCGCTCGGGGAGCGGATTATCTGGTGGTAGGGCGGCCGATCACGCAGGCCGACGATCCGGCGGCGGCGGCGAATCGGATCATCGCGGACATGGTGCGGGCGGTGTGAACCCGTTCCTTCCCCTCCATTGACAGTTTTGTGACCCGAAGCTACCCCGCCGCGCCACGACCCATGCGGGAGCATCCGCCATGCCGGTTCATGCCTTCATCTTCCCGGGCCAGGGCAGTCAGGCCGTCGGCATGGGACGCGACCTCGCTGCCGCCTTCTCCGCCGCCCGCGAGGTGTTCGAGGAAGTCGACGACACCCTGAACCAGAAGCTGTCCAAACTGATGTTCGAAGGCCCCGGCGAGGAACTCGTTCTCACCGAGAACACCCAGCCCGCCCTGATGGCCCACTCGCTCGCGGTGTTGCGCGTGCTGGAGAGGGAAGGGGGCTTCACCCTCCGCCAGAAGGCAGTCGTGGTCGCCGGCCACTCGCTTGGCGAGTATTCCGCGCTTGCCGCCGGCGGCAGCTTCTCGATCCCCGATGCCGCGCACCTGCTGAAGCTGCGCGGCCAGACCATGCAGAGGGCAGTGCCGGCCGGTGAAGGTGCGATGGCCGCCCTGCTTGGCGCGGAGATGGCGCAGGCCGAAGAGATCTGCGCCGAGGCCGCGCCGGTTCCCGACAGCCCCACCAACGCGAGCGAAGTCATCGAACTGGCCAACGACAACGGCGCCGGCCAGATCGTCGTCTCCGGCCACCGTGGCGCGGTCGAGCGTGCTGTCGCCATCGCCCCATCCAAGGGCGTGCGCCGCGCGATGCTGCTGCCGGTCTCCGCCCCGTTTCATTGCGCGCTCATGGCGCCGGCCGCCGATGCGATGGCCGAGGCGCTGGAGAACACCCCGCCGCGCTCCCCGATTGTGCCGCTGATCGCCAACGTATCAGCCGCCAAGGCCACCGATCCCGCGGAGATCCGCGAGCTGCTGGTCAAACAGGTAACCGCCATGGTGCGCTGGCGCGAATGCGTCAATGCAATGGTGGAACTCGGCGTGGACAGCTTCATCGAGCTTGGCGCCGGCAAGGTGCTGTGTGGCCTGATCCGCCGCATCGCGCCTGACGCCGCCACCGCATCCGCCGCCACGCCGACCGAGGTCGAAGCCGTGCTGAAGCGGCTGTGACCATGTTTCGGCTGGATGGCAAGGCGGCGCTTGTCACCGGGGCCTCGGGCGGCATCGGTGCGGCCATCGCGCGCGCCCTGCACAGCCAAGGAGCAGTGGTGGCGCTGTCCGGTACGCGACGCGACGCGCTCGGTGCGCTGGCCGCCGCGCTGGGCGAGCGGGCGTTCGTCTGCCCCGCTGACCTGCGCGACGCCGCCGAGCCCGATTCGCTGGTCGAGGCGGCGGAAGGCGCGGCGGGCCCGCTCGCGATCCTGGTGAACAATGCGGGCATGACGCGTGACATGCTGGCGCTGCGGATGAGCGATGCGGACTGGCAGGCGGTACTGGATGTTGACCTGTCGGCGCCGTTCCGCCTGGCGCGGGCGGCTTTACGCGGCATGCTGCGACGGCGGGCGGGACGCATCATCAACATCGCCTCGATCGTCGGTGCGACCGGCAATGCCGGCCAGGCCAACTACGCCGCCGCCAAGGCTGGCCTGGTCGGCCTGACCAAGGCGCTGGCACAGGAGGTCGCCTCGCGCGGCATCACGGTGAACGCGGTGGCGCCCGGCTTCGTCACCACGCCGATGACCGACCGGCTGTCCGAGCAGCAGCGCACCAAGCTGACCGAAGCGATCCCGCTGCGGCGGATCGGCAAGCCGGAGGACGTGGCCGCCGCGGTCGCCTATCTGGCGTCCGATGAGGCCGGTTGGGTCACGGGCGCAACACTGCACGTTAACGGTGGGATGGCCATGATCTGAGGCCGCCGCTCCGGTTGGCGTGTGCTCCGAAACCATGCTAAGCGCGCTGGAATCCCGTCCGGCGCGGATACCGCGACACGAGCCCCCGGGCGCCTTTCAGGAGGAGTTGCACAGCCGATGAGCGAGATCGCGGACAAGGTCAGAAAAATTGTGGTCGAGCATCTCGGAGTCGAGGAAGCCAAGGTCACGCCCGAGGCCTCGTTCATCGATGACCTGGGCGCCGACAGCCTGGACACCGTCGAACTGGTGATGGCCTTCGAGGAGGCGTTCGGCGTGGAGATCCCCGAGGACGCCGCCGAGAAGATCAGCACCGTGAAGGATGCGATCGAGTACATCGAGAAGCAGAAGGCTGCCTGATCGGCCCATCGGGGGAGGGTCCAAAGCGATGCGGCGTGTGGTGGTGACAGGCATGGGAATTGCCTGTCCCCTCGGGCTCGGGGTCGAGCACGTGTGGCAGCGGCTGATCAACAGCGAATCGGGCATCGGCGCGATCCAGGCGTTCGACACCAAGGATCTGCCCTGCAAGGTGGCGGGCCAGGTGCCGGCAGGGGTGAAGGCGGATCACCGCCTGGATATCGCCGAATGGATCCCGGTGAAGGACGTGAAGAAGATGGACCGCTTCATCCATCTCGGTTTGGTCGCGGCGACCGAGGCGGTAGAGGATTCCGGCTGGATGCCGGAGGCTGAAGAGGACCGCTGTGCCACCGGCGTGATGATCGGCTCCGGCATCGGTGGATTGCAGACGATCTTCGAGGCGTCGATCCAGGTGCATGAAGGCCGCGCGCGGCGGCTGTCGCCGTTCTTCATCCCGTCGGCGCTGATCAATCTTGCCTCGGGGCATGTTTCGATCAAATACGGATTGAAAGGTCCGAACCACTCCGCGGTGACCGCCTGCGCCACCGGCGTGCACGCGATCGGCGACGCGACCCGGCTGATCATGTGGGGCGATGCCGACGTGATGGTGGCCGGCGGCGCCGAGGCGGCAGTGTGCGAACTGGGCATCGCCGGGTTCTGCGCCTCTCGCGCGCTGTCCACCGGCTTCAACGACCAGCCCGCCAAGGCCTCGCGCCCGTGGGACAAGGACCGCGACGGCTTCGTGATGGGCGAGGGTGCCGGCGTGCTGGTGCTGGAGGAATACGAGCACGCCAAGCGCCGTGACGCGAAGATCTATGCCGAGGTCGTCGGCTACGGCATGTCGGGCGACGCCTACCACATCACTGCGCCGGCCGAGGGCCATGCCGGGGCGGTGCGCTCGATGCGAGCGGCGCTGCGCAACGGGCGCATCGCGCCGGACCAGATCCAGTACGTGAACGCGCACGGGACCTCGACACCGCTGGGCGACGATCTGGAACTGGAAGCGGTGGAACTGGTGTTCGGAGACGCGGCCAATGGGCTGGCAATGTCGTCGACCAAGTCGGCAACCGGTCATCTGCTCGGCGCGGCCGGCGCGGTGGAGGCGATCTTCTCCATCCTCGCGGTGCGCGACGGGGTGGCGCCGCCGACGCTGAATCTGGACGAACCGAGCAGGGACAGTGTGATCGACCGTGTCGCCAATATCGCACAGGAACGGAAGATCGACTGCGCGCTGTCCAACAGCTTCGGGTTCGGTGGCACCAACGCGTCGGTGATCTTCCGCGCCACCAACTGACGCCGGCCACCCCGCTTTGACGAAGCCAGTGGGATTACGTCATTGTAATTCGTTTGGTTTGACGGCACGGGGTGGGAGCGATGCAGGGAACTCTGGACGCCATCCTCAGGAAATTTGTCTGCAAGGGCAGGCTGACGGTGCGATGGCCCGACGGGCAACGAACCAGCTATGCCGGACCCGCCGATTCCGGGCCGACGGCCGGTGTCGCCATCACCGATGCCAGGACGATCCGCCGTCTGGTGTTCAATCCGACACTGGCGGTGGGCGAAGCCTACATGGACGGCGGACTGACGCCGGACGGCTGCGGCATCTACGACGCGCTTGATGTACTGGCGCTCAATGGGATGGCGAACGCCACGGGCCATCCGGTCGCCCGGCTGCGCTCGGCTCTCGGCGTGATCCGCCGCCGGATCGACCAGTACAATCCTGCGCACCGCGCGCGGCGCAACGCGGCGCACCACTACGATCTGAATGGGCGGCTCTACAGTTTGTTCCTCGATCGTGACCGGCAATACTCCTGTGCCTACTTCCCGCGCGGCGACGAAACGCTAGAACAGGCGCAGATCGCCAAGAAGCGGCACATCGCGGCGAAGCTTTGCATCGATCGGCCGGGGCTTTCGGTGCTCGACATCGGCTCGGGCTGGGGCGGGCTGGCACTGACCTTGGCGCGCGATCATGGCGCTCAAGTGCTGGGCATCACCTTGTCCACCGAACAGCTCGCCGAGGCGCGCGCGCGTGCCGGGGCCGAAGGCCTGGCCGATCGCGTCGCGTTCGAACTGCTCGACTATCGCATGCTGGATCGAAGCTTCGACCGCATCGTCTCGGTCGGCATGTTCGAGCATGTCGGCGTGGTACACTACCGCGCATTCTTCGATACCGTGGCGCGCTGCCTGAAGCCGGACGGCGTGGCCTTGCTGCACTCGATCGGCCGCAGCGAGGCGCCAAGCTTCACCAATCCCTGGATCGCGAAATACATCTTTCCCGGCGGCTACTGCCCGGCGCTGTCGGAGGTGCTGTCGCCGGTAGAGAAGAGCGGTCTGACCGTCACCGACGTGGAGGTGCTGCGGCTGCACTACGCCGAGACGCTGCGCCACTGGCGCCGCCGCTTTACCGCGAACCGTGACACCATCGCCTCGCTGTACGACGACCGCTTCTGTCGCATGTTCGAGTTCTATCTGTGCGGTGCAGAGATCGCATTCCGCCGCGAACGCCACGTGGTGTTCCAGATTCAGCTCGCCCACCGCCAGACCGCGGTGCCGCTGACGCGGGACTACGTCACGGATTTCGAGCACCGCGCGCTCCCCGCTCGGGCTGACGCATGACGTTGCCCCCGGGTACCCCGTTATCCCCGTAATTGGCCCGCTATCGGCGGGCAGCGTCAGCCCTGTAAGCTGCGTCGACCTTGAACACCATCGATTCGCCCCTGCTCGGCCTTTCCCAGCGCCTGCCGCCCGCCAACCTCCAGGCGGAGCAGGCGTTGCTCGGCGCGCTGCTCGCCAACAACCGCGCCTATGAGCGCATTTCGGAGTTCCTCGCCCCCGAGCATTTCGCCGACCCGGTCCACGGTCGCATCTTCCAAGCAATCGTCCGCCGCATCGAAGCGGGCCAGCTCGCCGACGCGGTGACGCTGAAGGCGGAATTCGAGCATTCTGGCGTGCTGGAGGAAGTCGGCGGCACCGCCTATTTGGCGCAGCTCCTCACCGCCATGGTGGGCATCATCAACGCCGGCGAGTACGGCCGCGCGATCCACGATGCCTGGCTGCGCCGCCAGCTCATCGACATCGGCGAGACCGTGGTGAACAACGCGTTCGGTGCCGATGCCGAACTCGACGGCACCCGGCAGATCGAGGCGGCGGAGCATTCGCTGTTCCAGCTCGCCACCGACGGCGCCGTCGCCGGCGGCTTCGTCACCCTTGAGCGCGCGCTGATCGAGGCGATCCATGGTGCGGAACGCGCCTTCAAGCGCTCCGGCCACGTGTCCGGCCTCACCACCGGGCTGCGCGACCTGGATGCCAAGATGGGCGGGCTGCATCCGTCGGACCTGGTGATCCTCGCGGGTCGTCCGGGCATGGGCAAGACCTCGCTCGCCACCAAGGTCGCGGTCAGCGCGGCCAAGGCGTTGCTGGCCGAGGCACGCTTCACCGATCCGAACGCCGTGCCGAAGGCGACCGTGGCGGTGTTCTCGCTGGAAATGAGCGCCGAGCAGTTGGCGACCCGTCTGCTCAGCGAGGAAGCGCAGGTCTCCAGCGACCGCATCCGCCGCGGCGACATTTCGCAGCGCGACTTCGACAAGTTCGTGCAGGTCTCGCGCGAGGTTGCGTCGCTGCCGATCGACATCGACGACACGCCGGCGATTACGCTGTCCGCCTTGCGCACGCGCGCGCGGCGGTTGAAGCGCACCAAGGGTCTGGCGTTGGTTGTAGTGGACCATATCCAGCTCATGCGTCCGGCAGCCGGGACCAAGCCGGACAGCCGCGTGCTCGAAATCGGTCAGCTCACCCAGGGACTGAAGGCGATCGCCAAGGAACTGGCGGTGCCGGTGCTCGCCCTGTCGCAGCTTTCGCGCGCCGTGGAGAACCGCGAGGACAAGCGGCCGCAGCTTGCCGACCTGCGCGAGTCCGGGACGATCGAGCAGGACGCCGATGTGGTGATGTTCATCTACCGCGATGAGTATTACCTGGAGCAGCGTATGCCGAAGCTCGCTGCGTTCGAGAACGAGGATAAATTCCAGTCTGCACTGGACGAATGGCACCGCCAGATGAACCGCGTGCACAACCAGGCAGATCTCATCATCGCCAAGCAGCGCCACGGCCCGACGGGCACGCTCCAGTTGTTCTTCGAGGCCGAGTTCACCCGCTTTGCCGACCTCGACCGCATGCATTCAGGTCATGTCGAAGGCTGACCGCGCCGGCGCGGTCCTGGAAGTCGATCTCGCCGCCATCGTCGCCAACTGGCGGTTGCTGTGTGCGATGCATCCATCCGGCCCCGTCGCCGGCGTGGTCAAGGCTGACGGCTATGGTCTCGGCGCGGGTCCGATTGCGCAGGCGCTGTACCAGGCGGGCTGTCGCCACTTCTTTGTCGCGTTGCTGGACGAGGCCCTGGCGATCCGCGAGCTGGTGCCCGATGCGATGCTGGCCGTGCTGTGCGGGCTGATCCCCGGCAGCGAAGCCGATCATCTCGCACACGACCTCGTTCCGGTACTCGGCTCGCTGGCCGAGGTCGATGCCTGGACCGGCGCTTCACGCAACACGGCATGCAAGCTGCCGGCGATACTCCACATCGATACCGGCATGTCGCGGCTTGGGCTCGATTCGGGCGAACTGGCGGAGTTGCGGCAGGATCACACGCGGCTGGCCGGCATCGACCTGCGTTACGTGATGACGCATCTGGTTGCATCCGAGGTCGCCGGCGATCCGCTGAACCGGCGGCAGCGCGACCGCTTTGCAGTGGCCTGCGCCGGGTTGCCGCCGGCGCCGCGCAGCTTCGCCAATTCGTCGGGCATCTTTCTCGGTGCCGGCTGGGGTTCCGACCTGGCACGGCCAGGTGCGGCACTCTACGGCATCAATCCGACCCCCGACGCGCCCAACCCGATGCGCCTGCCCGTGCGCCTGCGCGCGCGCGTACTGGCCGTGCGCGACGTGCCGGCAGGCGCCGGCGTCGGCTACAACGCCACGTGGCGCGCCAGCGGCCCGCGCCGCATCGCCACCGCCGCGATCGGCTACGCCGACGGCCTGCATCGCAGCCTGTCCAACCGGGGCCGCGCCTTCTTTGACGGCAAGCCGATCCCGCTGGTAGGCCGTGTCTCCATGGACCTGACCACGTTCGACGTGACCGAGGCTCCGGGCGTGGTTCCCGGCGTGTGGCTGGAGATCATCGGCCCGGCACAAAACCCGGACGATCTCGCCGCGGCGGCGGGAACCAACGGCTACGAGGTGCTGACTTCGCTCGGCCGCCGGTTCCACCGGATCTACCGGTCCGCGTGAACCTGCTCCTGGACAGCCTCGCCGCCGTTGGCCGCGGCGTGATCGGCGCGTGCCGTGTCACCGGCTCAGTCGCGCTGTTCGCCGCGATCGGCCTGTCGCACCTGGTGCGTCCGCCGTTCTACGGGCGGCTGTTCGTCCGCGCACTGCTGGAGATCGGCTATTTCAGCCTGCCGGTGGTGGCACTAACTGCGATCTTCACCGGCATGGTGCTGGCGTTGCAGTCCTACACCGGTTTCGCCCGCTTTTCGGCCGAGAGCGCGGTGGCCAACGTGGTGGTGCTCTCGATCACGCGTGAATTGGGGCCGGTGCTGGCGGGGCTGATGGTGTCGGGGCGCATCGGTGCCGCGATGGCGGCCGAGATCGGCACCATGCGCGTGACCGACCAGATCGATGCGCTGTCCACGCTGGCCACTAATCCGATGAAGTATCTGGTCGCGCCGCGGCTCCTCGCGGGCATTGTGGCGCTGCCGATGCTGGTTGTGGTGGCGGACATCCTGGGCGTGCTGGGTGGATTCATCGTGTCCACGCTGAAGCTGGGGTTCAACGTGGGGACCTATCTGCGCAACACGCTGGACTTCATGCAGACGATGGACGTGACGTCGGGCCTGGTGAAAGCCGCGGTGTTCGGGTTCCTGATCGCGTTGATGGGATGCTACCAGGGCTACAACAGCCGTGGCGGAGCCGAGGGCGTAGGGGCGGCGACGACCGCGGCGGTGGTAAGCGCATCGATTTTGATCCTGGCGTTCGACTATGTGCTGACCGAGGCGTTCTTCGCGCGATGAGTGAACTGCTCTATGCTGCTGAACCCGGCACCGAAGTCGATGCCATGAAGATATCGCTTACCCCTGAACTGGAACGGCGAATCGCGGAAAAGGTCGAGAGCGGCCTCTACACCACGGCGAGCGAGGTCGTGCGTGAGGGGCTCCGCCTACTGTTCTCGCTCGACGAATCGCGCGAACAACGGATCGAGCGGTTACGCGGTGATGTCCAGTTGGGCCTGGACGCATTGGCTCGAGGCGAGACGATCCCAACCGAGGAAGTGTTCGCGGAAGCAACCAGGCGCATCGAGGCGCGACGTTCCCCGCCGTGAGCGGGAGCGTCTTCTCTCCAGCGGCCAAAGAGGATCTGCTTGAGATCGTGGATTACATTGCCGGGCGAAGCCCCGACGCCGCTGAGCGGTTGCGGGACCGTTTCCTCGCTGCCGTCGAAATGCTGGCCAGACGCCCCGCGCTCGGTCATGTGCGGCACGATCTGGTGCGGCCGGAGTTGAACGTACGATTCTGGCCGGTCAGGCGCTACCTGATCATCTATCGTCCCGGTCCGCATGGAATCCAGGTCGTCCGCATCCCGAGCGGGTATCGCGACATTGCGGCGACCTTGAGCTGAGCTGAAGGAGTGGACAGGCCGGCCAGGGGTTTTGCGTGCGACGACAGCGGAAAGGCTGCACACGGAGAACACGAACACCAGATTGCGTCGATCCTGATCCTGGCGTTTGACTATGTGCTGACCGAGATGTTCTTCGTACGTTGACCTCAGCGCCATTGGTTCCAATGGGTTCGCATTGACTTACCGCCGGCGTGGCATCGGTTTGGCCCATGAACGTGACTCTGCAAATTCCCGACGACCTCGTGGTGCGACTTGGAGCCAACCTCGCCGATATTTCGCGGCGCTCGCTGGAGGCGCTGGCCATCGAGGAATACAAGTCTGGCCGGCTCACCCTGGCGGAACTCCGGCGCCTGCTGGGATTTGAGGCACGAGCCGAATTGGATGGGTTTCTGAAGGCGCGGCCCATCTACGAGGACTATACGGTCGATGACCTGGTACGCGAGCGCGAGGTTCTCCGCGAACGCGGCATTTGACGACCAATGGCGGCCGTCGTTGCCGACACTGGGCCGTCTTTGCGCGATACCCAACATGCGTTCGCACCACCCGTCAGCCCTGCCACCCCCCCTTGCGCAGGCCATCCAGCATATGTTCGTGCTGTTCCGGCGAAAACCATAGCGGCCGGCTGCGGACAAAGAAATCAAACCCCGACGGAGAGACCGCAATTGCCTGGCGCAACGCCTCGCGTGCTTCATTGGCCTGGTTGAGTTAGCCGAGCGCCGCTGCCAACCAACGATACGGCGACGGATACCCCGGATATTGCGCGATCGCGCGCTTCGCCGCGGCCGTCGCACTCGTGTAGTCGTGCTCAAAGTAGTGAGAAATCACGATCTGGGTTGCAAAGTATGAATTGTCCGGATCGCGCGGATTGAGCCGCAGAGCGATCAGCAGTTCATCTCGACCTTCCGATGGATGACCGCTCCACACCAGGAGGGCACCATTGAAACCGTGTGCCAAAGGTGAATTCGCGTTGCTGGCGAGAGCAAGCGATATCCGCTCCCTCGCTCCTTCAACGTTTCCGGCGGTCTGCGTAGCGAAAGCAAGAATGGCCAATGCGTCTGAATCATTCGGATCGTTCTCGATCGCTTTGAGCGTTGTAGTCCCTGCCAACTTCGAGGCGTCGTCAAACCGGCGCGTGGCATACACGCCCCCTTCCCGGATGAACGTCAGAGCCAAGTGTGAATAGGCAGCCGCGAAGGTGGTGTCCAGCGAAATAGCCTGCTCAAAGAACTCCTTGGCTCGCCCATTGTCGGCGGCGTTAGCCTTCGCAACGTGCCAGAGGCCACGTTGGTACGCCTCCCACGCACCGAGATTCTCCGGCAGCTTGCGCAGAGCGCGTTGTTGCTCTGCATCCGTGACGGCAGGCAGGATAGCAGCCGTTACCGCAGCCGTGATCTCGTCCTGGACGGCGAACACTTCGATCACGTTGCGATCATAGCGTTCGGCCCAGATATGGTTGCCGGTTTTTGTATCAACAAGTTGTGCGGTGACGCGAACCCGAGCGCCGCTGCGACGTACGCTACCTTCCACTACGTAACGCACGCCTAGCTCGCGGCCCACTTGTTTAACGTCCACTGCATGGCCCTTGTAAGTAAAGCTGGAGTTGCGTGCGATCACGAACAGCGATCGGCTGCGCGAGAGTTCAGTGATGATGTCCTCTGCTACGCCGTCCGAAAAGTATTCTTGCTCCGGGTCGCCACTCATGTTGGTGAAGGGCAGGACGGCAATCGACGGCTTATCCGGCAGCGGCAGGACTTCCGGCGTGTTATGAAAAAGGGACTCCTCAAGGGATTTCGGCGCCGTCCCAGTATCGAATGTCAGCACGAAGGCCTCAACCGGCCGGGCGATATTCTTTAAGCTGAGTGCCCCAAGCTCCTCAAACGCGAGATCGAGGCGCCCATGCACATGATCGCGCACCGCGCGCGAGACGCAGATGCCACCCGGCGGGGATTCGGCCTGAAGTCTCGCCGCTATATTCACCGCGTCGCCGTGCAGATCGGTGCCATCCGCAATCGCATCACCGATGTTGATCCCGATGCGAAAGCGGATGGTCCGATCGGGCGCGTGGCCAACATCATGGTCCGGAACCTGTTGCTGCACCTTCACGGCGCAGCGCATGGCTCCGTCAATGCTGTCGAACACGATTAGCAACGAGTCGCCACCGGTCTGAGCCAGTCTGCCGCCATGCTCCGCGATCGCCGGGTCGATCACCTGGCTTCGGACCGCACGCAACCGGTCCAGCGTTCCGCTATCATCCAGCCCGATTAGACGGCTGTAGCCGACCATGTCGGCGTAGACCACGGCGATCAGTTTCCGCCCGCCTAGCGATCCTCCGATCAGGTCCGATGCCTTGGTCACAGACATGAGTCGACTGCCTGGGATTGCATCGACACTACCACCATTCGCTGGCCTGGACTATGCGGCGGACCGGATGGCGCACCCGCGCAGGTCGTGCCAGAACGCACCATGCCCCTTGACCAAACACTGCCCAAGATCCGTCTCCGCAACCTCCGCAAATCCTTCGGCGAAAAGCTCGTGCTTGACGGCATCGATCTCGACATCATGCCCGGCACCTCGATGGTGGTGATCGGCGGCTCCGGCAGCGGCAAGTCCGTTCTGCTGAAATGCATCCTCGGCCTGCTCGAACCCGACGCGGGCACCATCGAGATCGACGGCACCGACATCCTCCCGCTCCCCCGCCACGAGCAGGAGGCAATCCGTTCCCGCATCGGCATGCTGTTTCAGAACGGCGCGCTGTTCGACAGTTTGCCGGTCTGGGAGAACGTGGTGTTCGGCCTGCTCGCCCAACGTCGCATTCGCCGCTCCGATGGCCCGGCCCGCGCCGCCGACTTCCTGGCCCAGGTTGGCCTCGCCGCCAGCGTCGGCGACCTCTACCCGGCGGAGCTCTCCGGCGGTATGCAGAAGCGCGTCGCCCTGGCCCGCGCCATTGCCGCCCGCCCGGACATCCTGTTCTTCGACGAGCCGACCACCGGCCTCGACCCGATCATGGGCGCCGTGATCGACGGCCTCGTGGTCGATTGCGTCAAGCAACTCGGCAGCACCGCGGTGGCGATCACCCACGACATGGCCAGTGCCCGTCGCATCGGCGACGCCGCTGCCATGATCCATCGCGGACGGATCAACTGGAGCGGCCCGGCGTCGGACCTGATGGACAGCGGCAATCCCGTGGTCGATCAGTTCACCCATGGCCGCCGTGAGGGGCCGATCCAGATGGAACTCCGCCGGTAGCGGGTCCGTGATCAACAAGACTGACAAGCGGCGGTTCGCGGCGTAACGTGTCGTCACGGGACGCTCGGCGGATAGCGCGCGATCGGGGACAGAGGCAAGATGCGACTTGGCTGCTGGTGCATTATGGCGATCGCCGGGATGGCGGTCCTGACGTCGTCTGCCCGTGCGGATGACCCGCCGATCGTGGCCGCGAAGCAGGTGGCCGGCCTGTTCGTGCAAAGCTGCCTCCAGTTCGCCGGCGACAAGGACGGGTTGCGCGGCTGGGCCAAGAAGACCGGTTTGAAGGAGCTGCCGGCCGGTGTGCAGGACAGGTTCCTGTACGGTTTGCCGGGGGTCGTATTCGATGCCTCCAACAAGGTAGGCAAGTTTGTGCTGGTGTCCGAGGACGGCGGCTCATGCTCGGTCGTTGCCGAGATGGCCAGTGGCCCTGTCGTCATCGCCGATCTCGAGCAGGACTTGAACGACGCCAAGATCAGCTTCCAGGTGACCGCCGATAAGGCCGACGCAGTGGAGAATGCCCTGAAGCACCGGGAATACCAGGCCTCGAAGGACGAGCGGTCGTGGTTGCTGCTGGTCAGCACGGTGAAGGACCCCGCCGGCGGTCAGGCCATGCTGACCGCCAACCGCTACTGAAGGCGCGTTGGCCAAGCCGACCTCCCGCTTCGTCTGCCAGGCCTGCGGCGCGGTCAGCCCGAAATGGGCCGGCCGCTGCGAGGCCTGCGGCGAGTGGAACAGCATCGTCGAGGAGGCGATCACGCCGCGGCCCGGTCCCGCCGGCAAGGGCGGTGCGGGGCGGCGCGTGGCATTCGTCGATCTGGCCGGCAGCGCCCAACCGCCGCCGCGCTGCCCGACCGGCATCGCCGAACTGGATCGCGTGCTGGGCGGCGGGCTGGTGCCGGCTTCGGCTATTCTGGTCGGCGGGGATCCGGGAATCGGCAAGTCCACCCTGCTGCTGCAGGCGGCCGCCGGCCTGGCGCGGGCCGGGCGGCGCGTGTTCTACATCTCCGGCGAGGAATCCATCGAACAGACCCGGCTGCGCGCGCGCCGCCTCGGCGTGCAGGACGCGCCGCTGGAGCTCGCCGCCGCGATCAACCTGCGCGATATCGCCGCCAGCCTGCAGTCGGCCGGCGATGCGGCACTGGTGGTGATCGATTCGATCCAGACCATGTGGCTGGACTCGATCGACAGCGCGCCGGGTACGGTGGCGCAGGTCCGGGCATCCAGCTTCGAGCTGATCCAGCTCGCCAAGGCGGCACAGTTCGCGCTAGTACTGGTTGGTCACGTTACCAAGGACGGTGCCATCGCCGGACCGCGGGTGCTGGAGCACATGGTCGACGCGGTGCTGTATTTCGAAGGCGACCGTGGCCACCAGTTCCGTATCCTGCGCGCGGTGAAGAATCGCTTCGGCGCCACCGACGAGATCGGCGTGTTCGAGATGACAGACCGCGGCCTGGCCGAGGTGTCCAACCCGTCGGCGCTGTTCCTGGCCGAGCGGCGGGGGAACGTCGCAGGCAGCTCGGTGTTCGCCGGACTGGAAGGGACGCGCCCGGTACTGGTCGAGGTGCAGGCGCTGCTGTCACCGAATCCCGCCGGCACGCCGCGCCGCTCGGTGATCGGCTGGGATGGCGGGCGGCTGCCGATGCTGCTTGCGGTGCTGGAAGCGCGTGGCGGTATGCGGCTGAGCGCCACCGACGTGTATCTGAACATCGCCGGCGGCCTGCGGGTCAGCGAACCGGCCGCAGACCTCGCGGTGGCGGCGGCGCTGGTGTCGGCCGCGACCGATACGCCGACCAATGCCGGGATGGTGTATTTCGGCGAAGTCGGCCTGTCGGGCGAAGTCCGCCAGGTCGCACAGGCCGATTCGCGCCTGAAGGAGGCGGCCAAGCTTGGGTTCGAGCAGGCCACGCTGCCGCGCCGGGTGGCGCGCGGCAATCGCCAGCCGGCCCCCCCGGGGGGGCTGGACCTGACGGAAATCGGCCACATCTCCGATCTGGTTGTGCGATTCGGCAAGAATATGCCGCCCCAATCATGATCCTTGCTTGGCGCCGCGCGTGCGGCGTTCGATAAAGCCGCGGGCTTGGCGCTACGCGGCGGTTCGATGACCTGGGTCGATCTCCTTGTTCTCGCGATACTGGCGGTGTCAGCGCTGCTTGCCTTCATGCGTGGGTTGGTGCGCGAGGTGCTGGGCCTCGCCGCCTGGGTGGGTGCGATCTTTGCCGGTGTCTGGGCGCTGCCGCGCGTGCGGCCGCAATTCCATGCGTGGCTGGGCGTGTCGCCCTGGGTCGATCCGGTCGCCTTCGGCGCGATATTCCTTGCGAGCCTGATCGTGCTGCTGCTGATCTCCCGCTGGATCAGCGCGCTGGTTCGAGCCTCGCCGATTGGCGGGCTTGACCGCACGCTGGGTCTGGTATTCGGCCTCGCCCGGGGTGCGGCGGTCTGCATCCTTGCCTATATCGGTGCCGGGATGGTGGTTCAGGTGGATCGCTGGCCTGAGCCGGTGTTGAACGCCGAATCGGTGTGGCCGGTCTACCGTGGCGCCGCATGGGTGGTGGAGCAGTTGCCGGCCGAATATCGCCCGCACCTGAATCCTCCGCCACCTGGACGTCAGACGACGGCATCGGCCTTGCTGCAGGCGACCCCGCAAGGCCGGGCGGTGGGCAGGTAGCTGGACGCGGATCGGGAGAGTGCTGGCATGGCCGTGACTTCGCCGCATGACGACAAATTTCACGACGAGTGTGGCGTCTTCGGCGTCTGGAAGGCGCCGGATGCGGCCGCCGTGACCGCGCTCGGTTTGCACGCGCTGCAACACCGCGGCCAGGAGTCGACCGGCATCGTCAGCTTCGACGGCAAGCACTTCCATTCGCATCGCGGCCTCGGCCTGGTGGGCGACAATTTCGGCGACGCGCGCGTGATCGCCGCGCTGCCCGGCACCAGGGCGATCGGCCACAACCGCTACGCGACAACCGGTGGTACGGTCCTGCGCAATGTGCAGCCGCTGTATGCCGATTTCGAGTTCGGCGGCTTCGCCGTCGCGCACAACGGCAACCTGACCAACTCGCACGTGCTGCGACGCACGCTGGTGCGGCGCGGCTGCCTGTTCCAGTCCACCACCGATTCCGAGGTGTTCGTGCACCTGATCGCGATCAGCCTGTATTCCACCGTGGTCGATCGCCTGATCGACGCGCTGAAGCAGGTGGTCGGCGCCTATTCGCTGGTGGCGCTGTCCACCGAGGCGCTGATGGGCGTGCGCGACCCCCTGGGCGTGCGTCCGCTGATCCTCGGGCGGATCGGCAATGAAGGAACCGGCGGTTGGGTGTTGGCCAGCGAGACCTGCGCGCTCGACATCGTCGGTGCTGACTTCGTGCGCGACGTGGAGCCCGGCGAGGTGGTGGTGATCAACGACCAGGGCGTGCACAGCGTGAAACCGTTTGGCCGGTCGCGCGAGCGGTTCTGCGTGTTCGAGTACATCTACTTCGCGCGGCCGGATTCGATCATGGAAGGCACGCCGGTCTACGACGCGCGCAAGGCGATCGGCGCGGAACTGGCGCGCGAGACCGGGATGCCCGCCGATGTGGTGGTGCCGGTGCCGGATTCCGGCGTGCCGGCGGCGATGGGCTACGCCACGGAGAGCCGGATTCCGTTCGAGCTTGGTATCATCCGCAACCATTATGTCGGTCGCACCTTCATCGAGCCGACCGACCACATCCGCCATCTCGGCGTGAAGCTGAAGCACTCGGCGAATCGCTCGGTGCTGGCGGGCAAGCGGGTGATCCTGGTGGACGACTCGATCATACGCGGCACCACCAGCCGCAAGATCGTCGAGATGGTGCGCGCCGCCGGGGCGCGCGAGGTGCATATGCGGATCTCTTCGCCACCGACCACGCATTCCTGCTTCTACGGCATCGACACGCCGGAGCGCGGCGAACTGTTGGCGGCTCGGCTTTCGGTCGAGGAAATGGCCGACCAGATCTGCGTGGACAGTCTAGCGTTCATCTCGATCGATGGGCTGTATCGCGCGCTGGGCAAGCCGGAGCGCGATCCGGCGCGACCGCACTATTGCGACGCGTGCTTCACCGGCGAGTATCCTATTTCGCTGCCGGATCAGGCGGACAACTCGGATCGGCAGTTGAGTCTGCTGGCCGAGAGTCATTGATGCGGCCTTCCCCGTCATGCCGGTGCTTGGCACCGGCATCCACGTCTTTGCAGCCGCTAGGAAAGGCGTGGATGCCGGGCCTTCGCCCGGCATGACGCGCGGGCGGTCGGGTGCAACTCACGGGGTCTGTCGCGCTGGTCACCGGCGCGAGCCGCGGGATTGGCGCGGCGACCGCCGTGGCATTGGCGCGGCTCGGCGCGCACGTGGTGATCACCGCGCGCACACAAGGCGGCCTGGAAGAGACCGATGATGCGATCCGCGCGGTCGGCGGCAGCGCGACGCTGCTGCCGCTGGACCTGGCGGAAGGCGGCCAGGTCGATGCGATCGGTCCGAGCATCCATCAGCGCTTCGGCCGGCTCGACGTGCTGGTGCACAATGCCGGCGCGCTGGGGCGTCTGACGCCTGTTGCCCATATCCTGGCGAACGACTGGGCCGAGGCGATTGCGGTGAACCTGAGCGCAGCCTGGCACCTGATCCGCACCTGCGACCCGTTGCTGCGCAACGCCGCGGCCGGGCGCGCGGTGTTCGTCACCGATGCGCGGGCGCGCGAACCGAAGGCGTATTGGGGCATCTATGGCGCGACCAAGGCGGCGATGGAGCACCTGGTGCTGACCTGGGCGGACGAGGTGAGGACCACGCGGCTGCGGGTGAACCTGTTCGATCCCGGCGTGGTTGCCACGCGCCTGCGCGCCAACGCGATGCCGGGCGAAGACCAGTCCACGCTGGCGCAGCCGGAAGACGTTGCGCCGATGCTGGCCGCGCTGTGCCTGCCAGGCGAACAGCGGCATGGCGTTGTGGTGCGTACGCGGGAGCCGTGAGACTCTGAACGAGTGTCATTGCTTCGCTTCGCTAACACGAGACCGAGGGCTATAGCGCCATCGTCATGCCGGGGCTTGGCCCCGGCATCCACGTCTCGCGACGTTGCGCAGAAAAGGCGTGTTGGTGTGGATGGCGGGGCCAAGATGCTATGGGGGTGGGCGGTCGCAGCAGCATGTATCCTGCCGGTTGTCCAAAACCTGTAAGGAACGATGCGATGACAGAG
>Ga0209040_10000156_pt1 | contig 45776 bp, 41 predicted proteins | sample BogFormECP12_OM3_FD_188240 | JGI IMG/M metagenome (GOLD analysis project Ga0209040, IMG submission 188240) | Bog forest soil microbial communities from Calvert Island, British Columbia, Canada - ECP12_OM3 (SPAdes) (version 2) | ecosystem: Environmental > Aquatic > Freshwater > Wetlands > Bog ... | reverse complement strand
GAAAATTATTGCGAACATCCCGAATATTTACTTGACTTGCGTTCAGAACTAAAGCAAGCTGCTTCGCATCCGTGACAACGGAGCGACGGTCTCCGACGGCGCTAATGGGTACGGTAACGTCTTCGAGCTGACACCTTCCGGTGGCAGTTTTACGTACAAGGACCTTTACGACTTCACCGGCGGTAGCGACGGGAAGTATCCGACTGGCGCTGTGAGATTGGACGCCAGCCGCAACCTGTACGGCACGGCCTGGCAAGGTGGCCAGCAAGGGGCCAATTGCAATCCTGGTGGATGCGGTGTGGTCTGGGGAGATCACGCCTTAAGCCAGGGCCTAGGGGATAGTGCGGTTGCGCGGCGCTGGAGCGAAGTGCAACCGCAGACCCCTTCGACCCCGCTGCGCTCGTGATGACAACTCCAAAGCGTTCATCACGATACTGTGCGAGACTCAATAATCGCCACGTACTAACGCTAAATGCTAAATCCTAGTTGCGAACTGCCGCCGCCTACATCACAATCACTGCGGCCCCATCAATCGCATCGCTCTTCACTGCGGCCAGCGCGTCATTGGCCTGGTCGAGAGTGAACGAAGTCACCCTCGGTTGCATCTTGATGTCGGCCGCGATGTGCAGGAAGTCGCGAGCGTCGGCGCGGGTCATGTTGGCGACGCTGCGAATCTGGCGCTCGCCCCACAGCAGGCTATCGTAATCGAACTGTGGAATGCGATCGAGGTGAATTGCGTTGATGGCGACCACGCCGCCTTTGCGCAGGCTAGCCAGCGCAGCGACTACGACATCTCCGCTGGGCGCGAAGGTGACGGCGCGGTCGAGTTCAACGGGCGGTTTGTCGGTCTCGGCGCCAACCCATTTCGCGCCCATCGACTCGGCCATGCGGCGATGCGACTCGCCGCGCGTGGAAACATAAACGTCGCACATCCAGGCGTGCAGCACCTCGATGGCAAGATGCGCCGAAGCGCCGAAACCGAATAGGCCAACGCGCTCTCCCTGCTGAACTCCGGCGACGCGCAAGCTGCGGAAGCCAATGATTCCGGCGCACAGCAGTGGCGCGGCATGAAGGTCGTCGAGCGCCGAGGGAAGAGGAAAAACGAAATCCGCGCGGGCCAGCGCATATTCGGCATAGCCGCCATTCACGCTGTATCCGGTGAAAGTGGGCGCGTCGCACAGGTTCTCCATGTTGCTGCGGCAATACCAGCAGGTGCCGTCGGTGCCGCCGATCCAGGAGACGCCAACGCGAGTTCCGGCGGGAAGCTCGGCAGTCGCGCCTTCGACGACGTCGCCGACGATCTGGTGGCCGGGAATCAGTGGCTGCCGCCGCGGAGCGAGTTCGCCTTCCACGATGTGCAGATCGGTGCGGCAGACCCCACAGGCGCGAACGTTGAGGAGCACGTATCCCGGTTCGACTTCAGGACGCGGAACTTCCGTGATCTGGAGCGGCTGGTTTTGCACGGGTTGAGGATTTGTCAAAATTGCAGCTCTCATGAGAATCACCCCACCGCCCGTACTACAATTCTAGTCGCTTCCCAAGAACTGTTTGTCACAAGCGTGGGCCGGTCCGGCTTTTCGGGAAGTTCGCATCAGGGTTGATCGGACGGACGCAGATACTGCGGCCCTGCCTGAGTTGTATTCTTGCTGTCCCAGCTTTCATCACGCTGCGCCGCGCATCCATCGTTGGCGCCGGGGTTTTCATCACTCTCTTGCTCACAAGCGCCAGTGCTGGTGCGTCCAAGCGGCGCGTATCGCCGGCTGCGCGGAATTGTCATGCCCAGCGACGTTACTTCTGGTTCCGGAAAACACCACACGAAATGAGGTATGTTCCATGCACAAGCTTCGCTTCCTCCTCCTGATCCCATGCCTGATGTGGGCAGTCCCGCTCTGCAATGCGCAGTCAACCCAGCTCGACCTGCCGCTTGCGAGCCAGCACGCTGTCGTCACGCAGCGTATAGGCGTCACCGATATCACCATTGACTATCATCGCCCGCTGGCGAACGGCCGCAAGGTTTGGGGCGGTCTTGTGCCTTACGGCCAGGTGTGGCGTGCAGGCGCAAATCAGAACACCACCGTCACCTTTACCGATCCTGTGACCATTGAAGGCAAGCCGCTCGCAGCCGGAACCTATGGTCTGCACATGATTCCCAATGAAGATCAGTGGACCATCATCTTCTCCAACATGCATACTGCGTGGGGTAGTTTCAGCTACGACCAGAAGGAAGACGCGCTGCGGGTCACGGTGAAGCCAGCAACTGCCGACCTCCACAATGCTCTGGCGTACGACTTTGACCAGGTCCAGCCGGACTCGACTGTGGTCGTCATGAGCTGGGACAAAGTTGCCGTACCGTTCAAAGTAGCAGTCAATCTGCCCCAGACCGTTGAAGCCAGCCTGCATAATCAGCTCCGCGGACTGTCGCAGTATACGTGGGATGCCTGGGACGACGCCGCGACCTACATGGTTGACAACAAGATGGACCTGAACGAGGCGCTCAAGTACGAAGACAAATCGATCCAGAACGAGGAGCGCTTCGAGAACCTGATGACCAAGTCGCGCATCCTTGACGCGACGGGCCAGACTGAGCAGGCCACGGCGATACGCAACAAGGCACTGGCCATGGGCAACGCGCAGCAATTGTACGGCTACGCTCGCCAGCTCCAGCGGCAGAAGAAGCAGGACGAAGCCTTCGCCGTTTTCCGCACGATGGGGCAAAAGTATCCTGACAATTGGCTGACGTACGCCGGCATGGGCCGCATCGCTTGCGGGCAGGGCGATTACGCCAAGGCGACCGAAGACATGAAGCTGGCGTTGGGAGTTGCTCCCGACGTGGGTAAGCCCAGCGTGGAGAGCTTGATCAAGCGCCTGGAAGCGAAGGAGGACATCAACCAATAACGTCCATGTCGCTCAGTCTCTTGTGACGCGGTGGGCCAGCTCGCAACTGGCCCGCTGGTTTTTGTCACCATCCGGGTTGCTGACAAACCACTCAGAACTGCCTCGGCTTCCCAGAACGCCGTCCCTAGGGATCTGGAGAGGTAGCCACTGGTCCGGAAAGACGCACACGGCGAAGTAGATTGCGGGACCATTGGGCGTTTCACAGTACTAATCCAAGGCGGTTTCGGATGGTGTACAGCCGCAGACTGTGGTGTAAACTCTTATCCTGCTTGGTGCCAAAGAGCGGCGCGATCATTGCTTCCCCAGTTTTTGGCTAGGGGGCCGGGCTAACCCGTAAGGGACAAAAGCGTACCAACCGTTACACTGGTGAAACTCGGCGTAAGTTGTCAGCTAGGAAGGGCCCGGCCAAGACCGATGAAGTGATGCCATTCCCGCGCTCGAACGACACACCTCGCATCTGGAGATCCGGGTGAAATATAGGCGTTACGCAATCGGAATTTTCCTCACTTTGACGTCTCTGGCGTTGGGACTGCGTGGTGAGGACAAAAAGGCCTTAACTGATGACCTATCCCGTAATGAGCTGGCGAGATATGCTATTTCGCTTCAGCCGGGAGTGCGCGCCCTCCCTTACGATTTCAAGTTTCCACAAGACGTGAAACCGAAAAGGGTATACGGAATAGACGTATCCCATCAAAATGGCACGTTGAAATGGGACCAGATATCTAATCAGCAAATCTCGTTCGTGTACATCAAGGCCAGCCAAGGGGCCCAATTCTACGATGGCCAATTCGCTTATAATTGGCAATCGATCGGCGGTTTGAGGGCTCGCCGGGTTGACATCCGTCGCGGCGCTTACCACTTTATGACCGCCGCGGATCCGGCGGGGGACCAGGCGCACAATTTTCTGAGTACCATGGGCCAAATGGATTTAGAGGATATGCCGCCCTGCCTTGACCTAGAGTGGGATCTTCTCATCCGCGATAAGGAATATGTTCTAGACGAGAATGGAAAGAAAATCGACCAGTGGTCCCGCCTCTCATCGACAGCGATAGTTCAGCGAGTTACGGCATGGTTGCAGGCGGTTGAAGCGGCTACTGGTAAGAGGCCGATCATCTACACGAACGCACAGTGGTGGTCACAAAGAATAGGCTCTGTTAACGGCTTTGAGCACTACTTATTCTGGATGAGCGATTACAGCGCCCCAAGTTTAGCTAGAGAAGAGCCCTCCACGCTTCCCTCGGGATCCTGGGCGCTGTGGCAACTTACGGATCAAGGGACATTCACAGACGGCGGAATTTCGAAGAATGTAGACACAACCGTTTACCATGGCTCGCCGCGAGATCTACTGCAACAATTCCAGTTAGGCGCAACTCATCGCCACTAACCGACGAGTCTCGCATCCGCTCACTGGGCGGACTTGGAATGCAGAATAATAGGGTCGAAACTTCTAGAACCAAAGTCGACACGTGACCGATGCGCTCGCTCAAGATGCTTCAGGGGTAAGGTCGCCTAGTCATGCCTTCCGCGTACAACACTTGTTTTCTCAGGGCACTCTCCGATTTCCAGAAGTGTAGGAGCCAAACGTACGCGGTATGCCGTTATCACCGCTCACGTCGGTGAAGCTCACTCCGATCGAATGGCCCCTTGGGTCTTGTGACGTGGCCGTCGTTTGGTCTTTTACCATGAAGTGGATGTGACCAGTCAGGGAAATTCCGACGCAGCCCGCTTCTGCAATCTGGTCTCCCTGATTGACGTTCGCACCGATGGTGCGAAGGCGCGCGGGCACACTGCCTTTCTGAATGTGAAGGTAATAGGCGACCGTACCGTCGCCGTGATCGACCATGATTTGGTTGTTAGGGTCGTTCGAACTGAATCCATCGTTAGTATCTATGGGGGGCGTTTTAATTGTTCCCTTACGCGCCGCCAGCACCGGCGTGCCGCACTCACGCCGGAAGTCCCAGGAGAATTTCTGTAAAATCGCCGGGTTGTTGTCGTTGTGGTCGAGTGATGTGTTGTTCCCTTGAATCACCCAACTGCTTTCGCCCCCTGCGAAGGGAAGCTGGTAGACATGATCTTTGGCCTTGTAATCGCTCAAATTGACATTGTCTTTAACATACCCGAAATAGACGATAATCCAGACCAATCCCCACACTAAAGCCAGGAATGACGCCACTACAAACCACCACCACCGAGTATTACCAATGGTGTAACCGTCCAGGCACGCTCTCACGACCGCCGGCAACGAGAGGAAGGCCACGAAGCCAAGGATGGTCCCGGCCATCCCGCCCCAGTGATAAAGATCCGGAAGCCACAGCGGCCCGCACCCTACCAACGCCAGAAACGCCAGGCCGAGACCGGTAAAGGCCGACAGGCACGCGACCGCCAAAAAGAGCCACTTCGCCCACGTTACGGCGGGCGTCAGGTCTGGCTCATCGGCTAAGCCAAAGAGCGACATCACCCACGTTAAGGCTTGCTGCAGGTAGCCGGTCTCATTGCCTAAGCCGTTGGCAAGCCGCACCGCATTGATCGTGAGCCCCGCAAAAACGCCCCACAAGACAATGACCGAGATCGCGCTTGCGATCATGCAGCCGCCGCCCAGAAACCCTCCGAACGAAGCGCCAATGAGGATCGCCGCCAGCAACAGAAAGACAAGGTGTTCTACGAAGAGAATACGACGGAGAGTAACCATGCCGAGCTTTCTCCAAAATGTTCCGAGCATGGACTGCAGATTCCCGGCAGCGCCGGGAGGGAGACCCGAATTCCCGCTCAGAACTAAAAATGGTGGTCAATTCTACTACACGCTCGAAAATCGAGAAATGCGAAAAATCAGTTAGTGAGGTACGTATTCGTATTGACGAAAAATCCCCATATCACAAGTGATCCGGGAGGGAGATGTGAGGTCTCCCCAGTCTTAGGGCTGTAGCGGAAGCGCTGTTAAGAGAAATCACGGGTCATCGGTGGGAGTGTGCGGGGCGCTTTCGAGGCCAAAAACACTCTCGGCTCCTTGCTCGACCGGGTGGAGCAAGGAGAGGAAATTGTCATTACGCGGCATGGCAAGCCTGTGGCCCGGCTGATACCCAACAGTGGCGGCGTCAACCGTGAGCAGGCCCGGGCCGCGGCTGGTCGCATTCGGTCAAGGGCCACCCAACTGAAGATGGGCCGCTTCGATTGGGAGGTCTTGAAAGCTGAGTGGACGCTGGCCGTCCATGAGCTTAGTCCTCGACAGTCGCCTCCAAACAGCAGGGCCGGGTTGCCCGCGAGGATAACCGGCCCGTGCTGCATGCATCACCCGCGGAAGAGACTCAGGGATTGTAAAGTTCGGCCGTCGCCAGCACTTCGATGGAACCGTTGGTCGTGGTCTCTCCGCCTACCACTAGCACCTTGCGATTGGGCAGCAGAACCGCAGCCGCGCTATCGCGCGCCTCATTCATGCTGGCCGTTGGTGTCCAATTTTCGCTTCCCGGGTTGTAGATTTCAGCGCTGCTGAGGCTATTCGTACCGTCCGAGCCGCCGAACGCCAGCACGGTTCCGAAGAACAGCCGCGTCGCCATGTGCTGCATTCTCGGCGTGTTCATCGAGCCGGTTGTCACCCATTTCAGCGTTGACGGATCGAAATACTCGCAGGCCGTCATCGGTCCCTGGTAAATAAGCAGTCCGCCGGTCACCAAAAACCTTCCATTCAGCAGCGCAGCACCGGCGGCCACGGAATTCCGGCCGGGAAAATCTTCGTTCTGTTCGGACCATACGTCGGTATTGGGATTGTAGAGATACCAGCCATCGAGCACTTCATTCACGTAGCCGCGCGTCAGGACCATCCCGTCCGGCAGGATAGCCGCCATGTCCCCTAATCCCTGACCGGAACTAACCGTCCACATCCGGGTGTGCGGATCATAGATTTCGGGATACGGAAAGTCTCCACAGCACGAGTAGGCCGCGCTTATCACCAGCACGTTGCCGCTGGGCAGAAGTATGGCGGTGTGGCCAGTGCGGCCATAATGCATGGCGCCCGTATTGGACCAACTGCCATTCAGCGGGTTGTAGACTTCAGCGCTGCTCATGCCGTTGCCATCACCGTTGTCGCCGCCTGTAACCAGCACCGAGCCGTCGAGCAACCGGCTGGCGGTGTGGTTCGTGCGCGCATAATGCATGCTGCCGGAGTACACCCAGCTATCGGTAAGCGGGTTGTAAACCTCTGTCGTGGGAGTGGCGGTGCCACCGCGAAGTCCAATCTGGCCGCCGATGGCAACGACGCGGCCATTCAACAACTGGGTTAATGTGAAGCCCAGCCGTCGCGAAGTCATGGTGGCTGCATTCGTCCAGGACGCGGCCCAGGCACTACCTTGCAACGCCATTAGCGCAATCAGTAGCAGTGCGAATGGCGCCTTCAGTTTGTGTGGTTGCTTCATCTGCATCTCCTGAAGTTGCGAAGATCCCGCCAATCCGAGAGCCAGGCGGCCCCGTCGAGCCAGTGCGCGCCCGTAACCGTATCGGAAATTACTCTCGCGCCCGCGGGCGCAACATATCATAAGAGGGAGGGCCGCGACGGTCGTTGTCGCGAACAGGATTGGCAGTACGAGCCGGAGTTTTCCAGCCGGCTAGCCGCTATCGGAATTCGAAGCTGCGGTTCCCTGGTGCTCTGCCATCCGACCCCCTCAACGCAGGGCTACTCTCCCACTTCCCAGTGGGCAGGTCAACTTAATTTCACATTACGACGCAATACCCTCATAACAGGGCGTTTATTAGGCCCTTTTTGCGGACCGTCTTTCTTGGGTAAATGGGCTTAGCAGATTGCTGGTGTAATATCCCCCTCTCACAAGTAACCGTATAACTGGCTGGATAACGCCTAGGAAGCTGAACGGGCCGATTGCGGGCGAGTCAGGGGCGCTCGGAGGCTGACGCAACGCCGCCCACTCCCTGATTGCCTCCAGACTTATCCAACGTCTATAGTTAAGGGTTTGCTTACCTCGTCCGGAGCTCTCTATCGGACGACATCCCAGGTATCCGCTGCGGCGGGCCTGCATCCGGAGTCATCATGACCAAACGTCTTGTTTTTCTGCTGTGCATTCTTTCGCTCGCTTTGTGTAGCTTCGCCTTCGCGGATGAAGGGATGTGGCTGTTCAACCATTTTCCAGTGGACAAAGTGAAGGCCAAGTACGGATTTGTTCCCGACCAGGCGTGGCTGGATCATGTGCGGCTCTCCTCCGCTCGCGCCCCGAATGGCTCGTCGTCGTTCGTGTCGGCCGATGGGCTCATCTTCACCAATCATCACATTGCGCAGGGCTGCGTTCACGATCTCTCCACCAACGGCAAGGACTACATGAAGAACGGCTTCTACGCTCCCACGCGGGCGGAAGAGCCCAAGTGCCCGGGTGTGGAATTTGTCGTGCTGGAAGGTATCGAGGACGTCAGCGACAAGGTGAACGCCGCGGCCAAGCCGGGCCTGTCCACGGCTGACGCCGGCAAGGCACAGCGCGAGGAGATGTCGAACCTGGAAAGCGCGTGCTCTACGAACGGTCTGCGCTGCGATGTAGTCACGCTCTACTCCGGCGCGATGTATAACCTGTACAAGTACAAGAAGTACGATGACGTGCGCCTGGTGTTCGCGCCGGAGTTCGATATCGCCTTCTTCGGAGGCGATCCCGACAACTTCGAGTATCCGCGTTACGATCTGGACATCTCGTTCTTCCGTGCCTATGAAAACGGTCAGCCCGCCAAGATCAACGACTACTTGAAGTGGTCGCCGACGGGCGTGAAGGAAGGCGATCTCGTCTTCGTCTCCGGCCATCCCGGTCGCACACAACGACTGTTCACCATCGACCAGCTTGAGTTCCTACGCGATGTGCAGTATCCCTGGCAGCTCAAGTCTCTGGCGCGGCGGGTTGACATGCTGCAGAAGTTCAGTGCGGAGTCAGCGGCGAACGCCCGTGAGGCCGAAAGCGATTTATTCGGACTGCAGAACAGCTACAAGGCAATTAACGGCTTCCAGGGTGGACTGCTCGACAAGGACCTGATGGCCAAGAAGGCGGCTGACGAAAAGGCCCTGCGCGACTTCATCAACTCCGACGCCAAGCGCAAGCAGGAGTTCGGCGATCCCTGGGCGGAAATCAGCAAGGCGGTGACCATCCAGAAGCAGCTGTTCCTGCCCGTCACTTACGTTGACAACATGGCCGGCTTCCGCAGCGAACTGGCGCGCTACGCTCGCACCATCGTGCGTGCTACCGAACAGAAGCAGAAACCCAGCAACCAGCGTATTCGCGGCTATCAGGACTCGGCCCTGCCGAGCCTCGAACAGCGGCTGTTCTCAACCGCGCCGGTTTATAAGAACCTCGACCAGCTCCAGTTGGCCGAGAGCCTGACCGAAATGCAGGAGCAGCTTGGCGCGAACAATGAGGTGGTCAAGATGGCGCTGGCCGGCAAGTCGCCGGAGGAGCGCGCGAAAGAGCTGATTGCCGGAAGCAAGCTCGACGACGTTGCTGTTCGCAAGCAGCTTTATGAAGGCGGCAAGGCCGCTGTGGACGCCAGCACCGATCCCCTGATCGTGCTAATGCGCCAAGTCGAGCCCCAGGCGGTCGCTTTGCACGAGCGCGACGAGGACGAAGTGCAGTCGGCGTTGCGTCTGGGCGGCGCGCAGATCGGCAAGGCCTTGTTTGCGAAGGATGGATTCAATGTTCCGCCCGACGCGACGTTCACCTTGCGCCTGAGCTATGGCGCGGTGGAAGGCTACAAGCTGAACGGCAAGAACGTGCCCTGGTTTACCACCATGGGAGGAGCATACGAGCACGCCGCTCAGCACGGCAGCAAGCCTCCGTTTGAATTGCCTGCGAGCTGGCTGAAGCACAAGGGAGCGATCAACCTGAAGACGCCCTTCGATACGGTCTCCACTCCAGACATTATCGGCGGCAACTCGGGTAGCCCGGTGATCAACAAGAGCGGCGAGGTCGTGGGCATCATCTTCGATGGGAATATTGAATCGCTGCCCTGGAACTTTGAATACAGCGACAAAGTGGGTCGTTCCGTAGAAGTGGACTCGCGCGCCATCGTCGAGTCATTGCGGAACATCTACCATGCCGATGCGCTGGCCAATGAGTTGACCGGCACCAGCGCCGGCGCCGGGAACAATTCGCAGAACAAGATGAGAAAGGCGGTGGCCGGGCAGCGGTAGCTAGCCGCTATCGCGGATCATCGTGCGTCTCGTGTCATCGGCAAAGTAACGGTCATGATTCTCGCTGATGTCCGTTTTGCCGCTAGCCTTTCGTGCTGGGGGTGATTTGTAGCGGGCCCTTTGCAGGCAGGGATTTCATGCTTGGCTGAATTGTGCGATAACTTACGCTGTCTTGTGGTCTTGGATGCGCGCTTCATAGCGCGCGATTATAGCGGTGGCATCAGATGCTCGTCACCCAAAAATCCGCATCAGCCCCTTCGTCGGCAGATCGGGCACCCGGAACGTTCTCCCGCTAACGGCCTCGGCGGCGCCGTAGCCGCTGCGCACTGCGCCTTCCATGGTCGAAGGCCAGCCGGTCGCGGCCCAATCTCCTGCCAGAAACAGGCGCGGCCATGGGCTGTTGTTTGAGGGGCGAAATGCATCGCTGCCCGGCTTCGGCGAGAACGTAGCGTGAACTTCTTTGATGACCGTCGCCTTCGTTACCTTCGCCTCGCGAGCGATGGGGAAGAACTCGCCTAATTCCCTGACCGCGAGATCGATAATCTCTCCCCGCGGCTTATCGACCAGCGCCTTCGATGAGCTGACGACTAATTCCACATAGCTGCCGTTCTGCGCCGAGTCTCTGCGGGTGGCCAGTATCTTCGACTTGTGGAACATCCACTGGATGGTCCGTTCTAGAAGCACAGCATGTTCCAGCGGCGTGATCTCGCGGTCAAACCACAAATGAATTCCAGTGATGGGCGAGGATTCCAAATTGCGCAATTGCTCCCGCAGCCCATCGGCCTCCGGCGCGTCTGGTAGAAGCTTCTCCACTCCGCTGAACGGTGTCGCGAGGACGGCGTAATCGGCGCACACATTTTCCCCGCCAACGCAAAGAAGCGCGCCGTCGGCGTCGGCGCGAACTGAATCCACCGCCGCGCGCAAATGCACCTTGCCGCCGCGCACCTCAATGTAATCGGCCACCGTGCCGTAGAGCTGGGAGAGCGGCACGGCAGGAATACCCATTCGCCCCGCCTCGGCTGACTTCAAGAAGGACTCGCGCAAGACTTGCGCGGCATAGCGGACGGAGACGCGATCCAGTTCTTCATCGAGCGCGCTGACCAGGATCGGCGTCCAGAAGCGGTTGATCGCCTTCTGCGTCTGTCCGTGGCGCCAAAGCCATGATAGGAAGTCCTCTCCATTATCTTTGGGAAGAGCGGGCGCAAGCGCCACCATGGCGCGCGCGATGGCGAGCTTGTCCTTCACGCCAAGCACCGCCGAGCCGAGGAATGACGGAGCGGCATGAAACGGAGCCGGCAAAACCCCTGGCTTTAGGGTGGATGATTTTCCGCCGGGCAGGATGAACGTGATCTCGTCGTACCAGCGGATTTGCTGCTCCACCCCGAGGCGGCGATAAAAATCGATCAGGTTGGTGCAGCAGCCGAGCAGCACATGCTGGCAGTTGTCCACCACTTCGCCAGTGCCGTGAAGCTCGTACGAGGATGCCCGTCCGCCAAGGTATGGCCGGCGCTCGAACAATTGGACGCGATACCCGGCGTCGGCCAGCGCGCTTCCGGCGGAAAGGCCGGCTAGTCCTCCGCCAATGATCGCCACCGTCCGCTGCGAATTCTGATCCACGGTCATGTCAGGCGGCGCCAAAATCCTTTGCCCAGGACGCTCAGCTTCTCCGCGGTGGAAAGGCGCACTTTCTCAGAGAAAACATCGTAATTGCACGCGATAATCCGCCCCAGCAGGCGACGGTAAATCTCAACCAGAGTCCACAAGGCCGGCCGGCTGTCTTCACTAACGAGAGGCAACAACTCGTCAGCAGCGCGATAGAACTCACGCGCGCGTAAAGCTTCGAACTCCAGCACGGGGCGCAACGCTGCCGGAGCGGAGCCGTTGGTCGTGGTCCGCACCTCGAGCCCAAAACGCGCAAAATCTTCGCGCGGCAAGTACACACGGCCAAGCTGGGCGTCTTCGCGAACATCGCGAAGGATGTTAGTGAGCTGGAAGGCAACGCCCGTCTGTTCGGCCAGCTTTTCCGCGCGTGGATCACGATAGCCGAAGATATGAATGCAGACGAGACCCACTACCGAGGCCACGTGGTAGCAATAATCGTAGAGTTGCTCGAAGGTCTCATACTGCAATTGCGGTACTGTGCTCTCGGGTCTTGCGCCGGGCTGCTCCGGCACGTCCATAGCAGTGCCCTGTACGAGCTTCTCCAGTAACTCGAGCGGGATATTGTAGCGCTTCTGCGAATCGGCGAGTGCAAATAACACCGGGTCGTCGGTGCGCTCGCCTGCGGCAACGCGCCTCAGCGCGTTCACCCATTCGTCAAGCTTCTGGCGGCGCTCTTGCGGTGGAAGCGACGGATCGTCAGAGATGTCGTCGGCCCTCCGCATGAAGGCGTACACGGCGGAGATGGCGTTGCGCTTGTCACGGGGAAGGACGAGAAAGCCGTAGTAAAAATTCTTAGCTGCCGTGCGCGCAATGTGCCGGCAAACCGAATACGCAGACCGCAATTGCAGCGGGTGCTCGCTCACAGCAGCTTTCCCAGAGCGGCGCGCGCTACCAGCCATAGCTTGCGAGGCTTGGAAATCGCGGGCCTGCGCTTGAGTACGTCGTATCCTTGGCGCTCGATCGCGTCCAAGATTTCCTGGCCGCCTCGGCTGAACAACTCGATGTCAAGAGCGAGCTGCTTGTCCACCATCTTTACCAGAGGCAGACCCATCTGAAACCACTCGCGGGCGCGTGTGACTTCGAACTTCGTCATCTCCAGAAACTGCGGAGTTGCACGCCGTTCGGCAATATCGCTTTCGCTGACGCCGTATTTCGCCAGGTCTTCCAGCGGCAGATAAATTCGTCGCTTTGCGTAGTCCGCGACAACATCCTGCCAGAAATTCGCCAACTGCAGCGCGGTGCAGGTGTAATCAGAGAGCTTTTGCCGCTCCGCATCGCGATAGCCGCAGAGATAAAGCACGAGATGCCCCACCGGATTCGCCGAATAATGGCAATATCCCAATACGTCGTCGAACGTCGCATAGCGCCCGATGGTCTGGTCCTGGCGGAAGGCGGTCAGCAGATCGGCAAACGGCTGACGGGGAATGTCGAACTCGCGGATCGTTTCCCGCAGGGCAATAAATACGGGATGACGCGGGCTTATAGGATTCCGTCCAGGGAAATCCGGCCCCAGTTTTTCCCCCGGCTGCCGGACGTCCTTCAGCGGGGGATCGACCCTACTCATGTAGGTCGCGTTCAGCTCGGCCTCCCACTCATCGAGCAACACCAGTGATTGCTCGGCATCTCCCACCTCGTCGCCAAGATCATCGGAGATCCGGCAGTACGCGTAAACGTTGTAGAAGTGCTGGTGGAGATGCCGGGGCAGGAACCAGGTTACGACTGAGAAGTTTTCGTAGTGCGAATGCGCCAGGCGGGCGCAGTACTGTTGCGCGTCTTCGAGCGAGGGCGCATGGTGCGGAATCGCGTACTCCGGGGGCAAAGCGCGCCAGCCAGAGGAAGGCTGCGCAAATTCGTGAGTGTTTGCTGGAGCAGATGACATGCTTATCGGATGTGCCGCCCCTACGGGATTCGAGTAGAGCGCGGCAATGGCCGCTCGCTCAATGCCCCGGGATAATGGCCGTCTTGATGTCGCCGTTGCGGTTGAGCATGTGCCGCAAGACGTGTTGCAACCGCGACAGCGGCTCCTCGCCCGTGATGTAGTCGGTACCTTTGATCTTGTTTTCCACAATCAGCGAGAAGGCCTTTCGCACCGTCTCCGGCGTGTGATGGAAGGTGGCCTTCAGCGTCAGCTCGTTGTAGTGCAGGCGCTGCGTGTCGAGCGCAACCGTGGTCCCGCTGGCGCAGCCGCCGAAGAAATTCACCGTTCCCCCCTTGCGCACCATGTCGATGGACCACTCCCATGCCTGGGGCCGTCCTACGGCTTCAATCACCACATCAACGCCGCGGCCTTCGGGAGTCAGTTTGCGAACCGCCTTCACGGGATCGTCAACTGCCGTGATCTGCACTGCACTGTCGGCGCCAAGATTGCGCGCCGCCGTCACCTGCGAATCACGCTTTACCACGGAAACCACGTTACAGCCGCTCAGCTTGGCCACCTGCACAAACATGAGTCCGATGGGTCCGGCGCCGATGACGGCAACGGTGTCGCCAATCTCCATCTTAGTTTCGTGCAGTCCACGCAGCACACAGGCCAGCGGTTCAACCATCGCCGCCTCTTCAAAGCTCACATGCTTGGGGATTGCCAGCATGTTGGTTTCGACGATGCGGCGGGGAATACGAATGTACTCGGCATACGCGCCGTTATTGAACAGCAGGTCCTGGCAGAGGTTTTCCTGGTGCTTGGAGCAGTAGAAACATGTCCCGCACGGCGCGGAATTCAGCGCAACTACACGCATACCCTTGCGAAAACCTCTGACGTTGGTGCCCACCTCTTCGATCACACCTGCTAGTTCATGGCCAAACAGGGCCGGAGGCACAATCATGCGCGCATGGTAGCCGCGCTGATACACCTTAAGATCGGTACCGCACGTCAGGGCCACTTGCACCTTGACCAGCACTTCCCCCTCTTCCAAGGTAGGAATCGGCACTCGCTCGATCTTGACATCCTCTTTCCCATAGAGGACTGCCGCTGTCATTTGTCTACTCACTGTATTGGTCCTTCCATGAGCTGCCCGGTTGTATCACGACCTTCATTGAGTCCGGCTTGGGCTGGGCAGCCAGGTGCAACGCTTCGATGGATTCGCTCAACGGAAACCTGTGGCTGATAAGCTGTTCCAACTGCATCTCGCCGCTGAGCGCAAACTGCGCTGACTCGTCCTGCAAATCCACGGAAGCGCTGTACGAGCCCAAGAGACTCTTTTCCTCGACGCAAACGGCGGCCGGATCGATCGTTGCCTCCCCGTGCTGCGTCTGCGCGAATAACAGGACCCTGCCGCCCGGGCGCGTGGCATCCATGGCCGGACGAATCAAGCCGTTCCCTGCTACCGCCAGGATCACTGCATCTGCCCCTCGGCCCTCGGTCAGATTCTTGACGGTCTTTACGGTGTCGGACGTAGAGGCGTCGATGTTTTCGTTCAGGCCGAACCTCTTCCCTATTGTATGCCTCTGGGGAAACAAATCGGAAGTAATTACGCGAACGCCACGGCGGCGGGCCAGCCCCGCCAGAATGATGCCGATGGGGCCCTGGCCCATCACCAGTACCGTCTCGCCGGACATAAGCCTCAGCGTTTCAATACCCTTCATGCAGGTATTCACGGGCTCGATGAATGAGGCCTGCTCGAACGAGACACCATGCGGAATGCGAATCACGCCCTTGCGGACGATCCATTCCATGACCCGGACGTACTCTGCAAAGCCGCCGCCACTAGGCTCGTATCCCGCTGTAGCCCCGACCTGCTTGTAGGTGGGGCATTGGGCAAAGACCTTATGCCGGCAGTAATAGCACTCGCCACAGGGAATGTGGTGGAAGACCATCACCCGGTCGCCGATGCGAAATTCTGTAACATTCTTGTCGGCGGCAGCTACAACACCGGTAGTTTCATGCCCGAAAATGCGGGGCGCGGAGTGCGATCCGGTGGCGATTTTCTTCAGGTCGGTGCCACAGATACCGCAGGTATGAACCCGAACCAGGATTTCGCCCGCGCCGATCTGCGGAACCGGTACCGTCTCCAGTCTGACGTCGTTGACGCCACGGTACACGGCCGCGGTCATGGTCGCGGGAATCAGCCGCTGCCCGGCCCTACTGCCAAGTTGTGTCGCAACCGACATGTCTGTTCTCAGTAGCTAGTTGTCAGTTGTCAGCCCAGCGGAACTGGCTACCGGCAACCGCTTTCAGTTAGATGTTCGACCTCTCGGCACAGGTTCGCGGAAGCAATTGCGGTGTTGGCTCTCATTTTTCCGAGAACGGGCCACCACTTTGGCCGCAAAGCAACGTAGAGCAGGAACCGGCCTGTGGCGAACTTCCCATGCTCATGGATGAATCGTGTTAGAGGCGGCATGGTAAAGCTCGCGTCATCCGAAATGGATTTCAACGCTGCGAACTCCAGCCCTCGCTCTTTGGCCACTTGCGCGACGGCCGCGGCCTCCATATCAACTACATCCGCTCCGAACTTGGTCAGCAGTTTCCGCTTCCCGGCCGCATCGTGTACTTGCTGGGAGCTGGCCAACACCCACTCGCCTCCCTCAGCCTGGTACCGCTCACCGCTGGTAACCTCCACCACCTCACGGACCCGGCCAACGTCTCCCACCTTCAGCGCGGGCGAGACCGCGCCCGCAATTCCCGCTGAAAGCACAAGCCTCGGTTGCGCGTACTCGATCACGGTTTCTGCGGCGCGACGGGCGCACTTGTACCCGATACCGCCGACGGCAATCACGGCCTCGGGTAAATCGAATAGTTCGACACCGTTCAACAGCCGCGGTTGCATCTTCCTCAAGAGCGGCCCTAATTCCCTGCGCATAGCCGCCACCACCGCGACGCGCTTATGAGGCATAGCCGTTGGCCTGGAACCACTCCGCCGCGCGCCGCAACGCGTCGTCCACCGGCCGCGGATTCCATCCCAGCTCCCGTTCCGCCTTGGCGCTGGTGACGAACATTTTCTTGCGGCCCATGCGCACCGAATCCAACGTGACCCGCGGTTCGCGCTTCCTTAGCGTACCGGTGACCAGCGTGTCCACTACTCCCGTAGCGTACGCCACTGCATACGGCAGCTTCACCTTCGGCGACGGCAGACCAGTGATCGCGGCCAGCTTATCCAGAATCTGCTTCAACGTGAGATTCTCGCCGCCCAGGATGTAGCGCTCGCCCGGTACTGCTTTCTCCATGGCCAGCAAGTGTCCCTGGGCGCAATCCACGACGTCAGCCAGGTTCAATCCTGTGTCGACATACGCGGGAAATTTTCGTCGGAGGAAGTCCACTACGATGCGTCCCGTCGGTGTCGGCTTGATGTCACGCTCGCCGATGGGTGTTGTGGGGTTCACCATCACCACATTCTGCCCGGCCTGAGCAGCCTCGATCACCAGACGCTCGGCCATGAACTTGCTGCGCTTGTAATCGCCGATCATGTTAGCGATTGTGACCGGGGTACTCTCATCCGTCAGCCGGCCATTGTTGCCAAAACCCATGGTGGCAACGCTGCTGGTATAGATGACGCGCCGCACGCCGGTGTCTCTCGCTGCCTGGAGGACATTGCGAGTGCCTTCGACATTCGAGTCGTACAGCTCCTGCCCGTTTGGCGCCCAGAGACGGTAATCCGCTGCCACGTGGAACACGCACTCGCATCCCGACATAGCCTTCTTCAGCGAAGCGGAATCACGCAGATCGCCAACGACGCGCTCCGCCGAAAGATCATCAATATTGTTGGTGCGACTGGTGGCCCGCACCAGCAAGCGCAAATCCGTACCGTGCGCCAGCAGTTGCCGGGCAACGTGGCTGCCGAGAAATCCGGTCGCGCCTGTGACAAAGCATTTCATGTCTCAGCCATCAGTTGACTACGAACGCCGACTGCACCATCCTTCCCGCCCTCTTTTCGAGAGAGAGTTGTAGCCCAGTCGGTCATGTCGCATCCCAAGGATTGGTCACTGGAACTCCCCACATGCTGAAATCCTTTACGTTTCGGGTGACGACCGTGAGATCGTGGTAATTTGCGGTAGCTGCCATGAGGCCGTCAACGATTGCTAGCGCGGTTCCTTCAAGCCGTGTTTGTCCGGCCATTGCGCCCCATATCTCTGCAATTTCCCGATTGATCGGCAAAAGGCGATCCGCAAATCGAGCAGGCAAATCGACCCCAAGCCAGTGTTCTAGTTGAGTCCGCTTACTACTGATGGGCAGGAGCGTCACACCCTTGCGGACTTCTCCAAACGTAAGGACGCTGAGGTGGAGCAATTTTTCATCTGCGGCGCGAACCCATTCGAGAACACGGGGTTCGGGTTTGATGCGGACAAGTTCAGAAACGGTATTGGTATCGAGCAGGAAACCGCTCATAGCTCGATGTCCCGGCCCGTATCCCTGTCCCGCTTCAAATCCAATTCCAGACCGACCAACGGAGATTCCCGAAAGAACTCGACGAGGCTTTTCTTCGGCATGGGTTGTTGCTCGGATGGCTGCGCCGCCTTTTCGAGCAAGATGGCAGCGTAGGACGGTACGTCCATGCCGCGAGCGGCGGCCTGGGAAGCCAGTTCGGCCTCAACCTCGGGCTTGATCTCAAGAGTGATGGTCATCATTGCACCAGTATAGCCAGACCTCTTGGTCACATAAAGGTCTGCTTCTGCAACGAAGGCCCTGCTCGTCGTACGGCAGACCCGTGCCTCGTCGTTCTCTCCCTCTCTTGGCGAGAGAATGGGCACTCGTCCTGATCAACGAGTATGCTGGTTCCGGCGCGCCACCCGCAGCAGCTCTTCCTGGGATGCCGCCGAAGCCTTCGCGTACACCGTCAAGGCGAGCAAGGGGAAGTACTGCCGGTACATGTAGTACATCAGGTAAAACACGCGGGGAAATCCTGTGCCGGTGTAGAGCGACTCATCCCATGATCCGTCGCGATGCTGCGTCTTCAGCAAATACGCGATGCCGCGCTGTAAGGAATCGCTGCGCGTATCGTTGGCGGCCAGCAGTCCCATCACCGCCCATGCGGTTTGCGACGCCGTGCTGGGGCCCACGCCCTTGGCGTTGGGATCGTCGTAGGACTCGCAACGCTCGCCCCAGCCGCCGTCCGGGTTCTGCATCATGCGCAGCCACTCGACGGCCTGCTGCACGAAAGGCTCGTGATGATCAACGCCGATCGCTTCCAGCCCGCGCAACACCAGCATTGTTCCATAGATATAGTTCACGCCCCAGCGTCCGAACCACGAACCATCGGGCTCCTGCTCGCACTTGATGAACTCGATGGCCCGCCGCACCGGCTGGTCTTTCAACGAATAGCCATAACTGGCGAGGCACTCCAGCACCCGGCCGGTAATGTCCACGGTCGCCGGATCGAGCATGGCGTTGTGGTCAGCGAAGGGAATTTGCTGGAAAACCATGCGGTCGTTGTCTTTGTCGAACGACGCCCAACCGCCGTTCCTGCACTGCATGGACAGGATCCAATCGAGAGCGCGTTGCACCGACCGGGAGTGATAGCTCTCGTTGCTCGTCTTCACCCGGCTGAGCGCCAGCAGTACCTGAGCGCTGTCGTCGACGTCGGGATAGAACTCGTTGTTGAACTCAAAGTACCAGCCCGCAGGAGCGGCCTTGCGGTTCTTTACGGACCAGTCGCCTCGGCGGGTCACCTGCTTTCGGAGCATCCATTCACAAGGCTGCACTAGCCGGCGGTCGTTGGCGGGCACGCCGCTCTCCGCCAGCGCGAACACAGCATACGCGGTGTCCCACACCGGCGACATGCAGGGTTGCATGCGGAAGGTCGTCGCTTCTTCGATGCCGAGCCTCTCAAACTCATCCATGGCACGGATCACCTGCGGATCGTCCAATGAGTATCCCAGGCAGCGCAGCGCGATGATGGAGTTCATGATGCCGGGATAAATAGCGCCCAGCCCATCGCTCATCTCCAGCCGCTCCAGCATCCAGTTCTCCGCGACCTTCAAGGCACGCGAGCGCAGCGGGCGCACATGCACACGTTCCATAAAATGCACCATGCGGTCCGCCACAAGGAAGAAATTGCGCCAACTGATCAGCTTCCGGGCCCAGCGCAGACGCAGTTCGCTAATGGAGCGACCGCCAATAAACAGCTCGTCAATTCCCTCTTCCGGCGGAATCTTCTTGAACGGCTTTTTCGCGTAGGCGATGGATAGCGGCACCAGGATGGCGCGCGACCACGAAGAAATCTCGTACAGATTGAACCAGAACCACTTGGGAAACAGCACGATTTCCGGTGGAATCGCGGGAACGGCGTCGTAATCGTATTGCCCGAGGAAGCAGAGGTAAATCTTGGTGAAGGTGTTGACCGCAGTCACACCTCCCAAGGCCAGAATGCGTTCGCGCGCTTTCTGCAACTGTGGATGCTCCGGGCTGTAGCCGGCCATCTTGAGCGCGAAATAGGCCTTCACTGAAGCGCTGATGTTGGATGGGCCGTCGTTGTAGATCGGCCAGCCGCCGTCTTTGTTTTGGCGGTTCAGGATTTCGGTGGCGCACTTTTGGGTACGCACGGCGTCTTCGGTCCCCAGCAGGCGATGCAGTAGCACGTAGTCGGAGACCAGGGTGGTATCGGCGCCCAACTCGCCGCACCAATAGCCCTCTTCCTGGTTTTGGGTCGAAAACAGGTATCGCCGCGAGGCATCGATCGCCGCGGCCACCCGACTTTTGATGTCATCGATCTTGCCGAAGCGCATCTCGGCCGGGCTTGCAGGATCTGCCATCGTTTCCTTACTCCGCCATGGCGGGCGCCGCGCCAATGGCCTCCACGATCTCAGGTGGTAATCCAAAGCGCACGTGCTCGGGCATCACTTCCACCTCGCGCATGTCGGTGAAGCCCTGCTCGGCAAGAAAATCAACCACTTCCTGCACCAGGATCTCCGGAGCCGACGCTCCCGCGGTCAGACCGACCGTCCTTACGTTCTGCAACCACTCCGGCTCGATGGAGCGGTAGTTCTCGATGAGATAGGACTTCGTCCCCAGATTGCACGCCACTTCGACCAGGCGGTTCGAATTCGAGCTATTGTCCGAGCCCACCACCAGCAGCAGATCACATTCGCTGGCCACGTCCTTAACCGCGGTCTGGCGGTTCTCCGTGGCGTAGCAGATGTCTTGCGCGTGCGGGCCCTTAATGTTAGGGAATCGCTTGCGCAGTGCCTCGATTACGTGCCGTGTTTCGTCAAGGCTCAACGTGGTCTGGGTCAAGTAGGCCACGCGGTCCGGATCGGGCACATGGAGATTGTCCACGTCCTCCGGGGCATCCACGACCTGGGTGACTTCCGGGGCCTCTCCAAGCGTACCGATCACTTCATCGTGATCACGGTGGCCGATAAGAATGAGAGAGTAACCTTCGCGCGCGAACTTGACTGCCTCCACGTGGACTTTAGTCACTAGCGGACAGGTGGCATCAATCACCCGCAGCTCACGCAGCTTGCTCGAGTCGCGCACTTCGGGAGCGACGCCGTGGGCACTATAGATGACCCGCTCCCCGGCTGGAACCTCGTCGACGCTGTCCACGAATATGGCGCCCTTGGCGCTGAGCTCGTCCACGACGTAGCGGTTGTGGACGATCTCCTTGCGGACGTAAATCGGCGCTCCGAAGGTCTCCAGCGCAATGCGAACGATATCAATGGCTCGCACCACCCCGGCGCAGAAGCCCCTGGGCTTCAACAATAGTAAGGTCTTGGCGTCACTCTGATTCATTCTTATGTGCGTCCCAGTATAAGAGTAGAAACCCGGTTTTCCCCACAGTTACTCTATTGTAACAGCGCTGGAATCAGCAATGTAACGGGGGCGCAATGGCGCAAATTCGCGGCGTATAGCGCAAATCAAGCAGCCAATGGCGATGGGCCCCGGCCCGTAAGGCGGGCGAAGAGACGCCGGGAACCACAGTGCTTGCGCCTAACGCGGCACGATATCGTTCAGCGCCCACTCAATGCGGTCCACTTCTTCACGGATCACCCGGATCGCTTGCTGGTTCACCGGATACGGTACCGGCGCGATGGCTTCCACCGCGTGACGGATCCTGTGGTTTCGGTCCCAAACCAGGTTGATGCGCGCCGTGGTCTCCATTCGGTGCTGGTAGATTTTCTTAGCCACCTTCATGGTCATCCAAGCGAACGCCAGCCCGAACATCATTTCGATGGGCAGACGATCCGTGGCTCCATCGAATTCGAAAAATGCCAGCCGGTAGACGGCTTCTCCCATACCGAGGGAAGCGAATATGACTCCCATTCCAATCAACGCGAGAGTCAAACGATCAAGAGGTCGAAGCTCTGAAGACGGTTGCTTACTGCTCAGATTTTGCGCGAGTGCCATTGCTCCCCCCGGGGATATGTGACGGTACAAGTCTTTGTTGCTCTATTGTCCTACAAGTTGGGGTTCTTGGAGAAGGGGATTCTCGCTGGGATCTCGATAAAAATCTGTCGCAGCGACGACGGGCCTTGGCGCCTCGGGCGAGCAGTGGCCTTGCCGGAGCGGCCGGAGAACGAGGACAGGCTTCCCCCAGCGTTTTTGACCTAATGACCGGTAATTTATATAGTTATCGTGTTCAGACAGCAGTTGTAGGGTAACGATTTTGGATTGCTAAGCAGTTTCTGCCACAAAGGCAGTAACAAGGAGATGAAACATGCGCGTACGGTCAAGCATATCAAGGGTTTTGCTCTTAACCTGTTTGTCGATGTTGATGAGTGTTCCCGGTTTCTCCAGGGACAAGAACGAGACCATCGACGCCACCGCTTGGGGCACCAGCACACAGTTGGGGCGGAGTATCGGGGTCACGCTCATTATCTACCAGTACTCGACGCCGGAAGACAGGCAGATTCTGGTCGATGCTTTCCAGAAGGGTTCCAACAAGGGCTTGGTGAATGCCCTGGAGAGAATGAAAGCGGTGGGCCACGTCAACATCACCGGTACACTCGGATTTGACGTCAGCTACATCGGCCTGATCCCAACCCCGACCGGTAGAAAGATCCGCTTCATTACCAACCGCCTGATCAGGTTCGGGGAAGCTTATGCAGACACCCAATCGCAATCTTTCGACCTGTCTGCTGGCGAGATCGACATAAACGAGCAGGACAAGAGCAAGAGTGCAGGCGTCTTGTACCCCGCGGCCCAGTTGGGGATCGACGACCAGGGCCAGATCTCCATCAACCTGATGCAGAATCCCTGGAGACTGGGCAATATTATCGACTGGAAGGGAACGCCGGGCGAGAACTAGCGGGCATTGGTCAGCCCTAGCCTGCTGCTCATGATGTGATCCACTCGACAAGGTGGTTTTGCGGTCCTTGCGGGTCGATTCCGGAGATCCTGTTGTCATGGCAAGTCCATTATGAATTGAGGTGCGTTATGAAGACTCAGCGCTGTTTTGCGATGCCTCCTACCATGCTGCTGTTGCTTGTCCTGCTGATGGCCAGCTTTGCCACGGCAGAAGACAAGAAAAAGGACAGCGACCAGAGCGCTTGCTCGAACCCCAATCCGGCGAGCCTGTGCAATTCCGGTAACACCTGCGGGTCTGCTTCCGCTCCGTGTTCCGTGGACGTGAAAAGAACTTCTTACTCCTCCACCGCCACTCCCAGCATTCCAGGGGCGAAGGGCAACTCTCTATTCTGCGTCAAGACCGGAACCACGGTAACGTGGATGTCCTCGACCAAGAACACGGGGTTCCTGATTGACTTCGGCGCCTCTTCGCCGTTTGATCCGCCCGGCACCGTCATGGGCGGCAGCGCCAAGTCGGTTTCCGTAGTGGCCAAGACGCCGGGCTGCGTGCAATACAATGTGAGCGCGACCGCACAAAATGCGACCTACGGCAAGAGTAAAGCTGCACAGAGCGAGTTGATTGTCATTCCCTAACAGTTGGGGTTTTACACGCGCTGCTCGCGAGGTGTGAGCAGCGCGAGCACTTCCCTGCGGGAATGCCGGCAACAGTCCCGAATATATTTGCGCCGCTCGTTCGATCGTGATCGAGCGACAAGCCATGAAGAAGCCAAAGGCCAAAAAAGCTGCGAAGAAGACTCGGGCCACGCTGCGCCCGGCGAAGCACACCGTCGCTAAGAAATCCAAGACGCCGGCAGCCAAGCGCGCCAAACTGCCGGTGGCCGCACCTGCTCCGGAGGCTGGCGAGAAGCTCACCTTCAACCATGCCATGATCTATGTGAAGGACGTGGAGCGGGCCTTGCGCTTCTATCACGACTTGATGGGATTCAAGCTCATCGAGGACTTCCGCTATGAGGGCTCGCCGGTATACGCGCGATTGCGGGCGCCGGGAGGCGACGGCACCATCGCGCTGCACCTGGCGGGTCCGGGCGTCCCCCTGGCCAGCGACGGGGTGCGGCTGTATTTTGAAATTCGCGATCTCGATGGCTTCTGCCGCAGGCTCCAGCAAAAGGGCTTCTACATAACCCAAATGCCGCGCATGATGCCTTGGGGATGGCGGCATGCCTATCTCAACGATCCCGATGGCCACGAGATCAGCGTGTACTGGGCGGGCGAGAACCGTATGCAGAAAACCGTGATGAAGGCGGCGCGAGAAGCAGCCCGGAGTTGAGCGGGGAAACCTCCGCAACCGCCTAGCTCTCCAGTTTTTCCTGGCTTTTCCTCAGCTGTTCCCTTTCGAGCTCGAGCCGGTCAACGGCTTTTTTCAACTTTTCTTTTGCTTTGTCGCGTTCTTGCGCGGCCTTCTCAACCCGTTGCTGGGCAGACTTGATGGCGGCCATTGCCTGTTTGTGTGATCGCAGCATGGGTATGAGTGTAGACCGGCCGTCCTGGATATTGCTATGTCAAAGGCGTTAAGGAAACTCATCGTTAGCGCTTCAGCGCTAAGAACAAAGCCGCATCCTCGTTGGACAAAGATGCGGTACCTGCTGCTCCCCTTCGAGCCGTATGGCTTACGAAAACACTTCGCCGGTCATGCGGGACAGCGTCCGAGTGGACAGCGTGTTCTGCACCGTGGGTGCCATCATGCGAAGGCTGGAGCTGACCTGCCTGCGCGCGATCTTCAGCTTCAAGGCACGCTCAATCGAGCGCAATGCCCCAATCTCGGCCCCCGACACCAGGGTCGAGGCACGGCCGGCCGAGCCCATGCGTCCCGTGCGGCCGACACGATGAATGAAGTCTTCGGGAATCTGCGGCAGATCATAGTTAATGACATGCGCAACATTGTTGACGTGAATGCCGCGCGAAGCAACATCCGTCGCCACCAGCACCTGGAACTTACCCTGGTCGAATCCGGCCAGCGCGCCGGTACGTTGCGACTGCGAACGGTCGCCGTGGATCATCGCCGCAGCGAATCCATCGCGCACCAAGTTCTTGGCCAGCCTCTCCGTCCCGTGCTTGGTGCGGGCGAAGATGAGGGTCTGTCCCTTTTCGTCGTTGAGAAGGTGGCGCAGTACAGCGGACTTTTCCGCCAGCGGCACTTCGAAAGCGTGCAGCTCGACCGTCTCGGCCGGCTTCGAAGTTGAACCCATTGCCACTCGCACCGGGTCCTTCATGCAACCGCTGACCAGGTTGGCCACTGAAGCCTCCAGCGTTGCCGAGAAACACATGGTCTGGCGCTCCCGCGGCAGCGCCGCAACAATGCGGCGAATCGCCGGCAGGAAGCCCATGTCGAGCATGCGGTCAGCTTCGTCAAGGATTAAGACCTTAACGTGGCGCAGGTCGACCAGCTTGCGGCGAAGAAAATCCTCCAAACGTCCGGGAGTGGCGACGACTACAGTCGCACCCTTGCGTAGAGTTTGAATCTGGCGTTGCTCGCTCATGCCACCGATGACCAGCGCCGCCGGGGCGGCCTTGCGCTCGCGCAGTTTTTCGTACTGCTCATGGACTTGCATGGCCAGTTCGCGGGTGGGCACCAGGATGAGCGTGGAAACGTTTCGCGAAGCACCAGCCGCCGCGAGGCGTTCGATGACCGGAACCAGAAAAGCCAACGTCTTGCCGGTGCCGGTCTGCGCCGTGGCAAGGACGTCCTTCCCTTCGAGTGCGGGGGGGATCGCGGACACCTGGACCGGCGTCGGGGTCGTAAATTGGAAGTGTGCCAACTTCTGCTGGAGCCCAGCAGACAGGGGCATATCTTTGAACTGTGTCAAACCTTTTTTTCTTTCTTGGAGGGGCGTCTCGCGAAGTGCATACGAGATGCGTGTCGCGAAGGTACAACTGAAGCCGCTCTATTTTATTCGGCGCTTACATGAAACGGATGCAGGAAAGGCGGAAAATCGGATCAACTGAAGATCGGACGTCGCTTACAAGCGGCCGTAGCCAATAGCGTCTACTTAGAACTGTATCACAGTGCGCTTGGCGGTGTCGCGAAACGCACCAACATGGTTAATGTCTGGTGAGACTATTTTCCGAAATCGTGGAAATCAAATCCCTGTGGCTGGCCGTCCTCGTCATGCACGACAACCAGATCGGCAACGGGTTGAGTTTCGACCGGCCCGCGATCGGAGTCTCCCGGCTGCTTACGCTGCGCTCTACGCTGCGCTTTCTCAGCCTGCTTCTCCAGGCGGGCACGTTCCTTCTGGCGCTTGGTGAAAGTTGTACGAGAGCTTCCTGCCATAATCCTCTTCGATCCCTAACTATTTATTTGATTGGTTTGCTGCCTAAAAAGATTCACGCTTCAGCTTACCATGCCGCTTCCGCTCGAACCGTCATGCTGCATTTGACACGCGGGGAATAACAGCATACGGTGAGACCTGAGTGAGCGAATTTCTCTCCTCTTTCAGATCCCTGAGCTAAGTCAGCTTCTGAAGTCGTCCATCCTTAGTGCATCTTTCAAGGTTCCGAACTGACTATGGGGAAGGCTGGCTCTTCATGATTTGCCCGCAGTGCAATGACGAGATGTCGAAGAAGTGGAACTCTCAAAGTGGCGCCAGGGTAGCCGCAGGTTCGGCGGTAGTTTGGTCCTGCAGCGTGTGCGGCTGCCAGCTTACGCAGGCTGAAATGAAGCAGTCTTCGAAAGACCGGCAGAAATCAGTGCCGCCTCGCAACTCCGTTCCTAACGAATTACTTTAGATCGGTCCGGTCGGCCAGGAGAATACCGTTGCGAGCGTAACTGTCGCGCGGCACCTCGACGAACGTAATGGTCAGTTTCTCGGTCTTGACGTTCAGTTCCTCCTGCATGACCTCGCTGATGCGTTTGACCGCCCGGCGTTTCTGCTCAATGGTCCGCCCGGTCAGCATCGTGATCTGCACATGCGCCATGGGAACCTCCGGTGGATGTTTTTTCACCACAGAGGCACGAAGGACACAGAGGAAAAGAAAATTGTTCTCTGTGCTCTATGTCTCTGCGGTGAATCCCTTCGTCCAGCCCAGGCCGTTCCGGCCTTCGCTTAGTATGGCAAAGCCAGTTTACTTTGCCAATTCGTATCCGGCGAAGAAATAACTCAGCTCGAAACGCGCAGTGTCTTCCGCATCCGAGCCGTGGACGGCATTCTTCTCAATGTTCGCCGCCCACTTCTTGCGAATGGTACCCTCGCCGGCCTTCGCCGGATCGGTGGCGCCCATCAGCGTGCGGTAGTCGGCGATGGCGTTTTCCTTCTCCAGCGCCATCACGATGATGGGCCCGCTCGACATGAAGTTGGTCAGCGACTCGAAGAATGGACGGTTCACATGCACCGCGTAGAAGCCCTCGGCCTGCGCCTTGGTGATGTGCAGCATCTTCATGCCGATGATGCGAAAGCTGCTTTGCAGCAGGGAATGGATGATGTCTCCCGCTGCTCCTTTTTCAACTGCGTCGGGCTTGATGATGGAAAGAGTGCGTTGAATGGTTTTCATAAATTCGCGATTCGTTGTTCGCCTTTCGCTGTTCGTTTCTGGAATTGTCGTGTCGTTTCCGTGGACGTTCTTGACCCCAGAGACACAGAGGATCAATCTTCTTTTCTCTGTGTCTCTGGGGTGAATCCCTACGTTTTCACGGCCAGGCCTGTTGTCCTCACCAATGTTTCACCAATCTCCGCCGGAGACTTCGCGACATGAATTCCAGCGGTTTCCATGGCCTTAATCTTCTCCGCCGCAGTTCCCTTCCCGCCGGAGATGATCGCTCCCGCGTGCCCCATGCGGCGCCCCGGAGGCGCGGTCTGCCCGGCGATGAAACCCACCACCGGCTTGCGCACGTTCTGCTTGATGAACTCGGCCGCGGTCTCTTCAGCGTTGCCGCCGATCTCGCCGATCATGATGATAGCTTCGGTTTCGGAATCTTCATTGAACAGGTCAATCGCATCCACGAAGTTGGTGCCGATAATCGGGTCGCCACCAATGCCGATCGCAGTGGACTGACCAATGCCGCGGGTCGTCAACTGGTACACCGCTTCGTAAGTCAGCGTGCCTGAGCGCGAGACGATGCCAACATTCCCTTCCTTATGAATGTGCGCCGGCATGATTCCGATCTTGCACTTTCCCGGCGAGATAATGCCAGGACAGTTTGGCCCGATCAGCCGCGACTTCCTGGTCTTGAGGAACTCCCAAACCTTGACCATGTCCATGGTTGGGATGCCTTCGGTGATGCAGACGATCAACGCCACTCCGGCATCGGCCGCTTCCATGATGGCATCAGCCGCACCGGGCGGAGGGACGAAGATTACGGTGGCGTTAGCGCCGGTCTTGTCTACGCCTTCGCTCACGGTGTTGAAGATCGGCCAGCCCTCATGGGTTGTGCCACCCTTGCCGGGAGTTACGCCTCCGACAACTTTTGTTCCGTACAAAGCGGCGTTCTTGGCGTGGAAGGTTCCCTCGCGACCAGTCAGCCCCTGCACCAGTAGTCGCGTTGATTTATCAACCAGGATGCTCATCGAACCCCCTTTGCGGCGGCGACGACTTTCTCAGCCGCGTCCTTCATGGTCTCAGCCACAATGAATTTCAGCCCGCTGTCCTTCAACGTCTGGCGGCCCTGCTCAACGTTGGTCCCTTCCAGCCGCAGCACAATGGGCAATTGGATGTTGGTTTTGCGTGCCGCGCTGACAATGCCGTTGGCCAGCGTGTCCACGCGCAGGATGCCTCCGAAAATATTGATGAGCACCGCTTTCACGTTCTTGTCGCTCAGCAGAATCTCGAAGGCGTGCGTGACCTGCTCCTCGTTGGCGCCCCCGCCCACGTCGAGGAAGTTCGCCGGCATACCACCCGCGTACTGGATGATGTCCATGGTGGCCATGGCCAGGCCGGCGCCGTTCACCATGCAGCCCACACTGCCATCGAGCTTGATGTAGTTCAGGTTGTACTTGCTGGCCTCGACTTCGAGCGGGTCCTCCTCACTCAAGTCACGCAACTCTCGTATCTCAAGATGGCGATAGAGCGCGTTGTCGTCGAAGTTCATCTTGGCGTCAAGCGCGAACAGCCGTCCGTCGGTGGTAGTAATGAACGGATTTATCTCGACCAGCGAGGCGTCGGTTTCTTCCGCCGCGCGGGCCAGTGCCATCATGAACTTCACCGCACCGCCGATGTACTTGGCGTCAAGACCCAGCTTGAATGCGATCTCGCGGGCCTGGAAGGCCTGTAGCCCGAAGCCGGGAACGATGTGCTCTTTGATGATGGCATTCGGATCTTTGGCCGCGACCTCTTCGATCTCCATGCCGCCGGCAGCCGACGCCATGAACACCAGGCGGCCGGGTCCGCGGTCAAGCACAATGCCGAGGTACAACTCGCGCGCGATGGGCAGCGTCTCCTCGATCAGCAGCCGCTGCACCTTCTTGCCTTCGGGACCGGTCTGGTGCGTCACCAGTTGCATCCCCAGTATTTTGCCGGCAAGCTCACTGGCTTCCGCCGCTGACTTGGCGAGTTTGACGCCGCCGCCCTTGCCGCGCCCGCCGGCGTGAATCTGCGCCTTGACGACAACGCCGCTTGCACCTTCGTGCAACAGGGCCTTGGCCGCAGCTTCCGCTTCTTCGCGGGTTTCGACCATTTGCCCACGCGGCACCGCCACTCCGTACTTCGAAAGGATGGCCTTTGCCTGGTACTCATGTATTTTCATTTTTTATGATGACCGCGGGCGAACCTTCACCCGCTGCTCCGGCTGAAGGCGCCGGATTGTCTGCTCCTTACTTAGAGGATTGCACAAGAATTACGAAACTGGTGATTGTATAGGAGGGACGAGAGCGCGGGCAATGACGAGCATCACACGCTGCGGGCGATGGTTACGGCTTCCGTCCCCTCGTTCCATTCGCCCAGTCCTCCCACATTCCGAAGCCCTTCATCTGGTCGTCAAGGTGGGTCTCGGGGAAGGTCGCTTCGATTTGGCTGCGCGTGTAGCGAGGCCCAATTCGCCCCGGCGCATTCGCCAGCTCGAAGACTAGCTCGGCCGCCATGGCCTCATTCTTCTTCAACTGTGTGAAATCAACCTTGTCGAAGGTGTCGGACGTGGCGTGATAGTTGACAAGATAATTCGCCTCCACCTGATTGGGCAGCAAGGTGGGAACTCCCTCCATCATGAAGTCGAAGTTGTCGGTGCCCACGGTCGCGTCGTTCGTCACCTCGCTGGATTTCCATTGCGCGAAGGGTTGCAGCATGGGGGCCAGCGCGGCGTCCACGTCCTTGCGTCCGCCGGTCGAGAAGCTGGTAATCGCCCCCGTGCCTTCATCCAGAACCAGTTCCGCAACGACGTTGTCCAGCTCATTGCGATGGGCTTCCACATAGGCGCGGGAGCCCAACAGTCCTTCTTCCTCACCGGAGAAAAGAATGAAGCGGATGGTGCGCCGCGGGCGAACGCCCGCCGCCTTAATTGCGCGTAGCGAGTCGATGACCAGCGCTGCATTGCAGCCATTGTCGAGCGCGCCGGTGCCAAGCTCCCAAGAGTCGAGGTGCGCCCCGAGGATGACGATCTCGTTCGGCAGTTCGCTTCCCTTCGACTCGGCGACCACATTGCTGGTCGTGATCTTGGGCCCAACCTTGTTCGGCATCGAGATGGCCATCTGCACCTTTTGCCCGTGGGCCAGCAGCCGCGCAATTCGCTCCGCATCTTCCCGGGCCAGCAATACTTGAGGAATCACGTCCAGATTGCCATTCATTGCGTTGATGTGCCGGTAGAGCACGTCGTGCTCGCGGCTGGACGTGAAAGCGATTGCCAGCGCTTTGCCCTTTACGGCGTTTGCGATGATCCCTGGGGCGCGATAATACTCATTGAACAGGTCATCCCAAGTCTTCAGTACGTCGCTGTGCGCCATTACGATTGCGCCGGCGATGTCGCCAGCGTGGGCGAAGTCGGCAGCGCTTCCCATGCCGACATCCACCACCCGCGCCGTGGTCGGTTTCAGCGAAGGTCCCCAGGCGATTGAGTGCGCACGAACCACAAACTTCACAGGCGCGACGACGCTGACCTCGGTGTTGCCTTCCGCCCACGAAACGGGGATGGTGAACTGCTCGGTGTGGACGGAATCTGCGCCCGCGGCTTTGAATGCATCGACTCCCCACTGCACCGCCTTCTCCATGGCGGGCGTGCCAGGAACGCGCCCGCCGATCTCATCGGTCAAAACGCGCAGGTTCTCCTGCAGGGGAGTGGAAGGATTGAGCGCTTCCTGCATGACGCGGTCGTTGGATTGGGCAAAGGTGAAGGCACAGCTTGCCAGAAGAAAGGCAAGCGTCAGGCGGATCAATCTGTATGGGCGCATAGAGGGTGGATTCATACGAGAGGAGCTAATCGTAGTACTCCAGCCCAAGATGCGTGATCATCTCTTCGCCCTTGAGGTGGCGCAGCGTGTTCTTCAGCTTCATCGACTGGATAAACAGGTCGTGCTCGGGATACAGCCCTTCGGGGACCATCGGCGATTTGAAGTAGAAGCTGAGCCACTCCTGGATGCCGACGCCGCGCAGCTCCGACGAGCGCTTGGCCAGATCGAGGAACAACACCAGGTCGAGCACGATAGGCGCTGCGAGAATCGAATCGCGGCACAGGAAATCGACCTTGATCTGCATAGGATAGCCGAGCCATCCGAAGATGTCGATGTTATCCCAACCTTCTTTGTTATCACCGCGAGGCGGGTAATAGTTAATGCGAACCTTGTGACAAATATTGCCGTAAAGGTCGGGGTACAACTCGGGCTGGAGAATGTGCTCCAGGACAGACAGCTTGGACTCCTCTTTGGTCTTGAAGGAGCCGGGATCGTCAAGCACTTCCCCGTCGCGGTTGCCCAGAATGTTGGTGGAGAACCAACCATTCAGCCCGATCATGCGCGCCTTGAAGCCGGGGGCGAGGATGGTCTTGATCAGCGTCTGGCCGGTCTTGTAATCCTTGCCGCAAATCGGCGCTTCCATCTGCTTCGATAGATCCTGTAGGGCGCGGATATCCACCGTCAGGTTCGGCGCCCCGTTGGCGAAAGGCACGCCCTCCTTCAGCGCCGCATAGGCGTAGATCATCGAAGGCGCGATGCTTTCGTGGCTGGCGCGCAATCCTTTTTCAAACGCTGCGAGAGAATGATGGACCGGTCCGGCTTGGATGTAGGTTTCCGTTGATCCGCACCAGATCATCACCAGCCGCTCCGCACCGCTCGACTGCTTGAAGTCGCGGATGTCGTCGCGCAGTTGCTCGGCAAGGTCCATCTTGTTCTTGCCCTTTTTGACGTTGGAGCCGTCAAGCTTCTTGACGTAGCGCTTGTCGAAGACCGCCTCCCTCGGCTTGATTCTCGACAGGAACGGTTTCACCTGGTCGAGCAGCGAGGCGTCCAGCACTCCTGCCTTGCGAGCGGCCGAGTACATGTCGTCTTCAAAAATGTCCCAGCCGGTGAAAACCAGGTCTTTGAGCCCGGCCAGCGGAACGAAATCCTTGATTTTGGGCGAGCGGCCCTCGGTGCGCTTGCCCAGGCGAATCGTGCCCATCTGCGTGAGCGATCCTATCGGTTTGGAAATTCCTTCGCGCACCGCTTCGACGCCGGCTACAAATGTGGTTGCAACCGCGCCCATGCCCGGAATCATGATCCCGAGCTTACCCTTAGCGGGATTAATTTCGCCTGCTGTTGTATGAGTCTTTCCCTGCTTCTTCTTTGTCGGCATGCTATCAGTCCGTTTCATCAAACAATATACAAACCTGTTATCTTCTCGTAATCGCCATCCTATTGCAATTGATAGAGCGCGAAGCGGCGCGTTTAAGCTCCGTATGGCAATTAGAAGGATTCGTTGGAGAGCCATGACTGAGGAAAAAGTCGCAGTTGTGACCGGAAGTTCGAGCGGAATCGGTCTGCTGACCGCCGTCGAGCTGGCGCGGAACAGCTATCGTGTGGTGGCGACGATGCGCAATCTCGCAAACAGCGGCCGGCTGGAAGAGGCGGCGCAGAAGGCCGGCGTCCGGGAACGGATCGAGCTGCGTAGGCTCGACATCACGGAATTCGATTCTCTGCCCGAAGGAGTAGAAGCGATCGTCCGGGATCACCGGCGAATCGATGTGCTGGTGAACAATGCCGGATTCAGTGTAGCCGGCTTCGCGGAAGACATGACGCTCGACGAGCTTCGTCACCAGCTCGAGACTAACTTCTTCGGCAACGTGGCGATGACCAAGGCAGTGCTACCGGTCATGCGCGCGCAGCGTTCAGGCCACATCATCACAATCACTTCCGTCGGCGGACTGCTGGGAAACCCGATGCTAAGCGCCTACTGTGCGTCGAAATATGCGTTGGAAGGCTGGAGCGAGTCGTTGCGCATTGAGACGCACTCAGTCGGCATTCGCGTGTCCCTGGTCGAACCGGGCGCGTACGATACCGACATTTGGGAGCGCAATGTGGTGATCGCCAAGGGCTCGCTCGACCCGGCATCACCTAACAAGGAGCGCAGCCAGCGCTTCGCCGAATTTGTAAAAAGCAGGGCCAAACATCGGCGCGACGCTCGCGAAGTGGCGCAACTGATTGTTCGTATCGCGCACGATCCGAATCCCAAACTGCGTTATCTGATTGGCGGCGACGCCAAAATTCAGGTTTGGCTGAAGAGGCTGGTGCCGTGGCGCAGATACGAACGCATGGTGGCGAAGGCGGTAAAGATTGATCCGTGAGAGCGTGCGAAGGACAGATGAGAACACTATTTGCGGTCGTAAGAACGAAGGGCGATGCATGGGATGCGACCAAACCGATGCGCTCGCAGGAGCAGTGGTCTGAGCACGCTGTTTTCATGGATAGGCTCGCGGCCCAGGGATTCATCGTTCTAGGCGGCCCGCTGGGTGAGACCGGCGACTTTCTTCTTGCAGTCAGAGCCGCTGATGAGAACGAGATCAGGGCCACTTTGCAGCAAGATCCATGGAGCCAATCGGGGGTGCTTGCGATAAAGAGCATTCAGCCCTGGACCATTCTGTTAGAGTCACCCGAGAGATAGCCGCTGTGGGACGGACTTTAGTCCGTTCCTTCTTCCACCGCTTCCCTGCCCACCCGATGCTGCACGTGCGACCACACAAAGTAAATCACTGCCACAACAATCACCGCCAGGATCATCGCATCGAGGCGATGGAACCACATCTTCAGGCGAGCGTCCTTGTCCCATTGCTCGCCCAGCCGCATGCCGATGTAGGCAAGAGCAAAGCACCACGGCCATGAGCCGATGAATGTGTAGATGTGGAACTTCAGCCGCGGCATACGCGCGATGCCGGCAGGCAGCGCAATAAAGGTGCGAATAACAGGCAGCAGGCGGGCAATCAGCACCGCGATAGCGCCTCGCCGCTCGAAGAAGCGGTCGGCGATGTTAAGTTCGCGCTGGCTAAGGAAAATGTAGCGGCCATAGCGCTCGACCAGCGGACGTCCGCCGAAGTAGCCGACTTCATAGGCCAGCACTGAACCGAGGTTGCAGCCGAGCGCTCCCCAGGTTGCCACCGCCAGCAGCGAGAAGCGACCGATGTACACCAGATAGCCGGAGAACGGCATGATGATTTCCGACGGCAGCGGAATGCACGCCGATTCGATGGCCATCAGCAGCATCACGCCGAGATACCCCGACACCGAAATCACTCCGACGATCCACGCTCCTACTGCTTCAAGAATGTTTGCAATCATGTTGTTAAGAAATTACTCCAGAGAAATTTGAGTCTGTCATCCCTAGCGAGCAGCCGAGCGTTTTGGGCTGCCAGTCGCGGGACCCGCTGTTTGTGGGCCCGAAAAAACCGCATATCTCTCGGCTCGCTTCGTTCGCGCGGAATGACAACGAAGAACGTATTACTCTCGCCGCGGCGGTTTCCCGTCCAGCCACTCGCCCAACTTCGCCACCGGGCATCGCACGCCGACGAAGAACTGTCCAAACGCCGCATACTCGGCGCTGACCTGATCAAAGCGCATTTCGTAGATGAGCTTCTTGAACACCAGCGGCTCGGGAGCGAACAAATCCACGCCCCACTCCCAGTCGTCGAAGCCGATGGATCCAGTGATAATCTGCTGCACTTTGCCGGCGTAGCGGCGGCCGACCGTGCCGTGCTCTTCCATCTGCCGCTGGCGCTCTTCGATGGGAAGCGTGTACCAGTTCTTGTCTTCGCCGCGCTTGCGGTCCATCGGATAGAAGCACAAGTATCGGCTGTCAGGAATCTTGGGATACAACCGCGGATGCATTGCCTGCCGCTGGCGCTCCATCGTCTCCTGCACTTCCCGGTTCCATTCCTCCGATAGCGGCGCCAGACCGCGTTCGGCAAGCTGGCGGTACAGCTTCACACTGGAGTCATACAGTCCCAACTCGATGATCGACAGATACGAATGGGTTGGCTCCAGAAATTCCTGCAACGCAGTCCGGTTCAGTTGCAGCTCGGCAGCATTAAGTTCGTCGAACGACTCGCGGAAGTGCACCAGCATCAGGTCGCCCTTGTGCCCCAGCATAGAGTAGACCGCGCTGTGGCCGGCTTCTTCGCCCGGCGAAAACACTGCGGCACCTTCGCTCACAACCTTCCGCTGGCGCGACGAGTTCAGCTTGCGCCACTCCGGCCAGCGAAAGCGGAACATCTGATGCAGCACGCTCAGCCCCTCCAGGGTGAGCGGCATGGCTGGCAGTTCAGTGGACACAGTTTGGGCTCCGGCATTGCTCGACGCCATTGGCAAAACTCCAACTCCTGATTGATGCTGATGCTCCACTCATTGTAATCTGCCCGCAGGAGAATAGCCCTATGCCACGAGGCGTTACCCCTCGACAGCCTTCGCGTTCGGGACGTCAGGACAAGGTTGCAAGCAGGCCTTTACATTCCAAGTTCAAAGTCAAGAGAGTATCTCCCGTCCTGAAAACGGTAGCGAAAGTGGCCGCGCCAATTGCGGGAAGAAAAGCTCTGGCGAAGAAATCGCCTAGCGCGACCGCCAAAGGCTACAACCCGCTCGCGCCGGCTCGCGTGAGCGAGATCCTCAAGCGGCTCGACGAGCGCTATCCATTGGCAACGTGCGCGTTGCACCACAAGAGCGCGTGGGAGCTGCTGGTGGCGACCATTCTTTCGGCGCAATGCACGGATGTGCGCGTCAACATGGTCACGCCCGTAATCTTCGCCAAGTATCCGACAGTTGAGGCGTTCGCTGGCCTTCAGCCCGAAGAGCTCGAACCTGACATTCGCTCTACCGGGTTCTTCCGCAACAAGGCGAAGTCGGTGGTCGGGGCGGCGCGTAAGCTGCTAACCGATTTCGGCGGAGAAGTCCCGCGCACCATGGACGACTTGTTGCAAATACCGGGCGTCGCGCGCAAAACCGCCAACGTGGTCCTGGGCACGTGGTTCAAGATCGCCGACGGCGTTGTCGTGGACACGCACGTACAGCGCATTTCACGGCGTCTAGAGCTGACCAAGAACACCGACCCAGGGAAGATCGAGCAAGACCTGATGAAGATAATTCCACGCAACAAGTGGATCGTCTTCGCGCACCAGATTATCCTGCACGGCCGCGCGTTGTGCGTTGCGCGCAAGCCGAAATGCGCCGATTGCCCGATGGAAAACCTGTGCCATGCTGCTGACAAAACCTGGAGCACAGTGGAGATTCACAAGAGCGCGAAACCGTGAGGCAGTGGTTAGTGGATAGTGGATAGACTATCGAGGTAAAAAATCACCTCTGCTCCGCGAATTCATGCCTCCACGATGGCTTATAGCCCCTGAAACCGTTTTCCACTCGCGCGCTTTCTATCCACTATCCCCTAATCACTATCCACTGCCTTCTCACTGCAGATGCTTCATCCTGAAAGGCACCTCGACCACTGCCTCAAGCGCAACCGGCTCGCCGTTCCGGGTACCTGGCCGGAAGCGCCAGCGCGCGAGCGCGCGAGCGGCGGTCTCGTCCAGCCGCGAATCCAGGCTGTCGAGGACCTTGATACCGTCCACGGTTCCGTCGGCGCGAATCACCGCATAAAGCGTGACTTTGCCTTCGATCTTGTCGCGCAACACATCGGGGGGATAGGCGGGATCGACCTTCATGGTGGCGACCGGCGCGGAGAGTGCAGCCTTGTCGTCGCTCTGTTTCAGCTCCGCGAAATGAATGATCCAGCTTCCCGTGGACGACGTCAGGTTGGGCATGTTCATGATCAGCTTGTAATAGCGTTTGGTGCCAAACACACGCTGCTCAATCGAGCGGTCAGGGTCATCTGACAATGTGGGAGGCGGAGGAGGCGGTTGCCGGTCACGAATGCTGGGAACGGAAGGCTTCATCGCCGCTGCGATCATCGCCTTGCGCGCATCTGCGTCCGGATCGCCATTGCCCCCAGGAGACTTCGTCGGCGTTCCCGCAACTGCAGAAGTCATCGCACCGGGCGGCGCTGCACCAACGCTGATGCCCGGAGGCAGGCCGTTTCCGGAGCCTTTGCCACTACCGCTGCCAGTGCCTGTGACGTTAGGCGTGCCGGGGGCATCGGGCTTGCCGCCCGGCGATGCATGGAACTCTCCGCTACGGTTGCCGCTGGGAACGGAGATGGGCCCGCGCACCTCAGCCGGATTCAGGCCCAGCGCAATCATTTGACCTTGTCCCTTCGTCGAAGTCGTCCCCTGCACGTTCGGAGAAGGCCCAGGCGCAGCGGCTGCCGCAGTGTTCTTGGCGGGATTGTCGCTCGCACCGCTGGCGCGCTGCGCCGGAACCGGAAGCTTGGGAGCGGCAACCTGCGGCTCCATTTGCGCCATGTTGAGTTGGCCGGTCTTCAGCTTCAATTGGTCAGGCGTCAGCGCAGGCTCAACCACCGATGGCCGCAACTCGGGAGGTAGTTGCAACTTCGGCTTGACCTGGGAAACGTCGGCAGCCGGTCCGACCACCTGCGGCTCAAGCTGCGGAACCTTCAGTTGCGCCGCGGAACGCGCCGAGGCTGCAATCGGCTGCGTCGCAGGCACCGCCGTCCACGCTACGATGTTGGGCAACTTCACATCCTGCTTCAGTTTGACCTTGGGCGGCGTCACGATCGTTTGATGATTGTTGTCCGGCTCAGGCGGAACGGAGAGTATCTCCTGCTTCGCCAATTTGGGCGCGCCCTTGCGCGGCTTCATGTCGGCCTTGTTGCCGGTTTGGATGGGCGGCAGATATTCACTGACCGGGTAATACTCGATTTTCGTGTTCTCGAACGGCGATTGCAGTTGAGGCTGGTGCCTCAAAAACAGCAAACATACCAGATAAACGACGGTTACGAAGGCAATGTGGCCGGCGTAGGATTCGAAGAAGCGCTCGGCGTCAACCCCCGTACGGATGAAGTAGTTGGGCCGCAGCGGAATAGGTTCCGCGGTAGTCTCAACCGGGGGCGGCTCGCGGCGCAGCAGCAGGTCGCCAAGATTGCGCAGGAAAACACGCCGCCAAGGCTCGAGTTCGCACAGCAGCACCGGAGCTTCGTGCGCCGAAACTTCACGCTCGGCCTGGGCTACTGTACCGTCTGACATCATCCTCTGCCGCGGGGTAAGTATTCGGATTATAGCGGAAATGAAACGCCCAGTGCCCGCACTTCATCACTTCCTGAAACTCCTTGGTAATCTTGCACCGGCGTGCAATGATGTTCAGCACAGGAAGGGTCATGGTTCGTAGATATCTGGTTTTGCCGGCTCTCGCGCTCTCGCTTTTGACCGTCGCTTTAGCTCGTCAGCAGCCGCCCCCATCGTCCCAACAAAACGCCGCCAAGGCCGACGATCCTTCCGGCACGTACTCGTTCCTGAAAGAGGGCGAGTTCGTACAGCTCACCATCGACGACGGCAAGCTTTCGGGGTACCTTTCGCGATTCGGCGATACCGAGAGTGACAAAGGAACGTTCATCGATCAGTTCTTCGATAAGGCCTCGCTTGACGGCAACCGGCTTTCCTTTACCACCAAGACCGTGCACGGAACCTGGTACGAGTTCAAGGGCGTCATCGCGATAACGCCAGGCAAGCAGCCTGCCCAGGAGGATTATCGGGTCATCAAAGGCACGCTGGTGCAGCACGTAATCGATGCCAACAAAGTGGACAAGCCGCGACAACGCGAGGTCGAGTTCAAGTCCTTTCCGCAGGACCTGAGCAAGCCGTAAGAATCTTCACCGCGAGAAAACCCGATCCGCCGCTTGCTGCGCCTGTTCAAAGTCTTTAGATAGCAGACTGGCCTTTTGCATGGCCGCTCGCGCTTCGTCTTTGCGGCCGCTCTGGTCCAGCGCCCGTGCCAGCAGCACATAGACCCAGTTCAGGGGCTCGACCTTCAGCGCGTTGGAGTACCCGAGAACAGCGGTGTCGAAATCTCCCAGCTTGTGCGCCATGAGCCCCAGACCCAGCCACGACACTCCGTCGTTGGGATCCAGATCCAGTGCCTGGCGGTAGCAGTCGCGCGCGTCCGTGTAGTCTTTCATCTCGCGATATGCGTGCCCCATATTTCTGAAGGTCTGCGCCCGTTTGGGGGCATTCAGGCGCGCGGTATTCTGCGTCATCGAGATCATCTTCTTGTACTGCTCGATCGCTCCTGCAAGGTCGTTGTGCCCCTGCTTATAAGCGCCAATATTCATGGTGCTGTCTGGGTCAGACGGGTTGATGGCCACCGCTGCGCGGAAGTGCGCGAGGGCTTGGTCCTCTTGTCCCGCATTGAGCAAGGCATGGCCTAGATTGTTTTCGGCAACCCAGTTATCAGGATGGGTTTGTCCTGCGTTGGACTCCAGGGCAACCACGCGAGACCATAACGTTACGTTGTCGCTCCAGTAACCAAGTTGGTGATGCGCTACGACAGCAAGCGCCAACAAAACTGCCACGCTGACTCCGGCCTGCCAGGCCGTGGGAATGTGTCGCTGTTGAACCAGATCCGCCGCACCCCAGCAGATCATGATGAACAGCCCGACAAACGGCAGATACGCGTAGCGATCGGCCATCGCCTGCACGCCGACCTGCACCAGGCCGATCATCGGCACCAGAGTTCCGAGAAACCATAGCCAGCCCACTAGTAAGTAGCGCCGCCTACGACGTTCTACCACGGTCAATGTGGTAATCGCCAACAACAAAACAAGTGCACCAAACACCGGCCAGGCCTGCAAAGAACTGCCCGGGTGGGGATAAAGCACTGACAACTTGGATGGCCAAAACGCCTTTCCCATGTAGCGCGCGTAGGCAACAATCGCGTTCTCTATACGAATTGGGAACGGCTGCCAATGCGGGCCACTCATCGCTCCTGACGCACGTTGCGCCATTACGGTGACGATGGCACTAGGCACGGCAAGTGCGAGTAGCGGCAGTTTTTCCAACACCAGCCACGAGAGGCTCCTTGCCGGCAAGGCATTCTCCGGTGCAACGCCGTCAGGGACATCCTCACTCCCAGCGCGCATCCGGCCTAGAGGCCAGTAGTCCCACAGCAACAAAACAAACGGCAGGGTGATCACTTGCGGCTTGGCCATCAGTCCACATGCGAACAGGAGGGCCACGACAACGTAGTGGCCTGCGCGCGGCTCACGCGCATACCAGCGGTAAGCTCCCATTGCGAGCAGGAGGAAGAACATGCTGAGCAGGTTCTTGCGCTCCGCGACCCAAGCCACCGTTTCGACGTTGATGGGATGTAGAGCGAATAATGCCGCCACCATCGCACTTCGGCCGGCATACCCGGTCGCCCGCAGCAGCATCCGGAAGAGCAGCAGCACGTTCACCACGTGCAAGGTCAGATTTACGTCGTGATGCCCCGCGGGATTGAGTTGAAAGAGCTGGTAATCCAGAGCGTGGGACAGCCAGGTCAGCGGATGCCAATTGGAAGCATCGAAGCTGGTGAACGCCCAAGCCACCGTCGCCCACTGCAGGCCGGCGTGAACGTGGGGGTTGTAAAGGATGTAGACGTCGTCATCGTAATTGAGGAACGGATGGATGCTCACTGAGTGATAGAGTGCGAGCGTCGCCGCTACAAGCAAAAGACCGAGGAGGATCGGCCGCTTCGCCGGCGAGGTCAACCATCCGGAGTCGGCCGATGGAGTGTTCTTCTTTTTTCTCTTCGCTTGCGCGCCAACCGAAGCCACCCAGACCCCCGTTATGGCCCACCACTCGCCGTAAGCAGATCTCCTAGGCGGTGACCGCAGCCGCTTCGCCCTTCGCTTTTTTCGTCTGTTCCTTCTGCAGCGCAGCCAACTGCTTGCGCAAGATGCGAATCCCTCTGTCCACGTGCTTTTCTTGCAACAGAAACGCCGGCAGGAAGCGCAGTACCGTGTCCTGAGTCACGTTGATGAGCAGGCCGTTGGCGTGCGCGCCTTCCAGCACCGGCTTGCCGGGGACGCTCAACTGCAGCGCCTGCATTGCGCCCACGCCGCGCGCTTCGAGGACGATGTCGAACTTGTTAACCAGCTCGCGCAGCTTCTGAGAGAAATACTCGCCAACGCGGCGCACCTGCTCCAGCAGGTTCTCGTCTTCCAGGATCGCCAGATACTCCAGTGCCACGCGGCAGGCGAGCGGGCCGCCACCGAAGGTGGTGCCGTGCTTGCCGGGAGAGATGTGCTGCGCGAAATCGTCTTTCGCGAGGAACGCTCCCATGGGCAGACCGGCTGCCATCGGCTTGGCGATACACACAACGTCGGGCATGACGCCGAAGTGCTGGAAGGCGAAGAGCTGGCCGGTGCGTCCCATGCCGCATTGGATTTCGTCGAAGATAAGCGCGGCGTGATGCTGGTCGGCGATCTCGCGGCATGCGTGCAGAAACTCGGGTGATGTCACGTGGATGCCACCTTCGCCCTGGATGGGCTCCAGCACGATGCCACACACTTTGTCGTCCATGGCGGCGCGCAATGCCTCGATGTCGTTGCGTGGCACAAAGCGCACCCCTTCGAGCATGGGTTCGAAATCCTGGCGGTATTTCGGCTGGGCAGTCAGGGCAAGCGCTCCCATGGTACGTCCGTGGAAGGAGTTGTCCAGTGCGATCACGATGGACTTCTCTGGCCCGCCGGTGGCGTGACCGGCGGCGCGCACTAACTTCAGCGCCCCCTCTATCGCCTCGGTGCCGCTATTGGAGAAGAAAGCGCGGTCAAGGCCTGACTTGGCGCAGAGCTTCTCGGCGAGCAGTCCCTGGTACTCGTTGTAATAAAGGTTGGAAAGGTGGATGACCTTCGCCGCCTGGTCGCGGATGACCTTCACGATGCGCGGGTGCACATGGCCGAGCGCGTTGACGCCCAGACCGGAGAGCAGGTCAAGATAACGTTTGCCCTCGACGTCGTAAAGGTACACCCCCTTGCCGCGCGCCATTGCGATGGGATAACGCGCGTAAGTATTCAGCAGGTATCTCTGTTCGCGTTCGACGATATCTTGATAAGTCACGATGAGGACCTCGGGGATTTCATTGTATCGCTGGATTCCCGAGCCGTCCTCTGGTCAAACTCCTCTACGTATTTTTGCCGACACCCGTGATGCGCGTACCGTCAAATTTGGTGAACGAGAAGCCGGCGAACGGCTCGTTCCAATTGTAGGTCATGTCATTCAGCATGGAGATGGCGACTTCCTCACCCAGAGGTAGCGAGTCAGCATAGTCGTAGCGCCAGTGCACGGCGGCATGGATGCGACCCACCCCGATGTTCGCCGCAATTTTGTTCATCTCGCCGCCAACTGTCATTTGGTCCCGGTCGGAACCCTCATAGGGCACCAGCGAAAGGCCGTCCTCGCTAGCCTGCATGATCGGGAAACCGGGGATGGAGGTGAGCGTTGTCAGATCATTGAACCAAGCCTTCACGATAGTGGCGCAAGCACCAGCCACGGTTGCGTGTCCCTGTCCGTACGATGGATGCTGGGGACATCCCTCGGGAAAAGCGTGCGGCATGAAATACGTGCCGTGCTGGGCATATACCCGGCTGACTGCCTCGGAGTTGAGGATGTCGGAATGCAGCGGATAATTTGCCTGGCCAGTCTTCGTCATGTGGACGAGTCCGCCGTAGGCCTCGGGACGCAGGTGCCGGTGCACAAACCACTTGGCATACCAAACGGTTTTCAACGCCCGCTGCGAGACTTCGGCCACTAGGGCCTTAAGATGGGGCGCGCCAAACGTCCCAAATCCAGTCTGGGTCCTGGAATTGTAGTAAGGATTGTTTGGGTCGAGTGGCGCGTTGTTGTCAATGAGGACCAGGCAGCCATTGAAGTACGCCTCAAACAGCACGTCCACGTGGACGTAGGCAGAAATTCCCCGGCCGTTGCGCATGTACTGCAGGTTGGGATCGGCCTGATTGTGGCTGAATGGCCCCTGGCCGTTCTGCACCGCCAGCCACGATGCCTGGTCGGTCATGTAGTCAACGCCCGGCACATAGGTCGTCATCAACTGAGTAACGGGCAGCGCACCAAACAAGAATGGCAGCAGGATGAATTGCGACGCGTAGGGGCCCAGAATATCGCCGGCTGTGTATCCGCGAAACAGGTTTTGCGGCGTAACCGGCTTGGGGCCATGGAATTCGGGCAGCGTGTTCAGCTCCGCGATGGCGGCCTGGGTAAGCGGCTCATTGCCGTACTGGGTGAAATTCACGTCGCGGCACAGCGCCATCCAATAGCTCTCGACCGCAGTGTCGGCTATATAGCGGCTCGCCACCGAGGGCGGCGTTCCAATGGCGTTCTTGTGCGAGTCGCACCCTTCCAGGTCAAACGCAAGCCCGCACTGCGGATCAACGAGTGGAACTGTGCCGCCAAGCTGAATTTGTTCGAACAGGCCGGGATCTCCGGTGTTGACCGCGTTCAGCAGGCTGAGATACGAACTGCTCGACACTTCACCGATGGAGTTGTGCACCAGCCCCTTGGAGTAGTTCCCGATGTAATTTGGGTAGTTGGTTTCGTCGCCGTTGGTTATTTGCCGCGGAGTGGGAGTCTGCGCTTCCCGCGCGGCTGCGCGAACCCGGTTCTGATAGGACCGCACGCTCCGCGGGTTGGAAACGCCCGTCGCCGTTCCGCTTCCCGAGCTGCGGGCTTGCGCAGACGCTACTGGCGGCAGGGCGAGAGCGCCGGTCGCGATCGCCGTTGCCGCTCCAGCCTGCTTCAGAAACTTTCGCCGATTTACGCCGTTTGGGGTCTCGCGGGCGGAAGCGCCTTCCGTCTCGATCACATCGCTGGCACGATCCTTGTCTTCGCTCATTTTGAGTACTCCTTCTCACTCAGCGAACAGGCCTGTCGCGATAACTGGGAAAAATAAGGAGAAATTCGTGAGATTACTTTCGCCGCCATTGTCCGAGCAGTTTGTGGCGGTGTCAAGAAGAATCCGAGCCCTTCCCATTTCGGACTTGATGTTGGAGCAGGGACGGCACCAGGTTCGCCGCTAAATCGCCTTTTCGTTCACATGGAACGAAACCGTGGAGCCAGTAACGCGGCTGCGGCCGTAATACAGGAACATCACGATCCAAAACGCCTGTAATGAGACGAAAACACTCGTCGAGGTAATCTGCGCCAGTCCCAGCGCAAGATCAGGCGCGGCGCCTTCAGCCGGTATAAGGAAGGCCGCGACGATCAGGTACGACAACCCGATGACGCTCATGATCTGGTAGGCGGAAATTCGCGAGTGGCCACGATGATCCGCACGCAGATTTTCGGCCAGCGCTCGCCATCCCCAAGTCCCGATGACGGGAATGATCATCGCCCATCTCCACTGTTGTGCCAGAAACAAGATAAGCCCGGCGAACCCGGCTACCGCGAACATGATGGAAGTAACCGCCTGCACCGGAATCAGCGGCTCTTCACCTAGGCCTGAGGCGTAGGCCGCCTTCTTGGTGTGGCCATGCAGCACCAGGTTATAGCGGTGGAAGAGTCTGGCCAGCCACCGTGGCGCCTGCCGCAGAGGCATGCCGTAGCAGCATCCGAAGCTGATGCAGGCCAGCCTGCCGATGGCTTCCGCCATGGCGTAAGCGATGGCTGCTGCCGCCAACAGCGGCAGCGCGAAGATATTGACCTGCGCCCACGAGCGCAGCCCGCGCTCGCCAAACCAAACTGCGGGGGGAACGACCAGGGACGCAACGAAGGCCGCTCCGGCGATCGTGAAAGTATTCCGCTTCCGCTCCACGATAGCGGCAACCAGGCGAGACGCGGGAAGGCAGACCGCGACCGTCGCCGCCACCAGAACAACCGCCACGGTAAGCGGCATCCGCACGGACGAGATCAACAGGATCGCCAGCGCCACGCCGAAGGTCATCCCGGTTGCGCTGAAGAAGCCGTAGAACGTCAAGTTAATTCCCCGCCACGCGCCCTCGGCGGTCTTCGCCGTCGGGACGGCGGCGATCATCTGCCAGCGCTCCGCCGGCAGAGTTTTAAATCCCCAATACAGCAGGCCCGAGAGGAGCGCGGCGATTGCGGCGACGAACAGCGCATCAAGCATGGTCACCTCAAATCGGTGGGAGTCGCCAGCAGCGAACGAACGGCGACATCCGTTTCCACAAGCGGTTGGCCAAACGGGGCCGAGTACCGGCTATGGACTCCGCTCCGTTGCTGGTTTAGCAGCAGGTCTTCGGCAAAGCGCACGCGGCCTTCCTGGAACAGCAGAACTACGGTGCTGCTGCCCGGCCGGAACAGCGCTTTGGGTGCTCCGATCTGTAGCATCATTTCCTTCCGCAGGTCCTGCGGGTCGTCGTATTCGTGCTCGCTGTAGCGTTGTTCGATCTGACCTATCATCAGCGCTACCACTTCGATCATGGCCACTTTGCCTACGCCGGTTCCGCCGGGACAGTCGGTGTCGAGCATGGTCACCACCCTGCGGTTCTTCGAGTGGGGCGTCAGCAGGCGCACCGTCGCGTTCGGATTGCAGGAGTGATACCGCCCATCAACCGCGTAGAAATCCACCACTCGCCCCGTAACCGGAGAAT
>Ga0209040_10000155_pt1 | contig 45821 bp, 35 predicted proteins | sample BogFormECP12_OM3_FD_188240 | JGI IMG/M metagenome (GOLD analysis project Ga0209040, IMG submission 188240) | Bog forest soil microbial communities from Calvert Island, British Columbia, Canada - ECP12_OM3 (SPAdes) (version 2) | ecosystem: Environmental > Aquatic > Freshwater > Wetlands > Bog ... | reverse complement strand
CCCAGATGCTTGGTCCTCAACCCAACCTGGCGAGGAACGCGGTGCTCACCCACCGCCCAGGTGAACTACGGCTTGACAACGCCTTCACTCTTATCGAGGGGACACGCGGCCGCTCCCACCCTCGCCGAACATCGGCGAAAGGATAGGGGCGGCCGGCGAACTTATCTTCTCTTCTTTCTGCGCGCCGCCTTTGGCTTGGGTTTCCCCGAACTCGTGTATTGGAAGGTCGGCCCGCACATAACTCCGCCTTGATTATTCAGCGGAATCTGCATTAGCTGCTGGACCGGCGCCTGCAGGCTTGGCATCACAGTATATTCAGCGTTGCTCAAGTTGTCATCGGGGCTGCTGCTGTTGAATCCGGAGTGCAAGGCGTCGAGCAACTGGCTGTAGATGGTATTGACCTGGGTGTTCAAGGTTATCGCGTTGGCCGGGAAATCGGCGAGGTTCACGGGATTGCCGGGATCGGTGACCATGTTGTAGACGTCCTGCTGGTAGTTCGTCCACGTTCCATTCTGCTGGATGGACTGCAGCACCTGCTGGAACTGGTAGTAATGCGCCAGCTCGCCAGGGCCGCTGTCGTGGTTGGCCTGCGTGCCCTCGCCCTGCACGATAATCTCATTAAGGGCAGTAAGGGCCGACTGAACGCTATTCACTTGGTAGATCGTGCCGCTTCCGGGAGGGGTGGGATTATTCGCAATATCAGAGGCCTGACCGTTGGTTGTACTCTGAAAATCGCTGTCGCTGAGGGCGTTGATCAGAGTGATGATCTCATCATAAAACTCTCCGATGGTTGCCCAGCCGCCCGGTGGCGGCGTCGGGTCGTCGTACTGGGGCAGTTCGATGTCCATGAAGGTCTGGAGCGACGCCGGGCCTACCGGCCCAAGCCCCACCACGAATGGGTTGCTGGTTTGTGAGTGTCCGGGCAGCGGCCCCTCAGGCCAGTAGGCCGGCACTGGAAAACTCTGGCCCTGTGATCCCAGGACCGAGCCGTTGATGGAAGGCTGGCCTCCGGTCGCATTCAAGATATTGCAGGCGATTGCGAGATGAATCATTTCCTCATTGATGACAGTGAGGATACTGTTTTGGGCGGCCGTCGCTCCTGCAGACGTGCCGTAGATCGACCAGAGTGCGCACAAGTAAAGGGGAAGCGTGGATTGCTCGAGTTGGATGGCGATTTGCAGATCGTCTTGCAGGGTGGAAACTTGGCTATCGGTTGACATCGCAGCTACATTGATTCGCATCAAAGATCTCCTTTACCGATGAATCCGCGATAAGTTCACTCTTGCGACGCCGCGCGCGCACCGCGCCGGCGACTCTAGCGAGTTGTGATTGATATCTCTGCCCACGCAGAAAAAACATTATCACGGCAGCAACTGAGATAAGTCTGTGACAGCTAGCACAGTGATTGGTGACTGTGCCGCCGGGTGCCCCACTCATTCCTGCCTTTGGAATGAGTGGGAGTCGATCAACGTAGAGCATCGGTCCGCAAAAGTGTTTGCGTTGGCAAAGAGGTGAGTGGGATGACTCTTCGTCTCCCATACATTCGAAAACCGCGAATGTGTGGGGCACCCGACGAGGCTTTGTGTCGCCGGCTGAAGCCGGCTCAGAATTAATAAAAAATACCTACCCAGGATTCCGCCTTCGGCTCCATCCTGGGCTAAATTCAGCGCCGCCCCTCTGGAGCTCGGTCTGGGGCGATTCGGTCTGCCGTGGCAAACCGAAAGAGGTTCCTCTTCGGGCCACCCGCCCCTTCCACCGAAGCCGCTGGTTCAGATCTTCCCTGGGGCAGTCACTGCCTGCTGATACTTGGGCAGCAAGTCGCGGCGGAGTTCTGCGGCGCGATCAGAGTCATAGTCAGGACGGTAGGAGTGGCACTGCGCCACGGCGCCCTTCAGGCTCGCCAGTAAAACTTGACACGGCTCGCAATCGTGCAGATGGCGGTCCATCTCGTCGCGCACCGAGTTGTCGATCACGCCGTCCATGAAGTCGGAGAGTGCAACGAAGCAGCGGCGGCACGCCGGCGGATGCGGCTCCTCAACGCTGGCGTGCAACGTGAAGGTAACCTTTCCCCCGCCTTTGGGCAGCCTCGTCAGTTCCCGGCGGAGGGACAGACGGGCGCGGTGCAGGCGAACTCGCACGGTTCCCGCGCGCAAGTCCATAATCTGCGCCACATCTTTTGTGCTCAGGTCTTCCATGTCGTGCAGGACCAGCACCAGGCGGTACTGCATAGGCACGGCCATGATGGCCTGCTTGAGTTGCTCGGCGCTTTCGCTATTCAGTAGTGTGTCCTCGGGACCGGGCGTCTCGCGCAGCAACAGTTGTCGCAGCTCGATGCTGTCGGGCATCAACTCGTCCAGCGACAGATTTTTGGCGCGAGAAAACTTTTTCCCTCGGTGGCTGCTAACGCACTGGTTGCGCGCGACCTTGTACAGCCACACCGTCAACGCCTGTGGGCTGTCGAACTTCGCCAGATACGGGATGGACTTCAGCAGCACGTCCTGCATGGTGTCCTCGGCGTCCTGCCGATGGCCGCAGACTCTCATGCTGAAGGAGTACACCGTGCTCTGCAGAAGCGCCAGCGCGCGGTCGGTCGATTCCGGGCGGTTCTCGCGAATCAACTGCAGCGCTTGGTCTATCGCTCGGGGCATGTAGTCAGGGTAAATGATACTGGGAATGTTGTGGAGAACTATCCCACCCAAGCAAAAGGTTGGGTGGGGCGCACAGCACGACGCCCCGTCCAAGCGTGATCACCTTGGACGGGGCGTTCTTTTTAGAAAGTTCTAAAGCTGCGACTACCGGATTCGGCCTGCGCGGCGGTTGTTTACTTCTTTCCGGCCTTGCTGTTGAGCAGGGAAACCAGGGACTGCCCCGCGGGCGTAGCCTTAACCTCTTTGCCGGTCACAATTTCCCGTGCGCTGACGGGTTTCCCGTACAGGCGCTGATTAGCATCGGTGTCGGGGTCAAGCGAGGAGCCGTTGAGCGATACGCCGGCGAAAAGGCCCGAGGTCCGGGAATAGGTCAGCATGTCAGCAGTACTCGTGCTCGCGCTGGCTCCGGAACCAGCCGCTGCGGTCGCATCCTGGCCAACCTTGACTTTGCCCTCCAGTATCTTGTCCACCGCCGTCGGTGCCATGACCAGAATGATGTAATCCTTAGCCGTGCCGCCGATCTGAAGACCGGCACTCATGCCACCGATGTTGTACATGGCGGGCGGGGACCATTTGCCGGTAAAGTTCTTGCCCTCGCGGCAACTCATGGGACCACGGCCACCGGTTCCGCCGATACCGACAGCGAACTTCTTCACGCTGGGCATAACGATAATGCAATCAGCCTTCGCCACCGTGCTGGCTGAAACATCCTTGGAGGCAACCATCGACCGTAGTACGGTTGTAGCATTTCTGATGGTTTCTTCATCTTTGTTCACGTCAGCGCCCCAAGCGGGCAGGGTCAACAAAGCCAGGAGCAGGGTTGTGAGAAAACAAGATAGTACTGTTTTGCTGTGATGCATTGAGATTCAACACCTTTCTATTGTGAGCATAACAGGCTGTCAGCAGACGTAGATCATTCTAGCAGCCCCGACGACTCATTGCAGGCCGATTTACAGCGGTGATAAACTTTGCTAGCCTGTCGAGTTGAGCGGGAGTAACTCAGTGGTAGAGTCACGGCTTCCCAAGTTGAGGCGTCTTGCAGGCGTGAGGCGCGCAGCGACGAGAGCCAGCAGCCGAAATCCCGAGCGCCAGCGAGGGACCTTGATCTTTGCAATTTCGAGCGGGAGTAACTCAGTGGTAGAGTCACGGCTTCCCAAGCCGTTGGTCGCGGGTTCGATCCCCGTCTCCCGCTCCAAAACAGTTGTCAGCGGCCAGTTGTCAGATTAAGGACCTGAGCTCCCTCGACTCCGCTTGGCTTGGGATGACAAAGATACCGCTTACGCCGCAACCGCTTCCGGTTCACGCAGGAAAGTGCGCCCGTGCCTCTCCCTGCCGAAAATCAACAGCAGGGACAATAGGCCCATCACCACCAACTCGAACGCGGTCAATGCCCAGGGGTAGCCAAGGCGGTCACGCAGCGCGAACTGGATCGTCGGAGTCGAGGCGGCCAACAGAATGCCGACTTGATAAGTGAATCCCGGCAACAACCCGCGGATCGCGTCCGGCGAAAGCTCGTTGAGGTGGACAGGAATATTGCCCCAGGCCCCTTGCACGCCCATCTGCATAATGAATGCGCCAATGGCCAGCATCGCGAGGGTACTGCCGAAGGCCCACACCGGCATGATGGCCACCGCCACGGCCAGCGCCGCCAGCATGCTGTAGCGGCGGCCTATGCGCTCGGAGAGCAGGCCGAAGATGACGGCACCCGTCACGGCTCCAACGTTATAGAACATGGTGACGTAGGCCACTGTGTTGGGCGCTATGCCGTGCGCGTGTTTCAGAAAGTCAGGATATAGGTCTTGGGTACCGTGCGACAGGCAGTTCATCATGAACATCAGCGCGATCATGTACAGGCTGAGCCATTTGTGCTGCCAGGCGATCTTTGGGCCGTCGATGGTGCGCGCCACGCGGTGCTGCTTCCAGGCTTCGGACTCGGGGACCTTGGTGCGGATGTAGAGCGCCAACAGCGCTGGAAGGCCGCCCACCCAGAACATGGCGCGCCATCCCCAGTTGGGCAGCACCAGGCGTGCAGCGAAGGCCGCGAGCAGATAGCCGATGGAATAGCCGCTCTGCAGAATTCCTGATAACACGCCGCGCCAGCGCACGGGAGCGTGCTCCATGGCGAGCGATGCGCCTACTCCCCACTCGCCACCCATGCCGACGCCGAACAGCATCCTCAGAACGAAGAACGCGGTGTAATTAGGTGCGAAGCCGCAAAGCAACTCGACGGCAGAAAAGAAGAGAACGTTGGCCATCAAGGGACGGCGGCGGCCGTAGCGGTCGGCCATCATGCCGAAGAGCAGCGCGCCGACCGGACGCATGGCGAGCGTCGCCGTGATGGTGAGCACAATGTCGCGCTTAGGCACGCGAAAGTGAGCGGCCAGGGTATCGAGCAGGAAGATGACGACGAAAAAGTCGAAGGCGTCGAGCGTCCAGCCTAGAAAGCCTGCGCTCATCGCGTGCCAGCGGTCCGAGTTTGCCTGCAATTCCTTGCCGGAGAAGTCTGCCATCCGCAGCCTCGCTAATGGAAATTGCAGTGAAAGGTAACAGATGAAGGCGACGAAGGCCAGTGTATTTGCAGGGGGGCAAACAGGACGAGGCAAACAATGTCGCCGCGCCAGAGCATGAAGGATGCGCCTTTGCCTAACCTATGCTACATTAATTGGAGGTTAGAAGAGGAGAGCATGACTGAAATCGAACGAATCGTCGCGGAATATGATCGCGTGCTGCACGGCAATGCCTGGCACGGCGATCCCATCTGGAAAATCCTGGATAGCGTCTCGGCTGAGTGTGCCGGGCATCGGCCTGCCGGTGGGGTTCACAACATCTGGGAAATCGTGCAGCACATGACATTTTGGGAGGGTGTAGGCGCGCGGCGCCTTGCCGGTCAGAGGGCCGGGCTCGATGAGGCGCTCAACTTCCCTGCTCCACCCGCGGCGACGGAAGCCAACTGGCAGAAGACCCGCGACGCGTTTCGCGCCTCCAATCAAGAGTTCCGTGAAGCGTTGGCGAAACTGGACGCTGCCAGGCTAAACGAGCTCTCAGCCGCCGGAAAACGGAGCTTTTACGAAGAGGCGCATGGTGTGATTCAACACGATATCTATCACGCCGGCCAGATCGCGCTTTTGAAGAAAGCTCTTGAGGCAAACGGGGCGAGCGGGGGTTTGTAATTCTGTAACACGGGTGCTAACATCCGGATTCGTGAGGTATTCGCAAGGAGGTTAATATGTCTGATCGTGACGGCAGCGGTTTCTTGTGGTTTTTGGCAGGTTTGGGCATCGGAGCGGCCGTGGGAATTCTCTACGCCCCCAAATCTGGGGATGAAGTTCGCCAGCAACTTCGCGCGGCGGCGGAAGATCTTCCCGATAAAGCGAGAGAACGGGCGCGCCAGGCGCGCGAACAGGCCGGTTCCTGGGCCGAAAAGGGCCGCGACTATCTGAGCCAGCAGAAGGACCAGATCCGCTCGGCGTACGAGGCCGGCCGACAGGCCTATCGCGAAGCGACCACCGAAGAAGTCGAGGGCGCCACGCCCAACGTTCCTTAACACGAAGACGGAATCACTATGGATGACAAGCTGACCATTTTCATCGCCATCACCTCAGCAGCGATTGTGCTGCAGATGCTGATTCTCCTGGTGATGTGCGTCGTTCTGTATAAGCTCAGCGCGCGCCTGAAAACCGCCGCCGACGAAGCTGAGTCGCGAGTCTTTCCCCTGCTGGAGAACGCCAAGGTGTTACTGCAGGAGGTGAAGACGACCCTCGCGACTATTCGTCCCGATGTCGAGGCGATCCTGAAGGATGTGAAGACCACGCTGGAGACCACGCGTCCCAAGGTTGACCTCGTCCTTGACAATGCGGCGCACGTTACCACCAGCGCGCGCACCGACGCCGAACGGGTGCATACGACTTTGAACGATCTGCTCGACCGCGTGCGTTTGCAAGTGATCCGCGCCGACGAAATGGTGACCCACACCATGGACCGGGTGGAAACGACGTCGGAGAAAGTACAGCACTCGGTGATGTCGCCGATTCGCAAGGTCTCGGGAATTGCTCAGGCGGTCAGCGTTGGGGTGGAAACCTACTTCAACAACCAGAAGCGCCGCCGCAACGGCGGGCACAGCGATGAGATGTTTATTTGATTCGGTGCGAGGCGCCCCGTGCCGGACTACGCGATCCATCCTCCACCGACGACTACATCGCAATCGTAGAACACGACCGCCTGTCCAGGCGTGATGGCGCGCTGCGGCTCATCGAATATCACTAACACTTCGTCATCGCCGCTCTTCTCGACTATTGCATCGGCTGCCTCGTGACGATGACGAATCTTGGCCTGCACGCGCAGCGGCCCGCGCAGATCGTCAACGGCAATCCAGTTCAGACGCTTGGCGCGCAGCGTTCGTGAGTACAACTCATCGCCGCTGCCGACCACGACCTGCCGCTCGTCGCCGCGAATCTCCAACACGTAGAGCGGCGAGCCGGTCGCGACGCCGAGTCCCTTGCGCTGTCCGACGGTGAAGTTGTGGATGCCATTGTGCATGCCGACCACTTCCCCGCTGGTTGTGACCAGCTCGCCGGCAGTGTCCAGCACCTCTTCGCCCTGCTCCTCGATATACGCGTCGAGAAACATCTTGTAATCGCCGCCGGGAACGAAGCAAATCTCCTGCGAGTCTGGCTTCTCAAATAGCCGCAGACCAGCGCGCTTGGCCTCCTCGCGCACCTCGGGCTTGCGCATCTCGCCTAGCGGAAACAGCGTGCGGCTGAGTTGCTCCTGCGTTAGACCGAAAAGAAAGTAGGTCTGGTCCTTGGCGCGGTCAGCGGGACGCTTTAGCACCCAGCGACCGCTGCGTTCGTCGAACTCGTTGCGCGCGTAGTGACCCGTCGCCAGCAGCTCGGCGCCGATCTGGCGCGCGGTAATCAGCAACTGGTCGAACTTCAGATGGTTGTTGCATAGGCTGCATGGGATCGGCGTTCGGCCGGACAGATACTCCTGCACGAACGGCCGCACCACGTCGTGCTCGAAGCGCTCTTCCTGATTGACGACGTAGTACGGAATGCTGAGCGTCTCGGCGACGCGGCGTGCGTCGTACACATCGTCAAGCGAGCAGCACCGGCCCTGCACCGGCTCGTCCGGCATGCCATGATGGCCGGCGAAGCGGCGCTGGTTCCAGAGCTGCATGGTCAGCCCGATGATGTTGTAGCCCTGCTCACACAGCATCGCCGCGACCGTGGACGAATCCACACCGCCCGACATGGCAACCGCGATGGTCTTTGGATGCAGCATTTGGCAATTAGCAATTAGCAATTAGTACTTAGCACTTAGCCCATGGTTCTCTTCTGGTGAGAGCCAAAAGCGAACTGCCAATAGCGAGCATTAGCTGAGAGCCTACGGCTGAGGGCTGACAGCTTTCTTCCACACCGGACTCAACTCCCGCAGCCTTGCCACAACCTCCGGCACCAGCGACAGCGCGAACTCCACATCGCCGGCCGTATTCTGCTTGCCGAGACTGAAGCGGATGCTGGCGCGAGCGCGATCGGCCGACAGTCCCATCGCGGTCAGCACATGCGACGGCTCGATCGCCCCCGACGAGCACGCAGCGCCGGTCGAAACCGACAGACCCTTCAGATCTAGCGCGATCACCATCGCTTCGCCTTCGATGCAGTCGAAGTAGATGTTGGTCGTGTTGGGAGCGCGCCGCGCATCAGCGCTATTCACTCCAATCTGCTCCACGCTCCCGACGATGCCCCGCTCCAACTGATCGCGAAGCTCAGCCATTCGCTCGACGCTACCGTCGGCAAAGCCCTCGCGCGCGATCTCCGCCGCCTTGCCAAGCCCGACAATCCCGGGCAGGTTCTCGGTTCCCGCGCGGCGCGAACGCTCGTGACGACCACCATAGAATAGCGGCTGCAGCAGAGTTCCCTTTCGCACGTAAAGCGCTCCGACGCCTATCGGCCCGTGCATCTTGTGGCCAGTGATGGTCAACAGGTCACAGCCAATCTCCTTCACATCGAGCGGCACTTTACCTGCAGCCTGCACCGCGTCGGTGTGGAAATAAACGTCGGCTTCAGCGGCAATCTTCGCAATCTCGCGCACCGGCTGCAGCACACCGGTTTCGTTGTTCGCCAGGATGACGCTGACCAGCTTCGTCTCCGCACGCAGCGCCCGCCGCACATCATCGGGATCGACCAGCGCGCGGCCATCCACCGGCAAATAGGTGACTGCGCAACCCATCTCTTCCAGGCGCTTGCACGCGTTCAACACGGCGTGGTGCTCTACCGCCGAGGTGATGACGTGATCGCCCGGCTTCATCAGGCCGAACAGCGCCAGGTTGTCGCCTTCCGTGCCGCCGCTGGTAAAGACAATCTCCGCGGGACGACAGTTCAGCAGGTCTGCAACCTGCTCCCGCGAGTGCTCGACGGCGCCGCGCGCCTGCTGGCCCTGCTGGTGAATAGACGAGGCGTTGCCGAACTTCTCGAAGAAGTAGGGACGCATCGCCTCGAACACCTCGGGCAGAAGCGGCGTGGTGGCGTTATTGTCGAGATAGACGCGGTGCATGGGTAAATACCGCTATTCGCTATTCGCCTTTCGCTCTTCGCAACTGATCGTAGGAAGCCAAGAGTGAACGACTCGTTTTTATTCTAGGCTTTCATTTGATTCAGCACTTGGAGACGCCGATTCTGGAGTTGCTCTCCGCCTTTGCGGTTTTCGATACACGGTCTGGCGAATTGCGAAAAGCGAAGAGCGAGTAGCGTCTTTACCGCTTCTCCATCGGCACGTAGTGATTGGGGTACGCAGGGCCTTGGTAATCGGCGCGCGGGCGGATGAGTCGGTTGTCGTTAAGCTGTTCGATAATATGCGCGGTCCAGCCTGCGACGCGCGACACCGCAAACACCGGGGTAAAGAGGTCAATGTCGAGGCCTAGCGTGTGATACGTCGAGGCGGAATAGAAGTCCACGTTGGCGTTCAACTTGCGATCGGCCACGATGAACTCTTCGATTTTGCGCGAGATCTCAAACCACTTGGGGTTGCCGCTCGACTCGCCCAGGTCACGCGACATGGTACGCAGGTGCGTCGCCCGCGGGTCCTCGGTGTGATAGACACGATGCCCAAATCCGGGCACCTTCTTCTTCTGCGCCAGCATGCCCTTCACGTAGTCCACCGGATCGGCGCCCGAAGCATCGATGGCTTCCAGAATGTGAAACACAGCTTCATTTGCGCCGCCGTGCAATGGGCCCTTGAGCGCTCCGATGGCGGCGGTGACAGCCGAATGCATATCGCTGAGCGTGGCGGCGACGACGCGCGCCGCAAAAGTCGAGGCATTCAGTTCGTGATCGGCGTGCAGGATAAGAGCGATGTCGAGCGCGCGCTCCGCCGTCGGACTTGGGACCTCGCCATTCAACAGGTACAGAAAGTTGCCGGCGTGCGAGAGCGAGCGGTCAGGCTCCACCAGCGGTTTGCCCTTGCGAATGCGATCATAGGCGGCAACAACGTAGGCAATCTGTGCGGTGATGCGAATCGCCTTACGCATGTTGGCGTCGTGATCGTTTACCTTCTCTTCAGGGTCGTAATACGACAGCGCCGAAACGATGGTGCGCAGCACGTCCATCGGCAGGGCGTGCGCCGGAGCTTGCCGCAGCAGACTGATGATGGAGGCATCCAGCTTGCGCTCGCGAGCCAGGTTCAGCTTTAGCTCGTTCAACTCGACGCGGTTCGGCAGCCGTCCGAACCAGAGCAGGAAGCAGACCTCTTCAAAGGTCGAGTGGTCGGCCAATTCGTGGATGTCGATGCCGCGATAGGCAAGCACACCCTGATCGCCATCGATGTAGCAAATGCTGGAATTTGCAGCGGTAATGCCTTCGAGCCCCTTCGGGCTGTGGGTTGTGGTTGACATGAATACCCTTCGTACGCTCCAAGTACCGCAAGAACGGATAACGGCAAGGATAGCGAAAGCTTCGCCAGTGCAAACAACTCTTATACTACCGGAGTTCTGCGCTCGTCCATGACGGGACCCGTTCTAGCAGCGAACAATCTTGGGTGAATCAATGCCCTTCGTGGCGTTGCGCGTGTCCACTACCAGCTTCGACTCGCGCACGATACGCGGATAATCGTAGTCACTATGATCGGTCACGATGATTACGCAGTCATATTCGTCAAGCTTGTCAAGCGGCGCGCAGGTCATGTTCAAGTCATACTTGCGGCCGCGGCCCACGGTCGGAAAATACGGATCGTTGTAACTGACGAGGGCGCCGCGGTTTTGCAGCAGCTCAATGATAGTCAGCGAGGGCGACTCGCGCAGGTCGTCGATGTCGCGCTTATACGACAGCCCCAGAACCAATACCTTTGCGCCGTTCAGCGTCTTCTTATGCTGGTTCAGCGCGTCAGCGACCGCTTCGACAGCATGGTACGGCATGGCACTGTTGACCTCGCCCGCCAGTTCAATGAAGCGCGTATGGAAGTCGAACTCCCTTGCCTTCCACGAAAGATAGAACGGATCGATGGGGATGCAGTGGCCGCCAAGCCCGGGACCGGGATAGAACGCCTGGAAGCCGAAGGGTTTGGTCCTGGCCGCTTCGATCACTTCCCAGATGTCGATGCCCATGCGCAGGCATAGCTGTTTCAATTCGTTCACCAGCGCGATGTTGACGCAGCGATAGATGTTCTCCAGAAGTTTGGTCATCTCCGCCGCAGCCGGCGTCGAGACGGGAACGGTGCGGGTGAAGATGGCGCCATAGAGCTGCCCGCCGAGTTCGCCGGCGCGCGGATCGAGTCCGCCGATGACCTTGGGGATATCGCGCCGAGCTACCGTATCGTTGCCAGGATCTTCGCGCTCCGGCGAAAAGAGAACATAGAACAGATCGTCCCCTTGCGCGCCAGGCCGCGCAGCCTTCAAACCACTCCTGTTCTTGCGCTCCAGAATCGGCACCAGAACTTCTTCGGTGGTACCGGGATAGGTGGTGCTCTCCAGGACCACCAACTGGCCCGCGCGCAGATGCGGTGCGATGGCTTCCGCCGTCTCGCAGATGTAGCGAAGATCAGGCTCGTGATGCTCGTTCAGCGGCGTGGGGACGCAGATGATGATCGCGTCCATGCTGGTGATGTTGACGTAATCCGAAGTAGCCGCGAAGCCCTGCGATCGCGCCGACTGGATCTCAGTCGGGGCAATGCGGTAGATGTAGGAGCCGCCGGACTCGAGAACATCAACCTTTTTCTTGTCGATATCGAAACCGGTCACCGGAAACGACTGTTCGCTGAAAAGCAGCGCCAGCGGCAGGCCAACGTAGCCCATTCCGATAACGCCGACTTTGGCGGTGCGCGACTGGATTTTCACCTTTAGAGGTTCGTGCTGACTAATGCTGACACTCTTCGACATGGAGAGCTACACCTTCTCATAATTGGGTTATCGGTATGAAAACAGTATACGGGAGCGAGTTCGCCACAAGCTTCAGCAGACGCTCCGCCGAAAATCATTCACCACGGAGGCACGCAGATCACGGAGAAGACTCCGTGGAAACAAAACCTCCGTGGCCTCCGTGTCTCCGTGGTGAACTCTCATCCCTATGGGTGGTGGGTCGCAGGCCCTTGGGCGCTCACGGAACTACTACGACTTTGCCGAACTGTTCGCTGCTGGCCAGGTATTCATGCGCGGCGCGAGTTTCGCTCAAAAGGAAGGTGCGGTCCACCACCGGCTTCAACTTCCCCGCGAAAACGTGCTTCAGCACCTCATCCAACTCGCCCATCGCGCCCATGTACGAGCCCAGCACCGAGAGCTGGCGGGAGAACAGAAAGCGCAGATCAAGATTGCCTTCGTAGCCGGTAGTTGCGCCACAGGTGACAAGGGTACCACCGTGCTTCAGCGACTTCAGGCTCTCTTTCCATGTGGCCTGACCGACGTGCTCAAAGACGATGTCCACGCCGCGCTTATCGGTGATTCGCCTCACCTCGTCGCCAATCTTCTGCTTGTAATGATCAATGGTGTAGTCCGCGCCCAGCTCGCGCGCTTTCTCCAGCTTGCGCTCGTCGCCCGCGGTAGTGATGACCTCGGCCGACAGCATCTTGCAAATCTGGATTGCAGCCGAGCCCACGCCGGAGCCCGCGCCCAGCACCAGCACCGTCTGCCCGGCGCGCAACTGGGCGCGCCCCACCAGCATGTGCCACGCCGTCAGGAAGACCAGCGGGACGCTCGCCGCCTGCGCAAAGTCGAGCGTATCGGGAATGGGGATGACGTTCACCCGCGGCACCGCGATCAGCTCGCAGTTGCCGCCGTCCACGCCATTGCCCAGGACAGCGAAATGCGGGCAGAAGTTTTGGCGTCCTTGGTTGCATTGCTCGCAGTGGTTACAGAAAACCATCGGCGCCAGCAGCACGCGCGTGCCCTCATTGAGGTCGGTGATGTACTCGCCGCACTCGACCACCTCACCCGCGATATCGCTGCCCAGAATGTGCGGCAACTGCACGCCTGGCAGGCCCTTGCGTACCCATAGATCGAGATGGTTCAGTGCACAGGCACGCACGCGGACCAGGACGTGGTCCTTGCGCAAAGCTGGGTCGGAAATATCTTCGTACTTTAGGACCTCAGGACCGCCGAACTCGTGAATGCGCGCGGCTTTCATAGTCCTACTCCTTGTGATCGGTGGTGTGGTAAAAGAATTTGGGCAATTATTGAGTGCTAAAGCGATCCCAGCCATTTGACGGGGAAGTGCGCAGCTAAGGCGTTAGCTAACCTTTCATCGGCTGTTATGAGTTGAGCCCCATGCTTGCTTGCAAGAGCAACATAAATGCTGTCGTATACCGTCCGATTAAACCTGATAGCGATATCCAATGCGGCCTCGATCAGGACATACGAGGGGGTGGTGATCAATCCTTGCTCCTTTATCTCACGTAGGCCTGATTCCGCGGTCGGTCGCGTGCATCTGCCGCTGCGCACCGCCTTCCAAAGTACGTTCCCGATCTCAACCCAAAAGAGATCGGGAACAACGAATTGAATTTCGCCTTTAACGAGCTGCCGCAGCAGTTCACGAGCTTCGGGAACAAAATGTTCTTCGGGACCTCGCAGCACCCATTTTGCAGCCACACTTACGTCGGGCACCAACCTGATCACCTCGACCGGTCCTCACGCACCATTTCTTCGGTTGAAGGGAATGGTCCGGGAGAAGGGGAGGGTTGCGATGCCAATCGCTCCAGCCGACGAAAGGAAGCTCGCCGCGCTTTCAGTTGGCGGTCTGTGGGAACGAATTGCTCCAATAGCTCCAGCACTTCCGCGGCGATCGACTTGCGGTTCTGACGGGCCCGCCGGCGCAGAGCTTCATACAATTCCTCCGGAACGTTTTCAACGTATAGGGTTGCCATAGGGTTTTCCTGGGGAAAGTCTAGCATGCAGGAGTCTCAAGCAGAAAGTAGAGATTCTAGAGCCATGCCTTTGACTTTGCGCTCCAGCATCTAAATAATTAAAAGGTCGCGTGGATATCTACGAACAAATCGTCGAACTGCGCCGCCAGGGACGCCGGGGTGCTGTTGCTACCATCACCAACGTGCGCGGCTCGATTCCGTCGTTCCAGACCGCGAAAATGTTAGTGCGCGATGACGGCTCCATCGCCGGGACCATTGGCGGCGGATGCGTGGAAGCCGAGGTGTGGCAGGCCGCCCGCGAGGTGATGGAAGAGGAGAAGCCGCGGACGCTGACCTTTAACCTCAATAACAATCCCAAGTACGATACCGGCCTGGTCTGCGGCGGCACGCTCGAGGTCTTCATCGAGCCGGTGCTGCCTCCGGCGCTGCTGTACATTTTCGGCGCCGGCCACGTCGCCTACAACTTGTACAGAGTTGCCACCATTGCGGGTTTCGAAGTGGTGGTAGTGGACGATCGCGAGTCCTATGCCAACCGCGAGCGCTTCCCTGACGCGCGCGAGATCATCGCTGAGGACTTCGAAACAGCGATTGCGCGGCTGGATCCGCCCGAGTCGTCGCACATTGTGATTGTTACTCGCGGCCATCGCGACGACATGCGAGTCTTGCGCTGGGCGGTGAACACGCGCGCGCGATATTGGGGAATGATCGGCTCGCGGCGAAAGACCATCTCCATCTACAAAGAACTGGAGAAGGAAGGCGTTCCGGCCGAAAAGTTCGCCAAGGTCCACGCGCCGGTTGGACTGGAGATCGGCGCGGTCACGCCGGAAGAAATCGCGGTCTCTATCGTTGCCGAGATGATCACTGTCCGCCGGCACGCTGCGACCAACGTCCCCAGCATGACATATTCCTACCCACCGAGTTCCCTGCCCGAGCACGAAGAACAAGACGTGGTCGAAGAGACGACGCAAGAGTCCTAGCTCGGGATTGGCGAGCGGACGCAGATCACGCACGCTCGTGACCTGCGCACTTGCGCCAGCTCTCGCGGTGCTGTTAAGACCGAGATACGAGGACGAGAACGAGGTTGATGTGTCCTCGCAGGGAGCACCCAGTGTGCAACGACCCGGTTCCTTCACAAATAGGGAATCGTCGGCCACAAGGAGGAGGCAAGTTCCGCGACGTGTAAGTCATTGTGGCTCTATTAGATATGAATAAGCGTTTCATAATCAATAGCTTGCGCATGAAACAGCAGGTAAGCTGTTGATTCTAAGGAAGCGGCAGGGGGTGCCCCAGCATCGAACCGGTTCTCGCTGGCCTCCGCAACTCTGCTCTGCTATCTTCGAGCCATGGCGCTAGCACCTAGCATTTGCGGAGTGATTCTGGCCGCCGGATTCTCCACGCGGATGGGCCGTGACAAGGCCCTGCTGCCCTGGCCTCCGGTAGCTGAGGGAACGCCGGCCGCAAACACGTTCCTGGGCGCCACCATCGATCTGCTCCAAGCGCACAGCGACCTCGTCGTCGTGGTTGCAGGCAAGAACGAGGCTGTTATCGGCCCGATCGTGTACGCGCATGGCGCGTTCCTTGCTGTCAATCGCGAGCCTGAACGTGGGCAGTTCAGTTCGTTGCAGGGTGGCTTGCGTGAGGTGTTGAACCACGGACGAGATGCGGCCTTCGTCGCCCTGATCGATCATCCGCCAGTGCTGCCCATCACAATAAGGCTTCTGCGCGATGCTTTCCTCAACTCCGGCCCCGACGTATGGGCGGTCGTGCCAGAGCTGCGACGCGGCCAGGAACTGTTGCACGGTCATCCCATCCTGGTCGGCCGGGAGATGATTGAGGCATTCCTGCGCGCGCCGGTGGACGCGACAGCCCGCGATGTCGAGCAGCGGTGCCGGCAGCACATTCAGTATCTGCCGGTCGAAGACAGCCGCGTCGCCGCGAACGTTGATACTCCGGAAGATTACGAACGTCTTTTCAGCTCAGACCTGATTTCTTCGGAGAAACAGTTTTGAGTTCGCCGGGCCTCGGGAATCAAGCCACAGAGTTTATCGAATCGGTGCTCGCACTCAAGCCGGCGATTGCGGTCTTCGATTGCGATGGAACGCTGTGGAGCGGCGACGCAGGCGCGGACTTCTTTTATTGGGAGATCGAGCGTGGCATGGTGAGCCGCGAAGTTGCCGAAGGGGCGCGCGCCCGCTACGAAGAGTACCGGTCCGGCAAGGTGGACGAAAAGCAGATGTGCGGCGAGATGGTCAGCATGAACCAGGGACTCCCGCATCAGGCTTTACGGCAAGCAGCGAGGGAGTTCTTTGAGGAGGTCGTCAGCCATCGCGTGTTTCCTGAGATGCAGGAACTGACCGAGCGCCTGGCCTCGCAGGGATGCGATATCTGGGCAGTTTCCTCTACCAATAATTGGGTGGTGGAAGCTGGCGTTGAACGCTTCGGCATCGCGCCTGACCGCGTGCTTGCGGCCTGCGTTCATCTTAACGACGGACACGTCAGCGACCGCCTCATCCGCGTGCCTACCGACGAATTGAAAGCTGTTGCCATTCGCGAAGTCATTGGCAAGCCTGTAGACGCGGTGTTTGGTAACTCGGTGCACGATCAAGCCATGCTGGAGATTGCGAAGTATCCGTTTTGCGTCAATCCCAACCCTGACCTGGAGCAGGTCGCGCGCGAGCGCGGGTGGCCGGTTTACTGGCCGGCAGGCAGCGGTCAGTAGTCCGTGGTGAGCGCCTGTACAGCGCCTCGCCGGCAACTGGCTACTGACTACTGACTACTGTTTCTTATTCCTGCTGTGCGACGGAGTACAGATTGCTTTCCAGTTCCGCTTCGGGCACTGCCAGCAAATCGATCCAGCCTTCCAAGGGCAGCGAATCCACCGGCAGGTGCTCGCGCCAGATGGAGAAGCGCAAGCGAATGCGGCTCCCCTGCTGTGCGCTGATCAGCTCGAAGGGAATGCGGAATTCGAATATCTCGGCGAGTGCAAGCTCCACTCCATTCGACAGAGCATCGCCGTCATCGGTCGAAAAGCTCGCCAGCTTACGCCGCTCTTCCCCGTTGCTGAGCACCCACTTCAACAGCACTTTTCCTTGCGCATCAGCCGTCAGGCGATACGAGTTCACCGGCGACTTGCGATCGCGCCCATCGTGCCGCACTTCCAGGTCCACCACCAGGCGATACTCGCCTTCGGGCGAGCTGTGATGGAAATCGAGACGACCGGAAACAGAATCCTCATCCAAGCCGGCGTAAACCGCGTCCAGCAGAAACTGCTTGCCGTGCATCGCCATGGAGCGCTGGTCGGAAGTGTAGCTGGCAGCGCCCATCCATTCGAAGTAACCACTCACCATTCCGTCCACCTGCGCGCGCACGTAGGCGGTTTGGGGAACGTAGCTGGGACGCACTACGCCACTGATGATGGGCGTGTTCAGCTCCTCCGGCGGGACGCCCTCCAGTGCGTGATAGACGTTGGACAGGTGCTTGCGGTAGAGCTCATCGAAGTCGCGGTCGTTGGCGGAGTGGTGCTCCGGACCGTACCACCAGTTCCAGTCGCTGCCTTCGGCGATCAGCAACTCTTCCAATGCAAGCTTGCGTTGCGCTGCGGAAACCCGGTGCGAGTGGCGGTCATAATAATCGCGCGCTTCCGCCAGAAGGTCCCACGAGCGGTTGTCCTCCGGTGCTCCAATCCAGACATTGAAGTTAGCGTCAATCCACGAACCTGGCACCAGCCGCCGCAATTGCCCGAAGTCACTCTCCTTGTGCTGCGCGATGGCTTCGCTGATGGTGACCGGCTCGATCTGCGGATCGCGCTGTAGGCCATCATAGAACCGGCGCAAGAATTCCCGCCCCGATTGCGGATAATACTCCCAGGCGTTTTCGCCATCCAAAATGATTGACACTACCGCATCTTTCCCTTTTTCTATAACTGGTTGCGCGGAATGTTTAATGTTTTGGATGAGATGGTTCGCGGCCTCCTGCGGAGCCATTCCCGAATACACAAAGCCGACAAGATCGGAGATGTGATGATCGCGGAAGACCAGGTGCATCCGCGTACCGTCCTTCTCATAGCGGTAAATGTTGTACAGCCGCTCCGCTCCCTCACCCTGAAGTCTCTCGCCATCGTGACGGGTAAAGTGGAAGTCGAGAGACCGCCCAAGAACGCCTTCGTCACTTGCCATCCATTGGATACCCTGTTTACCCGCCAGGCGTAACGTCTCTTCCGAAACACTTCCCTCGGAGGGCCACAATCCCTTGGGACGAACCCCAAAGAGCGTTTGGTGAAAATCCAGCGCCATTCGAATCTGCAGAGTGGCATCGTCGGGATGGCGGAAGCGGCGCGTGGGGAGACTCAGCCCAGGAGTGGATTGCGCTCCGACGTTGGTATCGCACAGCAACGGCAGAATGGGATGGTAGTACGCGGTCGCGGACAGCTCGACCGATCCGCGCTTGGCGGCTTCGGCGTATGCAGGTAGAACTCTGCCCAGAAACTCACGTTCCTTGGCGATCACCAATTGCTGATCCTCAACCGTGAAGTCTTCCCCCTTTTGCACCAGCGTTACGATATCGGGGTCGGCAAGGAAAAACTCATCGAACCAGGCCAGTTGCGACAAAACCTGCAGGTCGGCATAATCCCGGGTCACGAAATACGAATCGGGCCCCTCGGGCCGGTCACAAGTATCACGGTAGCGCTCCCAGAGCTCGCGGTAGCGCGGGTAGCGCCCAATCATGTTGACTGGGTTCGCCTGGAAGAGGTAGCGCAAAGCAAATTGGCGATCAGAAGGCGTCAGCTCGCTCGGTGGTTTGGCCACAAGGTCGAAAAACGGGTCGTGCGCCTGCCCGGAGACGTAGTCCTGGATTTGAGCCACCAGCGAAGGGACCAGGTTGAAGTTCTGATGGACCTGGGGAAACTCGTCCAGCAGCTTCACCATGCCGTAGTAGTCCTTGAGGGCATGGAGCCGGACCCAGGGCAGGCGATACTCGCCTGTGACCATGTCTTTGTAGAACGGCTGGTGCATGTGCCAAAGCATCACCAACCTGATCTTCGGGGAACTGTCACTCATCGCGTCGCGGGGTTTTGCCGGACAAGTGTAACAGGGCAACTGGCAGCACGGCATCCACCGCCCGAGAGTTTATTACGAACTTCGTGAACAAAACTGTGGAAAATTTTATCTATCTGAAAACACTGGGCTCACTCGCCACTCACCCACTGACCATGTACTTCCGATAAACTAGAAATTCGTGCGCATCCTGACCCGCTATATCTTGAAAGAGGTGACCTCCCACGCCCTGCTGGGTGTGGCGTTGTTCACCTTCATCATCTTTATGCGGGACCTCGGACGGTTGCTGGAGTTGATCGTCCGCAACAGCGCTCCCCTTCCCAGCGTGGCGCAGATTTTCCTCTACACACTGCCGACAACGTTCATCATTACCTTGCCGATGGGCGTGCTGGTCGGAATCCTGGTGGGACTAAGCCGATTGGCTGCCGACAGCGAAGTTACGGCCATGCGGGCCAGCGGCATCGGCGTGGGAATGTTCGTCCGAACCATTGCAATCTTTGCTATCGCCGCCTGGATGCTAGGAATGTTCAACAGCATTTACGTTGCGCCCAGGTCGGCGCGGGCGCTCAATCATCTACAGGAGCGGCTAAGGTCGTCGCAGGCTTCGTTCGAGATACAGCCAAGAGTGTTCTACGAAGAGTTCAAGAACATCGTGCTTTATGTTCAGGATGTGGTTCCGTCCGGTGGCCGGTCCTTGTGGCGTGGCGTCTTCCTGGCCGACATCGCCGATCCGGCCTCGCCCAAGATTACGCTGGCCCAGCGCGGGGCGTTGCTGAGCGACTCACCCGACAAGCTGCGCTTCCATCTCGAGGATGGCACGCAGCAGGAGATGATTCCGCAAGCCAAAGAGCAGTATTCCATCACGATGTTTGAGAGCACCGAGATTCCGATTCAACTGCCCAGTAGCGCGGACCGGGCACCGCGCGATCTGCTTCCATTGTCCGAATTGGGCCTGCGGGGCCTGCTCCAGAATGCAGCGAAGGAAGAACAGGCCGCTAAAGCGATTCGCCCTTCCAATCCGGCTGTCGCGGGCTCTCGGCAGCTTCTGGCGCGCTTCTACGAAATCGAACTCCAACGTCGCTTTGCCCTGCCGGCAGCTTGTCTGGTGCTCGCGATGGTCGGCATCCCTCTGGGCTTGTCTGCGCGCAAAGGCGGTAAGAGCACAGGTTTCGTGCTCACTATTCTGCTGGTTTTCGTGTACTACTTCTTCTCCCTGATTGGGGTATCGATGGCGCGACAGAGCAAGGTAACCCCATGGGAAGGCGTCTGGGCAGGCAACATTTTCTTCTTCTTTTGCGGTCTGGTCTTGCTATGGCGGGTTGACCGCATGCCGATTGAACTCGGAACCTGGACCGAATTCTGGAAGGCTGCAAAGGTGAAGCTGCCCGTCCTTGACCACCAGCGAAGAAGACTGCTTGCGGGGCCAACCGGTGAAGCGAGTTCGATAACTCATAAGAGACGATTCCGGGCACGCTTCCCACTCATTCTCGATGACATGATCCTGCGTGATTTCGCTTTGTATCTGGTCATGATCATTGCCGCCGCCCTGATTATCGTGCTGGTCTTCACTTATTTCGAGCTGCTGACCGACATCATGCGTAACCGCATCCCAGCAATCATCCAGGCGGAATATCTGTGGGATGTGAGCCCGTCTCTCATCTATCTGATCGCACCCTTGGCGGTGATGCTTGCGGTACTCATTACCTTTGGGCTGATGGAGAAATCGAGTGAGCTAACCGCGATGAAGGCCAGCGGAATGAGCATTTATCGCGCGGCCTTGCCGGTGATCGTCCTGAGCGCATTTTTTGCGGTGGGATTGTTTATCTTCGATCAGGTCTACATTCCGCGCACCAATCGGGAGCAGGAAATTCTCCGCAACCAGATCAAAGGCAAACCCGCCCAGACCTATTTGCAGGCTGACCGAAAGTGGATCTTCGGACAGAGCAACGAAATTTACTACTACCAGGCGTTCGATCCCGATACCAACCACTTCGGCGGGATTTCTATATTCGAGTTCGATCCCAATAGCTTCCAACTCACGCGCCGCATCCACGCGGAACGCGCCCACTGGGAAGAGGGCCTGCGTAAATGGGTTTTCGAAACCGGCTGGGCGCGCACCCTGCAAGGCGCCTCCATCCGGGACTACCAGACCTTCGACGTGGCTACCTTTAACGAGCTTCGCGAAGATCCAAGTTACTTCAAGAAGGAAGTGAAGCAATCGTCGGAGATGAATTATGAAGAGCTGCGACACTACATTGACGACCTGCAGCAGAGCGGCTTTGACACCGTACGCTTGAAGGTGCAGTTGCAAAAGAAGATTGCCTTCCCGCTGATCACACTGGTGATGGCAATTCTGGCAATTCCTTTTGCGGCCTCAGGCCGCCGCGGCGGCGCGCTGGCCGGAGTTGCCATCGCCATTGGGGTTGCGATCGTGTACTGGGTCACAGCCGGAGTGTTCGAGGCCATGGGAGCCGCAAACCAGCTTCCCGCGATGATAGCCGCCTGGGCGCCGGACTTCATCTTTGCCTTCGCCGGAGGTTATTTGCTGCTGCGGGTACCGACTTAGTCTCGCGAGAATCAATTTAGGTCGCTATTCATCTAAAGTGTTTTCGGTTCTCGGGACGCTGAGAGCCGAGGTTAACTTCTGGCTAATGCTCTTCAAGAACCTACGTCCGCTGTTTCCCTATCTGCACAAGTACCGCGCGACCTTCTGGGTCGGCGCTCTCTGCGTGCTTTGCAATAACGGTGTCTGGATTCTCTTCCCCCTGGTCATCCGGCGCGCCATCGACGACCTGAACCAGGGCGTGACTCTGCACAAGCTGCTGACGTACTCGACCTGGCTGCTCGCGGTCGCAGGAACCAAGGCCATCTTCCAATATCTCACTCGCTGGATCCTGATCGGCGTATCGCGCGAAATCGAATTCGACTTGCGCAACGATTTGTTTGCCCATCTCGAGCGTCTCTCCTACAGCTTTTACCAGCGCACTCGCACGGGCGACATTATGGCGCGCGCCACCAACGACCTGAATGCGGTCCGCATGCTGGCTGGCCCGGGCATTATGTACACCGCCAACACGGTCGTGTTCACCGCCGGCGCGCTGGCGTTCATGATGAGCATCAGTCCCCGACTTACAATTTTCGCGTTCGCTCCTCTGCCCATCGTGAGCATCGTGGTGCAGTACTTTGGACGAAAGATTCACGAGCGCTTCGAGCGCATCCAGGCGATGTTCTCCGAGATCTCGGCGAAAGCGCAGGAGAACTTTTCCGGCGCGCGCCTGATTCGCGCCTATGTGCAGGAGCAAGCCGAAATCGAGAGCTTCGAGCGGGAAAACACCGAGTACATCGCGCGCAGCCTGAAGCTGGTTCGCCTGATGGGCATGCTGTGGCCGACACTGGAAACCCTCCTCGGTCTGGCGGTCGTCATCGTGCTGTGGGTGGGCGGACGCGAAGTGCTGCTGCATCGCATCACGGTCGGCAGCTTCGTGGCTTTCAACACCTATATGGTGCAGCTCACCTGGCCGATCATCTCGCTGGGATGGGTCATCAATCTCTTCCAGCGCGGCACCGCGTCCATGGGCCGCATTCAGAGCATCCTGGCCGAGCAGTCGGAGATTACCGATGCCGCTGTTCCGCCTGTCGGCGCTCCCCGCGAGCTTCGCGGCGAAATCGAGTTCCGCAGTCTCAGCTTCCACTATGGAAAAACGCTGGTCGCCGCCGAGCGCGGCATGGGCCAGGCCCATGGCGACGAGAACGTGCTGAAGAACATCAACTTGCGCGTGCCCGCTGGAACCAGCCTTGCCATCGTCGGCCCCACGGGATCAGGCAAGTCCACGCTGGTTTCGCTCATCCCCCGCATCTACGACGCGGCGGAAGGCTCGGTGCTTATCGACGGCAGGCCGATTCGCGAGTTTCCGCTGGATGTCTTACGCCGCAATATCGGCTTCGTACCGCAGGAAACGTTCTTGTTCAGCGATACCATTCGCGAGAATATCGCCTTCGGTACGGAGAACGCCAGCGACGCTGACGTGCGCCGCGCCGCCGCAGCCGCTAGTATCGCCTCCGAGATCGACAGCTTCCCCGATGGCTACGCCACGCTCGTCGGTGAGCGTGGACTGACACTTTCGGGCGGCCAGAAGCAGCGCACGGCCATTGCCCGCGCCGTGATCCGCAATCCCAGAATCCTGGTGTTGGACGACGCCCTTGCCAGCGTGGACACGCAGACCGAAGATCGCATCCTGAACCATCTTCGCGAAATCATGGAGGGACGAACTACCGTCTTCATCTCGCACCGCGTCTCTACGGTGCGCAACGCCGACCGTATCGCGGTGCTGCATGAGGGCGGCATCGTCGAATATGGTACGCATGAAGAGCTGATTGAGCGGAACGGCTACTACACCGAACTCTACAGCAAACAGTTGCTGGAAGAAGAGCTGGAGACGGTGTAGCCGCTCACGCCGTGGGTGGCAGTCTACGCTGCGTTCGCCGTCTGCTGCCGGTGGGCTTCCATCTCCACCTGCGGCATCGGCTGATGCATCTCGCGATAGCGCTTGGGGGTGACTCCTACCAGGTGACGAAACACACTGGTGAAGTGGCTCTGGGTCTCGAATCCGACCTCGCGGGCGACATTAGCCAGCGCTGACCGGCCTCCGCGCAATAAGGACTGCGCACGTTCCACCCGCTGCCGCATGACGTACTGGTGCGGCGTCGTACCGGTGCTCATTTTGAACAGCTTGGAGAAGTAATACTGGCTCATGCTCACAGCCTGCGCCAACTCGGCGACCGAGACTTCCTTGCCAAGGTTTTCGCGGATGTAAGCAAACACGCGCTGCAACCGCCAGGGAGGCAGTCCCCCCACCGCTTCGACGGCTGCCAGCGGCGCGCTTAAATACGCTTCAACTACCTCGTATGCCCGTTCCTCGTCCAAAGCATATAACCCGAGCACCAGGATGTTCATGCCTTCAACATGAGCTCCCAGGCGGGCCGAATGAGCATCGTGGCAAAGCGCGGCGCGAATTCCCGGCACCCGGTTCGCGGCTAGTGATGCGCCCACCCCCCGATTGGTGATGATGATGCCGCGCTCGGAGTCGTGCCGAAGCACGCAGAGCGCCACCTGCTCGGCGTAGTCCGGACGCTGGTTCGCAGTAATGGAAGGCGCAGCATCCACGATTCCGTGCCCCACTGCGGCCAATTTCGCAGCGAGGCGCTGTTTCACTTCATGACCTGCTTGGTCGGACGCGATAACGATTCGCACGTTTCTTACTCCTCCATTTGTGGAACTCGGATGGTCTTGCTGGAAGTGACCAAGCGGCGGAACACTGGTGGCGCCAGAGGAGGTCTCGTAATGTGGCTTACTCTTCGCATCGCCGGTTAAATCCGCTGGTGTTACCCCGCCATGCAAGCCGGAGGCTTAGTCTTGTTGCTCCTTAAGGATGCAGGCAAGGACATCCGGGATGCCTTAATCATGTTGTATTCATCGCCAGTAAACGGATAGTTCCACAGAAATGGTTCCATGAAATTGAAACCGTTGAGTCGCCGGCGGCCCTAAGGCGCCCCAGATTTTTAACTTGATAGTGAGGCGAGGAATGTGAACTCGCGATACACTTCCTCGTCTGGGCTTTTTGCCCTCCGGCCCCAAGGCCTTACACCAGTCATGACCTACAAGAATCCTGCCCCCGGCGGACCGGGCATTCCACCTCGCTGGACGCGAGGCTCCAAGGACGCGGTTGGCACCGCTTATTCGACTTCCAGCCGGCTCTGGTACACGCTCGCCAACGGCGTTGTCACCGAGTGCTACTACCAGACAATTGATTCGCCCCAGTTACGCGACCTGCAATATCTGGTGAGCGACGGGGATACGTTTTTCCACGATGAGCGGCGGAACATGCGGTCGGAAATCGAGTGCCTCGGTCCTATCGGTCTGGGATTCAAGCTAACCAACTACGACCGTGAGGGCCGCTACTCCATCGAAAAGCAAGTCATCGGCGATCCCCACCTGAGCTGCCTGCTGGTCCATACCAAATTCAACGTCGTGCCGGAATGGCAGGGGCGGCTTCATCTCTACGTATTGTGCGCGCCGCATCTGCAGATAGGCGGATGGCACAACAACGCCGTAGTGCTGCATGCGCGCGGACGCCAGGCCCTGATGGCTTACCGCGAGGACAAGTTCCTTGCCCTTGCGGCCACCGCTCATTTCAGCCATCTCTCGTGCGGATACGTCGGGGTCAACGACGGCTGGACCGACTTGGCCGCCCATCTCACCATGGAATATTCCTACGACAGCGCGTTGGATGGCAACGTCGCCCTCACGGCAGAGATCGACCTCTCCCGCGGCACGGAGTTTACCCTCGGGCTCGGATTCGGCCATACTGCGCACAACGCCACAGCCACACTTGTCGAGTCCCTCAGTATTCCCTTCGACGCTTCGCTGAAAAGCTTCCTCGACCAGTGGCAGCGCACCAGTAAACGTCTGGCCTTACTGGACAAAATTCAGCGCCGCGATTCGATGCTGTTCACCCGTAGCATTAATGTTCTGCTCGCCCATGAGGACAAGATCTATCCCGGCGCCATGATCGCCAGCATGAGCATTCCTTGGGGAGAGGACAAGAGCGACGACGATCTCGGCGGCTATCACCTGGTCTGGACCCGCGACATGGTAAACAGCGCAACCGCGCTGCTTGCCGTGGGCGACACAGCCACTCCTCTACGCGCGCTTATCTATCTGGCAATCACCCAGACCGAGGACGGCGGCTTCTACCAGAATTTCTGGATCGATGGAGACCCCTACTGGAAGGGAGTGCAACTGGACGAAGTTTCGTTCCCCATCATCCTGGCGTGGAGGCTGTGGAAGGCCAACGCCCTCGGCAACTTCGATCCCTACGTTATGGTTGTGCGGGCTTGTGGATATCTGATCCGCAAGGGTCCGGCGACCCCGCAGGAGCGCTGGGAGGAAGCCGGAGGCTATTCGCCATCGACGCTGGCCAGCAATATCGCGGCCCTGATCTGCACTGCCGAGTTTCTTGACTCCTACGATGAAAAGCCTTCGGCTGAATTCGTGCGCAGCTACGCCGATTTCCTTGAGTCGCACATCGAAAAGTGGACCGTCACCAATAGCGGAACGCTCCTGCCCGGCATCCTGCGGCACTATATCCGCATCAATCCGGCTGTAAGCCGTGACGGCGCATGGGGCGACGAAGACCCTGATAGTGGAGTTTTGCTCCTGGCAAACCAGCGGCCGGGCGATCGCGCGACATACCCTGCAAAGGAAATTGTGGATGCTGGATTTCTGGAACTGGTTCGCTTCGGCGTGCGTATGGCCGGTGATCCTCTCATTGAAGACTCATTGAAAGTCGTGGATGCCGTTCTCAAGGTGGAAACTCCGAAGGGCCCGTGCTGGAAGCGCTACAACCATGATGGGTATGGCCAGCGCGATGACGGCAGCTCCTTCCTGGGCTGGGGCGTGGGACGGCCGTGGCCCTTGCTTACGGGCGAACGCGCCACCTACGAACTGGCGGCCGGCCGCAACATTCACCCTCTTCTGCTGGCTATCGAGAAGTTCACTACCGGTATCGGTCTCATTCCGGAGCAGATTTGGGACGGACCTGACATGCCGACCAAGCATCTATACTTAGGCGGACCCACCGGCGCTGCCAACCCGCTCATGTGGGCACATTCAGAATATGTAAAATTATTGCGCTCCGTCGTCGACAACCGGGTCTTTGACCTGATTGAGCCGGTTGCGCAACGCTATCGAAACGACCATCCGCGGCCTATGATCGAAGTGTGGAAGATCAATCGCCAGGTTCGAAGGGTTCCGGCTGGCGGTTTGTTGCGGGTGCAGTCTTCTTCGCAGTTCGTATTGCATTGGAGCACCGACGGTTGGAAGACGGCACAGAATACGCGTTCGACGGCGACAGTAGTGGGAGTGGAGTTCGCCGATATTCAGATTTCCCCCACGCAAGCCGGGCCTCTGGTCTTTACTTTCTGCTGGCCGCTGGATGGCAATTGGCAGGGCGTGGACTATCACGTGGAAGTGACGCACGCAGTACAACCAAGTTCGAGCAGCAGAGAGGTGTGATCGAATGAATAGCCAACTGAATACAATCCCTCAGGACAAGAAGCAGACACCCGCAGGAGCAGCCCAGCCTGAACATCAAAGCCAAACGCCGCAGCAGAAACTCGAGGCCCTTTGCATCAACACCATCCGGACGCTTTCCATGGATGCGGTGCAGAAAGCCAACAGCGGACATCCCGGCACTCCCATGGCGCTGGCGCCGCTGGCTTTCACCCTGTGGGACCGCTATTTGCGCTTCAACCCCCGCAATCCTCACTGGCCGGGACGCGACCGCTTCATTCTGTCCAACGGACACGCGTCCATGCTGCTTTATTCCCTGCTTTACCTGACGGGGTACGATCTTTCCCTCGACGACATCAAGCAGTTTCGGCAGTGGGGATCGAAGACGCCGGGCCATCCTGAGTTTGGCCTTGTACCCGGAGCGGAAGCCACCACCGGCCCGCTGGGGCAGGGGTGTGGAAACTCAGTCGGCATGGCGATTGCCCAACGCTGGCTGACTTCGCAGTTTGGGAAGGGCGGTCAAAATCCTTTTGACTACCGCATCTACGTATTCTGCGGAGACGGTGACCTGATGGAAGGCGTCAGCAATGAAGCTGCCTCCGTCGCCGGGCATCTTGGACTCTCCAACCTGATCTGGTTCTATGACAACAACCACATCACCATCGAGGGCAGCACCTCGCTGGCCTTCAGCGATGACGTGGCCTTGCGCTTCGAAGGCTGGCATTGGAATGTGCTGCACATCAGTGACGTAAACAACCTCGAGATGCTCGACGTGACCATCCAGGCGGCGCAACGGGAAGTCGCCCGCCCCACGCTGGTCATCGTGGACACGCACATCGGCTGGGGCTCGCCCCAACGCCAAGACACCAAGGAAGCCCACGGGGAAGCGCTGGGCGAAGACGAAGTCCGCCTTACCAAGCTCGCCTATGGCTGGCCGCCTGATGAACACTTCCTGGTTCCGGAAGAAGTGAAAGCCTATATGGGCAAAGCCGTCGAGCGGGGCGCAAAGTGGGAGCAAGAGTGGAGCGAGCGCTACGGCGCTTGGGCGAAGGAGTTCCCGGACCTAGCCAAGACATGCCGGCAAATGCTCAACCAGGAATTGCCTGAAGGGTGGGACAAGGACATGCCAACGTTTCCGCCGGACGCGAAGGGCATGGCCACGCGCGAGTCCGACGGCAAAGTGCTGAACGCGGTGGCAAAGAACGTCCCGTGGCTGCTGGGCGGCGCTGCCGACCTTTATCCTTCAACTAAGACCCTCATTGACGGTAGCACCAACTTCGAAAAGGGGAACTATGGAGGACGCAACTTCCACTTCGGCATCCGCGAACACACCATGGGCTCCATCCTCAATGGCATGTCGCTGTCAGGCCTGCGTCCCTATGGTGCGACCTTCTTCATCTTCTCGGATTACATGCGGCCGGTGCTCCGCCTTGCCGCGCTGATGGACCAGCCAGCCATCTTCATCTACACCCATGATTCTTTCTGTCTGGGAGAAGACGGACCAACCCATCAACCGATCGAGCACCTCATGTCTTTGCGTGCCATTCCGCGGTTGCTGCTCTTCCGGCCCGCTGACGCCAACGAGGTTGCGGAGACATGGCGTTACATCATGCCGCTGAAAAAGATACCGGCGGCGCTGGCGCTGACTCGCCAGGCGGTGCCCACATTCGACCGCACAAAGTACGCCTCGGCAGCGGGCGTTGCCAAGGGAGCGTACGTCATGGCCGATTCCGGCGGTACCCCCGATATCATTCTGATAGGGACCGGCTCGGAGGTGCAGCTCTGCATCGGCGCCTACGAGAAGCTCACTGCCGAGGGCGTGAAAGCGCGGGTTGTCTCGATGCCCTGCTGGAGGCTGTTCGAGGAGCAATCCGACGAATACAAGACCCAGGTCTTTCCGCCAGAGGTGCGGGCGCGCGTCGCCGTCGAAGCCGGCGCCCGCCTGGGCTGGAGCGAGTACATCGGACTCCAAGGATCCGTTGTTTCCTGGGACGACTTTGGCGCATCTGCTCCTATGAAGGACCTGCTGAAGCACTTTGGCTTTACGGTGGAGAACGTCATTGCCAAGGCGCGCGCGGTCATGAAGAACGTCAAACCTTAATGTTGCGAGCGTAGAGTTACCATGAAAATAGCCGTCGGTGCTGACCACGCTGGAGTTCCGTTGAACGAGACCGTGATCGCCGAGCTCAAGCGGCTCGGCCACGAGGTTGTGGACTGCGGCACACACGATGCCAGCAAGCCGGATGACTATCCCGATTATGCCGAGGCAGTGGGTCGTGCCGTGCTCGATGGTAAAGCCGAACGTGCGGTGCTCATCTGCGGCAGCGGCGTGGGCGCGTCGGTCGCAGCCAACAAGCTTCCCGGTATTCGTGCCGGACTTTGTCACGATTCCTATTCGGCACACCAGGGCGTGGAGCACGACAACATGAACGTGCTTTGCATGGGCTCGCGCGTCATCGGCCCGGAACTGGCCCTCGACCTGGTGCGTATCTTCCTCGGCGCTCAATTCACAGGAGAGGCGCGCCACGTCCGGCGGCTGGCGAAGATTGACGCGCTCGAACGGGAGAATTTGCGAGGACTGAAATGAGCAGTAATCCTTTGGTACAGCTTCACTCATTGGGCCAGAGCGTCTGGCTCGACCAGATGCGCCGCTCTCTGCTGAGCACCGGTGAGCTTAAGCGGCTCATCGAGAACGATGGCCTTCGTGGCCTTACGTCAAACCCGACCATCTTCGAGAAGGCAATCAGCGGCAGCCAGGACTACGCAGAGCAGTTGGCGCAACTGGCCCACGCCGGCAACAGCGTCCCGCACATTTACGAAGACTTGGTTGTGCAGGACATCGGTGGCGCCGCCGACACCTTCCGTGGGGTTTACGACGCGAGCGACGGCGGCGATGGGTTCGTGAGCCTCGAAGTCTCTCCGCTCCTGGCGAACGACACCAAAGCCACCATCGAGGAAGCCAAGAAACTATTCGCGCGGCTGAATCGCCCGAACGTCATGATTAAAGTCCCCGGGACGCTCGCTGGACTCCCTGCGATCGAAGAGCTGATCGCCTCCGGGCTGAATATAAATGTCACCTTGATCTTCGCAGTCGAAGTATACGAACAGGTCGCCGAAGCCTACATCAAAGGCCTGGAACGCCGCGCTGCTACCGGCCAGCCGATCGACCGCATTGGTTCCGTCGCCAGCTTCTTCGTCAGCCGCATTGACTCGATGGTGGACAAGCAGCTCGGACAGCTTGCCGAGAACACCACCGACGACGTACAGAAGCGGCGCATCAATGCTCTGATGGGCAAAGCCGCCATCGCTAACGCCAAGCTGGCTTACGAGTCCTTCAAACGCATCTTCAGCAGCGAGCGCTTCGCCGCACTGAAAGCGAAGGGCGCGAAGGTGCAACGGCCGCTGTGGGCCTCGACCAGCACCAAGAACCCTGTCTACCCAGACACCATGTATGTGGACGAACTCATTGGTCCGGACACTGTGGATACGCTTCCCCCGCAAACTCTCGAAGCGTTCCGCGATCACGGCAAGGTCGCGCCGACGCTGGACGCCGGAATCGACGAGGCGCGCCGCGTATTCGACGAGCTGAAAGCGGTTGGCGTTGATATGAAGGCGGTCACCTGCAAGCTGACCGAAGAGGGCGTCAAGTCATTCTCGGAATCGTTCGAGGAGCTGATTAAGGTGATTGGAGCGCGGCGCGACGAAGCGATGCGCGGCACCATCGATCGGCGCTCGGCCGCTCTCGGCCGCTACGAAGACGGCTTCAATCAAGCGCTAAAGACTCTCGAGAAAGAAAACGCTGTCGCTCGTATCTGGAAGAAAGACCCGACGTTGTGGAAGACCGACCCTGAGCACGAGCAGATTATCAGTAATGCCCTGGGCTGGCTCACCGTGACAGAAACCATGCAGCCGCATGTCGGCGAACTGGTCGCCTTCGGGGAGGAAATCCGCAAAGCCGGCTTCGAGTTTGCGGTAGTGCTCGGCATGGGCGGCTCCAGCTTGTGCACCGAAGTGCTGGCCCGCACCTTCAGCAAGAAGGATGGCTATCCCCAGCTCTATGTTCTCGACTCCACCGTGCCGACCGCCATTCGCCACCTCGAGCAGAAAATCAAAGTCGGCAACACGCTGTTCATTGTGTCCTCGAAATCGGGTGGCACTACCGAACCGCAGATGTTCCACCGTTATTTCTACGACCGCGTCAAGCGGATCAAGGGCGACTCAGCAGGAGAGCACTTCATCGCCATCAGCGATCCCGGTGCTCAACTCGTCCGCGACGCCTCGCGCGATCGCTTCCGCCGCGTCTTTCTCAACATGCCGGACATCGGCGGCCGATACTCGGCGCTGTCCTACTTCGGCATGGTGCCGTTCGCAGTTATGGGCGGAGACGTGAAGGCGCTGCTCACCCGCGCGGCGCAAACTGCTCATGCCTGTGCTGCGCCGGTTGGCGCTAACGAAAATCCCGGCGCGCGCCTGGGAGCGATACTCACCTCGCTGGCCAATGCGGGGCGTAACAAGCTGACGTTCATCACGCCCCCTCCGCTCGCCTCGCTCGGACTGTGGATCGAGCAACTCATCGCGGAGAGCACCGGCAAGGAAGGCAAAGGCGTCGTTCCCGTCGCTGGCGAACCGTTGGGCCCGCCCGAGGTTTACGGCGATGACCGCGTCTTCGTCTATATTCACACCCGCTCGGCCAAGACCGGCGACATCGAGCACCAACTGGGCGTGCTGGAAGCTGCCGGACATCCCGTGCTGCGTCACGCCTTGCACGATCCGCTGGACCTCGGCGAAGAGTTCTTCTTGTGGGAGTTCGCTACCGCGGTTGCCGGAGCGCTGCTCGGCATCGATCCTTTCGACCAGCCCAACGTCCAGGAGTCGAAGGACAATACCAAACGCCTGCTCGCTGAGCACGTGCAGAACGGCGAACTCACGCCGCAGAACCTGATCGTTGCGGACAACACACTACGCGTATTTGGCGACGCGGAGACCCGCGATTTACTGCGCCGCGGAGGCTCTTCTTTGCAGGACATCATCTCCGCCCACATTGCGCGCATTAAGCCGGGCGATTACCTCGCCATCACTCAATTCATCGAAGAGCTGAACAACTACGACGCCTTGCTACAGGAGATTCGTGTCGCCCTCCGCGACGAGAAGAAAGTCGCGACCACCACCGGTTACGGCCCGCGCTTCCTGCACTCCACCGGGCAATTGCACAAGGGCGGGCCCGACTCCGGCGTATTTATCCAGCTTACGTCCAGCGACATCAATGACATGGACATCCCGGGCGAGAAGTTCGCTTTCGGTGTGCTCAAGCAGGCGCAGGCGCTGGGGGATTTCGAAGCGTTGGCAGCACGCCATCGCCGTGCCATTCGCGTCGACCTCGGAGGCGACGTGGAAAAAGGCCTGCGCCGTCTCCTGACATTGATCAAAGGAGCACTATCACCGGTTCCCGTCATGGAGGTTGCGCAGCTCAGCGGCAGCCGATTCCCTTACTGATGAGGCGTCTGAGGTTCGGAGAGAATTAACTCTATGAGTACCGTTGTTCAGCCCTCGCCTATTAAGCTCGCCAAACCGGCCTTACCCCAGGGTGACTCTTGCCTGGTGGTCATCTTCGGGGCAACCGGCGACCTTACCCGCCGGAAGTTAATTCCTGCCCTTTACGATCTGGCTTGCGTGGGGTGCACCAGCCGCAATTTCGACGTGCTCGGCATCGGACGCACCAAGCTTACCGATGATGACTTTCGCACGCGCCTGCGGGAAGGGGCCGCAAGTTCAAAAGACACTCGCAACTTTACCGATGACGGCTGGGACGATTTTGCCAAGCGCCTGCATTACCTGGTTGGCGATGCTAACCAACGCGACTTCTATCCGCACCTGAAGGCCAAAATCGAAGAGATGCAGAAGAGCGGAGCCAGCAAGAACATTATGTTCTATGTCTCGACTCCGGCCTCGCTTGCTCCTCCCATCGTCGAAGGCCTGGGTTCGGTTGGACTGTCGCACAACAGCCAAGGCTGGACGCGAATCATCCTGGAAAAACCCTTCGGCCGCGATCTGAAAAGCGCGCAGAAATTGAACGAGATTGTCGCCCAAGTCTTTGACGAGTCATCGGTCTATCGCATTGATCATTATCTGGGCAAAGAAACCGTGCAAAACATTATCATGTTCCGCTTCGGCAACTCGATGTTCGAACCGGTCTGGAACCGCAATTACATCGATTACATCGAGATCACGGCGGCGGAGAAGCTCGGGGTTGAGGGCCGCGGCGCTTTCTACGAAGAGACGGGAGCGCTGCGCGACATGGTCGCCAACCACATGCTCCAGTTGCTTATGTTGACTGCCATGGAGCCGCCCGTTAGCTTCGACGCCGAGGCTGTGCGCGGTCACAAAGTGGAGGTGTTGAGCGCCATTTCTCCCATGACGAAGGAGGAGGTCGCAAAACGCACGATCCGAGGCCAGTATGGGCCGGGGCAGATTGACGGCAAGCCCGTTCCCGGCTACCGCCAGGAGCCAGGCGTCAACCCGAACTCACTGACCGAGACTTATGCTGCGGTGGAGTTCCACATCGACAACTGGCGATGGGCGGGAGTTCCCTTCTACGTGCGCGCCGGTAAACGGCTGGCCAACCAGTTGACGGAAATCGCCGTTCACTTCAAGCGAACGCCGCAGGCCCTGTTCTCCCGCAACCCCAAGGACGTGCACCACAACGTCATCACCATGCGCATTCAGCCGAACGAAGGTATCTCGCTGAGCTTCGGCGCCAAGCAACCCGGCCTCCAGATGCACGCCATCCGCGTCAACATGGACTTCTCCTACCGCGATGCCTTCGGCTCGGAAACTCCGGCAGCTTATGAGACGCTGCTGCTCGATGCTATGCGCGGCGACCCTACGCTGTTTACCCGACGCGATGAAGTGGAAGCCGAGTGGCGCATCATCACCCCCATCGAAGAGGCATGGGCCGAGCTCCCGCCTCCGCAGTTCCCTAACTACGCCGCAGGCAGCGAGGGACCGGAGACGGCTGACCGTCTCATTCGGTACGACCAACTCCGCTGGCGTCCGCTCACGCGCGGGGAAGAAGCCCAGCAGGCTGCCGCCGACTGAGCGGAGTAGTGCGGCGCTTCAGCGCCGCGTCAACGCTGCCCTTTTCCCCTTTTCGATCAGGCTTTCGGCCCACTGCACCGCAGTGGGCCGAAAGCTTGAACTTCGTTGGCTGGCCGTCCCGGCCGCGTTCCTGGACGTGAGAATTCCGAAGACGGACTAGTGTCTTGAATCAGAAGTTCGTTGCCTAAGCCAGAGCTTTGTATCAGGGCACGACTTCAGTCGTGCCGAATCGCGAGCTAAAGAAAACGTGGCCTTTAGGCCCTGGGACAGGAGTTGAAAGCCTCATTGAATTATTAAACGAATCTCTGATTCACCACACTAGCCCGGTTTGAACGCATCCTGTGCTCTACCCTTCCATTCGCCACCTCTCCCCGACCAGTACCTTACTGCCGAGTGTAGCGTCGCCCACATATAGAACGCCGCACTGATAGGCAGCGTCACCCCCCACAGAGGGCTGAGCCGATAAAAGCGCACCATCGGGAGATAAGCGATGAACGTCAGCAGGTAAGCGACTGCGCCAAGTATCGCAAGCGACCGAGATTGGCTAAACAGCAATGCCAACGGCAACAGATACGTCAACGCCAGTCCGGCTATCGCTCCCATCAACAGCCACGCTGAATGTCGCAACTGGTTGAACGCGGTCCGCGCGATCACGCGTTCGATCTCGGCGAACGACCCGTAGGCACGCAAGCTGCGGGTGTCGGGCGTGACGCCTAGCCACACCTTGCCGCGGTTACGTTTGACCGCCGCTGCGAGCGCACAGTCATCGATGATTTCGCGCCGGATCGCGGCGATTCCGCCCGCCCGCTCCAGTGCCGCTGGACGAATCAGCATGCAGCCTCCGGCCGCACCTGCCGTATCGCGCCGTGGATCGCGAATCCATTCCGGCGGATACAGCAGGAAGAAGAAAAATACGAACGCCGGGATAAGCAACTTCTCAGCTACGCTGCGGCAGTGCAGTTTCACCATGAACGAGGCCAAGTCGTATCCCCCGCCTTCCGCTACAGCGACGAGGGTGGCGATACTGTCTGGCGCGTGTTGAACGTCGGCATCGGTCAGTAGAAGAAATCGCGGCCGCAACCCGAGCGCCTGCTCAATTCCCTGCTGCACCGCCCATAGCTTGCCCGACCACCCTGTTGGCAAAGACTGTCCCGCCAGCACGGTCAGCGCGTTCGCGTGCCCAAAACGCAAGGCTGCCTCGCGCGCCGCCGGGGCAGTGTTATCGGTGCTGCTGTCGTCGACAACGAAGATGTGTATAGACCCCGCGTAGCTTTGCTGCAACAGCGAGGTCACCGCCTTGCCGATTACAGCGGCTTCGTTACGCGCAGGTATGACTATCGCGATCGGCCCGGCGTCAGCCAGCGGTGCAGTTTCGGGTCCCAGTCGCTGCACCATCCAGAAGCGTCCGTGCGCCAGCAGCAGATACAACCAAACCAGGACGCACGCAACCCCGGCCATCATTGTCAGCGAATGCATGGCTCACGATCCGTCTTTCGCTCCTCGCTGTTCGCTTCCTAGGACCTCCGATGATAACGGATCACGCCCGACCGGAAAGTACGAAAGACGAGCGGCAATTACCTACCGTTTCGGTTTGCCCGGCGTCGCTGAGGTGGTTACCTGGTTCCAGGCAGGTTACGAAAGTACAGTTACCGACCATGTACCTTCGTAATCTTGACAAGGCGCGGCCTTGAGCTACTGTAGAGCTTGGACAGCTTCGGCTATCCGGCGCATGCATGTCCTTACTCGCCCTAGGGCGCAGTGAATCCGTTCTCTGACAATCAGTGGCTACCCCTGCATTACGGGACAAGGGGGTTTCCCACCGGGGGCTGCCAGTTGGAGAAGGGTCTGGCTCCTTCCCCAAAGATCCTGTTAATAGGTACAGAATATTCCCGCGCAAACGTTAGCAAACAAAGAAGATGCTTGTAAGCCGCTGCGGCTCAATAGCTTGCCGGGAAAAAGCTCGTAAAACAATGATTTTAAAGAACCGCTAGGGGGAGGGGGTAGCTGACTGTCAGGGATGTCCCCGGCCGTTCACCAGACTCTGGCGACCGCCGGAATCGCCTATTGCTTGGGAGGAAGCGGATTCCCGTTGATCTGCTGGTTCTGCGTGCTTTCTCCGGGACGAAGAAGACTTGGAGGCGACGGCGCGGCACTTGCGGGTACATTCGGCTGCTGGCTTGTGCTGGCTGCCGTCGTTGAGCCGACTGCAAGAGGAGCGGTTGGCTGCGAACTTGCGCTCGTCTGGGCAGATCCGGGGCTCGGCTGAGGCAACGGAGTTTGCGCTGCTGGTTGCGACCCAGGAGAAATCTCTCCGCCCCCCGGCTTCGCGGCGACAGCTTCCTTGGACAGAGGTCCTGAGTCGAAGGCGACTTTTTCGTCCAACAGTTCTCTCAACTCGCTATCGTGAGGGGCCGCAAAGAACCAGGTCAGCAGATATCCGCGCCGCGAGGTCACCGCCAGAGCGATGGACAATCGCCGTGAAAGTTCGTCGCCGGGGACCTGGAACGCCACCGTTCCGCGCAGGAAGACAATCACATTGCCGCCGGAGGTGAAACCTTTGGCATCGCGCATGTCGCGCACGATGGGATGGGTTAGGCCGAACTGCAGAAGGAAATCTTTGATTGCCTGCCGGTCAGTCGAGCTTGCTGGAAACCTGATCCCCGGAAAGCACGCTGCCGGTGCTGCCGAAACGGTCACCTCGCCGAAGTCGTCGTAGGAAAGCTGGCCATCGCTTCCGGCGGGTTTAGCCCAGGCGGAAAACAGGTTGCGGTTGCAGACCTTTAACAGTTCGCGCTCCCCAGGACCTAACCAAGGTTCGTCGTAATTCCGACGGCGCGAGCGCTCAATTGCAGGTTGCACCGCTCCTTCCGGATGCAGCGTCCAGCCCGCCTGGATGCGATACGCAAAGCCCAGCGTGCGGTTCTCGTACAGATTTCCTGAGAACCTCCCGGCATCGATGTGGTGGGCAGGAGGGTCGGCCTCAAACTCCGCCAGTCGGTGAGACGAAATTGCAGGACCTTCGTACTCCTGAGCGTCGGTCCCCGCGAACTCCCGAGCTCTGGCAGGAGGAATGAAGTTCAAGTGCTGCAAGGACGCCTCCAATTGCTTGACCGTCTTTTCGTCGCCTGCCGCCACTACCGCCAGCACCGTGTAGCCCTCAAGGTCGGTCGCCAGCGCCATGTGCTGGTCTCCGCCGCGACGAGTTTCGTAGAAGAAGAACTGATGCCCGGCAAGCGTGGTTTTGGAAAGGCCATGCAGTTCTTCCACGCCGTACATGAGTTCCTGGTCCAGGCCTTTGCGCAGGATGGCTTTGGCATCTACCACCGTCGGTTTCGAGCGCAGCGGGAAGGCGACAATGGAGACAGTCGGGTACTCTGGCGGAGGCCCAGCTAGTTGCAGCATCTGAATTCGGCCGTCGCGCGCAACTGGCTGCGGAACCGGTTCGAGCTTCACCTCGGGCGGGAAATTGACGGCAAATCCGAAGTACCGGTTGGCGTAACAGGTCGAAGAGAGATAGCCCTGGTCGGGATAAACTTGCTGAGCTGTTGGAGTTGCCGGCGCCGCCTGCCCGCTCAACAACCATGGGCAACTCAAGCACGCAACCGCGATTACAGAGAGGATATCCAGCCGCTTCATCGCAACTCGTGTTCTCTATTGTTAGCCGTCGGAGCAGAAGAGTCAATGTGAGCGGGAGGTTTGGGCACTTCCCGCTGTTTTCGAGAGTCTCAGGTACAATCAACGGCTGAAAGAGCTTCTCGCTGTCGGTCTTGGACCACGCAGTAAAAGATGAGTTTGGAGGAGTGCTTTCCTGATCTCTGTCCTCAACCTGCTCGGCACGCTGCTGGTGGAACCGCACGGTCTGCGCCACTATCTGCGGACCCATTTCCTCGATACCACCTTCAAAGGCTTGTACCGCGCCAATGCCTTCGACATGGCGTTGCTGATTCCGTATTTCATCGTGCTGATATTGCTGGCGTTTTACGGCATGCATCGTTATCAGCTCGTGTATCTCTACTACAAGCACCGCAAGAACAAAGTTACCGAACCGGCGTCGCACTTTGCCGAGCTGCCGCGAGTCACTATCCAACTGCCCATATTCAACGAACAGTATGTGATCGATCGGCTGGTGGACTGCGTTTGTAAGCTCGAGTACCCGCGCGAGAAGCTGGAAATTCAGGTGCTCGACGATTCGACGGACGAGACCGTCGAGGTTGCGCGAGCAGTGGTCGAGCGCCACGCGGCGCTGGGTCACAATATCCGCTATCACCATCGCACCAATCGCGAAGGCTTTAAGGCGGGGGCGCTGGACGCCGGCCTGAAGAACGCTACCGGTGAGTTTGTCGCCATCTTCGACGCCGACTTCACCCCGCAACCGGAGTGGCTGATGAAGGTCATCCACCACTTCGCCGATCCCGAGATTGGCATGGTGCAGACCCGCTGGACGCACCTCAATCGCAACTACTCTTTCCTTACGGAAGTCGAGGCCATCCTGCTTGACGGTCACTTCGTATTGGAGCACGGAGGCCGGTCGCGAGCGGGCGTGTTCTTTAACTTCAACGGCACGGCAGGAATGTGGCGCCGCAAGACCATCGATGACGCCGGCGGCTGGGAGCACGACACGCTGACCGAAGACACTGATCTGAGCTACCGCTCGCAGTTGAAGGGATGGAAATTCCGCTATCTGCAGGACGTGGAGTGTCCGGCGGAGCTGCCTATCGAGATGACGGCATTCAAGACCCAGCAGGCGCGCTGGGCAAAGGGCCTGATCCAGTGCGCCAGGAAAGACCTGCCAAAGGTGCTGCGCGCGCCGGTTTCGCGGCGCGAGAAAACTGAAGCGTGGTATCACCTCACCGCCAACATCAGCTACCCGCTCATGATCGTCCTGAGCACCCTGCTGTTGCCGGCGATGATCATTCGCTTCTATCAGGGCTGGTTCCAGATGTTGTATATCGACATCCCGTTGTTCCTGGCCTCGACGTTTTCCATTTCCAGCTTTTACCTGGTCTCGCAGAAGGAGCTGTTCCCGAAAACCTGGTATCGCACGTTCTTGTTCCTTCCTCCGTTGATGGGGCTCGGCATCGGATTGACCATCACCAACAGCAAAGCTGTGCTGGAGGCGCTGGTAGGTCACCAGAGCGCGTTTGCCCGCACACCAAAATATCGCGTGGTGAACAAGGCGGAAAAGTCCATCGCGGCGAAGAAGTATCGCAAACGCCTGGGCTGGGTTCCTTATATTGAGTTGCTGGTCGGCAGCTATTTCGCGTTGACTGTCTGGTACGCTATCGCCAACGAAAATTACATAACGGTGCCGTTCCTCATCCTGTTTGTCTTTGGATATTGGTACACGGGTTTGATGTCGTTGTTGCAGGGCCGCTTCGACGCTATGGTGGGCGAGCGCGCCGAAGAGCACAGTGCCAAGCCGTTCCCGGTCGGTGTGTAAGGAGCTGCGGCTGTGCATTCTCATGCGGGCGATTCTGTTATCCTGAGGTTCTGTGGTGATTAAGGTTTTCTTTATACTGTTGATGATGTGCACCGCAGCTATCGCCGCTGTGTGTTTGGCGATACACTTCCGCGTCAAGCGGCACCTGCGCCAGGAACAGATGGAAGCCCAGGTGAGGGCCGTGATCGAAGACGCCGCGGAAAGCGCCATTGAAAAAGAGAGTGCGCCCTGACCGAATCTTCATAGCGGGGAAGAAAGACATGCTGAAAACCGCAATCCATACCGATAGAGTTCTTGCCGATCGGTCTTCGAGCCTGATCAAACAGGCTGGCATCGTGATTTGCGCCAGTGCTGTCATCGCTGTTTGCTCGCGACTGATATTGCCTCTTCCCTTCACCCCGGTTCCGTTGACACTGGGGAATTTCGCCGTGCTGCTGGTGGGGCTGACCCTCGGCAGCCGCCGCGGATTTGCCGCCGCGGCTCTGTATCTGGGATGGGGCGCGATGGGCCTTCCGGTATTCAACCCCGCCGGTCCAGGAGGCGTCGCCCAACTGCTCGGTCCCACTGGCGGTTATCTGTGGGCCTATCCCGTGATGGCGTTTCTGGCGGGATGGATTGCGCAGCGCGGCAGCTCCAGCTTCGCTCGTAACCTGACGGCCGGAGTGATCGCCGAGCTGGCGCTTTTCACCGCTGGCATCAGTTGGCTGGCAATCATGACCCACAGTTGGCAACGGGCAGCGATGTTTGGTCTTTATCCGTTCTTCTTTGCCGAAGTCGTCAAAGTGATGCTGGCCGCGGCAACTGCGCTGCGCCTGCGCCGAAGTACTTGGTAGTTCCCTTGTGCCGTCATACCGGCAACGTCGCCAACTCTTCGCGATTGGTGAGACAACTGACCGCTGATAACTGACAACTGCTCCTCTATGCCTCGCACGACCTCCAAAACCGTTTGCGAAATCACCGTCGCCCATAGTCCCGATTCCGACGATGCCTTCATGTTCTATGGCATGGCCACCAACAAAATCCGCGTGCCGGGAGTGAAATTCACCCACACGCTCTGCGATATCGAGACCCTGAACCGCAAGGCCACGGACGGCTTCTACGACATCACCGCGATCTCGTTCCACGCCTATCCCTACATTCAGGACAAGTACGCGCTGATGCCGAGCGGCGGCAGCGTCGGCGATGGCTATGGTCCGATGATTGTGGCGGCGCGCAACATGTCGCTCGATGAGATCAGGCGCTGCACGGTTGCGGTACCGGGAACCATGACCACCGCCTATCTGACGCTCAAGCTGTTTGCGCCGGATATCGCGACCGAGGTGGTTCCGTTCGACGACATCCTTCCCAAGATGCTGGAAGGCAAGTACGAAGCAGGCCTGATCATTCACGAGGGTCAACTCACCTTTAACAAGATGGGCCTGCACAAGGTGCTTGACATGGGCAAGTGGTGGCGCGACCAAACCGGCCTTCCGCTGCCGCTGGGCGGCAACGCCATTCGCCGCGAGCTGGGTCCAGCGTTGGTGAACTCCAGTTGTATCGCCCTGCGCGACAGCATCCAGTATGCGCTGGATCATCGCGAGGAAGCGCTGCAATATGCCATGCAGTTTGCCCGTGACCTGGAGCCGCAAATGGCCGACAAGTTTGTCGGTATGTACGTCAACGAGCGCACCCTCGACTACGGCAAAGACGGCCGTGAGGCCATCGTCAAGTTGCTGGAAATGGGCCACGAAGCGGGCATCATTCCGCACAAGCCCAACGTGGAATTCGTCGGCGATGCACCTGTCACCGCCTCCAGCTAAAGCGTTTCGCGATGCCGTAGCTCCACCCGTAATCTGCCTCCAACATCTGCACTACGCAGCGACGCGCGCGTGATGGTGGCTCTTGGCCGCAGAGTGCTTGCTCGCCAGCTTCAGGTTGCTGTGCTGCTGCTTCTGGGCTGCCTTGTGATGGTCCTGTGCTTTGGAACCCTGGGCATTTGCCTGTGCAACCGGCTGATCGAAATGGTCGGGGTCAACCTCCTGCTGTGCGTTGGCCTGCAGCAAGAGGCCAGGGAACGTTCCGACTGCCAGCGTTAGGACCAGTGCTCTGAGTGACTTCATATAACTAACCTCCGAGGAATTTGTCTTGCTCAATTACTTATGGCAAGCTCAGTTCCAAAGTTCCCTGCTCCGGCGAAGGGCAGCTGCGCAGGCCGCAAGCGATTGAACCCGAGGGCCTTGGCAACGAACCCATAGCACAATCTGCAACCCGAACGATAGCGAGCCCGAAGATTTTTCAGCGCCACTCCTATCCGAAAAGATAGCCCGACTATCCATGTGGATAGCACGCGGCTGCGAAAGCTAAGCACCGAACAACCTCATCTGCTCCGCTTCCTGCACTGGCGGATGAACGCTCTGGCTGCGCGCGGCGAACTCGCGGCTGATACCGTGTTTTTTTCTCAGGCTTGCAACCAGCTCCGAAATCCGCTTGCTATACCCCTTGCTCACGAACGCGCGCTCGGCGAAGCGCTTGCGATAATCCTCGACGAGCTGCGGAAACTCCCTCTCCAGAAACGGAAGGAACACACTCGCCGAGCACGGCTTCAAGAACAGCGGGTTGGCATAGATGTACTTTCCTCCCGCTTGTTGCGTCGCCCGCACCAGCGCGTCGAGTGAAGCAGGTGAATCGGTGATCCCGGGCAACACCGGCGCGCAAATAACACCGGTATTGATTCCAGCCGTCACGAGCTCCCGTACTGCGCCTAATCGGAGGTCCGGACGCGGCGCTCGCGGTTCCAGAATCCTCGCGAGCTCTGCGTTAAGCGTAGTGACCGTCAAGTTGACGAACAACGAGTTGTGCTCCGCAACCTGCCGCAGCAGTTGCACGTCGCGCAGGATGAGGTCCGACTTCGTAACAATCCCTATCTCCAAACCGTGGTGCAGTGCCAGCTCTTCCAGGACACCGCGCGTCACCTCGTACCGCCTTTCCGCCGGCTGATAAGGATCGGTCGCGGTACCGATGGCGATCTCCTCGCCGCGCTTCACTTTCTTCAGGTCCTGCCGAAGCAGCCACGCCGCTTGCTGCTTCACGTAGATCTTGCGCTCAAAGTCCATGCCGTCCCGCATCTCCATAAACTCGTGGGTGTAGCGCGCATAGCAGTATTTGCAGGCGAATTCGCAGCCGCGGTAGGGATTGATCGTCCAGTCGAACGGGACCCGCTTCGAAGTGCAACGATTGAGCAACGAGCGCGCCGACAGCGTAAAGTATTCCACCAAATGCCCCTGGCGAATGGATTCGCCTTGCGCCGCCAGCCTGGCAATTCCGACCAGCGAAGGCGGCTCGTGTTGCACGAACTGGAGCAGCGCAGGATGCATGGGGTGACAAGTAGTTTCGCTTTTTGTTCGCTGTTCACGATAGGGCATCCTGCCGTCCCGCGTCAAGCACAAAATAGGACCAGGCTGGCCCTGCCCGGTTCGAACCATGTCCGTCGGTTGCGTGACCGCAATCACTGACTCCGTCAGCCGGCTCCATCTATGCTGGCCTTCAAGGTCACCGCTCGGCCGGAGCGTCACCCAGTGGAGGTGGTCATGCCCGTTTATGAGTACGTCTGCCAAAAATGCCACACAGCGTTTGAAGTAATCCTCACCATCAAAGAGCACGACAAGGAGAAGGTTCTCTGCCCGAAGTGCGGGTCGGAGAAAGTGGAACAGGGCGTCGCCGAGTTCTTTGCGGTGACGTCGCACAAGAGCTAGGGTAGGCGCGCAGTTTGATTGCTGCGCCGACTTGACAGTGGCATAGCTGTCTTTTCCTGTCCGTTTCCGCCACCGGTTGATGGCCGAAACGCAGGAGGTCAGGCTCTGTAACCTCGTCGTCGTGTTCGTAATTTCCTTCTCAGCTATGTAAATTGGTGGACTAACCGTCGCCGGATTCAGTACCCTCTTCATGGTTCCCGAATCGGAGGGAAATCCAACATGCAAGTGCACCAGGCTAAATCCAACCGGCTGGCATTCATCGCAGCGCTCTTCGTCCTGCTCACCGCAGTCACCATTCCCTCCCCTCGCCCAAGGGGGCGGCGGCGACATGCAACAGAAAGTGGCCGCCCTGAAGCAGTCGGTGCAGGAAAACCAACAGCGGCTGCATCAATACCAATGGGTTGAGACCCAGCAAATCACCCTCAAAGGCGAACCCAAGCCTCCCAAGCAGAATCTCTGCAAGTACGGACCCGACGGCCAAGTGCAGAAGGTCCCGATCGGCGAGCAGCAGCAGGCGCCACCGAGCGGCGGCAGGCTGAAGGGGCGCGTCGTCGAGAAGAAGAAAGCGGAAATGCAGGATTACATGGGGGATGTGAAGTCTCTCCTCAGCATGTATGTTCCGCCCAATCCTCAGAAGATACAGGCGGCGGTGCAAGCCCATAATGTCTCGCTCGTGCCTGGCGGCGGTGGCGTCGTTCAGTTGGTCTTCAAGAACTACGCCCAGCCCGGCGACCAGATGACGTGTTCGTTCGACACGGCGGCCAAGAAGATCCAAAGCCTGAACGTCAACACCTACATGGGCCAAGCCAAGGACGTGGTGACGCTGGCGGTGCAGTTCGCCAGCTTGCCCGACGGCACCAACTACGCGCAGCAAACGGTGCTCGACGCCACGGCGAAGCAGCTTCAGGTAACAACCACCAACTCGCAGTACAGCAAGCTGGGCCAGTAAAAAGGAACATCTCTTCGCCATTCGCTAGTGCACTGCCCACCCAAGCAAAGCCAGCTTGGGTGGGGGCACACGGCAGTCGCAGACGCTTCTTCAGCTAAAGGTCCTGCCCTGCGCTCAGGATTTCGGCAGCAGGCTCGCGCTGCGCTCACGCCTGCTAACCGCCTCAAGTTCTGGGCACAGCGCTGCTGGGCTGGGCCTGGGGACCTGATTCTGGCGAGGAAGCATCTGGGTTTTTGCGCGGCGGCAGGGGCACCGTGGCAGGATCTCTCGTGTTGTCCCGCAGCGTGCTGTAGTCGTCATTGGACCAGACTTTTTCGCGGGTTTCGCTCACGTCTCGCGCCACGTCGCTTTGCTCCCCCGCCATGGCGGCGCGTTCGACCTTCACCCAAGGCAGGTTACGGGCTGCCGCCCGCACCGCCGCCAGGGCGATGCGCGCCTGCGGCATCTGCATTTGCCCGCTCAGCACGCCGTGAATGATCTGCATGTAGGCCGTCTGGATGGAGAGCGCATCCTCCAGCAACGGCATGGGGATGAAACGGGTGCCGTGGACGTTGTCGTTGATGAAGCCGTCCCAAGCCACGAAGCGTTGGGGCAGCAGGCGGCGCAAGGACTGATGGTGGTGACAGAAGGGTTGGCCAGTGAGGGCGGGTGAGCCACAGCGCGCCCCGCTGATCATGATGTGCTGACACAGTGGATATTGCATGAGAAAGACCTCGAAAAAATGAAAATTGTAAGATCGCTTTTTTCAACGACTTGCCTGTAAGATCGTCCAAACATTGAACTTAGCTGTACAGTTAAACAGCTTGTTTTCAAAGACTTACGATTTCCCTCGCAAAATCGTGATTCCAGAAGAGTTACAGGCAAGATCCTCATAACACATTAGTTACCTGCCATGGCGATGGGCGAATTCACCACCGAAACACGAAGGACACGGAGAAGATAAGAAAATCCGACTCTGTGATCTCCGCGTTCTCTCTGTGGTGACAAATGTGGCATCGCCGCCGGGAACCGACAGCAGCAGGCGGACAGGAAGTCCGCTGGAATGGGCCACGCGACGGCCGGACGCCGGAACCGGGTTCGCCGAGAAGGTGACCCGTCACGATCGCATCCTCAGTCCGCAACCCGCATGAGCGGGCGGCAAATACCACGACGCCTGGGACCGTGGTTAGCGAATGTGGCGCAGCCGTGGCGCGCTAGCTCAAGGCTAGAAAAGGTGGCCGCAGCAAGTCAAGAGGAAAAGGCCGAGTCAACTTACGAAGGTGGGGTGTGACTGATGACGAAGGTGCTATTTTCTCCTGAAATGGGAAATGCTTTCAAAGAAAATTATTGCGAACACCCCGAATATTTACTTGACTTGCGTTCAGAACTAAAGCAAGCTGCTTCGCATCCGTGACAACGGAGCGACGGTCTCCGACGGCGCTTATGGGTACGGTAACGTCTTCGAGCTGACACCTTCCGGTGGCAGTTTTACGTACAAGGACCTTTACGAC
>Ga0209040_10000154_pt1 | contig 45849 bp, 55 predicted proteins | sample BogFormECP12_OM3_FD_188240 | JGI IMG/M metagenome (GOLD analysis project Ga0209040, IMG submission 188240) | Bog forest soil microbial communities from Calvert Island, British Columbia, Canada - ECP12_OM3 (SPAdes) (version 2) | ecosystem: Environmental > Aquatic > Freshwater > Wetlands > Bog ... | reverse complement strand
CACGCTGCTGGAGGACATGGTGCGGGAGACCGAGACGCGGTTCCTGGTGGTGACGCACCATCCGCTGACCATGGCGCGGATGGACCGGCTGTATGGCGTGACGATGCAGGAGCGCGGCGTGTCGCGGCTGCTGTCGGTCGATCTGGCGCGGGCGGCCGAGCTGGCCGAGCCGCCTCGGCTGGCGGCGGAATAGGCGCCGGTGTCCCAGCCTGGCTCAACGGTGATAGGCTGCCGCCATGGATGACCTCTACGTTCATGACGTGGCCGCCTGGGCCGAGCGTCAGGCCGAACTGCTGCGCCGGCTGGCACGCGGCGAGCAGATCAACGACCAGCCTGACTGGCCGAATATCGCGGAGGAAATCGAGGACGTGGCAGCCAGCCAAAGGCGCGAGATTCGCAACCGGCTCGCTGTATTGTGCGAACACCTGCTGAAGTGGGCGTATCAGTCCGACCGGCGGTCTGGCAGTTGGCGAGGATCGATCGTCGAAGCGCGCGAGCGGATCGCCGATGTGATCGAGGAAAGCCCCTCTCTCGGCACCTATCCGGGCGACCGGCTGGCGCGTTCGTATGCAGCTGGATTGGCCAAGGCAGCCGCGGAAACCGGCTTGGCTGACCTTCCGGTGACGTGTCCCTGGACAGCCGAACAGGTGCTCGACCCACAATTCTGGCCGGACCGACGGTAGCGCGGTTCCGAAATCGGCGGCGGAACAAGGCGGTGGACAATCGCCGTTGCGATCGACCGCCCGGCGCCGCTAGGCTACCGCCATGGGACAGCCAGCCGCGCGCCTGACCGACATGCATGTGTGCCCGATGGTCACGGTGCTGGTGCCGCATGTCGGCGGACCGGTCGTGGGACCCGGCGCGGTCACGACGCTGATCGGCGGTCTGCCGGCCGCACGGGTGGGTGACATGTGCGTCTGCGTCGGGCCGCCGGACGTGATCGCGCTCGGCTCATTCACCACGCTGATAAGCGGCCAGCCAGCCGCGCGCATGGGCGACCTCACGGCGCATGGCGGGGCGATCGTGCTCGGCTTGCCGACGGTGCTGATCGGGTAGCTGGGCTGTCCACGATTGTCTCATGGTGTTGCTGCTAGACGGTGTCGCGTCGGTGAGACCATGTTGACGGTGAGCTGGCCTCGGCGGGATCGGTGACCGCGGGGCAGGATGGCCAGAAGCGGGGGACCCGATAGAATTCTGTCGTCAAGATAACGCACGTTATATTATGCGACCAGTTCTGCTCGCTACTGTAGCTTATTCCGCATCTCTTCTTCGAGTTTAGGATCCAGAACAAGTAATGTGACAAAAACCTCCTTTTTCAAGGCCGTTATTAACAAATCTGAGTCTAACAGCCTCGCCCGGGCGAACTCTGGATTGCCCAGAATCGCCTCCCCAAGCCTAGTCGGTCCGCCAAAAGCAGCTATATAGCGACGCACTGCGTCATCAGCCAATGCTTGGAGGGTTTTTCGATCTACATCCGCAGCCGATCCAGCTTGGAATTCCTCGAGAGGAGGGCCGATAAGATCACAGTGGGTTCCGGTTCGGTGAAGCAAGGCGCCCGTACGATCCACTAGCCACTTCCGATCCTCGAAGGTTACAGCTTCTGGCGGCACAAAAACATCTGACGATCTTGCCACAAAGAAGCCTCCCACGATCACGTATATCCCGTTCGATTGGCTTGCCGTACCGTCAGGCGCTTCAGCTTGGGCAAATACCCAAGACCGCCGGGTCCAACCCTTGTTGGTAATGTCTGGGCAAGACGCGATGAGATCGGGAGTTGCAGGCTCGAATTTCACTTCGTCCGGGGAAAATGACAATCCGAAAAGTGGATCGATGGCTAGCGGGCGTTTAGTGCCCTCGATTTTGGTCTCAGCGCGAGTGGTCCTGGGCCTGAGGGCGAGCAGAATCGGTACCGAACCGATATATGTCATAATGTGGCGCCTCGATGCGGAAGCGTGGACCTGGCCACATTTCCCGTTGCACGAAGTCGGATATCCAATGCTGGCCATCGTAACCCTCGATATGTCCCGCTTTTTCCTTGCTTGACGCTTGGATGACGATCACATCGCCAATTTCCGGTGTGTAGCCGACGAACTGGACGGATGAAAAGCCAATCCGAAGCAAAGTCGGGCCCCAGTCCTTCGCCAGCTCAGGATGCCCGACAGTGTCGCAGCCGCCCTCCTGCAGTGCCAAGCGGACATACTTGGCACAATACCCAGCCCCAAAAGGGGGCAATGCGTTCCGTTCTAGCCAGCCGGCAAACTTTGCTTTGTCGAACCCACCCACCGACTACGACCTCCTGTCCCACGGGATTAGGTGGGAATCGTTGTCTAAGAACCCGACATGCCGCGTCACCGGCACATTCACGATCTTACAACCGAGTCAGGCCGTTCACAATAATATACGCTCACTCTCGTCCTGCGCTCGCCGCTATTTCGTGCAATCGTAGGGTCGTCAGCGCGCTCTCGTGGGCCGTCATTTCCCGCGCATGCTCCAGCGCCCCCGCCGATGTGCTGTAATCTCGGTCGCGCGAAAGCTGTTGATCGCTGATTAGCTGGTGGATCCCCGCGGCGACGGCCCGCCGGCGGATCATGCGCCAATCGTCAGGCTGGTCATTGGCTGGCCGGACGGCAGGACCTCAGCCCGCGGGGCGGCGATAGCGGCCGTGGCGCGGTCGTCGCGCACGGCACGGGCCCCCGGCATGCCGGGCGGCCTGGGAGAAGGCGGGCGGTGTCTCGCCGGCGAGGACCGGGGTCGCGCTCATCGACGTGCCGTCCTTTGTCGCGTTAACCTTCCTACGACTACGACTTATTTGTCGGCGAACGCAGAGGATAGGAGCGCAACGGCCGGGAGCCTCTGCCCGCCAATGGACAGCCCCACGACTGTGTTGTCCGGTCCAAATGTGACAGTTCCAGGATAGGCGTTTTGACCCAGCCGGATCTTCACCGCGATTGTATCGCCATCAACTGCCTCTGTGTTTGACACATATCTAGGCTTATAGGAGCGGAAGAGATCGGCAAACTCAGCGCGTGAATACGGCTGGGGATCACTAGGTAGTCCAGAGATTGATATCACAGATACTACTCGGACGACGTTGGCCAGCCCTGCAGTACTGACGTCCAGGGCGTTTCCTCGAAACGCCATTTCGAGCAAGTTCAAGTTTGCAGTTCGGGCAGCCTGCCGCTCCCTCAGAGCGGCATTGGGGTCGTCCGGCATTCGGCCAATCGGCGGCGCGATATCAATGAGATCAGAGGCGCCCGAGCTACGTGCCTGCTGACTGTCTGTTGGACAGGGAGGTTCACTATTATCTGCAGTCTCCGCCGTCAGTCTTGATCCGGTGCTGCCAGCGTTTCTAAGTGCGCTCCAATTGATCGCCGCAGAGTCTGGTTTGTTGAAACCCAAGGTCAAATAAGGCTGGGTAGCGAAAAGATTGCGGCAGCCATCTACGTTATCGCGCGGTAAGGTAGACCGTAGCTTTGTGTAGATTGTATCGTTGAATGTGGAGTTGGAGCTTAGCATGACGTTCGGCTGAGTCCGATTGTCCCGGCCCACAATTGGGGTGAGGAAGCTCTGGGCGTCCCACCGATATGCTGCGTACTTGATCGCATCCGCATCGTTGGCTTGCACAAGGAGGCTCCGCCGGACCTGTGGTACAATAACGAAGCCGACAAGAACCACAGCGCTGGCGTCTGATGCGTCCCGGTCCAAAATTCGTACGTATAAGCCAGCCCCGGCGACCACCTCATCAGAGGAGAAGTTGACTGGACATTGAGGCTTGGCGGCCTTATTGGAATCAAATGAAAGCGCCTTGTCAAACCAGGCATTTGCGTCTTTCTTCTGTTGCGTAGTTATTCCTCTGACAAAATTAGCAGCAACGACGGGTATGGCCCCGACACCAGTTGCTGCAACGCCCGCTTGAATTGCATCTGTAATCAGCCCCGGCAGCTGCGTGTCGACGGCATCTCCATAACTATAAGCAACATCGAACCGTATGGGATTTTGATTCGCAATGACGTAAGGGCCGTATACATAAGATGTTGGTGCGACGAATGAGTCAGCCGGTTGCCCCGTAGTTCTTTTGGCATTGACTATCGGGGTGAACTGAAGTGTGGGGTCGTCGGACGCAATCGTTCCTTGAGCCGCAGCCACGGCGCGTACAGTGACATTAATGTAACTCGTAGAGCGATTCACCTGGCTCCACAAGGCGGACACGAACGACGGGTCGTTAGCGGAAAATCCACTCAGATTGTCTACAATTGTGGCACGGTATTGTAAGTAATTATCCATCAGGAAGCCAGTCTTAGTCGCTTGAGCTAAACTGGTATCGGACGGTATAATCTTGATAATGCTGAAGCGGCCGACGCACTGGTACATTGAGACGAACTTGTATCCCGTCGGTACGGGTGGCTGAGTCGCCGGAGCGCTGGTCGTAACTGCCGGACGCGTGTCGGGATTACAGGCACTTAACCCGACGGCTAAGAAAATCGCGGCAATGCTTGTTGGATTGCGTATCATCTATTTAGTTTCCTTCCAAGGCTTCGTGGCTGACGACCCGAGCGTCTAGCGGAGTAATCACAAGCACCTTATGATGAGGTAACATCCGTCGTGGGTCAAGGTGACGATCGGCGATCGAGCGGGCGGTAGAACTGCTCGCGCGCCATACCGTCCGGGCTATGGTTCTGGCCGGAGAACGCATCCTCAGCCTCGTGGTCGTTGCTGGGGCCTGTCCTCAATCAAGCCGAACGACCGCAGCGGTGAGATGTGTGGCGGCGAGAAAGTTGAGTTGCCCTCCAGCCACAGTAGCGGTCCATTGGTCTTGCCATGGTCAGCTTGCAACGCGAAATGGATTGACGATGCGGAGGCCCTCGGCGAGCGTCATGCCGTGCTGCATGTCCTCCGACCATAGTGTATCGCAACCCGCGTGAAGCGCCGAGGCGGCGACCATGGCGTCATAGGCGGAAAAGCCGTACCGCTCGGCGAGCTTCAGTCCAGTTTCGTGAGTCTCGACAGTGACAGGATGAACCGTCAGCAGGCCGCGTAACAGGTTCAGCAACGCATGCGTATCGGCCCAGGACATCTGCATCTTCCGGCGCGCGACGTTGGTGAGCTCGTTGAGAACCTGCACGCTGATGGCGCCACCGGCGGCGATAGCCGCCGCCGACCGATCCGCCTTCGCCGCATCGCCTGAGGCGATGTGGACGAGGACATTGGTGTCGTAAAAACTAGCGGGCATTCGCTTCATCCCGGTCGAACTTGAAATCGGGAGGAAGACGGCCGCGGAAGGCGCGAAGATGCCGCAATAGCTCGTCGCGTCCGGGCTCACGCGCAACCCCGAACTGCCGGGTGTCAGCGACATGGATTTCGATCTCATCGCCTTCCTTGAGCTTGAGCGCTTCGACCACAGCGGCAGGAAGGCGGACCGCGAGACTGTTTCCCCATTTGGCGACCTGCATGCCAGTCTCTCCGCTGGATATACGTCGGAAGATATGTATATCCTAGAGTGGTCGAGGTCAAGGAGCATGGAATGGCGATCAGCCTGGCCCGCCAGCGGTGGATGGTTCGGCCAACCGCCCCATCGCTCCGCCCATCAGCTCGATCTGCCGCGCCACCCGCAGCAGCGAGTCTGCCTCCCCCGTCGTGGGTCGCGGCGGCAGCGACGTCTCGCCCGCCGCCAGCGCCCGCATCGAACCGCCGATCCAGTCGCGCCATTCCGCCAGCTCGGTCGGCGTCAGCGACGCACGCAAGCCCGGATCAAGCTGCATCGCCGACAGTCGGCCGGCGCAGCGGCGCAGCGCTGCATCGATCACCAGCGCCGCCTCCAGCCGGTCGCGGCCCGTCGCACCGGGCTCGGTCAGGGCGCGGCTGATCGACGCCTCCAGGCTGTTGCTCGCCAGGCCGGCATCGCGTCGCGCGACCTCCACCGCGGGGCTGGGGCCGGAACCGGCGGCAGCCGCCAGCGCCGCATCGGCATAGCCAGAGTGCGCTCCGATCGCGGACCGCGCTTCCTGCGCCAGCCGCTCGGGTTCCCAGCTCGGCCACAGCGCAAAGCCGGCGACCACCGCCACGATGCCGCCCAGCGTGGTGAAACCGAAGCGCGCCGCGGCGATCGACCACTCGCTGGTGCCGGGCACACCGGTCTCCACCAGCAGCACGATCAGTGGCGTCAGCGCGGCCATGAACAGGCCGAGGCTCACCGCGCGCACCGCGAACGCCAGCACCGACAGCGGGAACATGGCCCCGGCGATGGCCAGCGGCGTGGTGCACACCAACCCGACCAGTGCCGCCACTAGGCCGCCCAAGGCAGTGCCGCCGACGCGTTCCAGCGCGTGCGCGTAGGTCAGCGTGAAATAGGGCTGCATCGTCGCGACGATGGTGATGGTCAGCCAATGGTCGAACTGGTTGAAGCGGACCATGGTGAAAGCCAGCGCCGGTGTCGCAACCACCGCGATACGCAGCGCATGGCGCAGCGCCGGTGAGCGCCAGTCGAAATTGGCCTGCACCGGCTGGAACACCCGCTGCAACAGCGGAACACGCCGCCCGGCCGCATCGACGCCGGGCAGAAAATTCTCCGGCAGCGCCAGGGTATGAGCGATGCGCAGGCGCTCGATGATGCGGTTCGCCAGCGGGCGCAGGGGATCGGTTGCCGGGAGCGCGGCCGCGTCGGCCGCCATGGCGTCGATCGAACGGCCGATGCGCGGATTCCGCGCCGCGTTCTCAGCAAGGATCGCGCGGCCGAGTGTCTGCAACAGTGGCGCCAGCCGGCGCAGCAGGCGTGATGCGGCCCGCCGTTCCAAGCCGGTGCCCTGTTCGGCGAGGTCGCTCAACGCGATCAGCGCGCCGAACATCTGGTCGGCCGCTTCCAGGCGGATCAGGCTGTGCCCGCCACGCACCCCGATATCGCCGCGGATGCGCACCGTGTCGAACACGACGCCGCGCGCCGCCTCGATGGCCTCGCGCACGGCGCGGCGGTGTTCGCGGGCATGGGCGTCCCAGCGTGCGGTATCGGTGCCGGCGGACAGCATGGCGTAGAGGTCGGCAACAAGCTCGGCGAGGCGGCGGTAGACCTCCGCCACCGCGGTGCGCGCCGGCAGGTAGGGGTGCACCTGCCAGATCACCAGGGTGAGCACGGTGGCCCACAGCCCTCCGCCGAGAAAGCCGGCGGCGAGGGTGGCAGCGGCGCCGAGATCCGGAAGTGGCCGGTCCAGCGCAAAGATCAGCGCGAAACACAGCAGGTTGCCGAACTGCTGGCCGGTCTGGCCATAGACCCGGGCGAACGACAGCGCGAACAGCCCGAATGCACCCAGCGGGAGCGCCACTTGCATGCCGAGGCCGCGTGCGAGACCAGCGCCGGCGGTGAGGAACGCGCCGAGTGCGGCGAAGCCCAGCAGCACCGGCACGCGCCGGCGGATCGGGCCGCCCGGGTCGCAGAGGCAGGTCCATAGCGCGCCGAGTGCCGCTTCCTGCAGCGAGGGCCAGTCGAGGGCCTGGTTGATGGCGAGGATCACCGCGACAGAGAGCGCGGCACGCAGGCCCTCGGCCAGGCTGATGGCGCGCAGGTTCAGACCGATCGGCAGGCGCGCGAGGTCGGGGGCGGCGGTGCGTGGGGTGAAGCCCGGGGTGGCGGGCGCGGCTGCGGCCGTTGACCGCGCCTTCCGCCACGGCGGCCAGATCATTCCATGCTTATCCGGTTGACAGCGACCACAACAACGTCTGGTCGGCAGGCGATGTCAATCGGGGCAGACGATCGGCCAGAGGGCCTGGATGCCGGGCGGCATAGTCGACGATGGTTTCCATGCACCTCTCGCGCTCTCGGCAGGATATTTGCACAAGGAAATGGTCAGCTGGAGGGGGCGCCCCACTTCCACAACAACAGCCACATCAGGAACACCTGTGCCTCCAGCGGCAGTACGTCGGGCAGATCGATGGTGATGTCGCGGGTGTAGTTGAACCGGCTGGAGGGCGCGATGCCGCCGACCCGCGCGTTTCCGTCGAACAGGCCGAACCGCTTCGCGAACATCTCCTCGGCCTTCAGCGTCCACTTGCGGTCGGCGGTGGTGACCGTGTAACGGTTCAGGAACGGTGTCTGACGGATCGAGAGCAACGGTTCGTTGTCGCGCAACAGCTCGTAGACGGGCGCGAGCCCGCCCTTTCGCCGGACGGTGTAGGTCTGCCCGTTCAGCGTGAACCCCAGCTTGGCATGGTCCAGCACCCCGATTGGCCTGCCGTCGATGCTGAGTTGCAGCGCGCCGACGCTGCCGGTGGCTTTGATCATGGGGAGGTGTCCTCAATGAAGTTCAGCACAGCACTGCGGCGCCACAGGGTTACGCATGACACTCTTTCTAAACCCTACTGGTCTGCGCGTAGGGTGATCAAGCAAGCGCAGGACGGACCGTCTATGGATGGCGATCAGGGTTTGTCGGGCGCGGTCGCGCTCCAGGTCTTGAAGTCCGCGTCCGAAACACTCGGCAGTTGTTTCAGGAAAGCCACGATGGCCCAGATTTCCTGGTCTGGCACCGGTGGCGTGGTGACGCCGAAGCTTGGCATCCCGGTCATCTTGATGCCGTGCTTGACCACCCAGAATAGCTGTTGCGGTGGGAGAACCTTGACTACCGCTTTGAGGTTGGGCGCGGGATTCAGGCCCTCGGAAAATTTGGCCGGTCTCACGCCCGGCCCGCCGTGGCAGTTGGTGCAGCCGAGTTCGGAGAAGGCGCGCGCGCCTGCGTGCACCAGGGCCGCGTCATCAAGCGACCCCGGCGGTTGATCGGTTGCGTGCAGTGCGATCGATGCCTCGCGCACGTGGATGATAGCCCAGTTGACGATATTGGGATCCGGATCGTTCGCCGCGACGCTGAAGAACCCGCCAAAGAAGAAGATTGCCGCGGCGGCGCCGACGAGGATTGTCAGCAAACCGATTACGGCCAGAAAATTGACGGCCATCCTGGGAAGGATCATGACCCTCTCCTTGAAGAGAACGGCGACGCCGAGGTAACGCCCGGCTCCGAAACACGCAGCGACTTGTGCAGCGTGGAGATCAGGTTGTAGTTCTCCCCGCGATTCTTGTCGTAGAGCGGGGCGTGGCGTGCCAGCGGCGCCTCCCAGCAAGGCAAGGCTGCCACCGTTGCGAATTTACCAGGACCCGGACTGCGTCCGAGTCAGGAACGCATGCGGCGTCAGGACATCGACACTCGGGAACAATGCGCGCATGTGTCGCGTGTTCCAGGTGACGATGCATGGTATGTCATGTGCGATCGCAACCTGGCCAATGAGGGCGTCGTACAACCGTGGGCCCACACGATCCGCGCTGGCAAAGACACGCACAACATCGAACGTCTGGGACGCCGTCAGACCGACGAGCCTGGTGACGGCGCGCAGGCTCTCGAGTGCCGCCCAGGCCTCGTCTGCGCTAAAGCGAAACGGCGCCCGATCGCCACGCCGTGTGAGGGTGGCGTAGGTTTCGGCGTAGCTGTGCGCCGAGATTGCAAACGCCGCCGCGTCGCCCTCGGTGATGAGCGCGAGTGATGCAGCGTGATGCTCGTGTGCCTCCGCGAGGATCGCGATGGCGACATTGCTGTCCAGCAGAGCAGCCGCAGCCGTCAATTGTCACGGTCGCGCGTTGTGTCGAGCGCCTCGTTGGCTTCCGTCAGGCTGACGCGCCGCCGACCTGAGACGGGCAGGACGAGCAATGGGCCGCGCCTTACCAGCGCGCCCACTTGTTTCGGTTCTGCAGCCGGTACATAGCCGCGAAGAGCGTCCTCGACCACCTCGGTTGCCGTCATGCCGGTACGTCGAGCGATCTCATGCGCCCGTGCTCGCGCGAACGCGGAACGGATGTTCAATTGGACGTTGTCATGGCGTGACATGGGACCTCCTGACGACGATCTTACCAAGCCGAGGTCAGGCTAGCCAATATGGTTCTAGGCTACGCTGCTCATCCGTCCTTCCGCGCCGCGCGCAGCTCCGCCCAGTACTCCAGCCGCTTGGCGATCTCGCGTTCGAACCCCCGATCGCGCGGACGGTAGAACTGCTCGCGTGCCATGCCGTCCGGGAAATAGTTCTGCCCAGAGAACGCGTCCTCGGCTTCGTGGTCGTACTGATAGCCGGCGCCGTAGCCGAGGTCCTTCATCAGCCGCGTCGGCGCGTTGAGGATGTGCGCCGGCGGCATCAGCGAACCGGTCGCCTTGGCCGATGCGCGCGCCGCGCTGTAGGCGGTGTAGATCGCGTTCGATTTCGGTGCTGTGCCGAGATAGATCACCACCTGGGCGATCGCCAGTTCGCCCTCGGGCGAGCCGAGGCGCTCGTAGGTCTCCCATCCCGCCAGCGCCTGGGTCAGCGCGTTGGGATCGGCCATGCCGATATCCTCGGCCGCGAAACGAACCAGCCGGCGCGCGATATAGCGCGGATCCTCGGCGCCATTCAGCATGCGCGCGAACCAATACAGCGCCGCATCGGGATCCGAACCGCGCAGCGATTTGTGCAGCGCGGAGATCAGGTTGTAGTGCTCCTCGCGATCCTTGTCGTACAGCGCGGCACGGCGGGCCAGCAGCGCGGCCAGCGCCGCCGGGTCCATCACCGGGGTATCGGCGGGCAGTGCGAAGATCTGCTCGGCCATGTTGAGCACGTAGCGGCCGTCGCCATCGGCCATCGCGCGCAGCGTGGCGCGCGCCTCGGCGTCCAGCGGCAGCACGCGGCCCGTTTCCGCTTCCGCCCGCGCCAGCAGCGCCTCCAGCGCCGCATCGTCGAGCCGGCGCAGCACCAGCACCTGGCAGCGCGACAGCAGCGCGCCGTTCAGCGCGAATGAGGGGTTCTCGGTGGTGGCGCCGATCAGCGTGATCGTGCCTGTCTCCACCACAGGCAGGAAACCGTCCTGCTGGGCGCGGTTGAAGCGGTGGATCTCATCGACGAACAGCAGCGTCCCCTGCCCCGTCCGCCGCCGCCGCGCCGCCTCGTCGAATGCGCGCTTGAGGTCGGCGACGCCGGAGAACACCGCGGAGAGCTGCACGAAATGCAGCCCCGAGCGGGCGGCGAGCAGGCGGGCGATGGTGGTCTTGCCGCAGCCGGGCGGCCCCCACAGGATCAGCGACGCCAGCGAGCCGCGGTCCAGCATCCGCGTGAGCGTCCCGTCGGGACCGAGCAGATGGTCCTGCCCCACCACCTCGTCGAGCGTCCGCGGCCGCAGCCGATCGGCCAGCGGACGCGGGCCGGCGGGCGCTTCGGACACGGGCGCCGGGCCGAACAGGTCTTCGGCGGTGGTCTTGCTGGACACCAGCGCAGGATAGTGCGGCCGGGCCGGGAAGCGAACCCGGGACGGCCCGGCCGGCTCTCGGGATTTCGCGTTGCCGACGCCAAGTCCAGATCTATATTCATGCATAGACCCGCTGCAAAGGCCCCACAATGTCCGAAATTCGCGTTGCCAAGTTGTTCAAGAATGGCGCCAGCCAGGCGGTGCGCCTGCCGGCCGAGTTCCGCTTCGAAGGCGATGAGGTTTATGTCATGCGCGATGACAGCACGGGCGACGTAGTGCTGTCGAAGCGGCCTGGCGCCAAGACCTGGAGCGACTTCTTCGCGCTGATGGACACGATTGACGTGCCGGCCGACTTCATGGACGAGCGGCCACTGAACGTGATGCCGCAGGAGCGCGACCTGTTCGGAACCGAAATGTGACCGTATTGCACATGCTCGATACCGACACCGCGAGCTACATCATCAAAGGACGATCGCAGGCAGTGGCAGCCAGGCTGGCCGAAGTCCCGCCTTCCATGCTGTGCATCTCGGTGATGACCCGGGCGGAATTGCTGTATGGCCTCAAGCGCCTGCCGGCCGGCCACCGGCTGCACCTGGGCGTGCAGCGGTTCCTGCGCATCGTGCGCGCACTTCCCTGGGATGCTGAGGCGGCCGATCATTACGTCGCAATTCGCCATCAGTTGGTGACAACAGGTCAGCCGATCGGCGAATTCGACATGATGATCGCCGCGCACTCGCTGTCTGCCGGAGCGGTGCTGGTGACAAACAACACGCGGCACTACGCGCGGATCGAGGCGCCGTTGGCAATCGTGAACTGGGCAGCAGAGACCTGACAATCGTCAGCCCCCAAGCGCGGCGACATCGGCAAGGTCCTGGGTGCGCTGCTTCGCACGCCGCTCGTAGCTTGCCTGGTTCTTGCTACAGATCAGGCTGTATGGCCGGCCGTGCCGATCGGTGCTGGTGTCGAGATCGACGTGGCTGTTGCGGATTGTCCCTTCGACATGTCCACGGACATGCTCGACGGCGCGCAGAATCAACACCTTCCGCGCGGGATCGTCGAGATACGCGGCGAGCTGCCGGCAATGCTCGCATGTGCATGACACCTTGCTCACCCGGCGCCAGTCGGCCGGCGGCGCGAGCGGCTCGGCGATGCGGGCGCGCAGATAGGCGAGACACGCGGCACGCAGTGGTTCGATCGCGGGATCGAAGCGTTTCATGTCACGCAGCGCCGGAACCAGTATGCGGTCCAGCTCGTACAGCTTAGGCCAGGCCAGGGCGTGCGTGACAGCACGCTCGGCCAACGCTCGGTCGGTCGCGACGACAGCACGCAACAGATCTGCGAGATGCCCCGGCTCCAGCGAGCCCCGGCGCCATCCCTGCCCCGGCACCGCCTTGGCCGGATCGCCCGGCATCGCTTCGACCAGACGGCTCGCCGCGGCACTGATATCGGGTAGCCGGCCGACTGCGCGAGCCAGCAGCGCAGCACAGGGGCCGAACGCATCGGCGGCGCACTTCTCGACGATCAGGGCGAGCAGTACCGCCTGCCGGTCCGGCGGCAGGCGGGTCAGCGCTGCCAGCACAGCTTCGTTGTCACCGCGCCCGTAATCGCCGTCCGCGGTCGCTCGAACGATGAACGCTTCTATGAGGGGAGCGGCGCCGAGCCCGGCGAGCAACGTCAGCATGCTGGCGGCTCTGCCAGCCTTGTCATCCGATCGCGGATACCACCGGCCGGTCGGCCACTGTTCGATCATGTATCCGGCGAGTTCGAGCGCCTCTGCCCGGTCGGCCGCATCCGCACGCTGCACAGCGTCCTCGAGCAGCGGCAGCGTGACCGACAGGCCGGCCTGGCAGACCACCGCCAGTCGGCGCCGGCGCGGCCAGAGCACCAAGGCAGCACGCTGATAGGTGCGCTCGAACGATGCGCCCTCATTACCGGTGGCTTCGTGGAAGTGCTCTTCGTCCGGCTCAAGGTCCGCGAACGCGTCGGGCGGGCAAAGCTCCGCCGCCTCCTCGACCGGTAGTTTGCCGAGGGCGGAGGTGTCGCCGTCCGGCTGGCGCCATTCCGACAGGCTGACCGAGCGGTCGGTCACCTCGCCCGCCTCGAAATCATCGTCGTCCGGTCCTGACCAACGCCCGCGGCGCCCATAGTCGTCGGAGTACTCGGCGATGCCGCTTTCCTCGACCGTCAGCAGCGCGAGGTGCAGGTCGCAGTCGGCCTGCGGCGCGGCCGCAGTCAGAACACCGGCGACCGCGGCATCGGCTCCCTTCAGCGCTGGGAACCCAAGTTCGGCCGGCGTGTAGGCATACTCGAGCGGATACACCAGCTTCTCCGGAACGCCGGGCTGCCACCGCCGCAAAAGTGCCGCGGCGCGTGCCTGCTCGCCGCCATAGTCCGGCGGTTGCAGCGCGCGCCCCCGCCGGCGGCGCAGCAAATTGTAGACCAGCGTCAGACGGCACCCGTCGGTGACCGGCAGAACCTCGTGCACGCAGTCAGCATAGAACGCGGCGAACGCAACCTCCGACGGTTCCTCGCAGTGCAGATCGAGCCGCTCTTCTCGCCCGGCATGGCGCACCAGGAGTTCGCCGCCGCTGGACAGCGAGGGCAGCACGATCACCAGGGTGGCGAACATGCCCGGCGCCTTCTCGGTATCGCGATGGCCGACAAAGAAGCTGCCCGGATCGTAGATCAGCAGCTTGTAGAATTCGGGGTCGATCGGTTCGTCCACGCCCAGCCCTTCGGCCACGCGGGCGATGATCGCGTCGAGGGTCCGCTGCCAATGCCGGCCCTGGATGCGGACGCGGTCCGGCGCGATCTGCCAGGTCCGCCGGACGATTGGATCGACCAACGTTTCCTGGCCGCGTCCATAGGGCGCCGGTTCGGCGGTCGCGATCAGGCTCGCGGCTTGAGCGGGCAGCACAGGCAGGGAAATCGGTCCGACGCCGTCCACGTGCAGCGAGGGGGCAAACAGCTCGGTCGTGCCGGCAGCGCAGAAATCGCCGGGACGGCTCACCTTCGCCAGGAGTTTGGCGAGATCGGCGGCAATCGATTCCATCCGGGGATGCTAATCCTCCCGCTCCCCTTACGGGAGGGGGAATTCAGGCCAGCCTACGCCGCCTCGGCTTCCTCTTCCTGCACCTGCTTCGGCCCGCTGTCCTGGCCCTTCGCGGTGACATCGCGATCGACGAACTCGATCACCGCCATGTCGGCGGCATCGCCATACCGTGTGCCGGCCCTCAGCACCCGGCAATACCCGCCGGCGCGTGCGCGATACCGTTGCGCGAGCGGCCCGAACAACTTCGCCACCATCGCATCGTCGCGCAACTGCGCATGCGCCAGCCGCTGATTCGCCATCCCGCCCTTCTTGCCCAGCGTGATCAGCTTCTCGGCCACCGGGCGCAGCTCCTTCGCCTTCGGCAACGTGGTGGTGATCTGCTCGTGCTTGATCAGCGCCACCGCCATGTTGCGGAACATGGCCAAGCGATGGCTCGATGTGACGCTGAGCTTCCGGCCGGCTACCCCGTGACGCATGGTCGGCTACCCCTTCAGAACGGCTCTTCCATCCGCTTGGCCAGGTCCTCGATGTTCTCCGGCGGCCAGCCCGACACCGACATGCCGAGCGACAGCCCCATCGAGCCGAGCACCTCCTTGATCTCGTTCAGCGACTTCCGCCCGAAGTTCGGCGTGCGCAGCATCTCCTGTTCGGACTTCTGCACCAGGTCGCCGATATAGACGATGTTGTCGTTCTTCAGGCAGTTCGCCGAGCGCACCGACAGCTCCAGCTCGTCCACCTTGCGCAGCAGGTTGCGGTTGAACGGCAGGTTGTCTTCCGGCTCCTCGGCGCGGAGCTGCTGCGGCTCCTCGAAATTGATGAAGAGCTGCAACTGGTCCTGCAGGATGCGCGATGCCAGCGCCACCGAATCCTCGGGCGTCACCGCGCCGTTGGTCTCCACGGTGAGCAGCAGCTTGTCGAAGTCGGTCACCTGGCCGACGCGCGTCGGCTCCACGCGATAGGACACGCGGCGCACCGGCGAGTAGATCGAGTCAACCGGGATCAGCCCGATCGGTGCGTCTTCCGGCCGGTTCACCGACGAGGGCTGGTAGCCCTTGCCGAGGTTCACGGTGAACTCCATGCCGAGCCTCACGCCGTCGTCCAGCGTGCAGATCACCAGCTCGGGGTTCATGATGTCGATGTCGTGGCCGGCCTGGATCTGGCCGGCGCGCACCTCGCCCGGGCCGGTGGCGGTCAGGGTCATCCGCTTCGGCCCTTCGCCGTGCATGCGCAGCGCGAGCTGCTTGATGTTCAGCACGATGTCGGTGACGTCCTCGCGCACGCCGGGAATGCTGCTGAACTCGTGCAGCACGCCGTCGATCTGCACCGCGGTCACCGCCGCACCCTGCAGCGACGACAGCAGGATGCGCCGGATCGCATTGCCGAGCGTCATGCCGAAGCCGCGCTCCAGCGGTTCGGCGACGATGGTGGCCATCCGCGACGGATCGGCGCCGGGCTCGACCTCCAGCTTCTCCGGCCTGATCAGCGACTGCCAGTTGCGCTGGATGACTGCACTCTGTCTCATAGTTCCAACCTTTCGGACCGCGGCTCGGGCCGGGGTCCAGCAACGACCGAATGGATCGGCACGCTTCCTCCCGCTGTTGCGGGTTCCGCCTTACACGCGCCGGCGCTTGCGCGGCCGGCAGCCGTTGTGCGGGATCGGTGTCATGTCGCGGATGGCAGAGATCGAGAACCCGACCGCCTGCAGTGCCCGCAGCGCGCTCTCGCGCCCGGAACCCGGTCCGCTGACCTCGATTTCCAAATTCTCCATGCCGTGTTCACGCGCCTTCTTGCCGGCGTCCTCGGCGGCGACCTGTGCTGCATAGGGCGTTGACTTGCGGCTGCCCTTGAAGCCCTGGCTGCCGGACGACGACCAGGCGATCGCATTGCCCTGCGCGTCGGTGATGGTGATCACCGTGTTGTTGAACGTCGCCGCCACATGGGCGACGCCGGACGTGATGTTCTTGCGCTCCTTCCTGCGGGGGCGCGTGGACGCGGCGGGTCTCGCCATGATGCTTTATCCTGCTGCTGGTGAACGGCGGTAGCCGAAGTCGGACTACTTGGTGACCTTCTTCTTCCCGGCGATCGCCACCGCCTTGCCCTTGCGCGTGCGCGCATTGGTGTGGGTGCGCTGGCCGCGCACCGGCAGGCCGCGCCGATGCCGCAGGCCGCGGTAGCAGCCCAGGTCCATCAGCCGCTTGATGTTCATTGCGACCTCGCGGCGGAGGTCGCCCTCGACGCGATAGTCCCGGTCGATCATCTCGCGGATCCGCAGCACCTCTTCGTCCGAGAGCTGGTTGACCCGGCGTTCGTCTGGGATGATCAGCTTCTCGCAGATCTCGGCGGCCTTGGAGGGGCCGATGCCATAGATGTAGCGCAGTCCGATGGTCACCCGCTTGTTGGTCGGGATGTTCACGCCGGCAATACGTGCCACGCCGATACTCCTAGGGAACGTCCAAAGGGGCGCAGTCCTGCATGGGAGAGCGCCGGAACGCGGAATATAGTCGGACAGGCGGGGGAGTCAACGAGACCTTATCAATTCTTGATGATCAAACCGGTCAGGTAAAGCGTTTCGAGGGAACGGCACAATGTCGCGGTGTCGCAGGCCCCACTGCCGCGCAGTCGCTCTCGCATCCCGGCACGCAGCTTCGCCAACATGGCAGGCGTATCCACCATCTGTGCGAGGGCGACACCGCGGCTGACGAATTCCGCTCCATCCGCCGCGACCCACTCCGGCAGACCCGCCGCCAGCAGCAGCGACCGGCTGGTGCGGCTGGCCCAGCGGTCGCCGTTGAACGTCAGTACCGGCACGCCCTGCCACAACGCCTCTGTGGTCGTCGTGCCGCCATTGTATGGAAACGTGTCGAGCGCAATGTCGATCGCGTCGTAGCCGCGCAGGAAGTCGAAATGCTCGGCCCCGCCCAACAACGTCAGACGATCCGGAGCCACACCTTGTCGCGCAAAGCGTGCCATCAGCGCCGTGCGGTTGGACGGTTCATCCAGCGTCTGGCCCCGCAGCAACAGCCGGGCCGTGGGTGCTCCCAGCAGGATGCGTGACCACGCCGACACCACCGGGTCGGTGATCTTATGGGCGGATGCAAAGGAACCGAAGGTGAGCCAGCCGTTCCGCAGCACGGGCGGCGGCGCCACTTCGGGGACCGGATAGCCGACCTCGAAGGCGAGATAACTGCCCGGCACACGGACGACGCGTTCGCAGTAGTGCCTCTCCTCGTCCGGCGTCACGACGGCGGCATCACCGACCAGCAGGTCGAAGGCGGGGATACCGCTGGTGGCATAGGCATTGAACCACGCGATCTGTCGCCGCGCCGGCCGGTGCAGGAACAAGCCCAGCCGCGCCTGTCGGCTGTAGCCGTTGAGGTCGATCAGAACATCCAGCCCCACCTCCCGCACGCGCCGCGCAAGCTCGGTGTTCGACATCCCGCCGATCCGCCAGACGCGGTCCTCGGGATGGTCCACGTAACCGCTGCTCGCGGATGGATCGGCGCCGTCGGACAGCAGATGGACCTCGAACCGCTCACGGTCATGCCGGTTGATCACGCCCCAGACCGGCTTCATCCAGTTGCGCGCGCCAAAGAACGCACTGACGTAACCGATGCGGAGCTTCCGCCGCGTCGGGTCAGGTGCGGGTCCAATTGGGCGGACGGCGCGCCCGATCGACGCCACCCAACTCTCGCGAACCGCCCGGATCGCCGCATGGTCCAGGCTAGGGCAGCCCGGCGTTATGCACGCGAGTGCGCCCAATGCGATGGCTCGCACGTCGGCATCGCCGCCGTTCGCAGCCAGGCGGTACTCGGCAACGGCGGCGTCTACCTCGCCAAGTTGGAACAGCGCCTCGGCCAGCGTGCAGCGCGCGCCGGCGGCGTCCGGGCGCTGTGCGACCACGCGGCGCAGCGCCCCGATGGCGTCGCCGTAGGCAAACTGCGATACACAGGCACAACCGAGACCGTACCATGCCTCAACCAAAGCCGGATCGGCCTGAAGGGCGCGGCGATAGGCTGCCGCCGCCTCCATGTATCGCCTCCCCTGGTGGAGCGCGTCAGCCTCGCGCAGGGCCGCCAACACATCCACGGTTCAGGTGGACTGTGGCAGCACGCCGTCGATCTGCAGCGCCACTTCGTCGATGTCGGCCATCCCATCGACCGTGCGCAGAATGCCTTGCGCCGCATAGTGCGGCAGGATCGGCGCGGTCTGGCGATGATAGGCATCGAGCCGCGCCATCACGGTCTCGCGGTTGTCGTCCGCCCGGCGGGTGAACTCGCACGAGCCGCACACGTCGCAGACGCCGGCCACCGCGGTCGGCTTGAACGTGTCATGGTACCCGGCGCCGCACTTCGCGCAGGTGAAGCGCCCGGCGATCCGATCAACCAGCGCGGCATCGTCCACGCGTAGCTCGATGACGCCGTCGAGCTTCATGCGCTTCTCCGTCAGCATCCGGTCGAGCGCCTCGGCCTGCGGCACTGTGCGCGGGAAGCCATCCAGGATGAAGCCGTTCGCCGCGTCCGGCTGGTCCACCCGCTGGCCCAACATGCGGATGATGATGTCGTCCGAGACCAGCTGCCCAGCCTCCATCACCGCCTTCGCCTCACGCCCGATCGGCGAGCCGGCAGCCACCTCGGCGCGCAGCATGTCACCGGTGGAGATTTGCGCGATGCCGTAGCGGTCCTCCAGGCGCTTGGCCTGGGTGCCCTTGCCGGCGCCGGGCGGCCCCAGCAGGATCAGCCTCATGCGTGGTTCCGGGCGCCAGCCCGGCCTTCGGAGCCTGCCACCGGGCTTGACCCCGTGGTGATGGCCGGACCATGTGCCCGGGCTTGTCCCGGGCATCTTCCGGCCATCATCTGTGGCCTCGGACGCGTGCCTTGCGAATCAGGCCTTCATACTGATGCGCCAGCAGGTGCGACTGGATCTGGGTCACGGTGTCCATGGTGACCGACACCACGATCAGGATCGAGGTGCCGCCGAAGTAGAACGGCAGCCCGTAGTCGCTGATCAGCACCTCCGGCAGCAAGCAGACCGCGACCAGATAGAGGCCGCCCACCGTGGTGAGTCGCGTCAGCACGTGGTCGAAGTAGTCCGCGGTCGCACTGCCCGGGCGGATTCCCGGGATGAAGCCGCCGTATTTCTTCAGGTTGTCCGCCGTCTCCTGCGGGTTGAACACCACGGCGGTGTAGAAATACGAGAAGAAGATGATCATGGCCGCGTAGAGCGCCATGTAGAGCGGCGTGCCGTGCGACAGCTCGGTGGAAATCCATTGCAGCAAGCCGCCCCCGCCGCCGCCCGCTGCCGAGAAGCCGGCGATGGTGGCCGGAATCAGCAGGATCGAACTGGCAAAGATCGGCGGGATCACGCCCGAGGTGTTGATCTTCAGCGGCATGTGCGTCGAGTCGCCGCCGAACATCCGATTGCCGACCTGGCGTTTCGGGTACTGAACCGCGATCCGTCGCTGGGCGCGTTCGATGAACACGATGAACGCAATGACGAACACCGCCAGGAAGAAGAAGCCCACGATGAAGAACGGCGACAGCGCGCCGGTGCGGCCTAGATCGAGCAGCGAGGCCAGGGCATTCGGCAGATTGGCGACGATGCCCGACATGATGATCAGCGATATGCCGTTGCCGACGCCGCGCGCGGTGATCTGCTCGCCGATCCACATCAGGAACATGGTGCCGCCGACCAGCGTGATGACGCAGGAGAAGCGGAAGAACCATCCGGGATCGATCACCGCCGCGCCGAAGCTGCCACGCATGCTCTCCAGCCCCATGGCGATGCCGTAGGACTGGAACATGGCAATGAACACGGTGAGGTAGCGGGTGTACTGATTGAGCTTCTTGCGTCCCGCCTCGCCTTCTTTCTTCAGCGCCTCCAGGGTGGGGACGGCCGCGGTCATCAACTGGATGATGATGCTGGCGCTGATGTAGGGCATGATGTTCAGCGCGAACACCGTCATGCGCCGCAGCGCGCCGCCGGTGAACATGTCGAACATGCCCAGGATGCCGCCGCCGTGCTGCTGCAGCATCTCGGTCATCACCGAGGCATCGACGCCGGGCACCGGGATGTAGGTGCCGATCCGATACACGATCAGCGCGGCGAGGGTGAACCAGATGCGCTTCTTGAGCTCGGTCGCCTTGGAGAAGACACCGAGGTTGAGATTTGCCGCGAGTTGTTCGGCAGCGGAGGCCATGGAACGTCCCTCGTCTAACGGGTCCTATTTTCGGCCTCGGGCCGCGGCAAGGCAAGGTTCATCACATAGACACGGAGGCACTGAGTCCTCATTAATGAATTCTCTGTGCCTCTGTGGTGAAGCTTTCTTATGCTTCCGCCGCCGGCTCAGCCTTCGCCACGGTGGTGGTAACCGACCCGCCCGCCTTCTGCACCGCCTCGATCGCCGCAGCCGACGCCCCCGACACCGTAATCGTCACCGCGCGCGAAATCTCGCCCTTCGCCAGCAGCCGCACCCCCTCCAGCTTCCCGCGCACCAGCCCGGCAGCCCGTAGCGTGTCCTCGTCGATCGGCTGCCCGGCATCCAGCTTGCCCGCCTCGATCGCCGCCGCCAGCGCGCCGATGTTCACCGGCGCGTATTCCTTGCGGAACGGGTTCCAGAAACCCCGCTTCGGCAGCCGCCGGTAGAGCGGCATCTGGCCGCCCTCGAAGCCGTGCAGCGACACGCCCGTGCGCGCCTTCTGGCCCTTCACGCCCTTGCCCGAAGTCTTGCCCTTGCCGGACCCGATGCCGCGCCCGAGCCGCTTCGATTTCAGGCGCGCGCCGGGATTGTCGCGCAGCTCGTTCAGTTTCATGCGTGGTTCCGGGTGCCAGCCCGGCCCTCCATTGTCATGGGCGGGCTAGACCCGCCCATCATGGCTGCTCCTCCACCTTGATCAGGTGGGCGACCTTGCGAATCATGCCGCGCACCGAAGGGGTGTCCTCCAGCTCGCGGGTCCGCCGCATCTTGTTCAGACCCAGCCCGATCAGGGTCTCCTTCTGCCCGGGCTTGCGCCCAGCCGGAGAACCGGTCTGCGTCACCCGCACCTTAGGCACTGGCTGCCTCCTCCGGTGCTGCCGGCGGGGGTGCGGCATCGCGACGTGCGAACAGCTCCGACACTTTCTTGCCGCGCCGGTTCGCCACTGAGCGCGGCGATGCACAGCGCTCCAACGCCGCGAACGTCGCCTTCACCATGTTGTGCGGATTGCGGCTGCCGAGAGACTTCGCCACCACGTCGCCCATCCCCAGTGTCTCGAACACCGCGCGCAGCGGGCCGCCGGCGATGATGCCGGTGCCGGCGACAGCGGTGCGCAGCACCACCTTGCCGGCGCCATAGCGGCCTATGATGTCGTGGTGCAGCGTTCGGCCTTCCTTCATCGGCACCCGGATCATGCCGCGCTTGGCGCGTTCAGTGGCTTTGCGGATCGCCTCAGGCACCTCGCGCGCCTTGCCGGCGCCGTAGCCGACGCGGCCCTTCTGGTCACCCACTACCACCAGCGCCGCGAACGCGAAGCGGCGGCCGCCCTTCACCACCTTCGCCACGCGATTGATCGTCACCAGCTTGTCGATCAGGCCGTCATCGGCGTCGCGGTCGCGATCCCGGTCGCGACCCCTGCCACCTTCTCTCGGTTCACGTGCCATGGATCAGTCCTTCAAAACGCCAACCCGCCCTCGCGGGCGGCGTCGGCCAGCGCCTTGATGCGGCCGTGGTAGAGATAGGCGCCGCGGTCGAACACCACTTCCTTCACCCCCGCCGCGAGCGCGCGCCCGGCCACCAGCTTCCCGACAGCCGCCGCGGCCGCTTTGTCGGCGCCGGTGCGCAGTCCCTCGCGCAGCGTCTTGTCGAGCGAGGATGCAGCGGCCAGCGTGCGCCCCTGCGCATCGTCGATCACCTGCGCATAGATATGCTTGCCGGAGCGGAACACCGACAGACGAGGCCGTCCGACGGCTTTATGGCGCAACTGGAAGCGCAGGCGCTCGCGCCGCCGCACCCGCAGGTCCTGCAGCGTACTCACGCGCGCATGCTCCGGCCGGCCGTAACCGTCATGGCGGGGCTTGGCCCCGCCATCCACGTCTTTGCCACACGCAGGCACGAAAGACGTGGATGGCCGGCCTGCGCCGGCCATGACGATGTAAAGAACATCGTCACTTCTTCTTCCCTTCCTTGCGGCGGATCTGCTCGGTCGTGTAGCGGATGCCCTTGCCCTTGTATGGCTCGGGTCCACGGAAACCGCGGATCTCCGCCGCGACCTGGCCGACCAGACGCTTGTCCACGCCTTCCACCTTGATCGCGGTCGGCCGCTCGCAAGTGATCTTGATGCCGTCCGGGATCGGATACACCACCGGATGCGAATACCCCAGGCTCAGTTCCAGGTTCTTGCCCTGCACCGCGGCGCGATAGCCGGTGCCGCTGATCTCCATCGACTTCACATAGCCGGTGGCAACACCGCGCACCATGTTGGCGACCAGCGCACGCGTGGTGCCCCACATCATGCGCGCCTGCCGCTCCTCGGTGCGCGGCTTCACCGTCACCTTGCTGTCCTCGATCACCGCCTCGACGTGATCGGTCAGCTCCAGCTTGAGCTCGCCCAACCGTCCCTTGGCGGTGAGCAGGCGGCCAACGATCGCCACTTGCACGCCCTGCGGGATTTCCACCGGATACTTGCCGACGCGCGACATCGCTCTCTCCGTCAGAACACGCGGCAGAGGACTTCGCCGCCGACATTGGCAGCGCGCGCCTCGGCGTCGCTCATCACGCCCCGTGGCGTGGACAGGATGGAAATGCCGAGACCCGCATAGACCCGCGGCAGCTCCTTGATCTTCGAATAGACGCGGCGGCCCGGCTTGGAGACGCGAGTGATCTCCTTGATCACCGGTTCGCCCTCGTTGTACTTCAGTTCGATGCGAAGCTGCGCGATGCCGGGCCGCAGCTCCTCGGCCGCAAAGCCGCGGATGAAGCCTTCGCGCTTCAGCACATCCAGCACGTTCGCCCTAAGCTTCGACGCCGGTGCCATGCACATCGAATGGCGCGCGCGCTGCGCATTGCGGATGCGTGTCAGCATGTCGCCCAGGGGATCGGAATTCGACATCTACCCGTTCCCTCTCACTTACCAGCTCGCCTTGACCATGCCGGGTATCTGCCCGCTATTGGAGAGCTCACGCAGCTTGATGCGGCACAGCCTGAACTTGCGGTAGTTGCCGCGCGAGCGGCCGGTCAGCTCGCAGCGCAGCCGCACCCGCACCGGCGCGCCGTTGCGCGGAAGCTGCGCCAGCTTCAGCGAGGCGTTGAACCGGTCCTCCACCGGCAGCGTGCGGTCCATCATGATCGCCTTCAGCGCGGCGCGCTTCGACTTGTCGCGCTTTGCCATGGCTTCCCGCCTGCCATTGCGGTTGACCTGTGAAGTCTTGGCCATCCCAAATTCCTCAGTTGGCGAACGGCAGATCGAAGGCCCTCAACAGCGCCTTCGCTTCCGCGTCCGTCTTGGCGGTGGTGACAAACTGAATGTCCATCCCACGCACCGATTCCACCCGGTCATAGTTGATCTCCGGGAACACGATCTGTTCCTTCATCCCCATCGCGAAATTGCCGCGCCCGTCGAAGCCCTTGCCGGCGATGCCGCGGAAGTCGCGTACACGCGGCATGGCGATGGTGACCAGCCGGTCCAGGAACTCGTACATGCGCGCCTTGCGCAGCGTCACCTTGCAGCCGATCGGCAGGCCCTTGCGGATCTTGAAGCCGGCGATCGCCTTCTTCGCCAGCGTCTTCACCGGCTTCTGCCCGGAGATCGCAGTGAGTTCGTCCACCGCCGCGTCGAGCGTCTTCTGATCGGCGGTCGCTTCGCCGACGCCCATGTTGATGACGATCTTGTCCAGCTTCGGCACCTGCATCGGGTTGGTGTAGCCGAACTCCTGTTGCAGCTTGCTGCGCACCTCCTCGAGGTAGCGCTTGTGCAGCCGGGGCATCTCTTCGGGAGACGCCACGACCGGCCCAGCGCTGGCCGCCGCTTCCGCCGCCCTCGCCCGTTCCGCGCGTGCTTCCGCCTTGCCGCCCTTGATCGGCGGGCCGGCGCCTCGGCCGCCGCTCCTCGGCGCCCCACCTCTCGGTGCACCGCCTTTGGACGCACCGCCTTTGGACGCACCGGCCTTCGACTTGCTCTTCGATCCGCTCATCGCCTGGCCCTCAGTTCTCGATCACTTCGCCAGTCACTTTCGCGACGCGCACCTTCCGCCCATCGTCCAGCACGCGGAACCCAACCTTGGTCGGCCGCTCGCTGCGCGGATCGATCAGCATCAGGTTGGATATATGGACGGCCCCCTCCTGCTCGCGGATTCCGCCAGGTTCCTGCATGCCGCGCGGCTTGACGTGCCGGGTCGCCATCGCCACGCCCTGCACCACCGCGCGCTCGGCCTTCGGCATCATCCGCAGCACCTCGCCGCGGCGGCCCTTGTTGACACCCGAGATCACCACCACCGTGTCGCCCTTGCGGATCCGCGCGGCCATCACAAGACCTCCGGCGCCAGCGACATGATCTTGGTGAATTTTCTCGCGCGCAGTTCGCGCACCACCGGGCCGAAGATGCGGGTGCCGATCGGCTCGAGCTGCTTGTTGATCAGCACCGCCGCGTTGCGGTCGAAGCGAATCGCGCTGCCGTCGCCGCGCCGCACCGGGAAGGCGGTACGCACGATCACCGCCTGGTGCACGTCGCCCTTCTTCACCTTGCCGCGCGGGATCGCCTCCTTGATCGACACCACGATGATGTCGCCAACCGAGGCGGTCTTGCGCTTCGATCCGCCCAGCACCTTGATGCACTGCACGCGGCGCGCACCGGAGTTGTCGGCGACTTCCAAGTTGGTCTCGACCGAGATCATGCCGCCGCTCCTTGAGCTCTTCCGAGCGTTTCGCCGTTGCGCTCGATCACCAGCCAGGTCTTGCGCTTGCTGATCGGCGGGCACTCCTCGATGCGCACCGTGTCGCCGATCTTGCACAGGTTCGCTTCGTCATGCGCCGCATACTTCTTCGAGCGGCGGATGAACTTCTTGTACAGCGGATGCATGATGCGACGATCGACCAGAACCGTGACGGTCTTGTCCATCTTATCGCTGGTCACCCGCCCGCTCAGGACGCGCTTAGACATTTCGCGCCGGTCTCCTTACGACTTCGCCACGGAGCGTTGCTTCTCCGCCATGATGGTCTTCACCCGTGCGATCTGCCGCCGTACCTGCTTCACGCGGCCGACGCCTTCCTGCTGGCCGGTCGCGCGCTGGAAGCGCAGATTGAACTGTTCCTTGCGCAGATCGAGCAGCATGGTGCCCAACTCGTCCGGCGTCTTCGCCCGCACATCGGTCGCCTGCTTCGCCATCATGCGTCTCCGATACGGGCGACGAAGCGGGTGCGGATCGGCAGCTTCGCCGCACCCAGCGTTAGCGCCTCACGTGCGAGCTCTGCCGGCACGCCATCGACCTCGAACATGATCCGCCCCGGTGCGACGCGGACGACCCAGAATTCCGGCGAGCCCTTGCCGGAGCCCATGCGCACCTCGGCCGGTTTGGTCGACACCGGCACGTCGGGGAAGATGCGAATCCACACCCGCCCGGTGCGTTTCATCGCGCGCGTGATGGCACGCCGCGCAGCCTCGATCTGCCGCGCGGTCAGCCGGTCCGGTTCCACCGCCTTCAGCCCATAGGAGCCGAAGTTCAGCGACGTGCCGCCCTTGGCATTGCCATGGATGCGGCCCTTGTGCGCCTTGCGGTACTTGGTGCGCTTCGGTTGCAGCATGGTTCGTTACTCTTGCTTGCCGTCATGGCGGGCGAAGGCCCGCCATCCACGACTTTCCATCACGCACGAAGGGAAGACGTGGATGCCGACCTTCGTCGGCATGACGCGTCTGACTCTCGTCATCCGCGTCACCGTTGCGGCGCCTGTTCGGCGGCACGGCGGTCCTGCGCCAGCGGGTCGTGCGCCAGGATCTCGCCCTTGAACACCCACACCTTCACGCCACAGGTGCCATAGGTGGTCTTCGCCGTCGCCTCGCCGAAATCGATGTCGGCGCGCAGCGTATGCAGCGGCACGCGGCCTTCGCGATACCACTCGACGCGGGCGATTTCCGCCCCGCCCAGCCGGCCGCCGCAGTTGATCCGGATGCCTTGCGCGCCCAACCGCATCGCCGACTGCACCGCGCGCTTCATCGCGCGGCGGAACGCCACGCGCCGCTCGAGCTGCTGGGCGATGTTCTCGGCCACCAGTTGCGCGTCGATCTCCGGCTTGCGTATCTCCACGATGTTCAGCGCGACCTCGGCATTGGCCATCTTGCTGAGGTCCTTCTTCAGCACCTCGATGTCCTGGCCCTTCTTGCCGATCACCACACCGGGCCGCGCCGCGTAGATCGTCACCCGCGGCTTCTTCGCCGGCCGTTCGATCACCACGCGCGACACCCCGGCGCCGTGCAGCTTCTTGCGCAGATGGCCGCGCAGCTTCAGGTCCTCGTGCAGCAGCTTGGAATAGTCGTCGCCGGCGAACCAGCGGCTGTCCCAGGTGCGGTTGATGCCGAGCCGCAGCCCGATCGGATTGACCTTGTGACCCATCTATGCGGCCTCCGCTTCCTGTGCGCGTTCGGCAACGACGATCTTCAGATGGCTGAACCATTTTTCCACGCGCGCCGAGCGACCGCGCCCGCGCGCATGGAACCGGCGCATCACCACCGAGCGCCCCACTTCGGCGCGCGATACCACCAACCGGTCGACGTCGAGCTGATGGTTGTTCTCGGCGTTGGCGATGGCACTCTCCAGCGCCTTCTTCACCTGCTGCGCGATGCGGCGCTTGGAGAAGGTCAGCGTCGCCACCGCCTGCGCCGCCGGCTGGTTGCGGATCAGTCCGGCCACCAGATTGAGCTTGCGCGGCGACACCCGCAGGTTCGACACGATCGCCTGCGCCTCGGTGTCCGCGAGCGTGCGCGGATGGCTTGTCTTGCTCATGACCGCCTCGCCCGCTTGTCGCCGGCATGGCCGTTGAAGGTACGCGTCGGCGAGAACTCGCCGAACTTGTGGCCGACCATGTTCTCGTTCACCTGCACCGGCAGGAACTTGTGGCCGTTGTAGACGCCGAAGGTCAGACCGACGAACTGCGGCAGGATCGTCGAGCGGCGCGACCAGATGCGGATGATCTCGTTGCGGCCCGACGCGCGCGAGGCCTCCGCCTTGTTGAGCAGATAGCCATCGACGAACGGACCCTTCCAGACGGAACGTGCCATCCTATTTGCCCTTGTTACGCCGGCGGATGATCATCTTGTCGGTGCCCTTGTTCCTGCGCGTCTTGTAGCCTTTGGTCGGCTGACCCCAGGGCGAGACCGGGTGTCGCCCACCCGAGCTGCGGCCTTCGCCGCCGCCCAGCGGATGATCCACCGGGTTCATCACCACGCCACGGTTGTGCGGCATGCGTCCCATCCACCGCGAGCGGCCGGCCTTGCCGATCTTCTGGTTCATGTTATCGGGGTTCGACACCGCGCCGATCGAGGCCATGCATTCGGCACGCACGATGCGCAGCTCGCCCGACCCCAGCTTGATCTGTGCCCAGCCGGCATCCTTGCCGACAAGCTGTGCGTAGGTGCCGGCGGAGCGCGCGATCTTGCCACCGGCGCCCGGTTTCATCTCGATATTGTGGATGATGGTGCCGACCGGGATCGTCGCCATCGGCATCGCATTGCCGGGCTTGATATCGACGCGCTGGCCCGACACCACGCTGTCGCCCGGGCGCAGACGCTGCGGCGCGATGATGTAGGACAGCTCGCCGTCCTGGTACTTCACCAGCGCGATGAAGGCGGTGCGATTCGGATCGTACTCCAGCCGCTCCACCGTCGCCGGCACGTCGAACTTGCGCCGCTTGAAATCGACAAAGCGATACGCCTGCTTATGCCCGCCGCCGATGAAGCGGCTGGTGATGCGGCCGTGGTTGTTGCGCCCGCCGGTGCCGATCTTGCCCTCGGTCAGCACCTTGACCGGCTTGCCCTTCCACAGCTCGGAACGGTTGATCAGGACCGTGCCGCGCAGGCTCGCAGTGACCGGATTGAACTGTCTGAGTGCCATCTTATGCGAGGCCCGTGGTGAAATCGATCGACTGGGCGGCGGCCAGCTTGACGAACGCCTTCTTCATGTCCGAGCGCTGGCCAGGCCGGCCCTTGAACCGCTTGGTCTTGCCCTTCTGCACCAGCGTGTTGACCGCCAGCACGGTGACGCCGAACAGGCCCTCGACCGCTGCCTTGATCTCGCGCTTGTTCGCATCCGGCGCGACGCGGAACACGAACTGGCCATGCTCCGACAGCATCGTCGCCTTCTCGGTGATCAGCGGGGCGCGGATGATCTGGTACATCGCCTCGCGCGACAGCTTGGGCTTGCGCTTCGTCGTGCCGCTCATGCCGCGCCTCCATTGGCCTTCGGTCCGAGCCGCTGCTTCAGCCCCTCGACGCCCGCGGCGGTGATCGCCAGCACGTCGTGGTTCAGGATGTCATAGACGTTGGCGCCGATCGTCGGCAGCACATCGATGCCGGGGATGTTGCGGCTGGCGCGCAGGAACCCGGCATCCACCGCATGATCGACGATCAGCACCGAACGCCAGCCGAGCGCCTTCAGCTTCTTCGCCAGCTCGCCGGTCTTCGCCGCACCGCTCGCCACGTCGAGCACCACCAGCTTGCCGTCCGCCTGCTTCAGCGACAGCGCCGAGATCAGTCCGAGCCGCCGCACCTTCTTGTTGAGGCTGTATTCGTGCGAGTGCGGGACTGGTCCGTGCACGATGCCGCCCTTGCGGAACTGCGGTGCGCGCAGGCTGCCCTGGCGCGCATTGCCGGTGCCCTTCTGCCGGTACGGCTTGCGTGTCGTGCCGGACACGTCGTTCATGCCCTTGCTGCTGTGCGTGCCGGCGCGACGCTTCGCCAACTGCCAGTGCACCACACGCGCCATGATGTCGGCGCGCGGCACGGTGGCGAAGATCTCGTCCGGCAGCTCCGCGTTGCCGGCGCTGGTCTTGTCGAGCGTGGTGATCTCGATCTGCATCGCTCAGCCCGCCTGGTCCGTTAGCTCTGCTTCCGGACCGACCAGCGCCGCCGGATATGGCGCGTCCGTGGGCCGCGCGCGCTTCACCGCATCGCGCACCAGCACGAAGCCGCCCTTGGCACCGGGCACCGCGCCCTTGATCATCAACAGGCCCTTCTCCGCATCCACCGCGGCGACCGCGAGATTGAGCGTGGTAACGCGCTCCACGCCGAGATGGCCGGCCATCTTCTTGTTCTTGAAGGTCCGGCCCGGGTCCTGACGATTGCCGGTCGATCCCAGGCTGCGATGGCTGATCGACACGCCATGGCTGGCTTCGAGTCCGGAAAAATTCCAGCGTTTCATGCCGCCGGCGAAACCCTTGCCCTGCGTGGTGCCGCACACATCGACCCGCTGGCCAACGGCGAAATGCGCCGCAGACAGCGTCGCACCAGGCTCCAGCAGCGCATCCGACGCCACGCGGAATTCGACCAGCTTTGCCTTCGGTTCCACCTTCGCCTTGGCGAAGTGTCCGCGATTGGGCTGCGACACATTTTTCACCTTGGCCTTGCCCCAGCCAAGCTGCACCGCGTCGTAGCCGTCCTTCTCCACGGTACGCTGCGCGACCACCTGCAACCCGTCGAGCTGCAGCACGGTCACCGGCACATGCGTGCCGTCGTCCCGAAAGATCCGGGTCATGCCCAGCTTCTTGGCCAGCAATCCGGTGCGCATGGCTGCCATCGCGTCAGATCTTGATCTCGACGTCGACGCCGGCGGCGAGGTCGAGCTTCATCAGTGCATCAACGGTCTGCGGTGTCGGCTCCACGATGTCGAGCAGGCGCCGGTGCGTGCGGATCTCGAACTGCTCACGGCTCTTCTTGTCGACGTGCGGCGAGCGGTTGACGGTGAAGCGTTCGATATGCGTCGGCAGCGGGATCGGTCCGCGGATCTGGGCACCCGTGCGCTTGGCCGTGTTGACGATCTCCTTCGTGCTGTTGTCCAGCACGCGGTGATCGTAGGCCTTCAGCCGGATACGGATATTCTGGTTGTCCATCGCCATCGTGTTTACCGGGTCCCCTGCAAACGCCACCGGCGCCCCACATTCCTGTGGAGCGCCGGTGCCGTTGTTCTCCGCTAGGCCGTGATGCTGGCGACGACGCCGGCGCCGACCGTTCGGCCGCCTTCGCGAATCGCGAAGCGAAGCTGTGGATCCATCGCGATCGGCGCGATCAGCTCCACGTCCATCGTCACGTTGTCGCCCGGCATCACCATCTCGGTGCCTTCCGGCAACTGCACCACACCGGTCACGTCGGTGGTGCGGAAGTAGAACTGCGGGCGATAGTTGGTGAAGAACGGCGTGTGCCGGCCGCCCTCCTCCTTGGTCAGGATATACGCCTCGGCCTTGAACTTGGTGTGCGGCGTGATCGAGCCGGGCTTTGCCAGCACCTGGCCGCGCTCGATGTCCTCGCGCTTGGTACCGCGCAGCAGCGCGCCGATGTTGTCGCCGGCCTCGCCCTGGTCGAGCAGCTTGCGGAACATCTCGACGCCGGTGACCACGGTCTTCTGCGTCGCGCGGATACCGACGATCTCGACCTCCTCGCCGACCTTGATCACGCCGCGCTCGACGCGGCCGGTGGCCACGGTGCCACGGCCGGAAATCGAGAACACGTCCTCGATCGGCATCAGGAACGGCCGGTCGGTCGCGCGCACCGGCTGCGGGATGTAGCTGTCTACCGCATCCATCAGTTCGAGCACCGACTTCTCGCCGAGCTCCGCGCCGCGATCTTCCAGCGCGTAGAGCGCGGAGCCCTTGATGATCGGAATGTCGTCGCCGGGGAACTGGTAGGACGACAGCAGCTCGCGCAGTTCCATCTCGACCAGCTCGATCAGCTCGGGATCGTCCACCATGTCCACCTTGTTGAGGTAGACGACCAGCGCCGGCACGCCGACCTGGCGGGCGAGCAGGATGTGCTCGCGCGTTTGCGGCATCGGGCCATCGGCGGCTGAGACCACCAGGATCGCGCCGTCCATCTGTGCAGCCCCGGTGATCATGTTCTTCACATAGTCGGCGTGGCCGGGGCAATCGACATGAGCGTAGTGGCGCTTCGGCGTCTCGTACTCGACATGCGCGGTGGCGATGGTGATGCCGCGCGCCTTTTCCTCCGGCGCCTTGTCGATCTGGTCGTAGGCGGTGAAGGTCGCACCGCCGGTCTTCGCCAGGATCTTGGTGATTGCCGCGGTCAGTGTGGTCTTGCCATGATCCACGTGACCGATCGTGCCGACATTGCAGTGCGGCTTGGTGCGCGCGAATTTCGCCTTGGCCATCTTCGTTGTCTCCGTTGATCAGTTACCAGCGGTAGTGGCTGAAGGCCTTGTTCGCCTCCGCCATCCGATGGGTGTCCTCACGCTTCTTCACCGCCGAGCCACGGTTGTTCACCGCGTCCAGCAGTTCGTTCGACAGGCGGTCTTCCATCGTGTGCTCGCCGCGCTTGCGCGCCGCATCGATGAGCCAGCGGATCGCCAGCGCCTGGCGGCGTTCCGTGCGCACCTCCACCGGCACCTGATAGGTGGCACCGCCGACGCGGCGCGAGCGCACTTCCACCGCCGGCTTCACGTTGTCCAGCGCCTCGTGGAACATGCGCACCGGATCGGCCTGCGCACCACCGCGGCGCTTCATCACGTCGAGCGCGCCGTACACGGTGCCCTCGGCGACCGACTTCTTGCCGTCGTACATCAGCGCGTTCATGAAGCGGCTGATCACGACGTCGCCGAACTTGGCGTCCGGCAGGATCTCGCGCTTGACGGCGCGGCGGCGGCGGCTCATCGCAGCCTCACTTCGGCCGCTTGGCGCCGTACAGCGACCGGCGCTGGCGGCGCTTGGCGATGCCCTGGGTGTCGAGTACGCCGCGCAGGATATGGTAGCGCACGCCCGGAAGGTCCTTCACGCGGCCGCCGCGGATCAGCACCACCGAGTGTTCCTGCAGATTGTGGCCTTCGCCCGGGATGTAGCTCACCACCTCGTAGCCATTGGTGAGGCGCACCTTCGCCACCTTGCGCAGCGCCGAGTTCGGCTTCTTCGGCGTGGTAGTATAGACGCGCGTGCACACGCCGCGCTTCTGCGGGCAGCCCTGCAGCGCCGGAACCGTGTTCCGCGTCTTCTGTCGCTCCCGCCCGTGGGCGATGAGCTGGTTGATCGTCGGCATTGCGCCTCTTTCATTCCGTTCGGCCGGCCCTGTTGCGGGCGAACCGTCATCTGACAGGCAAAGCCCGCCGGCTGGGAGCGTCCCATCCTGCGGGTCCTGGAGCCCACGGCCTAGGCCCGCCGGTCTTTCCGGAGGCGGCGCCGCACGCGACTTCGGCCTGCAAACGACGGCCGCCGGTGCAACCATGCCGGGTCGGCCAGAGGGGGCGGAACCTAGTGTCGGGTCCGGGGGGAGTCAAGCGGCACCGGACACGGCATACGCCGACGCTGACGCATATTTCGCCGCGCCTTGCCGTAGCCCCAAGGGCGAATATGTTCAGTTGCGCGCAACTGTGGAGATCACGATGCCCGGGGCGGCACGAACCGAGCCAGGGACCAAGTTTCAACGCTACCGTCCTAGGCGAAGGGCAAATGGCATGAAGCTTGTGCGCATCTGGATTCCTGATCCTCGCTCGCCGGAAATAGCCGGGCGGGCGTTACGTGAGGCTGAGTCGCTCCGGGGCGCAGCCGACGAGCAAGAAGTCCTCGACTTCATCGAGGCCGCGATGCGAGACCTTGATCTGGACGGATGAAGCGCGGCGACATCGTCACCGTGGCGTTGCAGGGCGATTACGGCAAGCCTCGGCCGGCGGTCGTGATTGAGTCGGACATGATCCCACCGAGCGACAGCATTCTGGTCTGCCCGATCAGTTCCACGTTGCATGAAAGCGGGCCATTCCGCCGGCAAATGATAGAGGCGTCGGCAACAACTGGACGCCACGCAAGCTCCCAAATCATGGTTGACAAGGTGACAGCTGTTCGCCGGAGCAGATGTGGGCGGGTCATAGGAGTATTGGACCGGACCGCTCTACGGGAACTTACCGGCAAGGTGGCGGCTTTGATCGGGGTGGAGGATTAGGCCCAGTTATCCAGATCTCCGCTGTAATCCTCCTCCGTTCGCCAGGATCGCCGTAGCCAGTTCTGCCGCCGGCCCGCGCTCCTGCCGCGCCGCGCCCAGCACCACGAACTCGACATCTCCCAGATCGGGCAGTCTGAGGCCCGCCGGCATCTCGGACAGCCCGTCCGGCATCAGGCCGCGGGCGTGCACCGTAACGCCGAGGCCTGCCAGCGCCGCCGCGCGCAGTCCGCTCAGGCTGCCGCTGGAGCAGACAATGCGCCACGGCCTTCCCGCCCGCTCCAGCGTTTCCAGTGCGGCGGTCCGGGTGATGCTTGGCGGTGTGTAGAGGATCAGGGGCAGCGGCAGCGCGGGATCGATCCGCGTCGCCGCAATTCCGATCCAGGCCAGCCGGTCGCGCCACACCAGCCGGCCCCTGTCGTCGCCGGGACGGCGCTTGCACAGCACCAGGTCGAGATCGCCGGCATCCAGAATCTGATACAGCGTGGCGCTCAGATCGACGGTCAGTTCCAGATCGACCAGCGGATGCTGACGGACGAAGTCGGCCAGCACCTCGGGCAGGCGCGAGGTGACAAAATCCTCCGAGGCACCAAACCGGACCCGGCCGCGCAGTTGCGAACCGGCGAAGTATCGGCGCGCCCGCTCGTCGGCTTCCAGGATCGAGCGGGCAAAGCCTTCCATCGCTTCGCCATCGGCAGTGAGCACCACCGAATGGGTGTCGCGGATGAACAACCGCCGGCCGGCGGCCTCCTCCAGCTTGCGGATGCGCTGGCTGATGGTGGACTGGCGCAGGCCAAGCCGGCGGCCCGCCTCGCTGAAATTGCGGGCCTGGGCGACGGCCAGGAAGCTTTCCAGCAGCACCGGGTCCAGCATCATGCCAGCTTATCACTATTCGTGATTACACTAAGCACGCCAAGCGTGCTTCACAATGACCGCGCTTGGCTGGATAGTTGCCGGCCATGAACGCACTGCTCTCCAGGCTGAACCTCGATCCCTACATCGCCAGCATCCTGGGCATGGTGGCACTGGCCTCCGCGCTCCCGGCCGAAGGTATCGGGATGACGGTGGCCAGCCACGCCGGCACTGGGGCGATCGCGCTGATGTTCTTCCTGCAAGGCGCACGTCTGGCGCCGCGTGCGGCGTTGGCCGGTGCCCGGCACTGGCGGCTGCATACGGCGGTACTCGGCAGCACCTTTCTGTTGTTCCCGGCGCTTGGGCTGACCGCCCGCGCGCTTGCGCCGGGGCTGTTGACGCCGGCGTTGTGGGCCGGGTTTCTGATGCTGTGCGTGCTGCCGTCCACGGTGCAGTCCTCGATCGCCTTCACCTCGATCGCGCGCGGCAACGTTGCCGCGGCGCTGTGCGCGGCCACCGCGTCCAACCTGCTCGGCATCCTGCTGACGCCGCTGCTGGCGGGACTGCTGCTGAGCGCGCACGGCGGCCTTTCGGCGCGCGGCGTGGGCGACATCGTGTTGCAGCTTCTGCTGCCGTTCGCCGCCGGTCAGCTTTCCCGCCCCTGGATCGGCGAGTGGGTCGGCCGCCACAAGTGGCTGACGAGCCTGGTCGATCGCGGTTCGATCCTGCTGGTGGTGTATGTTGCGTTCAGCGAGGGCGTGACGCATGGCATCTGGCACCAGCTCGACGCCCGTCACTTCACCGCGCTGCTGCTACTGGATGCGGCTCTGCTGGCGGCGGTGCTGGTGGCGACCTCCGGGATCAGCCGATTGCTCGGGTTTGGCCGGCCGATCGCATTACCGTGGTGTTCTGCGGATCGAAGAAGAGCCTGGCGAGCGGCCTGCCGATGGCCAGCGTGCTGTTCGCCGGCCAGTCAGTAGGGCTGATCGTCCTGCCGCTCATGCTGTTCCATCAAATCCAGCTCATGATGTGCGCTGCGCTGGCACGGCGATTCGCAGAATCGGCGGGTCAAATCGTCGGCAACGATACGCGGATGATGCCGATCACAACATCGCGCTGATCGACAGCCTCACGTCAGAATAGCTGCTTCCCGTCGCTCCACAGCCCACTGCTTCAGGAACTCATTAGAGTCCGCCAGCGCAAACTTGCCTTATACCAGAAGACGAAATTGCCGACTCACCGGCCGCCCCTCATCGTCATGGCCGGGCTTGTCCCGGCCATCCACGTCTTTTCTTGCTGTTCGCAGTAAAGACGTGGATGGCGTGGCCAAGCCACGCCATGACGATGGGTCCACCGGTACGTCATCAAATCCGTCTTCTGGTATTACAGCTCTCGTCAACGACGCATCGTGGACGATCGGTCGATCTTCTGCCCTGTCTGACTTCCTCATCAATTTGCCTCAGAGTTGCTCACTGTTCAGGAACTCGATGACCTCACCGTTCGGACCGGTGATGAAGGCGATGTGAACGTCGGCTGCCGGTTCGCCGCCGAGTGTGGCAGTCCGCGGTGCGATGCGTGAGACCCCACCGGCCGCGAGCGCGCGGGCGTAGGACGCTTCCACATCGGCGACGCGCAGGCAGAAATGCAGCAGCGCGCCTTCGGTCGGCTCCTCGTCCGGGCGCCGCCGCCGACCCTCCGCCTGCACGGTGGAACCCTGGCCGAACACTTCGACGTAGCGGCCGTCGCCGGCATCCAGGAACACCGCCCGATCGATGCGACCCGGCACCGAAAATCCGTAATGGACCGTGAAGCCCAGTCCGTGGGTGTAGAATCGAACGGTCGCGTCGAAATCCACCGCGCGGATCGCGACGTGATGGAAGCCTGGAGTGGTGCGCGCGCCGCTCATCACCTGCCGTCCTTGACCGGATAGACCGGAATTGTGGTTGACCTGCCGGATCCAGGTCAACGGCAATCAATGAAGAAGCCAGCCTGCGGCAGAATTCGTTGACGGAAGCGACCTGTGCGCAGTTTAATGCCGCCCTCGAGAGGGTCTTGCAGTGAAATTATTGTCCGTTCTTACCAAAATCGTACTTGGAGTGTTGTGCGCTGCGTGGGTCTCGCTGGGCTCCGCCGGCGCGCAGACCGCAAACGCACCGCCGCCCGTCCCACGCAAGACCCCCGAGGTGCAGGCGATCGACAAGCTCAATGCCTGGACCGTCGGACTTGCCGGCGGCCAACTGGAAGGCGCCCCGATACGCTTCGCAACCGAGATTGCCCGCGTCGTGGACGACGGCGACAACCTGCACGTGCTCCCCATCGTCACGCGCGGCCCTGCTGAAAACGTGGAAGCGCTGCTCTACCTCAAGGGGGTGGACGCCGCGATCATCAACTCGGACGCCCTGGAGCAGTTCAAGACACTGGTCCCCAACATCCAGCAGCGCATCACATATATTCTCAGTCTGTTCCCTTCCGAACTGCATATCTTTGTCCGTCCCGAGATCAATTCGCTCGACGACCTCAAGGGCAGGAAGGTCAACTTCAACACGCCAGGCACCGCAGCCGCTTATTCGGGTCCGCTGATCTTCGACCGGCTGAAGCTCGACGTCGAAAAGACGTTCATTCCCCACCAGATCGCACTGGAGCAGATGAAGGCGGGACAGGGGGGCATGGCAGCAGTCGTGTTCATCACGTCCAAGCCGATCGACACGTTCCTGCGCGGAAAGTGGGAACCCGGCTTCAAGTTCTTGCCGGTCCCGTTCGAGGATTTCGGCTTCTATCTGCCATCCACACTGACGTCCAACGACTACCCGGACCTCATCCCGCAGGGTCAGGAGATCCAGACCATCGCGGTTCCGACCATCCTGGCGGCGTACAACTGGCCGCGGACATCGGATCGTTACAAGCGCGTCGCGCGGCTGACGGAGAACCTGTTCAGTCGGCTTGACAAGCTGCAGGAGCCGGGTTTCCACCCCAAGTGGAAGGACGTCAACCTGAACGCGAAGGTGCCGGGCCTGGACCGCTTTCCGGCGGCGCAGGAGTGGCTCGACCGAGCCGCCGCGGGGAGGCTCGCGGCGACGTCGTCAGGCAACGCCGGATCCACGCAGCCGGGAACCGTCATGCTGACCCTGACGCCCGACCAGCAGCGCCTGTATCAGGAATTCCTGGAGTGGCGGCGCCAGCATGGTAAGTAAGGCCTCGCTTCCCACCTACCGGTTCAATTCGGAGAACATCTGATGCACTTGCTGAGAGCCGCCGCCATCGCGGTTGCCGGCCTTGCGGTCGCGTTTGCGCTGCCGGCCGCGAGCCAGAACCAGACCAAGGTGGCGCCGAACGCGGCGCATTCGTCCTGGAACAAGGCCCACCGGGTCGTCATACAGGTGACCCAGAATGACCCAGCGGTCATGAACATGGCGCTCAACAACGCCGAAAATCTCGTCAAGTTCTACCAGGACAAAGGCGAAAAAATCGAGATCGAGTTCGTCGCCTACGGTGCCGGCCTGAATATGATGCGCAGCGACACCTCTCCGGTGAAGGAGCGTCTGGCCGCAATCAGCAGCAGCATGAAGAACGTCACCTTCACCGGGTGCGGCAACACCTTGGCCAATCAATCCAAGCAGGAGAACAAGACGATCACCCTTGTCCCCGAAGCTCATCTGGTACCGGCGGGAATCGCCCGAATCGTCGAGTTGGAGGAACAAGGCTGGACCTACGTGCGGCCATAGTCTGCATCACGGGTAATACCGAATCTTGCAGCCGACGACGCATGCGACGGTGCACCCTATCGTCATCCCCGCGAAAGCGGGGACCCAGGATCGCAGGCACCGTGCGGCCGCCCCTGGGTTCCCGCTTTCGCGGGAATGACATCCTTGTTGGCGCAGCGCGGTCGATGCGCCGAAACCAGAGGGAATCGTGAAAGCAGCCGTTCTGATTCTCACGCTGGCCGGATGCATGTCTCCAGGTCTCGTGGCTGCGCAGACCACGAGCGCTTGTGCAGCCTGCGTCAGCGCAGCCGGGTGCGACACCAAGCGTGAGTCGTGCGTCGCCGAGTGCAGGGCGCGGCTGTTCACGATCGACCCGCGACGTGCCGACTGCATCACAGACTGTTCGAGCACAGCGGCTCAATGCACCCAGTCCGCGGACCGTGCCTGCCGATCGAGCAACCAGTGCCGCTAGCGGTCCTTGATCCTGCGGCGCAACGGCACGCCGACGGATTTCGTTATTGAGATCGGCTCAATCTGGCCAGCCTGTCAGCACCTTCCGGGTCACCCAGCGCAGTGCTCTTGCGATACCACATGGCTGCCGCGGCGCGGTCGGCGGCGATGCCGCTCGCCTGGATGGAGACGAGAAAGACCGGATCATATGTCTTGCCCACCGCCGTGGCCGCGCGGGCACTGCCAAGCGCGGCCGCTCGCTGGTACAGCAGGCGCGCAGCCGATATGTCGCCCAGAGCCAGCATGGCGTCGCCCCGCGACAACAGCAATGTCAGATCAGACGTTGCGAACCGCGGCGGCGCAGAGGCCGCCGGGACTGGCTTTGGCAGCTCCGCTCGGCGCTCGGCTGCATCAGAGCCGACGGCGCCTGCCAATGCCGGCGCCGGCGTGGCGCCATCCGAACCCTTCGGGGCGGTGTCCGCCGCTGCGGCTGGGGTCGCGGCATCCGACGCTTCGGTCTGCACCGTTGGGGATGTCGGTTCAGGCGATGTGATCGCGGGAGAAGCTGGCGGGTCAGCGGTCGTGACAACCGGCGCGGGAGAGCTCACCACCGGAATGTCCTGCTGTGCCGGCCCGGCCACCTCCTCGGCGGATGTGTCGTCCGGGAGTGGCGTCGGCTTTACCGGATCGGCGGCATGGAGCGAGCCCGGCAAAATAGCCCGCGGCACGTCCGGATACTCATTGTCCGGCGGCGCGGCCTCCGTGTCCGCAACGATAGTGGGGACGGCGGCAGGATCAGTCGTCGCGACGGCGGGCACCGTCGGCGTCGCGGCCGGCCAGCCAGGCTCCAAGTTCCGGGCGGGCTCCTGCTGCGATGCCGCCTGGTCGAGCAAGTCCGGCAAGGTGACGTGGCTGGTGACGTGGCTGTCGTTGGCAATCGCCGCAGCATCTGTCGTGGTGCGATCGGGAACAGCCGGAGCGCCAGACTCAGCAATAGCAGTCGCCCGTATGTCGGTTCGGTGGGCGTGAACCAACATCTGCCAGGTCGTGACCGTGACGATGGCGAATAACACGGTAACCACACCAGCCGCCTGGAAGACGCGTCGCACCCAGAGCGACGGATGCGAGACGGTCGGACTATTGGCCAAGGCACCACCAACATCGGGCGCAGGCAAAGCTTCCGGTGCCGGCTGGTCGGCCGCTTCGAGCGGTCCGGTCTCTCCAGCATCCAGCTTCGCTGCTGCCTCATCGATCAACGTCGGAGTCAGCCAATGCTCGTGCCTCGCAGCCTGAAGTGCCCTGGCAAGCGACACCAGCGAGACGACGCGGCCGCACAACCCATCGCCCTGCCGAGCCAGCGCCTCGAGCCCGCCAGGCGAGAAGACCACTTCAGTCGTAGGGCACGCAGACACGACCGTTTGTTCGATGAACTCGCGTGATTCGTCCGGGGTCAATCTGGGCAGTTCCCAGCGCCCGGTGATCAGCTCCTTCAGCTCGGAACGCACCGCATATTCGGTGTCCCAGAACTCCGAACGTCCGACGAACACGATCCGCGGCATCGCGTCCTTCGCCAGGATTGCCAGCAGGCGCAAATATCCGATCGCATCCGCCTTCAAACACTCAGCATCATCGATGATGAGTGCGCATCGTTCGTCAGGTACGTCGCGCATCGTCATGACATCGAATAATTTCTCGATGTCGTCGTCGTTCAACCCTGCCTCAGGCCTGCCGAGGAGCTGCGAGGCGATGGTCCGTAGCGAAATGCCGGCGCCTTCGCTCCGGCGAATTTCCAACACACGCACCGACCGGTCGACCAGCGCATCGCGGACGGCCGACGCCACAGTGGTCTTGCCGATCCCCGGCGGTCCCGTCAGGGCGACGAATGGTTGCCCTTGCATCACGCCGTCGATCAGCGCGGCGACCGTTGCCTCGCGCGCAGCCAGAACGAAGCGGATGGGATCGCGCGTCTCGTCCGCGAAAGATGTCTCACCGCTCGATCGAGATAATTCGGCAGCCAATTCTGTCGGGAGCCTCCGGAGGATCGTATCTCAGGGTACAGCAACGTATGTGCTTTTTCCTCGCTTGCAAAGCGAAATGGCAACCCAACAGACCGGAAACAAAAAGGCCGGCGGGCGACAAGCCCACCGGCCTCGATAATTATCTTGCGATGTGAGCCTTATTCCGCCGCCTTCACCTCCTCGGTGATCTGCGGCGCTGTGCCCATGCTCAGTGTCCGCTGATCGCGGCCGGCGGCGATCGCCCGCAACCGGTTCATCACCGAACCCGTGCCCGCCGGGATCAACCGCCCGACGATCACGTTCTCCTTCAGCCCGGTGAGGCTGTCGGTCTTGCCGGCGGTCGCCGCCTCGGTCAGCACCCGCGTCGTCTCCTGGAACGATGCGGCCGAGATGAAGCTGTTGGTCTGCAGCGACGCCTTGGTAATGCCCTGCAGCACCGGCATCGCCAACGCCGGCTTGTCATCGGGGCCGAGCCTGGCGATCACCGCATCGAACTCGGTGCGGTCCACCTGTTCACCGGCCAGGAAAGTCGTGTCGCCCGGATCGAGGATTTCAACTTTCTGCAGCATCTGGCGAACGATCACCTCGATGTGCTTGTCGTTGATCTTCACGCCCTGCAGCCGGTAGACGTCCTGGATTTCGTTCACCAGGTAGTCGGACAGCGCTTCCACCCCGAGCACCTTCAGGATGTCGTGCGGCACGCGCGGGCCATCGACCAGCGGGTCACCCTTGCGGACGAAATCGCCCTCCTGCACCGAGACGTGCTTGCCCTTCGGGATCAGGTACTCGGTCTCCTCGGTCGTTTCGTCGTTCTTCACGATGACGCGGCGCTTGTTCTTGTAGTCCTTGCCGAACTCCACGCGGCCGTCGGTCTCGGCGATCACCGCGTGATCCTTCGGCCGGCGTGCCTCGAACAGTTCCGCCACCCGCGGCAGACCGCCGGTGATGTCGCGGGTCTTGCTGCCCTCGCGCGGGATGCGCGCCAGCACGTCGCCGGCCGCCACCTGCGCGCCGTTATCGACCGACAGGATCGAATCAGGCGACAGGAAGTAGCGGGCATCCGTGTTGTTCGGCAGCCGCAGCACCTCGCCGTGCTCGTCCTTGAGCTGCAGCCGCGGCCGCAAGTCGACGCCCTTGGCGCTCTGCTTGTAATCCACCACCACCTTCGAGGTGAGGCCGGTGACCTCGTCCATCCGCTCAACTAGCGTGATGCCTTCGATCAGGTCGATGTATTCGACCCTGCCGGCACGCTCGGTGATGATCGGCAGGGTGTACGGATCCCACTCAGCCAACTTCTGCCCACGCGCCACCTGCTGGCCTTCATCGACCAGCAGCCGCGCCCCATAGGGCACACGGAAGCGCGCGCGCTCGCGCTGCTTGTCGTCGGTCAGGACGATTTCGCAGTTGCGCGACATCACCACCGGCGTGCCCTGGCTGTTCATCACCACGTTGCGGTTCTTCACCGTCACCGTGCCTTCGTGGCTCGCCTCCACGTTCGACTGCTCGGCGCCACGCTGCGCCGCGCCGCCGATATGGAAGGTGCGCATGGTGAGCTGCGTGCCAGGCTCGCCGATCGACTGCGCGGCGATCACGCCGACCGCCTCACCGATATTCACCGGCGTGCCGCGGGCAAGGTCGCGCCCGTAGCAATGACCGCAGACGCCGATGCGCGAATCGCAGGTCAGCACCGAACGGATCTTCACCGCCTCGACGCCGGCCCGTTCGATCTGATCGGCCGCGTCTTCCTCGATCAGCGTGTTGCCCGGGACGATCACGTCGTTGGTGACCGGATCGATCACGTCCTCTGCGGCGGTGCGGCCGAGGATGCGTTCGGACAGCGCCGAGACCACCTCACCGCCATCCATCACCGCGCGAACAGTGAGGCCACGATCGGTGCCGCAGTCCTCCTCAACGATGATGCAGTCCTGCGCCACGTCCACCAGGCGGCGGGTCAGGTAACCGGAGTTCGCCGTCTTCAGCGCGGTGTCGGCCAGGCCCTTACGGGCACCGTGGGTGGAGTTGAAGTACTCCAGCACCGACAGACCTTCCTTGAAGTTGGCGATGATCGGCTGCTCGATGATCTCGCCTGAAGGCTTGGCCATCAGCCCGCGCATGCCGGCGAGCTGACGCATCTGCGCCGGCGAGCCGCGCGCTCCCGAGTGGCTCATCATCCACACCGAGTTGGTCGGCCTGCCGATCTCCTGCTTGGAGATTTCCTTCATCATCGCGCCGGCGACCTCGTCGGTGCAGCGCGACCAGGCATCAACCACCTTGTTGTAGCGTTCGCCCGCGGTGATCAGGCCGTCCTGATACTGCTGCTCGAATTCCTTCACTTCCGCCTGGGTGTGACGGATCATCTCGTCCTTCTCGACCGGAATGATCAGGTCATCCTTGCCGAACGAGATGCCGGCCTTCGCCGCCTGATTGAAGCCGAGACCCATCAGCCGGTCGGCGAAGATCACGCACTCCTTCTGGCCGCAATGGCGGTACACCATGTCGATCACGTCGGAGACGCTCTTCTTGGTGAGCTGCTTGTTGATCAGCTCGAACGGCACGTCGGGATGCTTCGGCAGGATCTGCGCGATCATCATCCGTCCCGGCGTGGTCACCAGCACTTCGCGCACCGTATTGCCACCGGCGTCGATCGTCTCGTAACGCGCCTTGATCTTGTCGTGCAGGCCGATCGCACCGGCGTTCAGTGCATACTCGATCTCGCCGATGGTGCCGAACGCCGGCGCGTCCTTGTCCTCGACCGCGTGATACTCGGGCGTGTCAAGCGACAGGTAATAGAGGCCCAGCACGATGTCCTGCGACGGCACGATGATCGGCTTGCCGTTGGCCGGGCTGAGGATGTTGTTGGTGGACATCATCAGCACGCGGCCTTCGAGCTGTGCTTCCAGCGACAGCGGCACATGCACCGCCATCTGGTCGCCGTCGAAGTCGGCATTGAACGCGGTGCAGACCAGCGGATGGAGCTGGATCGCCTTGCCCTCGATCAGCACCGGTTCGAACGCCTGGATGCCCAGGCGGTGCAGCGTCGGCGCGCGGTTCAGCAGCACCGGATGTTCGCGGATGACTTCCTCGAGGATGTCCCACACTTCGGGACGCTCCTTCTCCACCATCCGCTTGGCGGCCTTGATGGTGGTGGCGTGGCCGTACTTCTCAAGCTTCGAGTAGATGAACGGCTTGAACAGCTCGAGCGCCATCTTCTTCGGCAGCCCGCACTGATACAGCTTCAGCTCCGGCCCGACCACGATCACCGAACGGCCGGAATAGTCCACGCGCTTGCCCAGCAGGTTCTGCCGGAACCGGCCCTGCTTGCCCTTCAGCATGTCGGACAGCGACTTCAGCGGACGCTTGTTGGCACCCGTGATGGCGCGGCCGCGACGGCCGTTGTCGAACAGCGCGTCAACGCTTTCCTGCAGCATGCGCTTCTCATTGCGCACGATGATGTCGGGCGCGCGCAATTCGATCAGCCGCTTCAAGCGGTTGTTGCGATTGATCACGCGGCGATACAGGTCGTTCAGGTCCGACGTGGCGAAGCGGCCGCCATCCAGCGGCACCAGCGGGCGCAGTTCGGGCGGAATCACCGGCACCACGTCGAGGATCATCCACTCCGGACGCGCGCCGGAATCAGCGAACGCCTCGATCAGCTTCAGGCGCTTCACCAGCTTCTTGCGCTTGGCCTCGGAGGTGGTGTCCTTCAGCTCGCCGCGGAGCCGCACTTTCTCCTCGTCGAGGACGATCTTGTGCAGCACCTTCTTGATCGCTTCGGCGCCGATACCGACTTCGAACTGGTCCTCGCCGAACTCGTCCTGCTTGGCGAGAAGCTGATCCTCGGTGAGCAGCTGATGCAGCTTGAGATCGGTGGTGCCTGGCTCCAGCACCACGTAGCTTTCGAAATAGAGGATCTTCTCCAGCTCCTTCAGCGTCAGGTCGACCATCAGGCCGATCCTGCTGGGCAGCGACTTCAGGAACCAGATGTGCGCCACCGGCGACGCCAGCTCGATGTGGCCCATGCGTTCGCGGCGCACCTTGGCCAGCGTGACCTCGACGCCGCACTTCTCGCAGATGATGCCGCGGAACTTCATCCGCTTGTACTTGCCGCACAGGCACTCGTAGTCCTTGATCGGCCCGAAGATGCGCGCGCAGAACAGCCCGTCGCGCTCCGGCTTGAAGGTGCGGTAGTTGATGGTCTCCGGCTTCTTGATCTCGCCGTACGACCAGCTCCGGATCTGCTCCGGGCTCGCCATCTGGATCTTGATCTGATCGAAAGTCATTGCCTGGCCGGTCTGGCCGAGGATCTTCATCAGTTCGTTCATGCGTTTGATACCCTCTAAGGGTTAAGGCAACAGGTCCCACCCTACCGTCATGGCCGGGCTTGGCCCGGCCATCCACGTCCTCGACTTGGCACGAAAGACGTGGATGGCCCGGCACAAGGCCGGCCATGACGGTAGGGTCGGCGTCAAGCGGCGCGGCTGTCCAGATCGACGTTCAGCCCCAACGACTTCAGTTCCTTCACCAGCACGTTGAAGCTCTCCGGCACGCCGGCTTCGAAGTTGTCTTGCTCGCGCACGATCGCCTCGTAGACCTTGGTCCGTCCGGACACGTCGTCCGATTTCACCGTCAGCATCTCCTGCAGTGTATACGCCGCGCCATACGCTTCCAGCGCCCACACTTCCATCTCGCCGAAACGCTGGCCACCGAACTGCGCCTTTCCGCCCAGCGGCTGCTGCGTCACCAGAGAATACGGCCCGATCGACCGCGCGTGGATCTTGTCGTCTACCAGGTGGTGCAGCTTCAGCATGTAGATGTAGCCGACGGTCACCTTGCGCTCGAACGGCTCGCCGGTACGGCCATCGACCAGCACCACCTGACCGGAGGTATCCAGCCCTGCCCGCTCCAACATGCCCTCGATGTCCGACATCCGCGCGCCGTCGAACACCGGGGTGGCGATCGGCACGCCTTTCTTCAGGTTTTCAGCCAGCTCGACCAACCGATCAGTATCGAGGTTCGCGATATGGTCGCGGAACTCCTCCTCGCCATACACGTCGCGCAGTCGCTCCAGCAGATCGTCACGCCGCGCGCCGGTGCGGCGATATTCCTCGACCAGGTCGCCGATCTGTGCGCCCAGCGTGTGGCACGCCCAACCGAGATGTGTTTCCAGAATCTGCCCGACATTCATGCGAGACGGCACGCCAAGCGGATTCAGCACCAGATCGACCGACGTGCCGTCATCGAGGAACGGCATGTCCTCCACCGGCACCACGCGCGACACCACGCCCTTGTTGCCGTGGCGGCCGGCCATCTTGTCGCCGGGCTGCAGCTTCCGCTTCACCGCGATGAACACCTTGACCATCTTCATCACGCCTGGCGGCAGCTCGTCGCCGCGCTGCAGCTTCTCCACCTTGCTGTCGAACCGTGCCT
>Ga0209040_10000152_pt1 | contig 46090 bp, 42 predicted proteins | sample BogFormECP12_OM3_FD_188240 | JGI IMG/M metagenome (GOLD analysis project Ga0209040, IMG submission 188240) | Bog forest soil microbial communities from Calvert Island, British Columbia, Canada - ECP12_OM3 (SPAdes) (version 2) | ecosystem: Environmental > Aquatic > Freshwater > Wetlands > Bog ... | reverse complement strand
ACCTGGCCTTTTAAGGTGGGGCGGGCGGGGCTCGAACCCGCGACCAACGGATTATGAGTCCGCGGCTCTAACCAACTGAGCTACCGCCCCTGGTGCTAACAAGCTGCGGCTTTGTCCTCCAGGTCTATCGAATCTGCTTCAGAACACCGCACCGATACCGCAGTACTCGCGATGGCTTTGCCCAGTGCATCCGCTACGCCTGCCAAGTCGTCGCTGAGCAGGTGTGCGTAGCGGTCCAATGTCATGGCCGCTGTCGCGTGTCCTAGAAGTGTCCGCACGACTTTGACATTAGCGCCCACACTGATCGCCAGCGATGCCGTGGTGTGCCCCAGCCCGTGCGGCACCAGGCCGGTGATACCCACGGCCGTGCACGCTTTGTCGAACGCCACGTTGAGTACGTCTGATAATCAATCTGTTTCAGCGGAAGAGCGCCCCACTTGGGCAACACGAGGGTGTCGAGTAGAGACCGATACCCCGCGAGCGTCATGGGTTTCCGGTGCCCCTTGGTTGCGAACCATTGCTCAGCGGCCGAGCCAAACGTGCCCTCCTCGCCGAGCTGGGGCTGCGTCGGAGCTGAGATCGCCTCAAGCGGTTATGACTTCGGCGGTCCGTCGAGCACTGCCATGATGGCCGGCGCCAGGTATCGAGGAGTACAGAACGACGGCCGTCATGGCATCGCCTCGGCCCACTCGATATGCCCCTCGAAGCCTCGCAAAACCGTGCGCCCCCGCGCAGCCAAACGAGGGAGCCAGCACGCCCCGGCGAAGTTCTCTGCAGCTTGTTGGGCCCTCGGAGCCTCCGCACCCCGTCGAGATTAGCGCCGCGCTGGTTGCCGGTGACGGTGTGGTGCACCTGAGCGGTGTGGGCCGGGCGTGAGCGGTATACCGCCCAGCCACGCTGACTCTCTCGCTACGACCCTAGGCGCGGTTGGTCCGGAACGCCGCCGGTAACCGCCGCCGCATAGGCTTGGGCCAACGTCTCCAGAATCTCCGGTGTCAAGTTGTGCTCGGCCTCGTGCTTGTCCAGCACCGCGATGATGGCCCCGAATAGAGATTCGGCAGCGTCGTGCTGCGCTTCCTTTGCTGTTGCCGTGGCTTTCTCTTTTACCAACTCTCGGTCGTCGCGACTGGTCATGGGATTGCAACACGGGGGCACCCATCGCCGCACGCTCTGAGGAATGACACAGATTACGGTTAGCTGAACACTGTCTGACCGTCGACGTCGAGCAGATACTGCTCGGTACCGCTTTCGACCCGCGGGGCATCGCCGGCCAACGCCACCGCGACCTTGTTGCTGGCGTTGCGCATCACGTCGAAGGTCAGCTCGGCGGCCTCGTCGTCGGAGAACTGCGCGCGCACCGCGGCGACGATGCCGCGGTCGATATGGCCCGGCGACCAGATCAGCGCGTCCGCGCACCGCAGTGCCGCCTTCTGGCGATCGGTCAACAGCTCCGACGCCTCGAAGCGCTCGATGTCGCCGTACAGCCTCTCCGACCCGCCGGTCTCCAGCGCCGTCGTCTCACGCAGCGACTTGCACAACCGGCAGTTGTGTTGAGCCGCACCGCGCAGCCGGACCACCTCGGACGTCAGCGCGTCGAGGTCGCGCAGCCGCGCGACCGCGGGCAAAAAGCCGTTGAACACCGCGTCGGACGGGTCGGTGGTGTGATCCCAGGCGACTCGACCGTCCGCCCATCCGAGGTACCGCTGGCCCACCCCGAGGGCTTCCAGGCCGGCTCGCACCCGCGGAACGAAATCGGCGATGTACATCTGCACGACGACGCCAAACGTGTTGTCCCCCAGTGCAGACCACAATCGTGAGCGCTGCTCGCCACCAATCATCGAGACATCGATGCTGAACTGTTCGGCGAAGTCGGCTACGACGGCGTCGGCATCCGATCCCGGGCCGGTCACCGCAACCTCGGCCGGAAGCGCGGGCAACGACAGCGTCTGGGCGCAGACGCGCCGGATCCGGGCGGCAGCCCGGCCGTCGCCGGGCGACAACGCGACCAGCCGGGTCAGCTCGTCGTCACGCACCCTCGCATTATGTCGCCTGACTCACCGACGACATGTGAAAGTCGGGAATCCGCAGCGCCGGCATCGCCGTCCGGGTGACCCAATCGCCCCACTCCCGCGGCAGCGTCGCCTCGCTGACGCCGGCTTGGGTGGCCCGTCGCAGCAGGTCCAGCGGGCTCTCGTTGAACCGGAAGTTGTTGACCGCCGCCGTCACCTCGCCGTCCTCGACGAGGTAGACGCCGTCGCGGGTCAGCCCGGTCAGCAACAGCGTCGTGGGGTCGACCTCGCGGATGTACCACAGCGTGGTCAGCAACAGCCCGCGCTCGGTCGCCGCGACCAGGTCCGCCAAGTCGGCGCTGCCACCGGTCATCACCGCGTTGTCGGCGGCCAGGGCGACCGGGGCGTTGAACTCGGCGGCGGCGGCACGCGGGTAGGCCAGCGCGTTGATCACCCCGTCGCGGATCCAGTCCACCCGCTCGATGTCCATCCCGTTGTCGAAAATCGACACGGTCTCCGACGAACTGGCGGTCGCCACGAACGGCGTGCACGCCAAACCGGGCACGGTGGGATCGGAATACAGCGTCAGCGGCATATCGGTCAGCCGCTCCCCCACCCGCGTTCCGCCGTCGAGGGTAGACAAGGCAGTGCGACCCTCCTCCGCGCCACGACCGGCCATCGACCAGGCCAGGTAGACCATCATGTCGGCCACCGCCGACGGCGGCAGGATGGTCTCATAGCGGCCTTCAGGCAGCTCGACGCTGCGCTTGGCCCACCCCAGCCGCGTGGACAACTGCTCCAGCATTAAATCCGTTGGCACAGCAGCGAAATCGGGCGCGCCCACCGCCACCCACGCGCTGGCACCGTCGCGTTTGGCGTTGATCTCCACCGAACCGGTGGGCTGGGTGTAGCGGCGTCGCAGTCCCCCCGAAGTCGCCAGATACACCGTTTCCAGCGCGTGCCGGGCAAAGCCGTACAACTGGTCGCTTTCACGGAAGCCACGACTCAACCCCCGGGTGACATCGGCGAACACCTCTGGTCCGGTGCCCAGCGTCGGCGCATCCCAGTCGGCCGGGGCGCCGTTGCCGTTCACCAGCGGAGCGGCGTCGCGGGCTTCTGGCGCCGCTAACGCAGCCGCCTGCGACGCTGCAACCAGTCCCTCGATCACCGACGGATCGACCTCAGACGATGTCAGCGACCCCGCCCGCGCGGTATCACCTTGGCGGACAATCGAAATCACCGTGGTACTGCGCGCGGTTGACACCCCGTTGGTGGTCATCGAGCTGTTCGCCCACCGCAGCGACGCCGCTATCCGGTCGGTGACCAGCACGATGGTCTCGTCGGCACGTCCCCGCCGTGCCGCGGCGTCGAGGGCGATGTCGACCACCTGCTGCGCGCTGATCATTGGCCGGCCTCGATGCGGGCGTTGAGCACGTTCACGCCGCGGAACAGCGCGGACGGGCAGCCATGGCTGACCGCGGCGAGCTGACCGGGCTGGGCCTTGCCGCAGTTGTACGCCCCACCGAGCCGCCAGGTCGATGGCCCGCCAACGGCTTCCATCGAGTTCCAGAAATCGGTGGTGGTGGCCTGATAGGCGACGTCACGAACCTGCCCGTCCAGGCGTCCGTTGCGGATGCGGTAGAACCGCTGACCAGTGAACTGAAAGTTGTACCGCTGCATGTCGATCGACCACGATCGGTCACCGACGATGTAGATGCCGTCATCGACGCGGGCGATTAGATCGTCGGTGCTGCGGTCCTCGGGGCTGGGCTGCAGCGACACGTTGGCCATCCGCTGAATCGGAACATGATGCGGCGAGTCGGCATACGAGCAGCCGTTGGAGCGTGACAGGCCCAGTCGCGGCGCGAACACCCGGTCCAGTTGATAGCCGACGAAAATCCCGTCGCGCACCAGATCCCAACTCTGGGCAGCCACCCCGTCGTCGTCGAAACCGACGCTGGCCAAACCGAATTCGACGGTCCGGTCGGCGGTCACGTTCATCACCGGCGAGCCGTAGCGCAAGCTGCCGAGCTTGTCGGGGGTGGCGAACGACGTACCGGCGTAGGCGGCCTCGTAGCCGATGGCGCGATCGTATTCGGTTGCGTGCCCGATGGATTCGTGGATGGTCAGCCACAGGTTAGTGGGATCGATCACCAGATCCGTCGGGCCGGGTGTCACGCCGGGCGCCTTGATCTTTTCGGCCAGCTGCGACGGCAACTGCGCCAGCTCGTCGGTCCAATTCCAGATGTCGTCGCCTGCCAGCACCTCCCAGCCGCGGGCCATCGGCGGCGCCAGCGTGCGCATCGAGTCGAACCCGCAGCCGCCGGCGTCGATGGTGACCGCCTCCAGGACGGGCATCAGCCGCACTCGCTGCTGGGTGATCGTCGAGCCGAAGGTGTCGGCGTAGAAGGTCTGCTCCTTGATGGTGTTCAGGCCGGCCGACACGTGATCCACCCCGTCGGCGGCCAGCAACCTGCCGGAATACTCGTCGAGCACGGCGATCTTGTCGGCGGTGGGCACGGCGAATGGGTCGATCCGGTAGCTCGACACCCAGCTGACATCGGTGTACACCGGTTCGGGCGCCAGCTCGACGCGGTCGGTGTTCAACGCGGCCAGCGTGGTGGCGACCCAAACGGCGCGGCGCGCGGTGTCCGCTGCGACCGTCGGCGACAGCTCAGCGTGCGAGGCGAATCCCCAGGTGCCGTCGACGATCACTCGGACGGCCAGGCCGAGCTCGCGGCTGAGCACCGCGGTCTCCAGCTCGCCGTCGCGCAGTTGGATGATCTCGGTGGTGATGCGGTGAATCCGCAGGTCGGCGTAGCTGGCCCCGGCCGCGGTGGCCGCCGACAGCGCGGCGTCAGCCAGCTCGTGGCAGGGCAGGTCGAGGAAGTCGGCATCGATCCCCCGGTTCGGTGTCACGACACCACCGTAACGAGGACACAGCGCGCTAATGTCTTTGACGTGGTTGACCGCCAAAGCGCCAACGGGCACCGATCGACCGCGCTGGGCTATGCCCTGCTCGCCCCCAGCCTGTTCGGTGTGACCACGTTTATGCTGCTGCCGATCTTTGTGGTGGTGTGGCTGAGCCTGCACCACTGGAATCTGCTCGGGCCGATCGAGTATGTCGGAGGCGCGAATTGGCGCTCGGTGCTCAGCGATGCGGAGTTCGGCAATTCGCTACTGGTGACGCTGGTGTTTGTCGCGATCGTGGTCCCGACACAAACCGTGCTGGGGCTAGCGGTGGCGTCGTTGCTGGCACGCGATCTGCCCGGTAGTGGACTGTTTCGCACGCTTCATGTGCTGCCGTGGATCTGCGTCCCGCTGGCGATCGCGGTGTTATGGCGCTGGATCCTGGCGCCCACCGACGGCGCGATCAGCACCCTGCTCGGCCATCGCATCGAATGGCTCTCCGATCCCGGCCTGGCATTGCCGGTGGTGTCGGCGGTGGTGATCTGGAGCAACGTCGGCTATGTCGCACTGTTTTTCCTCGCCGGCATTCTGGCGATCCCGACCGATGTCCTCTCAGCGGCTCGCATCGACGGTGCCACCGGCTGGCAGCGGTTCCGGCGTATCACGCTGCCGATGCTGCGGCCGACCATGTTCTTCGTGCTGGTCACCGGAGTCGTCAGTGCCGCGCAGGTTTTCGACACCGTCTATGCGTTGACTGGCGGCGGACCACACCACCGAACCGATTTGGTCGCACATCGCATCTACGCCGAGGCGTTCGGCGCGGCGGCGATCGGACGGGCCTCGGTGATGGCCGTGGTGTTGTTCGTCATCCTGGTCAGCGTCACCGTTGTCCAGCATCTTTATTTCCGTCGACGGATCAGCTATGACCTCACCTAAACGACCCTCGGCGGTTCTGGTCTACGCCGGCCTGACGCTGGGCGCATTGATCACGCTGGCGCCGTTCGCGCTTGGCCTACTGACGTCGTTTACGTCTGCGCACCAGTTCGCCACCGGCACACCGTTGGCGTGGCCGCGGCCGCCGACGCTGGCCAACTACGCCAACCTGGGCGGAAAGGGGTTCGGCCGCGCGCTGGCGGTGACGGCGTTGATGACGGCGGTGGCCCTGCTCGGCCAGCTGAGCGCGTCGGTCCTTGCCGCCTATGCGTTCGCGCGGCTGCGTTTCCCCGGCCGGGACGCGCTTTTTTGGGTGTATCTCGCCACGTTGATGGTGCCGGGCAGTGTGACGGTGGTGCCGCTATATCTGATGATGGCGCAACTAGGACTGCGAAACACGTTCTGGGCGTTGGTGTTGCCGTTCGTATTCGGCTCGCCGTACGCAATTTTCCTTCTGCGCCAGCACTTCCGCGCGATCCCGGATGACCTGATCAATGCGGCCTATCTGGACGGCGCCAACACGCTGGACGTGATCGTGCACGTGGTGCTGCCATCCAGCCGACCAATTCTGGTCACGCTGATGCTGATGACCGTGGTCGCGGAGTGGCACCACTTCATGTGGCCTCTGATCATCACCAGCGGCACCAAATGGCAGGTGCTGACGGTGGCAACGGCCGCGCTGCAGTCCCGCTACAACGCCCAGTGGACGCTGGTGATGGCTGCGACGGCCGTGGCGATCGTGCCGCTGCTGGTGTTGTTCGTGATCTTCCAGCGGCACATCGTGCGCTCAATCGTCGTCACGGGGCTGAAGTGAGCCGGCCCCGGTTTTCCACCCTGTTCGCACTTGGTTGGGTGCTACTCGCCGCACTGCTGGGCGCCACGGCGGTGCTATTAGACGTCACGGCTGAGCCGCCTAGCGGCAAGACCGTGATTACCGTTCGGCTATGGGATGAGCAGGTTGCCGCGGCGTATCGGCAATCCTTCACGGCGTTCACCCGGGCGCATCCCGGCATCGAGGTGCACACCCACGTCGTCTCGTACTCCACCTACTTCAACACGTTGCGCACCGATGTCGTAGGCGGTAGCGCCGATGACATCTTCTGGATCTCCAACGCCTATCTCGCGGGATACGCCGACGGCGGCCGGCTCATGGACATCGGGAAGACCCTTGGGGCGGACGCCGCGTCCGCCTGGGAGCCGTCGGTGGTCGAGCTGTTCACTCGCAGCGGCAGGCTGTGGGCAGTGCCCCAACTAACCGATGCCGGAATCGCGTTGTACTACAACGCCGATCTGCTCGCCGCCGCCGGTGTCAACCCCGCCGACCTGGCTGCGCTGAGGTGGAGCCCGGACGGCGGTGACACTCTGCGCCCGATGCTGGCTCGGCTCACGGTTGACGCCGACGGACGCACAGCCGCCACGCCGGGTTTTGATCCCGAACGTATCCGGCAGTGGGCTTACAACGCGGCCAACGACGGGCAGAGCATCTACCTGAACTACATCGGGTCGGCCGGAGGCGTGTTCCAGGACGGCGATCGCTTCGCGTTCGACAACCCCGGCGCGATCGAGGCCTTCACCTACCTGGTCAAGCTGATCAACCATGACCACGTCGCGCCGCCTGCCTCGGACACCAACGACAACGGTGACTTCTCCCGCAACCAGTTCCTGGCCGGCCGAATGGCGCTCTTCCAGTCCGGCACGTACAACCTGGCGGCGCTGGCCGACCAAGCCGGCTTCCGCTGGGGCGTGGCGATGCTGCCGCAAGGCCCCAAGGGCCGAGTCAGCGTCACCAACGGGATTGCCGCGGCTGGTAATCCGGCGTCCAGGCACCCAGACGCGGCGCGCCAGGTGCTTGCTTGGATGGGCAGCACCCAAGGTAATCAATACGTGGGCCGGCATGGCAGCGCCATTCCCGCAGTGCGGTCGGCCCAGCGGGTGTACTTCGACTACTGGGCCGCGAAGAAGGTCGACGTTGGGCCGTTCTTCGCGGTGTTGAACGGACCGCGCATCGATGCGCCCGGAGGCGTCGGCTTCGCCGCTGCAAATCAGGCCCTCAAATCGTATTTCGACGAGATGTTCCTGGGCCGAAGCGATGTTTCGACGACCTTGCAGCGAGCCCAAGAAGCGGCCAACGCCGCGACGCGTCGCTAGACGCTCGCGGCTAGCGGCCCAACGGCATTTCCAGCGCGATCGACGCAATGCAGATCGCCGCGGTGATCGAGAGTGCCAGCCAGTCGGCCAGTTTCGGCCGCGGCGGCGCCGCGGCGATCTGACCGGTGCCGCCGCGCGCGGTGATGGCATCACCCATCTCGTCGGCGCGCCGCAACGTGACCGTGATCGCCGCGGCGATCAGGTCGATCAACTCCAGGGCACGACGCTTGCGACGAGCCCGGCGGGTAGCCGCTACCTGCTTGGGCCGCAACTGGCGCGCGGCGTAAAGCACTCGGAATTCGTCGATCAGCATCGGGAAGGCTCGCAGTGCGAGCGCCAGTGCAACGGCCCACTCGTCGATCGGGATCCGCAATAGCCGCAAAGGTCGGCCCAGAGTGGCCACCGCGGGCGCTATTTCGCCGACATTGGTAGTCCACGACACCATCGCTCCCAGACCCAGCAACACGATCGACAACGTGGTGATCCGCAGGAAGTTCAACAGCCCACCGAATCCGAGTGGCACCCCGGCCAATTCGATCATCGGACTGCCGCCGGCGAACGCCGCGGTGACGCCGCCGAAGGCCATCAAAACCCACAGCCAGTGCGGCACTGACGGAAGCGCGCCTCGCGGAATGTGCGCGATCCGGGCCGCCGTCAGCACCAGGGCCGCCACCAGCCCAATGGTGATCCATCCCGGAAAAAACGTCAGCAGCACCGAAATACTGAAGACCACTACTAGTTTAGTGCCGGCCCAAAGTTCGTGGACTGCCGACGTACCCGGCACCGGACGCAGCAGAACCACCGGGCGGGAAGGGCGGCGGGTCGGGTGTTCATCTGGCGGCGCAGTGGTCATCACAGACCTCCGGCCGTCGTCGAAGCCGGTTCGAGCACACCGTCACGCAGATGCAGGATGCGCGGGCACAGCTCATCCAGCCCGGTGAAGTCGTGGGAGATGACGATTACGGTCAGACCCTTCTCGCGGCGCAGTTCCTCGAGTAGCCGTAGCAGACCGCGTTGCGTGGCGGCGTCCAGGCCGGCCAGCGGCTCGTCAAGGATCAACGCCCGCGGCGAGCGTGCCAGCAGGCCGGCCAGTACCACCCGCCGCATCTGACCGCCGCTGAGCTGGTCGATGCCCCGTTTCGCCAGCGTGCGGTCCAGTCCCACCACGGCCAGCGCGGTCGCCACGCGCTCATGGTCCTTGGGCGAAAAACCTGCCGCCGAGGCCACTTCCAAGTCGACCCGGCTGCGCATCAGCTGCAGCCGTGCCGCCTGGAACGACAACGCCACCGCCCCGACCTGCTCATGGGTGGGGCGGCCGTCAAGCAAACAGGTTCCCGTCGTCGGCACCGTCAGCCCGGCCATGATCCACGCCAAGGTCGACTTACCTGAGCCGTTGCCGCCATGGATAAGCAGTCCATCGCCGTGGTGCAACGTGAAGCTGACATCGCGCAGCGCGGCCTTCGCCCACGGGGTTCCGCTGCCGTATTCGTGCCCGACGCCGGCGAGTTCGAGCACCGGAGCGCCGAAGTCGTGGCCCATCGTGGCGGTTGCGGCCGGCGCGGCGGTGGTCTCCACCATCTCGGTGTTATCCCCGGAATCGCTGAGATTGATTGTGCGGTCGGCAGAATCGGCCTCGTTGTTGTAGTGCGTGATGTGAACCAGCGCCGTGCGGTGCCGCTTTTTCATACCCGACAGCACTCCCAACAGCGCTTCCCGTCCCTGCTGGTCGACCATGCTGGTGACCTCGTCAGCGATGAGCAGCGCCGGCTCCCGCGCCAGCGCTGCGGCCACCGCCAGCCGCTGCAATTCACCGCCCGACAGGCTGTCGGTGTCGCGTTCCGCGTGCGCGTCGAGACCGACTTCCTTCAGCAACCGACCGACGTCGATGCTCGTCCCGGGCGGCAGACCCCACACCACGTCGTCGGCCACCCGCGTGCCCAGCACCTGGCTTTCCGGATGCTGCATGACCACTGCAGTGCCACCCAGTCGACCGAGCCCCACCGCCCCGGGGCGTTCGACGATGCCCGACGTCGGCGCGCGGCCGGCCAGCATCAGCATGAGTGTGGTTTTGCCTGATCCGTTGGCGCCGGTGACAGCGACATGTTCGCCGACCCGCACGTCCAGGCTGACCGCCCCCAGCGCGTCGTGATCGGAGCCCGGGTAGCGGAATCGCACCTGCTCCAACCGGACTGGCACCGGAGCAATCGGCGGACCCTCCACGGGTGCGTCCAGTTTGTGCACATCGGGGATGCCGCGCAACCGCTCCAGCACGCGCGACAGCGCCCACCAGCCGATCAAGGACACCACCACGACCGAGACGATGCCGTGGCCGAGCAGCAGCCACGGCCAATAATGCAGCGCCTCGGCGAGGAACCACTTGAGACGGTCGGCGGCCAGTTCAACCCCGGCTCGTATCGGCCCGCTGAGCGGGAAGGGGTGGTCGGTCGCGAAGCGCCCGATCGCCCTCAAGACGGCCGAAATCCCATCGACGTTGGCGGTGACGGCGTCGAATATCAGGTGCCGGAGCCGTGCCAGCACCGCCAACGCGGCAACCGAGACCCCGCCGAGCACTGCCCCCGCGACGAAGGAGGCGACGATCACGGTCCGGGTGCCCAGGCGCCTGCGTTTGACGACTCCGGTCAGGCCGCCCACATAGGCGCTGTGGACAACGGTCATCAAGCCGCCGAGACCGGCGATCAGAAATGCGATCACCCCGGCGGCGACCACCGCGGCGATCAGCACGCGGATGCGGTAGCGGTAGGCCAGCAGCCCCATCGGAACCATGCCCAGCAGCGCCAATGCGCCGGCAAACGGGACGACGACAGCGATGATCGCGGTCGCCGCACAAAGTGCCGCCATGACCGCTGACTGGGCGAGTTCGCCGGGTCGCAGCGGACCAGCCCGTCCGGGCATGGTCGCAGGGCGAGTCGCGGTCATTTCATCGATTCTGCCAGTTGTCCGGGTTGTTCCCCGAACGCGCAGCGTGGTGGGTCACACTAGTTTGCTCCATCGAAATTACCCGGTTGAGTGGTCTACATAGACCAGCTATGCAACTATAGGTGGATGACTTCATCCGCCACCGCCGATCGGGGCGCGGCCGGGGAGGCCGGCGCCGGTCTGGGCGCGGATCTGCTCGCCGTAGTCGCCCGGCTCAACCGCTATGCCACTCAGCGCATCCAGATGCAGTTACCGGCCGCGCAGGCCCGACTACTGTCGACCATCGAAGCCCACGGTGAAGCGCGGATCTGTGATCTGGCCTCCATGGACCACTGCTCACAACCGACGATGACCACCCAAGTGCGGCGGCTCGAAGACGCCGGCCTGGTCGCCCGGACCGTCGATCCTTGCGACGCCCGGGCCGTCCGCATCCGGATCACACCTGAGGGCATGCGCACACTGACCCGTGTGCGGACCGACCGGGCCACGGCGATCGAGCCACAACTTGCCAAACTGGAGTCCGCAGATCGTCAGACGCTGGTGGATGCGGTCGTGATACTGCGCCGCGTTCTGGAGGATGCGGCGCCGGCCCCGCGACCGGGCGCATCTCGGTAAAGCCTGGTAGCGCGGTCGCTTGGGCAGCGCCGACGTCCCTGCAGCGGTTGTCGGCGCATGATGGCGAATAGACAACCGTCACTCGACCCAACAAGATGGGCGCGGAAGGTGGTGGCTATGCCGACGGAAGCATTCGCTTCCCTCCTGATCGTCTGGTTCGGACCCAATCGATACACCTTTCCCGTCGGCCGGGACGTGACCATCGGCCGCGACAGCCGCGCAGATATCCGCGTCGACGGCGCGGGCACGTCCATCTCACCCATCCACGTGGTGGTGCATCACAACGGCAGGCAATGGATAGCCGTCGATCGCGGTGAAGGCGGCATCTACGTCGACGGCGTGCGAATGTCCACGGTTTTCATCCATGACGGCAGGGCGATCACGCTCGGCGATCCACAGCACGGACCCCGGCTGGTATTTGAGCTCGGACCCCCGCCACCCCCGCCACCGAGGGCTGCGCGTCGCCCGGCGATACGGCCCGCGCCGCCGCCACCCCACGCTGCACCTCGCGGACCCAGCCGACCAGGTTGGCAGCCCGCCCCTGCGCCGCCACCGCGGTCGGATCAGCCGAAACGACCGCCGTTTGCGCCCCCGCCCGTCATGCCGACACCGCCGCCACCTCATCGCGTCGGCCCGCCGGCGCCGCCAACCCAGCCGGCACCGTCCCCCGCGCACTTCCACAGGCCGCCCCCGGTCCCCCAACCGCCGCCGCCGGGGCCGCCCCCGGTCCCCTGGCCGCCGCCCGCGCAACCGCCACCGCCCGCGGTCCCCTGGCCGCCGCTAGTGCAACCGCCGCCGCAATATCAGCCGGCGACTGTGTCAGCCCGGCCTCCGGGCCTCCGCAAACGGACTGGGCTCGTCGACGCGTTGACCGGCGCGATGCAAAAGCTGCGACCGCAGCGCCCCGAACCCCGGCCGCATGAAGCCGAACCTCGGCCGCATGAAGCCGCGCCTACCACTGCGCTGCCCCTGCCTGACGCACCAGATGCAAAGGTTGCAGAAGCCCCGCTCCCGCCACCGGCGGTCAAGGCCGGTCCGCTGGAGGCACGTCAGGTGCGGCTCACCGTCGATGGCGAGCAGGTGCTGGCGGAACTGTCCTTCACCGCTGAGCCGGGAACGCTTACTGCGGTCATCGGACCCTCGGGGGCCAGCACATCCGCTCTGGTCGACGTGCTGGGCGGAACGGTGCGACCCAGCGTCGGCACGGTCCATTTCGATGGCCACGACGTTGCAGCCGATCATGTGCGGCCAAACATCGGAGCAGTGCCGCGCTACGACCTGCTGCATCCTGCGCTGACCATCGAACAAGCATTGGGCTACGCGGCTGAATTGCGCCTGCCGCCTGGCACTTCCGCTGATCACCGCCGTCAGAGGGTGCACTGGGCGCTCGACGAGATGAAGTTGAGCCTGCTGCGCACCGTCCAGGTGGGCAACCTGACCGCCGAACAGCGCAGGCGCGCATCGATGGCCATGGAACTGCTGACCGGTCCGTCACTGCTTGTCCTTGACGAGCCGACCGCCGGACTCGACGAGGCAGCGGAACGCGAGATGACGGCGACGTTGCGACGATTCGCCGACGAAGGACGCGTCGTCGTGGTGGCAACCACATCGCCAACCGACATCGACAGCTGCGACCAGGTGGTGCTGCTCACCGGCACTGGTACTCCGGCATTCGCCGGACCGCCCGCACAGATCGGCGCCGAACTGGGAACGACCGACTGGACGGAGATCGTCGCGCGGGTCAGCACGGATCCGTACGGCGCGCATGACGCGTATCTGGCCCGCGAGCAGGAGGCTCCGCCCGCGGCAGAACCATCAGGTCCGGTCGCGCCGACTGTCCTGGCAGCGCGCCCGCCGCTGTGGCGCCAGATCGTCATCGCTGCTCGCCGACAGGGCTGGCTGATGGTCGGTGATCAGCGGCATTTCATCTTTCTGACCATCCTGCCGGTGCTGTTCGGCGCGATCGCGTTGCTGGTGCCCGGCGATGCCGGCCTGGGTCCGGCGAACCCTTACGGAAACAGTCCCGACGAAGCCGTCGAGATCCTTGCCGTGCTCGTCATCGGCGCCGTCGTGATGGGCACCGCACTGGGCATCCGCGACCTCTTCGGTGAACAACGCATCTTCCGCCACGAACAAGCCAACGGTTTGTCGGCGTCGGCGTTGCTTGTCGGCAAGATCATCGTTTACAGCCTTGTCGCGATCGTCCAGATCGCGATCATGACCACCGCCGTTGTTGTCGGCAAAGGCACGCCCACTAACGGCGCCGCCCTGCTCGGCGGTTCCACTTTCGAAGCCGTCTTCGAGCTGTTTGTGGTCCTGGCCATCACCACCATCGTCTCGGCAATGGTCGCGCTGGCGCTGTCATCGCTGGCCAGCTACTCCGAGCAGATCCTCTTGATGGCCGTGCTGATCGTGCTGATTTCGGTGGTGTTCGCCGGGGCAATGTTCCCGATCGTCGGCCGGTTCGGTCTGGAGCAGATCTCGTGGGTGGTGCCGTCGCGGTGGGGTTTCGCCGCCTCAGCGTCCACCGTCGACGTACACGCAGTCAACCTGCTGGCCGCATCCGATGATTCGTGGAAACACTCGACTGGCTGGTGGCTGTCTGACATGGCGATGCTGGTCGGCCTCGGCGTCGTGGCCACCGCGTCGTTGCGCTGGCGGCTGAGGAGGCCGGGACGCCGGCGCTGATCACCTCAATGCCGTTGTCAGACATACCGTCTGACACGTCGGCAATACGCCGCGTACGCTTCGCCGTAGTGCCCCCGCATGAACTCCTCCTCGCGCAGTACCTGACGGTGGAAGAGCCAGGTACCGGCGAAGAGGTAGAGCAACGGAACCCAGTTCGGAAACACCAAGAGTTGGCCCACCAAAACAAGAAACAGCGCGACGTAAATGGGGTTACGGCTCCAGGCAAACACCCCGGTGGTCACCAGCTCGTCGGGACGGTCGACGTCGATGCCAACCCGAAAACTTCTGCCGAACGAAATCAAGCTCGCCAGCATGACAAGTAAGCCACCACAACACAATCCGACCCCGACCCAGGCCACAGCATCGGACCGAAAGAACCTTGTGCCGCCAACAAGCGGCCAACCGAACGCCGCGGCGAAGACGGTGTAGAAATACAACAGCGCGACCGGCGGAATGAAAAAATCTTTCTTGTCGATGCCGCCGAAATGCATCGCACGCGTTCCGACCCTGCGCAGCAGCAAAACTCTGGTCACGACCATGCCGACCAGCAGCACAATCGTCGCAGCGGCTAAATATCCGGGCACGGCCGTCTTATCCGATCGCTCCGTTCACCTCATGCCAAAGCGCTTCGTAGCACTTGCTTGCGACGCTGTGCGGCGCGAACGCCGTAACCGGCGCCCGATATTCAGCCATCTGCTCGATGATCGAGAGCGCCGGAATGGCTGTGCTCAAGATTCCCGGTCGTTCGGCCGGCAGCTGCTCGACGAGGTCCCGGTGCAGCCGCTTGCGCCCATCCACCATCGAGAAGAACGCACACACCCGCGGTCGGCGACCGTCGAAATCGCTGATGAAGCTGGACAATTGATCGAACGTGCGCACCGAAAGCGTGGCCGGGATCATCGGCACCAGTAGCGTATCGACGGCATGCAGGACGTTTTCCGACAACAACGAAATGCTCGGTGGACAGTCGAGGAAGACCACGTCGTATTCGCCGTCGAACGGTTTCAGCAGCTGGTGAATCCGCCGGGTCGGCCGCTTCATCTCGTCCAGCTGCAAATCCATATTGCGGTAACTGAAATCGGCCGGCAGCAAGTCAAGCCCGTCGAAATCGGTGGCCTTGATCGCATCGTCAAGCGATCGCGTGCCTTCCACCAGCGCTCGGCTACCGCCCTTGACTTTGGGTCGCACCCGGAACAGATACGTTGCCGCGCCTTGCGGGTCGAGATCCCACAGCAGTGCGTTGTATCCGCTGCGCGCGGCCAGATGCGCGAGGTTGACCGCGGCCGATGTCTTGCCGACGCCGCCCTTGATGTTGTAGGTCGCGAAGATCTTCACTAGCGCACCAGCGCCTTGACTCGGGCACGATTCTCGTCGGCCAGAAATGGCTGCAGCCGCCCCACCAGCGCCGACCGTGCGTTCAGCTGGTGTGCATCGAGCTGCGCAGCCAGTTCGCCCATCGCCAGCACGGTTGCCGGCGGCGCAGCGCCCTGTTCCATCATCAACGCGGCGAATTCGCGGACCGCTTCACGCTGGACTTCGCCGTCCTGGAATTCGCCGAGCGTGTCCTGCAGCGCCTTGAGCTCTTTGATCAGCGGGCGATACGGCGCGTCGGCGCACAATGGCCGGAATACCTCCAGCAGATAGCGCAACTCCTTGCAGCGCTTACGCAATTCATGGACCTGCTCGCTCGGCGAGTCGGCGGCGATCCGTTTGCCGCGCCGTGCCACGTTCCGAAACGCCCGTTCGATGCGCTGCCGGGCCAGCGCCGCGACCGTCGGCCCGCCGCCGTCGCCGTCAGCGGTCACCTGCTCCAGCGCGGTGCGCCAGTCGCTCATCATCTGCTCGAAGCGCCGCGACCGCAGCCCACGCACCAGGCGGCGGCGTTCGGCAGCGCGATGCCGAACCAAGAACGACCGGAACGGGTCGAGGTCACGTGGATCGGCCGACGCCAGCCTGGCGGCCATGGTGTCGAGCTCGAGCAGGTACACGTCCAGATCGCGCACCGGCGTGGTCAGATCACCGAGCCACTTGAATTCCGGCTTGAATTGCTCGGCCAGATTCCCGGGCAGCACATCACCGGCGAGCTTGAGGATCGAACGGGTGCGCCGCACCGCTACCCGCAGGTCGTGCAGGAATTCGGTGTCGATCGCCGCGATCGTGCCCGCCACGTTGTCGTCGATGACCGATGCGAACCGCGCGAGCATGTTTGCGACGGCCACCGGTCCAGGCGTTTCCGGCCGCAGCTGCCCCGCCAAATCCTGACCATCGTCGGCGGGACTGCGGCCGGCAACTGCCAGCGCGTCGTCATAGGGCGTCGTTGTCACCGCCGCGAGCCCATCCACGCGGGCCAGCAGGCGCGCAACCCGATCACCGTCGACCTCGTAGCCGCGCAGCGGCTGGACCTGCAGCTGGCTGGTGCCGTCATCCGAGCTTTCGGTCACCAGGCGGGCAACAGTTTTTTCGTCGGCGTTGAGCACCCGACTCTCCCGCACAGCACGGTGCACGGTGACGACGGACAGCAATGCCCGCGGGGCAACCATCGGAGCCAGCGCGTCGCGCAGCCGCCCCGCCGGCAGGTCGTGCAGCAGTGCCGGCCATTTCTTGGCCCGAGGGCCTTGCAACCGGCTGCCATCAGGGAACTGCATGATCAGCGGACCGTCGTCGACGTACTCGAGGGATATCCCCGCGGAGTGCAGCCGCCAATCGAAGGTATCCAACCAGGTGTGAGAGACGCCTCTTTCCGGTCCGGCAGCCAACACGAATTTTGGCTGCAGAGCAGCCGCGACGGCCTCAACCTCAACCGCGCCCTGCTTGCTAAAGACGCGGGAAAACCTGCCCATGGACTACCTTCCCCTGGCCGCATGGCCGCGACCGTCCGACAGACTATAGCCACCTTGGGTTAACGGAATGTTCATCTAGGTGCCGGGTCATCAAATGTCGGATTACCTCGCGGAGCTTACCCCGACGCTGTGAGCGCCGGGTTACCGTCGGGTATGACCACCACTGCGGAACATCTGCGCAACTCACTGGACGGACGTTGGCGCGACGTGAAGAACCAGATGCGGGAGCGGTTGACCGACGAGATCTTTCGTCCGCACTACACACCGAACACGGTGATCGCCCGCACCAAGGTGGCGGAGCAAATGAACATCATGGCCGCGGCCGGCGCAGCCGACGACGGCTTCCGCAAAGAGCACGGCGGGAACGGCAACGTCGGGGCGGCGATCACGATGATCGAGATGCTCGCGATGTCGGATCTGTCCCTGATGGTCAAGGCGGGCGTGCAGTGGGGCCTGTTCGGCGGTGCCGTCGAGAACCTCGGCACCGAACGCCACCACCAGGAGTACGTGCGGAAGATCATCAACCTCGAACTGCGCGGCTGTTTCGCGATGACTGAAACCGGACATGGCAGCGACGTCCAAGCGCTGGAAACGACCGCGACCTACGACGCAGCCACCCAGGAGTTCGTCATCCACTCCGCGACTCCGACCGCGCGCAAGGACTACATCGGCGGTGCGGCCGAAACCGCCACCATCGCAGCGGTATTCGCCCAGCTCATCACCACCGAGGACGGCGAGCAGGTCAACCACGGTGTGCACTGCCTCCTGGTGCCGATCCGCGACGAAGATGGCAACGACCTGCCCGGTGTGACGACGTCGGACTGCGAGTACAAGGGCGGGCTGCCCGGCGTCGACAACGGCCGCATCGTTTTCGACCACGTTCGCGTGCCACGGGTGAACTTGCTGAACAAGTACGGCGACGTCGCAGAGGACGGCACCTACAGCTCACCGATCGAAAACCCCAATCGTCGATTTTTCACCATGATCGGCACCTTGATCCGCGGGCGGATCTGTGTGGGCGGCAGCGCGGGCAACGCCACACGCGTGGCGTTGGACATCGCCACCCGATATGCCTTGCAGCGCAGGCAATTCAGCGCACCCGACGACGAGGGCGAAGTGCTGATCATGGACTATCTGGTGCATCAGCGCCGGCTGTTCCCGTTGATCGCGCGGACGTATGCTTTGCAGTTCGCGCAGAACGAGCTGGTGGCCAAATGCCACGACCTGCAAACGGCGGACGCCCCCGACGCCGAAGAACAGCGCGAGCTGGAAGCACGGGCGGCGGGGCTGAAGGCCGCCAACACCTGGCACGCCACCCGGGCCATCCAGGAAGCCCGAGAGGCATGCGGCGGGGCGGGCTACATGGCCGACAATCGGCTGATCGCGTTACGGGCCGACACCGACGTTTTCACCACCTTCGAGGGCGACAACCACGTGTTGACGCAATTGGTGGCAAAGGAGTTGCTGACCGCTTACGCCGACGACATCAAGGGCATGAGCCCGGTGGAATGGGTGCGGTTCGCGGCCAATTTCGCCGGTGAGCGGGTGCTGAAACGCACTGCGGCAGAGACGATCATCCAGACGATTGTTGACGCTCGGCAGGACAACGAAGAAGAGGGCAGCCTGTTCAACCGCGGCACCCAGGTCAAGATGTTCGAGGACCGCGAGGAATACATGATCGCCTCGGTGGCGCGCCGGTTGCAGGGCAAGTCCAAAGAAATGTCGGCATTCGACGCGTTCAACGCGGTACAGGATCACGTGCTGCATGCGGCGCAGGCGCATATCGACCGAGTGGTGCTGGAGGCGTTCGTCGCCGGGATCGAATCATGCGAAGACGAGGAAGCCCGCGAGGTGCTCGGGCTGGTCTGCGACCTGTACGCGATGTCGGTGATCGAAGACGACAAAGCGTGGTACGTCGAGCACCGGTACCTGTCCACCGAGCGAGCCAAGGCGGTCACTCGCGCTATCAATGATCGGTGCCGGTTATTGCGGCCCTATGCCGAGACACTGGTCGACGGATTCGGGATCCCCGAGCCGCAGCGATACGCCGAGATGCTGCACCCGGAGAATCTGCCGAGCTGATCTACAGATTCGGAATTTGGCCGCGTGCATCTTCGCCGGCCTTTCCCGAGCGTTAAAAATCACTGCAAAGAAAAGGCTTCCGGGATCGCTCGGGATCATGAACGCTTGTTCGGAGCTTCGGCTGACATCAGCCCAGCCAGGCGGCGCGATACGCTTAGGCGCAAGGCGAAGGGTTAATCAGATGAATCCAAATCCGGACTACGACGCCAGCGACGAGCTGGAATACGGCATCGCTGCGTACGCATGGCTGCTCAGGGGCGTCTACCCGCCACCCTCATACGCACCGGACCTCGGACCCGCCGGCGGGTAGTAGTCCGGCCGCAAGCGTGAGCCGGTGAACACCTACTGTGGCGCCGGCACTTAGTTGCTCGCGGAGTTGCGCAGCTGCCAGAGTTGAGCTGGGCAGAAGATATTGACCGAATATGAGACGAGGTAGTTAGCCGCATACTCGTCGTTGGGCCTGACGTCGTTCTTCACGTCGTTCATCACCTGGCCGTAGCTGGCGCCGCTGCTGACTTTGTCGCATATCCCATGGGCATAGCCGATCGCATCGGCCGCATTCGCAAAGCTGTACTGCCGCCGCACCGTGATGTCGTACAGATATTCAATCTCGGGGGCCGGGACGGCGTGCGCCCGCGGGGGAGGCGCCAACGCACCGCCGCTGAATGTCACGGCAACAACAAGGGCAACGAGCGACGCAGCGCGCCTCACAGCCGACACCCCGTTCACTGGAATATTGTTGTTTCGCAACGGAGTCCCTCTGTCCTCTGGATGTGCCGGAATTTTAATCGGATTTCGCGCAGAACACGAGAGTTTTCTCGGCGGTGACCAGAAGTGGACCACAGCAGTCGCGCCCGGTCAGCGCGGCTGCCCGTAAACCGCGACGAGCACACTGCGGTCGAAGCTGTTCTCCGACCACACACCGATTTGAGTGTTGGCGCAGTTGGACATGATCGCGTAGTAGTCGGGGCGGTAGAACCAATTGCCCATGATGTCAAGGTCATTGATTGCCAGCGACTGGTTGATGGCCACCGTCTCGGCGACCGTGCCGTTGTAACCCGCGCCCCGGGCACGGTCTTGCACAGTCGACCCGTCCGAGCCGATATCGCCGTCGAGATTCCGGTTATTGAGCACATCGACCGTGTGCTGCTGCGCGGCGGACACCAGCTGCGGGTTGATGTGCAGGTCGGTCGTGCAGCCGGCCTTCTTCTTGATCGTGTCGACGTTCACCACGATGCCGTTGTTGAGCCGTGCGTTGTCCCCGGGAACCCCGGGAGCGGCCGGTGCAACGGCGACCGAGCTCGACGCGATGAACCCGGCGCCGACCGTCAACGGTATCGAGATGGTCCGTGCGAGTTGGCGACTCGCTTTCCTGTCGGTCATGGCGCTCGAAGCTCCTCACCTGATGCTTAGGTCGCTACCGGATATTCGCTGCGAGATCGGCGGACATTGCCGCCAGCTGTTGCCCCCACGTCGGCCAGTCGTTGCCTCCTCCGCGGCCAAGGTCGAAGTGGCCGTTGTGGCCGCCAGCATCTCGGTAGTGGGAGTAGAAAGTTGCGTTGGTACCTTGCGCGATGTCCCCATAGCCGGCCATGGCGCCTTGGTCAGTCGGGGCGCCGCTGCCGGGGCTGTAGACCCACAGCCGGGCGTTGTTGTCCACCAGCAGCTGAATGTTCTGGTTCGGGGAATGCCACTTCCAGCGCCCCAGCTGGGGTAGCCCCCACATGTGGTCGCTGTCGGCCCCGCCCTGCTTGAGCGCCGCGGTGATGGTCCCGTCCACCCCGGTGCGTTCGGGGGCTAGAAATCCCGATAGTGATCCCGCGTAGCGGAATCGGTCGGGGTGGAAGGTAGCCAGCGCCGCCGCCCCGTACCCACCCTGCGAGGCGCCGACGACGCCATGGCCGCCGGGGGCCAGCCCCTTGTTGGCAGCCAACCAGTCGGGCAACTCGGTGGACAGGAACGTCTCCCACTGCTTACTGCCGTCCTGCTCCCAATTGGTATACATGCTGTAGGCACCGCCGGCCGGTGCCACCACCGAAATTCCTTTGCCGGCAAACGTGTTGATCCCATTGCCAGCCGTGACCCAGTTGCTGACGTCCGGGGCGGCATTGAACGCGTCGAGCAGATAGACCGCGTGCGGTCCGCCGGCCAGGAAGGCCACCGGGATATCGCGGCCCATCGCCGCGGACGGCACCATCAGGCTCTCGACGTTGGCCGCTTTGGTCGTGCCGGTCGAACCGGACATCGCGGTGGCGCCCCAGAATCCGGCCGCGAGCACGACAGCGCAAAGCACCCGGAGCGGCATCGACAGACTCTTTACATTCATCTCACTTGTCCATTGCTCCAATAGTTTTGGAAAGCCGCCCGGTAGGTCACACCGGGTCGAACTGCGAGATCAGCCATCGGCCACGGACCCTTTCCAGAGTGATGCGCACACTGGAGGTGGTCTGGGTGGGCGCATCGTTGCCTACGGTGGTGGTCTGATCGATGTAAACCAAGACCACCGCGTGGTTTTCGCTCGCCGATACCGAGGCCGCCGCCGGCACCGTCGCTACCGCCGAAATGTGCTGCTGCTTGGCGCCGGGAGCAACGACATCGCTGACGAGCTGGGTGTACTGCTGACGGAAGCCGCCGGTGAGGCGGTCAGCGGCTCCCTTCAGGTCCCGCTCCACGCTGTCCGGGCGATATGACAGGATCGCGATGGTGGTGTCGGTAGCGGCTTTAACCGACTGCTCGGCCGCCGTTCCCGATGCGCGCGCCGAACCATCGAGCCACTTCAGGTAACCGTCTCCCAGGGCGAGGGCCAACGCCACGGTGGGCAACACAGCCAGAACCAAGATACGGGTCCAGGAGAATCTGGCACCCCGTTCGGCCGGTGCTTCATCCTCGTCGACAAGATCCGCCTCGTCAGCCGCCTCAGCTTCGTCGTCGATCCGCGCGTCGGCGTCGGCGTCGACGTCGTTGTCGTTGTCGTTGTCGTTGAGCGGATTCTCGTCGTTCAGTTCCGGCGGCGATGGGTCGGTGCCGGCATCATCGCCAACGTCCATTGCGGAGTAATCCTCCCGTGCTGTGATGGCTGTTCGGTTGCTCACGGCACGAAGTCAACATTCGAGACCTTGGGGCCATCGCCGGTTTTCTGAACGCCTAGCCGCATCCGCCACCTGTGGGGTTCTTGTTCTGGCGCTGCGGCCATCGTCGTCTTCACCTCTACCGCCACTAACACCTGCGCCTGATCGTTAGCCTCGGATAACAGCGCCGCTTCGGACACTGTGCCCTCCGACTTCGACTGCACCTTTTTCACAACGTCGACGAATGGCTGCGATCTCTTCTGGAAATCGTCGTAAAAGCCGCCGGTCGCCGAATCCAGGATCCGCTTGATGTCGGCATCGACCCGGGTGTAGTCGATCGTGGTGAGGTTGACCGCAGTCTGACGAGCGACTTGCACGTATAGATTGCGCTGCGCTTGCGCCTCGCGGTCCTGGTAGACACGGTATCCGAGCCAGCCCCCCACCCCAGCCAACGCCGCGACGATGACAAGTCCCACCGTGATCAATGCGCGTGTGTCTGAAAACCGCTGCGGTGCAGGTGTTTCACTCTCCGCCAAGTCGGCATCGGCGTCGTGTTCGTCGACGTCAGTTCCCTCGTCGACGTCAGTTTCCTCGTCGGGCGGCGTCTGTTCGTCTACCTGCTCGGCGGCATCACTATGCTCTGCCATGTCTTGCCTTTCGGGTTGGCCAGATCGGACTGGGTGTAGGTGCGACCGTCTGGGCCAACGTAGTTTCCGGTGGCCGGATCGTAAGGGACGACGGCGACTGGCGGTCTGGGCGCAGGCGCCCACGGGCCGGGTGACCGGGGCACGGTACTCAACGGCGGGACGCGACTGAGATCGGTGCCCGGCGGGTACTGCGGCACAGTCTGACCGGTGTTTGTCGCGTTGGGATCACCCTTCCAGAAGAGACCGTCGTTCAGCGGTACATATTGCTCGTCGCTCTCGCACATCTCAACCGTCGGGGCGCGCTTCCCCGGCTTCGTCTCGCACAGATCGTTGCGTACGCCGCGGACGTTCATGTCGGAGTCCTGCGGGATGCGGCAGTACAACTCACCGGCGGGCCGGTCGGGATAGTCCTCCCGGACGGGGATCCGCTGCTGCTGCACCGGCAGAAATCCGGTGTTGCATGGCGGCGGCAGGTTGAGGTTCAAGTTGAAGTCGAGATAGATGCCTTTGTAATCCTGCTTGGCAACCATGTCCGGCACGATTATCGACGACATCACCGCGGTCCCCTGCGGAAAGAGAACCAACAGCTCCTCGAGATCGTTTCGGTAGGACACCGCGATGTTGCCCAGACTGACCAGGTTGGCCAGTAGCACCGGCAGCGTGGGCTCCAGCCGGTCGAACAGCGCGGTCCCTTCATCCAGCGCTGGACCGCTTACGTTGAGCAGATCCGCGAAGGCCGTGTCTTGTGCCTTGAGCTGACTGGTGATCGCGTTCACCCGCCGCGCCCAGGTCGCGATCGAATCCGACGTCCGCACCTGTGAGGCGGCCACAGGCGGGAACTCGTCGATCAGTTTGGAGAAGGTATCGCTGGTCTTGCCGGCGTCGATCGCGAGCGCCGTGCCACCGTCGACGAGACGGGACAAGTCCGGCCCCAAACCCGCGACGGCCTTGGAGGCTTCATCGACGACGGTGTGCAGATTGTCCTGCGGAATCGCCTGCAGAGCCTTGTTGGTTGCGTCGAGCAGGAATCCGATATCGACGGGAACTTGTGTCTTGCCGACCGGAATGACGTCGCCGTCGCGCAGTTTCGGGCCGGTGTCGTTGGCGCTGCCGGAATGCGGTGTCAGCTCGAGGAACTGTTCGCCGACGGCCGAGCGGCTGTGGACCGCGGCCGTCACGTCGGAAGGGATCGCGATGCCGGAGTTGAGTGAAAGAACGGCGCGAACCCCGTCGCGGGTGACATCGACCGATTTGACGCTGCCGACTTCGCTACCGCGATAGTTCACCACCGACGTCTGGTACAAACCGCCGGATGAGGGAAGATCGACCGTCACTGTATATCGTCCGATTCCCAACAGCGCGGGCACTTTCACGAAGCCGAACGCCATCACGCCGATGGCGATGATGGTGACCGACGCGAGGATCGCCAACTGTGTCCAGATCCGACGCGACAGGCGCAGCGTGCTCGAACGCGCCATGCTAGTAGCCCCCGAAGTGGTAGGGCGCGATCAACGGGTTCTGCGCGGTGTACGGGCTGGGCATCTGACCGATAGTGCGGCCCCACTGCATTTCGAGTTCGGTGAGGTTTCCTTCCCACTTCGACCCGGTGAAGAAACCGCTGTCAAGGCGGCTCAAGGTCAGGTCGACGACGAGCGAGATGTTGGCGAAGTCACCCCGAAACCAGTTGGGGGCGGTACTCTTCACCCACGGGAGGGTCGAAAGGAAATCCAGACCTCTGGTGAGGGCAGGCCCGGCGTTAGCCAGTTCCCGCAGGGCCGGGGCGAGGTTGCGGAAATTGTCCGTGAGCGATTTTTTGGTCTGATTGATCGTCGAGGCGGCGACGGCGCTGAACTTGCCCACCTCATCGATAGCGTTCACCAATGTCTTTCGTGAATCCGACAGCACGGCCAGCGCCTGCGGGATCGTGGTGAGCGCCTTGTCGACCACTTGATCCTTCTCCGCCACCTGGCCGACCAACGAGTTGAGACTCTCGGTGGCCGTGATGATGTCGTCGGTCTGGGCATGCAGCTGGGTAATGAAGGTATCCAGTTGGGTCAGCAGGCTGCGCATTTCTTTTTCACGGCCGGTCAAAGCGGTTGCGAACGCCTGGGTGATCTCCTGAATATGGCCCAGCCCGCCGCCGTTGAGCAGAATCGCGACCGACGCAAGGGTCTGCTCGGTGGTCGGGTAGGTGCCGGCCCTGGAGAGTGGAATCACCGAGCCGTTCTTGAGTTCACCTCTCGGTGGCTCGTCGGTCGGCGGCGCCAACTCGATGTGCATGGACCCCAGCAGGCTGGTCTGGCCGACCTTGGCGGTGCTGTTCGCCGGCAAATGGATATCGCCGTTGATACGCATGGTCACCAGGGCGTGCCAATCCTGAACCTCGATCTTGGTGACGTTGCCGACGTTGACGTCGGCGACACGTACCCGGGTGTTCGGCTGGATGACGACCACGTCGGGCAACTGCGCCTGAATGGTGTACGTGCCCTTGCCGGTGCCTTCGGTTCCCGGCAGGCTGAGCGTATTGAGGCCCTTCCAGCCACAACCCGTCAGCAGGCAGATGCACGAAATGATAACCCCTGCAACCACTGTGCGCCTCATGGCGTGCCTTTCGGTGGCACGGGTGCTGCCGCAGGCACCATCAATCCTTGCAGCCCTTGACTGGGGTCGGTGGAACGAACGGTGGCTGCGGCCGGCGGTGTGCTGCCCGATGGCAGTGCTTGGGGCGAAGACGGTAATGCGCTTACGTCGTTGGCGGCCTGGGCAACCGGCGGTGGTATGTGCGGATTGAGCTTGTCCTCGCTGTAGGTGATCTCGTTGGGCCGCGCCGACGCACCCACGAACGGGTTGAAACCGAGGGGCGGGAAGTTGTACTGGCGGTTCTTCATGATCGGAGCCAGATACTGCTCGCACAGTCGCGCTGACTGCTTCGCCCCCACACGGCCCGCGGACTCGATTGCACCGCAGAGGAATTGGACGGTGTCGGCGAAGTTCACCGGAGCCAGAATCCCGGTGACCGCGCTTTGCGCCGGTTGATAAATGTTGAGGAAGTTCTGGAAGACGTCCGGCGCAACGTGCAGGGTTTGCTTGATGTCACGGCGGCTGTCGTTCAACGCCGTGGTGATGGCGTTGAGATGGTCGAAGGTCGTGCCGATAGCCTCTCGGTTCTCGGCGACGAAGGGACGCAGACCGTTGACCGCGCCGTCTAAGCCTTGCATCGCCTGGCCCCACTCGTTAGGGGTATTGGTCATCACGGTTGTGACGTTTGCCAAGTTTTTGTTGAACGAGGCCAGCAGATCACTGCTCGAGGTCAGCGCGGATACAAACAGCTCCAGATTGCGCACCGTGCTGAAAATGTCGGTGCTGTGGTCGCCCAGCGCCGAAACCGCTTGGGAGAGTTTGATGACGGTGTCGCGCGCGGTGTCGCCCTCGCCACGCAGGTTGGCTGCTGAGGTGTTGATGAATTCGCCCAGCGGGCTTGTCCCACCCTTAGTGGTGGGTTGCAGGGAGTCGGTGAGCTTCTCCAGCTGGCGGCGCAGGTCGTCCCACTCGACAGGAACCGCGGTCCGATCCTCGGGAATGGTCGCGCCGTCAGCCAGTTTCGGGCCGCTGGAGTAGACCGGGACGAGCTGAATCGCCCGCGCGGTGACCAATGACGGCGATAGGATCGCCGCGCGGACGTCGGCGGGCACCGAGTACTGCGAGTCGACGGTGAAGGTGACCTTTGCCGCGTTGGGCTGCGGGTCGATCCGCTCCACGGTCCCCACCGCGACGCCGAGGATACGAACTTCGTCGCCCGTGTAGATCCCGTTGGTGTTGCTGAAGTAGGCGACGTAGGTGTTTCTGATCACGCTTTTCCACCACGGCGTGACCATCATGCTGATCCCGACGAGCAGCGTCAGGACCAGGCTGACCGCAGTCCCGATCTTTACGGCACGTCTATGGTTCCCAATCCACGCGCCGACATCGGCGAACGCCATCAGTGACCCCCGTTCGCAGGCACTTCATTAGGTGCCGGCACATACACCGGTGTTGGCTTCGGCGGTGGCTTCAGATCCGCCGGGGGCCCTGGCGGAGGCCCACCTGGCGGCGGCGCTGGCGGCGGCTGCCGGTACGGGTAGCAGCCGGGGCCAGGTAGCGGCACGCCGGACGGACCGCACGACTGCTGGTCCGGATTGCCGGTGATCGCATCCGGTATCGACCGTCTCGGCTCGCCGCCTTGTCCGGTGCGCGGGTAGGGCAACGGCAGCGACGGAATGCCGGGCTGGCCGTTGCCCGGGTCGACGAGCTGCGACGGCAGCAGTACGTTGGGATCAAGCCCCAGATCGGCAAACGCCGCGTCGGTGAACGGCTGCACGAATTGTCCCGGTGCCAGGTTGACCAACGAGGCCTTGAAGAAGGGCCCGGATCCCAGCACTTCGCCGAACGACATCGCATACTTCGGAAGCAGATACAACGTGCGCTGCAGTTCCTGCTTGCGGTTGTCCAGGATTGACAGCACACCGTTGAGTTTGTCCAGAGCGGGCTTGAGTTGCGTCCGGTTGTCATTGACCACGGCGGATATCTGCCGCGACGCGGCGCCGAGGTTGATCATCAACGCGTCGACCGAGTTGCGTTGCGTGAGAAGCTCGGCCAGTAACGCGTTGGCGTTGACGATGAGGCTGGCGATCTGATCGCTGCGCTTGGCCAGCACCGCGGTGACCTTGTTCGCGTTGGCCAGCAAGTTGCGGAGTTTCGCGTCGCGGTTGTCGAGCGTGCTGGAGAACTGTGCCACACCCTCCAGCGCGACCTTCAGGTCGGGTGGGGTGTCCTTGAAGGTATCGGCCAATGTGGTGAGCGCCGAGGACAGCTTCGTGGTGTCCAAAGCGCTGATGGTGCTGGTCAAGTCGCCCAGCGCGGTCGGTAGGTCATAGGGCGAGCGGGTGCGCTCAACCGGGATGGCGCCGCTCAGTTTGCCGTCACCACGTGGGGTTATCTCCAGCATTTTGGTGCCGAGCACGGTCTCGGTTTTGATTGAGGCCTCGGTGCGATCCCCCAGGGCGACGTCGTCGTCGACGGTGAAGCTGACCTTCACCTTCGTCCCATCCAGTTTGACGCTGGACACCCTGCCGACGGAGAGCCCTGACACTCGCACATCGCTGCCCGACTTGATTCCGCCGGCCTCGGTGAAATACGCGGTATAACTCGACTTGCCATTGATGAACGGGATCTTGTTGTAGGAGAAGACGGCGACCACTAAGGCAACAACGATGAGGATCCCGACCACTCCGACCGTGATCCGGTTGCGGTCGGCGAGCGGCTTGATATTGCGCCGCTTTAGCTTGTCCTTCAAAGCGCTTGTCACCGAGGTCATTTGGGCAAGCACCGCCCACTGACTTGGCTCACCAGCTTGACGAACACCGGCTGGCCGTTCTTTCCGTTCAGCTTGAGAATCACATCGCAGATGTAGAAGCCGAAGTAATCGCCGTAAAGACCGTTGCGGGACAGCACCTGATAGGCGTCGGGAAGGGTTTTGACAAGGTCATCGACGTAGTCGTGATCGGCCTCGACTTGCCCTGCGAACCGGTTGGTTTGCACAACGGTGTCCCTGATCGGTCGGCGAGCAGTCGTCAACAGGTCGGCAACGGATCCCGTCGCGGCGTTGATGTAGGCCACACTGTTGGTGATATCGGTCCTGCGCTCAGCTAGTGCCCCGACAAGTTGAGACAGCTTGTCCAGGCCGTCTGAGAACTGTTTGTCCCGAGCGCCGAAGGTGTGCAGCACGGTGTTCAGGTTGGTGATGACGTCGCCGATGAGCTTGTCGCGGTTGGCCAGCGTGGTGGTGAGTGCAGACGTCTGGCCAAGCACCGACGAGATCGTGGCCCCCTGGCCCTGGAACACCCTGAGCAACTGGCCGGACAATGCGTTGACCTGATTGGGATCCAACGCCCGGAACAGCGGCCGGAAGCCGCCGATGAGAGCGTCGACGTCGAGTGCGGGAGAAGTCCGCGCCAACGGAATCGTGGCTCCTGGTAACAACTTCCGCGTTGAACCAGCGCCTTCTTCGAGCGACAGATAGCGGTCGCCGATGAGGTTTTCGTAGCGCACCGCCGCCTTGGTCCCTTCGGTGAGCGTCAGCCCTCTGTCGATGGCAAAGTCGACGTTGACCGTGCCATCCTTCCGCAGCTTGAGGCCTTTGACCTTTCCCACCTCGACGCCGGCGATGCGGACGAAGTTTCCGCCTTTGAGGCCTGAGACATTCGAGAAGACCGCGCTGTAGGAGGCGCGTGTGTCAAACCGGAACTGCCCGAACACCGTCACCAAAACGAATACGAAGGCAAGGCAGACAACGGTGAACAGCGCCACGCGCGTAGCGGCGCGAACGGTCCTGCGTCTCATTGCTCTTCCTTGCTCATTCGGCGATCAAGGCGCGGGCGGTGGGGGCGGTGCCGGCGGCGTGCCAGCCCCCGCATAGGCAGGTGCACCATACGGAGGTTGTCCGGGGTATGCCGGCCACGGGCCCGGCGCCGGAGGGCCAGGGAAGCGAATCCACGGCGGCTGCGGTGTTCCCTTGGTGTACGGGAAGTAGTTGTTGAAACCGGGGAAACCGATGCCGGGGTTAGGTCGGATATCCAGGCCGGTACCGAATCCGGTGTCGGTGACAAGGTATTTCACCGGGAAGTTCGCGCTCGCGTCGGGCAGCGAGCCGCAACTCGGCTTGCCACTGGGGCCGCCCTTGGCCTGCACGATGGGCAGGTTGGCCGGATAGCGGTACGGGTCGTCGCCGAATAGCAGCCCGCCGTCGATCATCAGGGATTTGCCGTTGCCCCCCATTGCGTCTCTACCACCGTGCTCCAGGTACCACTGGGCGCCCTGGAACGTGCAGGTGTAGGTCGGCGAGTATTTGTTCAGGAGCTCGAAGGTTGGCGCCACGAGGTTGATCGCGCTGGCCAGGTTCAGCTGATTCCTGCCGATCGTGTTGACGCCCGAGTCGGCGAATCCGATCGCAGAAAGAAGCACCTCGTCGAGCGCGGTCTTATTTTTCGTGATCGTGACGCTGGTCGTCGAAAACGAATCCAGGGTCGCCAGGATGTCCTGTGCCGCATCCGAGTACGCCTGGGTGGTCTTGCCGAATAGCTGCCAATCTCGCCGAACGGTAGGCATTTTCGGGTTCACGGCGAGCAGGGCTCTATTGCCTTCGGTAATCGCCTGACCGATGCGATCACCCTTGCCGCGAAAACCATCGGCCAAAGCTGAGAGCACACCATTCAGCTTCGCCGGGTCGATGGCGCGGACTATCGACTCAAGGTTTTCGAACACGGTGTTGACCTCAACCGTCACGTTGCGGGAGTGCAAGACAGCACCCGGTGCCAACCGTCGAGAGCTGGCGCCTTCAGAGGGAACGATCAGGTCGACATATTTAGCGCCAAACGCGGTGCTCGACTTGATTTCTGCCTCGACGTTGTTCGGCAGATACTGGAAGTCATTCGGCGCAATCTTGAGTCGCAGCTTCGACAGGTTGGTACCTGCCGGATCGGCATAGGCATCCACGGATGCGACTTCGCCGATCTGGACGCCGCGCAACTTCACCTTCGCGCCGTCCTCCATAACCAGACCGGCCCGGTCGGAAATGACAGTGAGCGGAACGGTCGTCCGCAGAGTCCCGGAGAACGCCATTGCGGTCAGCGTGCTCGCGGCCACGACCACGAGAACCAACACCGGTGCCCACCAGATTGGATCAATTCCCCCGCGCCGCCGGCGCTCTTGGCTCATCGGCGGTCAACCCGATAGATGGAAGTTGCCGGACTGCCCGTACGCCGACAGCGTGATGGTCAACAGAATGAAAACCCCTGCGGTGATCGAGGTGCGCACCGCACGACCGACCGCCTCGCCGACACCGGCCGGACCACCGGTCGCCGTGTAGCCGTAGTAGGTGTGCACCGCCATCACGGCGGCGGCCATCGCCAGCGCCTCGCTGAACGACCACAACAGGTCGGTCGGGTGCAGAAACGACGAGAAATAGTGGTCGTAGACACCACGCGACTGTCCGTAGATGATCGTCGTGCCGAACCGGGTCGCCAGAAACGACATCAACACGGCGACGGTGTAGATCGGGATGACCGCCAGAATCCCTGCGACAATGCGGGTCGATGCCAGATAGGTAATGGGCCGGATGGCCATCGACTCCAGCGCGTCGATCTCCTCGTTGATGCGCATCGCGCCGAGCTGCGCGGTCGCACCGGCACCGATGGTGGCGGCCAAGGCCACGCCCGCCGTCGCCGGTGCGATGAAACGGACATTGAGAAATGCCCCCAGGAAACCGGTGAGGGCCTCGATGCCGACGTTGGACAGGGTGTTGTAGCCCTGCACGGCAATCAAAGCGCCGGTGGTTAGCGTCAGAAATCCGACGATGACCACCGTGCCGCCGATCACGGCCAACGCGCCGGTGCCCATCCCCATCACAGCGATCAACCGCAACACTTCACCGGGGTAGCGGCGGACGGCGTCGACGGTGGCTCCGAGCGCGTTGCCGTAAAAGGCCGTCTGCTCACCCACGCTGCGGGTCGCGTCGACCACCCGAGTCAGAGCCTCGCTACCGGGTAGGCGTCTGCGCTCTTCCTCCGACGTCTTGCGTTGTCCAGCTTCACTTCTCGGGATTGCGCCGACCATCCGAGGCCGGCTCTGGTTGCCGGGCACGGTCTCGTCCGTTTCTGTCGCGGTCATGGAGCCACCTTCACACCGAATGCGGTGGCCAAAATGTTGATGAGGAACAGGGCCATGAATGCGAACACCACGGTCTCGTTGACGGCGTTGCCGACGGCGGTCGGCCCGCCGCCGACGGACAGTCCCTTATAGCAAGCAATCAGACCGGCTGAGAGACCGAAAAGTGTTGCCTTGACCAGAGAGACGATCACCTGAGGGAGGCCAGTGAGCAGCGTCATGCCGAATACGAATGCCCCCGGCGTGACGTGCTGAACGAATACCACGAAAAAGTAGCTCCCGGAGAGTCCTACCACCGCGACCACCGAATAAAGCATCAGCGCAACGAAAGTCGCGGCGATCACGCGGGGCACCACCAGGGCTTGGATGGGGTTGACGCCGATGACCTTCATCGCGTCGATCTCCTCGCGAATCGTGCGGGCGCCCAGATCAGCGCACATCGCGGTGGAGGCCGCGCCCGAGACGACGATAGCGGTGACCACCGGCCCGACCTGGGTGACCGAGGCGAGTGCTGCACCCGCACCGGACAGGTCGCCGGCGCCGACCTCGATCAGCACGATGTTCAACGTGAAGACGATCAACACGGTGTAGGGAATCGACAACACCACCGTCGGAACGATCGAAACCCTGGCCACGAACCAGATCTGATCGATCAGCTCGCGCCAGGCGAGGGGTCGGCGGAACATGGCGGCGAAGGTTTCGCCGGCCAGGACGACGAAATCGCCCACGGCGATGGCGGGCTTCGACCAGGCAGCACCTGATTTGGTCAGCGCCGAAGAGGTTGTGGACACCGGCCTACCTGATCCGCCGGTAGCCATGACGGCGTGACAATGATCTCATCCTGTCCCCGCCCCGATGCCCCGCGTCCGGATTAGTGGACTCCCGGTCCGGAAAGTCGATACATTTGACATGAGCTGACATGGGCGAAATTTGCTCATGCGCCTTACGTAAAGTCAACGGCCACTGCGCGACCGAGCGCGTTAATTGCAGGTTAGCTACGAAAAAATCGTCTCGAACGGTTGCTTGCTTTGCTGTGACCACGGCGCTCATCGGGTTTGCTCGTCCTGCCGATAATGGATACGGCTCATCGCGCTCCTCTGTCTGAAGGGGAAAGCTTTGGGTCACCCGGCTATCTGCAGGCATGGACGCGTGCGGCCGCGCGACATCGACGCCGCTTCTTGACTGCACACACAGACCACGTCGGAAATTTACGGATATCGCGCTACTTGTGCGAGGGTTCGAATCAACCAGAAGAAATCTGACCAGCGCTATTGCACCCGACGATTAGCCCGGGCGTCGCCAAGCAATCCTTTTGCTCAAGCTGAGCCGAATACGTCGTGCGACCAGGCACTTCGATCGAAAGCTCAGCCGACGTTGGTGCCGCCCTCGGCGATCCGGCGTACCGCGTTGAGGAAGACGTCGATCTCCTCGAACGTGTTGTAGAACGCGAACGACGGGCGAACGGTCGCCTCGAGTCCCAGGCGCCGCAGTGCCGGCTGGGCGCAGTGGTGGCCGGCGCGCACCGCGATGCCTTCGGCGTTGAGCGCCTTGCCCACCTCGAGCGGCTCGTGTCCGGCGAGGATGAACGACAAGACGCTGGCCTTCTCGGTTGCCGTGCCGATAAGGCGCACGCCGGGAATGTCGGCCAGCCGCGGCGTCGCGTACTCGAGCAATTCATGCTCGTAGGCCGCAATGCGCTCGATGCCCAACCGCTCGACGTAGCGCAGCGCTTCGGCAAGCCCGACGGCGTCGGCGATGTTGCCGGTGCCGGCCTCGAACTTGGTCGGCGGCCCCTGATACAGCGAACGTTCCGTCGTGACGTCGGCGATCATGTGGCCGCCGCCCTGCCACGGCGGTGTCTCGGTGAGCACTTCCTTGGTCCCATACAGCGCACCGATTCCGGTGGGGCCGTAGATCTTGTGTCCTGAGAACACGAAAAAATCCGCGCCGAGTTCAGCGACGTTGACTGGCATGTGCTGAATCGACTGAGCGCCGTCGATCAGCACCCGGGCGCCGTAGCGGTGACCCAACTCGACGATCTTGTCGACCGGGACCACCGTGCCCAGCGCATTGGAGACCTGGCTGGCGGCTACCAGCTTGGTCCGCGGGCCCAGCAGCTCCTCGAACTCCGAGAGCAGCAGGTTGCCCGCGTCGTCGATCGGCGCCCACTTCAGGATCGCTCCCGTCTTCTGTGAAATCAGTTGCCAGGGAACGATATTGGCGTGGTGCTCCAGGTGGGTGATGACGATCTCGTCACCGGGTTGCAGGTGCTTGCCACCCCACGCATGGGCGACCAGGTTGATCGCCTCGGTGGTGCCGCGCACGAAGACGATGTCTTCGGCCGTTGGTGCGCCGATGAATTGGGCCACCGTGTCGCGCGCGTCCTCGTAGGCGTCGGTGGCCCGGGCGGCCAATTCGTGGGCGGCTCGGTGAATGTTGGAGTTCTCGTGAGCGTAGAAATGCGACAGCCGGTCGATGACCACTTGCGGCTTCTGGGTGGTCGCCGCGTTGTCGAACCAGATCAACGGCTTTCCGTTGACGGTCTCCTTCAGGATCGGGAAGTCGGCCCGCACGGCGTTGACGTCGAACACCTCGTGCTCGTCAGGCAACTGTGGCACCGGGTCGGCTGCGGTCAGGAAGTAATAGTTGTGTTCGTCGCCGGCGGGCGCGTCCGGCACTGCATCAGACCAGCCCAGCTCGGGAACCGACGGCGCCTCCGGCAACCAGAATGGCGCTGAGCCGCGCGGAGCCGCCGGAACCGTTGGCACTGTGCCGGCCAACACCCCGGGCACCGTCGGCACGATGCCCTCGGTCGGCACTGCGAAGGCGATCAGCTCGCCGGTCGGCAAATAGGGATCCGCGACGCTGCATGTCGTTTCGGCCGCCGACGGCGCGGCCGTCGTATCGGGCACGTTGCCCCGCGGGGCTACCGGCACCGTTTGCGGCGGGGATTCGGGTTCGGGAGACGTCGGAGCCGGGACATAGATGTCCCCCGCACCCACCAGCGGGACCGGCGTGGGGTACAGATCCGCGGCGCCCGCCGCGGTCTGCCCGGCCGAGGCGGCCGCCGTGGTGTCCGGCACGTTGCCACGCGGCGCGACCGGCGCCGACTGCGGCGGACTGTCGAATCCCGGACGGACGCTGGCGGCATACAGCTGGTTGGCCAGCGCGGCGAGTTCTGCAGCGCTGATGGGTAAGTCGCTTTCGGCGTCTACCGCTCGGTACTCACTTGTAGGCATGGAACTGGTCTACGGCGGCGCCATCGAGCACGGCGAGCGCGTCGTCGGTCAGCACAGCCAACGACGTGTAGAGCGTGACCAGGTATCGGGCAATCGCCGATTCGTTGATGCCGGTGAACCGCACCGACAACCCCGGCGCCTGCTCGCCGACCAGGCCGGGCTGGAACAGCCCCACGACGCCCTGGCGCTCCTCACCGGTGCGCACCAGGATGAACTTCGTCTTGCTCTTCTCGACCGGCACCTTGTCCGACGGGATGATCGGGATCCCGCGCCAAGTGATGAACTGCGCGCCGAACAGGCTCACCACCACCGGCGGCACGCCGCGACGGGTGGCCTCGCGACCGAACGCGGCGACGCCGAGTGGGTGCGTCAGGAAGAAGCTGGGCGTTTTCCAGACCTTGGTGATCAACGCGTCGAGGTCATCGGGCGTGGGAGCACCGGCCAGCGTTTTGATTGTCTGCTCGGGCGTCACCTGCGCGAGCAGACCGTACTCGGGGCTGTTGACCAGCTCGAACTCTTGGCGCTCTTTGATCGTCTCGATGGTCAGCCGCAGCTGCTGCGTCACCTGGTCGTGCGGGCTGGAGTACAGGTCGGACACCCGGGTGTGGATATCGAGCAGCGTGGAGATCGTCCGCAGCGTGTACTCGCGAGGGTTGGTCTCGTAGTCGACGTACGTCTCGGGCAGCGGCTCCTCAGTACCGACGCCCTCGTCAGCGTGGATCGCGACCTGCTCCGGGTTGACCACCCGGTTGACCCGGTAGATACCGGCTTCCACCGGCACCCAACTGAGCAGATGGAGCAACCAGCGCGGGGTGATCGTAGAGAGCTGCGGAACAGTCTTTGTTGCGTTCGCGAGCTGCCGCGCACCGAGATCGCCAAGCGCCTGAGACTCGTTTTGGGCCGAGGTCATCGTGGTCCTTCCGTCTTGGTCGAAAAATGAGGCGTGTCGGGCCAGTGACGGCCGACTGAGAGCGCCGCGCCGAGCCTAGGCAAGTGTAAAACTCACCAAGATTTTTTCAACGCGTTGGGGGCGAATATGGCCAAAATAAGCCCGCTCAAAATCATGCCTTATAGTGAAGTGCATGCAACAGCCTGCACCGCTGCGCTTTGTCCCGTCGCGCTGCCTCATCGTGCTCTGTTGTTGTTGTTGATTTCCTGACGCCCATCTGACGTTCAAATCGTCGCGCATTTATCCCGCAAGCGGGCGGCCCTGCCAGACCTTGCGGCGAGACCGAATCGCGCACGATTGCACTCTCCCAGGAAGATCAACCAGACCCATGACTGTGTTATCCCTACCCGCGCCGACGCAGGTGACGTCCCGCCGACGCGTCCTCGTCCGGCCGGCGAACGAACTTCCCCGGATGACCCGCTACCGGGGCGGAACCTATTCGCACACGGTGGACAGGATCGTGTTCACTGACGGCACCACCGCGCGCACCGACCTGATCAGGCTCAACCCCAACCTGGACGCCTACTCCTTGGACTTCACCGGTATCGCGCCACACCTTCCGTCGCGCTATCAGCTGGGGACCTGGTCGGCACTGCCCCACCTGCGCGGCCGCGGCCGCGAGGCCCAGATCGGCTGGATTCTGCGCCATTCCTTCCCGATCATTACGGCCGCCGAATTGAGTCGGCAATTACGCGCCGCCGGCTATCCGTTGGGAGCAGCCAACATCAGCGACCACGAAGCCATCGCGGCGACCCAGGCCGCGATCTGGTACTTCACCAACGGCCTGGCTCTGGACACCCAGCCACTCAACGTTCCTGTCGCGGTGAAGAGGGGTCCCGGGCCGGTAATCACCTTTGAATTCGACGGCCAACCCCAACTAGGCGGCTATTCGGTCTGGACCACGTCGGATGACCCTGTCAGCCTGCGATTGCAAAAGTCAGCCAACGGCGTTGACTGGTATGACGTTTCGGGTTCACAGCTGATCACCGATCCAGCCAAGGGCCGCTACCAACGCGCGCTGGGTGTGGGCAGCACCTTGTCGTCGAGTCGCCACGGCCGCCGTGGGCGCGGCTTCCGCTTCTACCGACTTATCGCTGCGACCCAGAACGGCGCACCCGGCATCGGTCATGTCGGTTTCTGGCTCACCGGCACACGGCACTACCGCAACGCGGACCGGGTGGTGCACCTCTACAACTACTTGCTCACCGGGGCGAGCACGGTCCTGCGCGAAGCCGCCGAACCACGACTCGTCGCCACTCACGCAGTTGCCGAACCCGGCCTGGTCGGTCCATTCCACGTTCGAATTCCCCTGACGCTCAAGGTAACCGATGGTCACGCGTTGGTCGATGCGGACGGCGCAACGATCGATGGGGCACTTCAACCGGGTAGCGACTTCTACGTCCGACCGGCGCCGGGCACTACGGCGACCACCTTGACCGCAACGACAGCGCACAACGTCGCCGGGCGGGTGCTGACTGGAGTGGCGTTAGAGGGGGCGCCACAGCGATTCACACCGGTCGCCCTGGCGATACCCGCTGACGTTGCAATCCACTTCGACATCCGCTGGGATGGCGACTGTGAGCATCGCTGAGAACATCACACAACTGATCGGAAGCACGCCCCTGGTCCGGTTGAACCGGGTCACCGACGGCGTAGACGCGGATGTTGTCGCCAAGTTGGAATCGTTCAACCCAGCGGCCAGCGTGAAGGACCGCCTTGGGGTAGCGCTGATAGACGCGGCCGAGGAAGCCGGTCTGCTCAAGCCTGACACCATCATCCTCGAGCCGACTAGCGGCAACACCGGCATCGCGCTGGCGATGGTCGCCGCGGCGCGCGGATATCGACTCACGCTGACCATGCCCGAGACGATGAGTGTCGAACGGCGGAAGTTGCTGCTTGCCTACGGCGCCGAACTCATCCTGACCCCGGGCGCCGAAGGCATGCCCGGCGCTATCGCAAAGGCCGAGGAACTGGCCAAAACCGACCAACGGTATTTCGTGCCACAGCAGTTCGAGAATCCGGCCAACCCGGCGATTCACCGCAAGACCACCGCCGAAGAGGTGTGGCGCGACACCGATGGCAAGATCGACATCTTCGTGTCGGGAGTCGGCACCGGCGGGACCATCACCGGTGTCGCGCAGGTCATCAAGGAACGCAAGCCCTCGGTACAGTTCGTGGCCGTCGAGCCGGCCGCGTCGCCGGTGCTCTCCGGCGGCCAGAAGGGACCCCACCCCATCCAGGGCATCGGCGCAGGATTCATCCCACCGGTTCTTGACGTGGATCTGGTCGACGAGGTCGTCACCGTCGGCAATGACGACGCCATTAACTTGGCTCGGCGGCTGGCTCGCGAAGAGGGACTGCTAGCCGGTATTTCCTCGGGTGCGGCCGCGGTGGCTGCGCTGCAGGTGGCCCGGCGTCCCGAAAACGCCGGAAAGCTCATCGTCGTCGTGCTTCCCGACTTCGGCGAACGGTATCTGAGCACGCCGCTGTTCGCGGACGCGACCGAGTAGCCCATGCTGACGGCGATACGCCAGGACATCCGGGCCGCCAAGGAGCGGGATCCGGCCGTCCCAACCACGCTGCAGGTCATCTTCGCCTACCCGGGCGTGCATGCCATTTGGGGCCACCGGATCAGCCACTGGCTGTGGAATCGCGGCGCGCGAGTGGCCGCGCGGGTTTTTGCGGAGCTCACCCGCATCCTGACCGGCGTCGAGATCCATCCCGGCGCGGTCCTGGGTAGCGGCCTGTTCATCGACCACGCGACCGGCGTGGTGATCGGGGAAACAGCCGAAGTGGGCGACGACGTCACGATCTTCCACGGCGTCACACTCGGCGGCACTGGCGCAGATACCGGCAAACGCCACCCAACTATCGGTGACCGCGTGATCGTCGGCGCCGGAGCCAAGATCCTCGGCCCGATCAAGATCGGCGACGACAGCCGGATCGGCGCGAACGCCGTGGTGGTCAAAGAAGTCCCGTCGAGCAGCGTGGTCGTCGGGGTTCCCGGGCAGATCATCAGCCGCGCCAGGCCGGGCACCGGGGACGACTCGATGCCTGACCTGGTTGGCGTCAGCCTGCAGTCGTTGCTGACCAGGGTGGCCAAGCTAGAGGCCCAGGCCAATACCCCGCAGACTGGCCGAGTCATCCGGCCACCTGAAGCGGGCGTTTGGCACGGCGAGGATTTCTCCATCTGATGCGCCGTCAGGCGGCGCCGGCGGCCTGCCAGGCTCCGTAGCCGCCCACCAGGTCCGATACATCATCGAAGCCCGAAGCGCGAAGTACGCTCGCGGCCACCAGCGAGCGGTAACCGCTAGCGCAGTAAGCGACCACCGGTGCCGTCTGATCGAGGCTCGCGATCGAATCGGTCAGTGCCGGCAGCGGGATCTCCCGTGCTCCGGGGATGACACCGTCCACCGTCTCACCAGGGTTGCGCACATCCACGAGCTGCAAACCGGGCTGCAGGCTACGCAGTTCGGCTAGCTGCCCGCCGGTCAGACGGGTAGCGGTCTGGATAAGATCTGGCAGCTGCGTGAAAACGCTTGGCAAATTGCGTAATTGACCAATGACCCGGTCGAAACCCACCCGGGCGAGACGGGTCTTGGATTCCTGCGCAAGCGCAGGATCGCCGACCAGGACGATGTCCCGATCGGGCGACAGGACGATACCGACAGATTCGGCGAAGCGCCCGCGCAGGCCAACATTGACCGCACCGCGTAAGTGACCGGACGCATAATCGGCCGGCTCCCGGCTATCCAGCAGAATGGCCCCTGCCCGGGCATGTGTGCAGACATCGTCGATGTTCATCAGGGCCGGTGTATTTCCGTCCAGCAGCGGATGTTGCTCACGGTTGCGGAGCGAGTCGAACTCGAAGTACCGCGGTCGCGGGGGCTGGTCCTCGGTAAGCGCGGCGACGAACTGGTCGGCGTCGATCATCTGTAGCGCATAGTTGGTCCGGCGCTGCTCACCGATTGTTGAACTGGTTTCGCTCGACAGCTGCTTGCCGCACGCCGATCCGGCCCCGTGCGCGGGAAAAACCCGCGTAGCATCGGGCAGCTTCAGAAGTTTGTCGTGCAGCGACCCGTACAGCGTCCGGGCCAACGTCTCCGCCGACAGGCCGTTGTCCGCCAGCAGATCCGGACGCCCCACGTCGCCGACGAACAAGGTGTCGCCCGTGAGCACCCCGTAGGGCACCTCATCGTCGGCATTCTCGTAGACCACGATGCATATCGACTCGGGAGTGTGCCCCGGTGTCGCGAGAATCTCCAAGGCGACTTGGCCCAGCGAGATCCGCTGGCCGTCCCGCAACGGCTCGATCGGGAATTCGACCTCGGTGTCTTCGCCGTAGCTGATCAGCGCCCCGGTGGCGGCGGCCAGCTCGAGGTGACCGCTCAAAAAGTCGGCGTGGATGTGGGTTTCGATGACCCTTTCGATGCGCAAGCCATGTTCGGCCGCTTCGCTCAAGTAGTCATCGATGTCGCGACGAGGGTCGACCACGACCGCACGGCCGGTGGTCTCATCCCCGATCAGATAAGACCCTTGCGACAAGCAATCCAGATAGTGCTGCGTAAAGATCATTTGGTTCCGCTCCCCAGGCCGTCGAGACAACCTCTCATTACACTGTCGCGCATCCTCGAAGGCCCGCTGCGTCGGCCGCGATGTCTTATTGGCGGTTACCGCCTCGATTGCGCAGAACGGGGCGGTCTTGCGAGGGGTAGCGTCCATCAGCGACTTGAAATCACGGTGAGTCTGATGCTGGCCTTTCGGCGGGTCGGTCCCCTCGCGGATCGAGTTCATCGAATGAGTGGATCCAACGATGCGGGGGGCAAGGGGAATTCGGCTCCCCGGGGCGGTCGACACCGACTACCGACCAACCGGCGGCGAGAGCGGCGTCGAGCTCGTCGGGATGGTCGGACAGAAAGAGGATCCGATCGGGAGCCAGTCCGATTGCCGTGGCGATCTTTTCGTAGGACGATCTTTCGCCCTTGCCCCCGGCGGTGTTGAGATCGAACCAGCCGCTGATCAACGACGCCAGCTCACCGCCGCGAGCCTTCGCGAACCAATCCTGTTGATTGCGAACCGAACCGGATGAGAATACGTGTAACGCGATACCGGTATCGTGCCACGCAGATAGCGCCGCCGGTACGTCGGCGAAGAATTCCCCGCGCAGAGCGCCGCTTCGGAAGCCTTCCGCACAGACCAGGCCTTGTGCAGTTTTCAGCGGTCCGGCTTTGATGTCGGAATTTAGCCAATCGCAGAGGATTTTCGTCACTTCAGCCGGGCTGGCGTCGGGTTGCTCTGCCAATAACCGTGTTTCGGCAATCAACGGATCCGCGGCACCGCCAACGTTGTCAGCCAGCCACTGGCCAAGATGCTGCCGGGTGTAGCCATAAAGCTTTTCACGCACTGAACTGGTCGGGCTGGTGGTGCCCTCGATGTCGATGACGATCGCGGCGATCACGCCGCCACGAGCTGATCGAGCGTCGGGAAGCGTTCACCGATGGCATCGCCAGTGAAGTCGCCGATCCAGCCATCCTCCTCTTGGAAGAACCGGATCGCTACGAAGTCGGGGCGAGCGCCCATGTCGAACCAGTGCCGGGTACCTGCCGGCACCAACAATAGGTCGCCGGCTTCGCACACCACGGCCAGCACTTCCGGCTCCAGATGCAGATAGAAGCAACCGCGGCCGGCGACGAAGAAGCGCACCTCATCCTCTGCGTGGCGGTGCTCTGCGAGAAACTTCGAGCGAGCGGCGTTGGCCTCGTCACGCCAGCCGGGGTCGTGGTCGTCGGGCTGCATCGCGGCGACGTCGACGTACTTGTAGCGGCCATCGCCATTGAGTGCGTCGACGCGGTCAGCGTATTCGGCCAGGATCTGGGGGGCGGCCTGCGTGTATCGAGACCGGGCTCGATCGGCCAACGGTCGAAATCGATGTCCCGGTTGGCGAGTTCAGCGCCGATCACGGCCGCATTGTCGGTGCGCAGCCGCACCTCGGTCGCATCGGTTTCGGCCATCACCTGCAGCAGTGTCATTTCGGTTCCTCCCGGCTATGACGATGGCGTCGTCAGATCTCGCGGCGGCCGGTCAGCGTCGCCAACTCGCACATCGCCTCCAGGCACTCCGCGCGGTCACGGGCCTGGGCGAGGTCGGCGCCCCAGGCCGTAATCCCGTGGCCGGCGATGAACAATACCGGTGGGGCATCGGGGTGCTCAGCCAGGTATTGCTCGATGTCAGCGCCGATGCGCGAGACGTCGGAGTGATTAACAAGAACCGGGATGTCGATTGTTTGTGCTGCGCCCAGCCCTTTGATCAGCTCGTAGCCACTGAACCGAAGCGCCCGCGACGCGCCGACGGACTGAGCGGTCGCGTGCGGTGAATGTACGTGGACCACGGCTCCGGCGTTCGTGGCTCGGTAGATAGCGGTATGGATGGCGGTCTCCGCCGATGGGCGGCGGGTGCCCGACACCAGCTGGGAGTCAGCAACGGTAACCCTCACCGTGTCACCTGCAGCGAGCTCGCCCTTGGACAGCCCGCTACCGGTGATCACCGCGTCTCCCTCGGTGCGTACCGAAATGTTGCCAGCGGTGCCCGGCATCCAGCCTCGCGCATACAAACTGCGGGCGATATTGGCAATCTGTTGCTCCACAAGGGTATTCGTGTCGGCAGTCCTTCCGACCGCGCCGTTCTCGGTGATGACTGCGGTGATGAGTTCCGGCGGGGTGACGTCGAAGGCAGGGTTGAAGACAGCGGTGCGGTCGGGGGCGGTGGCGACACCGCCGACATGAGTGATCTCGACTGCCGCCCGCTCTTCCACGACGATCTCATCTCCGGTCGCCGTAGCGAGGTCGCGAGTCGACTCGGGGGCGACGACGATGAACGGGATGCCGTGCCTATGCGCGGCCAGCGCCAGGGCGTAGGTACCGATCTTGTTGGCGACCGAGCCGTCGGCGGTGACGCGGTCTGCGCCCACGATGACGCAGTCGACCTGCCCGGAGGCCATCGCCCAGGCCGCGGCGGAGTCGATCGTCAGCCGATGCGGGATACCTGCCTCGGCCAGCTCCCATGCGGTCAGCCGGGCCCCTTGCAGCAAGGGCCGCGTCTCGTCGACCAGCACGTCGGCGACCTTGCCGCGGGCGTGCAAGACCCGCAGCGCGCCGAGTGCGGTACTCGAATGCCGTGGTGGCCAGCCGCCCGGTGTTGCAGTGGGTGAGAATGCGCAGCGGCCGATCGGGACATAGCCGCAGCACCAGATCCGCGGCATGGGTGGCGCAAAGCCGGTTGGCATGAGCATCCTCGGCCAACATCTGCTGGGCCTCGGCGAGCACCGCCTCCGGGCCCTCGGGCACCTTGGCCAGTGCCCGCTGCACGCCCCATCCGAGATTCACCGCGGTGGGCCGGGCCGACGCGATCCACGCCGCCTCTAACGTCACCTTCTCGGCATCGCCGGCGTGCGCGAACGCAGCCAGCGCCACACCGAAAGCGCCGGCTACCCCGAGCGCGGGCGCACCCCGAATGGCTAGGGTCTTAATCGCGTCAATGAGCTCGTCGACGGTCGTGATCCGCAGCCGCCGCAACTCCTGCGGCAGCGCGCGCTGGTCGATGGCTAACAACGCGCCATCAGCCCAGGTTATCGAGCTTTCTGCAGGATGCTCAGATCGCGACCCAACCGATGTCACAACCCACTATCAAAACGCGGCCCGGGCCCGGTGACCAGGGTTTGACTCGACCAGACTCGATACCCGATGAAGCGGACGAATCGTCGACAGGACAATCGCGCCGATGTGGACGATGATGGTCCGATGCGAGTGCCTCTGATGCTTGCCACCGTCGCCGCCATCGTCGGTTTCGCCGTGCCGGCGCTGGCCGACCCTCCGCCCGGCCCCGTCCCAGACGATCCCGTTGCCGATGCAAACTTTCTGGACTCGCTGAACAAAGCGGGCATGACCTATCGCAGCGGGCCGGACGCCGTCGCGGCCGGCAGAATGGCCTGCAACATGATGATCTCGGGGCGATCGGAAATGGACGTCGTCAATGAGCTGTCCGTGCGCAATCCCGGTTTGAACAACGGCGGCGCCATGAGATTCGCAGCACTTGCATCGAGCACTTACTGCCCGGACTACTTGAGTAAGTCGAGCGTGCACACCACCCAGCCGCTTATCCCCGGTCTTGGTCCCCGGCCACTAGGCCAGTGAGAGACGCTTGCTCCCCCGCCTGGACTCGAACCCCAACCTGTGACGTCGGCGGCTGATCCCAGCATCAGCTGATCGACCGTCCTAAACCATCTGCACCACAGCAGCTTTGGAGCCACCCCACCCTGGCTCGGGGAGAAGGCTCCCGGTCACCGTCCGCCCACCGGCCAGGACCATCGTCACTTCGCCGCTGGTGGGCCGAGAGGGCTGAGCTGTGCTTCCGGTCACACCGTGAGACTGAATCGCCACGGCCGGGCGTTGCGAGCGGTGAAGGTACCGCGAAATTGGAGGACACGATGCTAGCGCTACTAGTCATGGTTATTGGGATTGCCGTGATGGCTCCCATTGCCAGCCGCGCGCATGCCGCTGTGCTGTGGCTCATCGGTGGAGCGGTCATGACCGCCGCGATGATCCTCATCTGACCTAGAACCCGCCAAAAATCCGCCTGGCTGCCGGTCACTGTCGGCCGGAACCCGGACACTGCATCAGGGGACCGGAAGAACCGTCAAGACGGATGACCCGGGGAATGACGGCGAGCATTCATCGAACTAGACTCTCAGTTCATGGACGTAGATGGCGTCCCGCCCGAGAAGACGGCACCCGCAGCGCCCTCGGAGGAGACCGAGGCCATCAGCGCTTGGTCGCGTGGGGACGACGCGCCCGACGTCGCGCCCTTCCGGCCATCCCGATCACGCAGCGCCCTCCTGTGGTCTGTTGCCATCGGCCTGGCGCTGGGGACGGCCGGTGCCGTCGCTTGGTTCGGGGTGACGCTGTACGGGGAGCGGGGTATACCTGCCGCCACCGCCGAACCACCGTCACCGAGCACCGAGCCGCCGCCGCCTCCCACGCCTGACCAGCAGTTTCTTACGTCGCTGCACCAAATCGGCGTTAACCCTGAAGCGGACGCCGCCGCACTGATCGGGGACGGCCACCACGTCTGTCAGGAACTCGGCCACCGCGAGCCGTTCAACGAGGTGGTCGCGGACATCCAAGCCGGGGCTTGGGTTAATTCCAGCCAGGCGAATATCGAAACGTCTCGGGAGTTCGCCATGGCCGCCATTGACGTCTACTGCCCGCAGTACCAGGCTGGGGCGCCCCCGCCGATGCGCATCCCGCCGATGCTGCTCAACCCAAAAGGTTGACGCGGCTGGGCTTCGCCTGCGGTGCGGCCGGACCCGTTCAGCACTTACCGCCCGGCATGGAACCCGGTTTCGATCGCGTAACGCCGACCAAAGACACGAGTAGTGGGCTACTCGTGTCTTTCCGGTCGCAGGCTTCGACACTGGGACGCAGATAGGCCAGGTAGGTGGTGATGTGATGATCTGGCCCACGGACGAACCACGCGAGCGGCTCACCAATCCTGGCTGGACAAACCGTTGTGTCGTACCGGCGAAGCGGCCAGATCCGTCCGGCACCGGGCACGGTGCAGACGCCGCACCTGGCAACGCCGCGCCCCGCCGCAGACGACCCCAACCTCGCCGCCGGGATAAACGGGTAAGACGCTGTCCGCGGACAGGCGTTTCGCGCATGGCTGGCCAGATCGCCAGCGGGGCTTACTTGGACTCGCCAGCTCGGCGACTAGGGCTGATCGAGTACAGCGTGGTGGACCGGATGCAAATGATCCACAGTGGTTGCGCCGGTGAGTCAATAATCCGCACCCCAACTGGATCTCCTGGCACACATAGCCTTTGGTCGAGGGGAATCGCCGCACCTGCCATGTCGCGTCCGACGCGACGATCCTCGGCGATCAGCAATCCTCGGCAGACGTCTCGTGCGGCCATGTCGTTTCGTCCGCCGCCATCACATGGCGGGCAACCCCGGAGGTCAGCGTGGGGACTTCACTAACAGAGCGCGAGCATCCGACGCTTCTATGGATGGAGTGTGGAGCATGCAGCGGGGAGTCGATGGCGATCCTGGGAGGGGGTGGTCCGGACACGCTGCCGGACTTTCTGGACCGGCACCATGTCCGGTTGCTGTGGCACCCCTCGCTCTCGCCCGAGCCGCCGAGCGAGGTGGCGAGCGTGATCGAACATATCGTTTCGGGTGAGCAATACCTCACGCTGCTTTGCGTTGAGGGGAGCATCATCAACGGGCCGGATGGGACGGGGCTGTTCGACACGTTTGACGGCCGGCCGAAGC
>Ga0209040_10000151_pt1 | contig 46119 bp, 33 predicted proteins | sample BogFormECP12_OM3_FD_188240 | JGI IMG/M metagenome (GOLD analysis project Ga0209040, IMG submission 188240) | Bog forest soil microbial communities from Calvert Island, British Columbia, Canada - ECP12_OM3 (SPAdes) (version 2) | ecosystem: Environmental > Aquatic > Freshwater > Wetlands > Bog ... | reverse complement strand
GATAGCCGGTGTTCGCATCACTGACGATGGTGTCGTTGCCCTGGCCGCCGTACACCGACGAGCCGCCTTCATCAACGACTAGGAGATCGGCGCCCTGGTTGCCGTAGATCACCCCGCTGTTGGCGAGGGCGGATATAGTATCGCTGCCCTGGCCGCCGTAAGCCCAATAATCGCCTCCTACAACAGTCGTGGTCCCGATGACTTTGTCCCCCAGGGTTATGTCGTCGGCACCCCGGTTGCCGTAGATCACCCCGCCGCCACCCGCGGCGGAAATAAGGTCGTTGCCTTGGCCGCCATAGACCGTATTGCTGCCGTACACCGCGACTATGGAGTCGTCGCCCCGGTTGCCATAGATGAGTCCGGTGGCGGCAACGGACAAGATCGAGTCGCTGCCCTGGCCGCCATATACCGTACCGCTGCCTTCAGCCAGTTCTATTGAATCGTTACCCACGTTGCCGTAAATGAGCCCGTTGACGCCGCCTATTGCAAGGATGGTGTCGTTGCCGGTGCCGCCGTAGACAGTCGTCATGCTTCCGGTTGCGACCTCAATGAGATCGCTGCCCTTATTGCCATAGATGAGGCCGTTTGAGCCCCTAAAGGCCTCAATCGTGTCGTTGCCCTGGCCGCCGGTGACGGTGAAATCTTGACCGGTCGCTAGGTAGACCGAATCGTCGCCAGTGCCGGCGACGATCGAGGAGCTCGCCCCGCCGAATTGCCTGATCGTGTCGTTGCCGCCGCCGCCGATCACCGTGACGTTGTTGCCGCCGGTGCTATAGAAGCTGTCGTTGCCGTCCCCGAGATCGACCGAGGCGGTTATGCCGGCGCCGATGAGCGTAACCGTGTCGTTTCCCGCCCCGCCCGAGACGGTGACGTGGGACTCAAAATCGTCGAAGAAGGAGTCGTCTCCCGCCAGGAGATCGGAGGTGTAGAATCCAATCTGAGTAATTGTAATGGTGTCGGGGCCCGGAGTCCCGTTCAGTACATCAGGAGCGATTGGTGATCCCAGCGCCATATTTGACCTCCTCTAGAAATTTCAAGTTGTTGGTCAGTAGCCGAACTGGTTCTGTTGCGCGCCAAGTTCGACAACTTCCGCAAGCCGACAGGGAAACCCAACGTAACGCAGTTCCCGTTGAATGGCAATGCGCATTTCTGACTTATCTAAGGCCACCTGACGTATGTCAATGCGGCGAGACGGAGGCGAGGAAAAATCATCTGGGTTGTGTTCCTGGCGCAACGGTTGTGATCCGTAAACTTAAGGCGTTTATCAACCCAAAAGGCGGTCCGTAAGCCCAACAGGCGTAAGCCGAATTGCATCCTTCCGCCCTCTGGTGCCGTCTGGGCTTAAGCCACTCGACGGAGGCCGCGCCAGAGGGACACTGCTGGCGCCCTCAATTTGGCCAAAAGGCGCCTTTTGGAGAGCAAGATTTCTCTGCCGATTTGCATCGGGGATTTGTGAGCGATGGCCAGTGGAAAGCGGGTGCTCGTCACCGGAGGCGCCGGGTTTCTCGGCTCGCATTTGTGCGAGCAACTGCTCGCCGAGGGCCACGAAGTTCTATGCGTGGACAATTTCTTCTCGAGCTCGCGGCAGAATGTCGTCCACCTCCTCGACAACCGCTGCTTCGAGCTCATGCGGCACGATGTCACGTTTCCGCTCTACGTGGAGGTCGACGAGATTTTTAACCTCGCCTGCCCCGCCTCCCCCGTTCACTATCAATTCGACCCGGCGCAGACGACCAAGACGAGCGTCATCGGCGCGATCAACATGCTCGGGCTCGCCAAGCGGCTGAAGGTGAGGGTTTTGCAGGCGTCGACGTCGGAAGTGTACGGCGACCCGACCGTCCACCCGCAGCCCGAGGAATACTGGGGACACGTCAACCCGATCGGCGTCCGCGCCTGCTACGACGAGGCGAAACGGTGCGCCGAGACGCTCTTCTTCGACTATTGGCGGCAGCACCGGCTCAAGATCAAGATCGTGCGAATCTTCAATACGTATGGGCCGCGCATGCACCCGGACGACGGGCGCGTGGTGTCCAATTTCATCGTCCAGGCGCTGAAAGGACAGAACATCACGATCTACGGCGACGGCAGCCAGACGCGCTCCTTCGCTTATGTGAGCGAGACGGTGGAGGCGACGCGGCGGATGATGGCGACGTCCGACGACGTCACCGGGCCGATCAACGTCGGCAATCCGAAGGAATTCTCCGTCCTCGAGCTGGCCGAAGAGGTCATCGCGATCACCGGGACAAAGTCCAGGATCGTGCACGAGCCTGCGCCCTCGGACGACCCGAAGCAGCGTAGGCCCGACATTTCCAAGGCCGTCGCCGTGCTCGGCTGGAAGCCGAAGATCGAGCTGCGCGAAGGCCTTATTGAGACCATCGCCTATTTCGAGAAGTTGTTGTCGGCCGGGACGATCCATCGTCTGGCCGAGCAACGCAAACTCAGCGGCCTTTGACGCTGAGTTGGCAGCCCGCGGATCGTTCATGCGTCAGAGTCGAACTGTGCTGCTTGCGTGGGAAGCCGGGGGCGGACTTGGCCACGCAAAGCGCCTTTTAAAGATGGCGGTACGATTGAAGACGACGGGCTGGTCGACGGCGGTCGCCGCAAGAAATCTATGGGCCTGTGCGAGCGAGTACCGAGCCGCGGGCATTCCGCTGTTACAAGCGCCGGTTCATCGAGGCGCTCGCTTTGAAGGGCGTAGTCTCGCCGACGTGATAGCGGCATGTGGTTATCGGGATGTCAAAACTTTGCTTCCGCCGGTGCTAGGCTGGGATGAGTTGATTAATCTGGTTAAGCCTGATGTCATTGTCGCTGATGCGTCGCCGCTGCTAACGCTTGCTGCTTATGGCCGGATACCGGTCTTGGCTGTGGGCGACGGCTTCGTCTTGCCGCCGCCCCACTTGCCTCGAATGCCCGTGCTGGTCTCGAGGCCGAGCGATATGCCCGACGAGCAGACGCTCATCGCCAACGCGGCCGCCGTCCAGAGACAACGGAAGCTATCCATTCCGCAGACCCTGCCGTCGCTCATCGGCGGCCAGGCTCACGTCGTTTGTACATATCCCGAAACGGATATCTATGCACGCCTGCGCATTGAGCCGGCTGCCGGGCCGCTCGAAAGTTCGTTGTCGCCTCTCGGTCCGCCAGTGAAAAAAGCGGTATTTGCCTATCTTGCGGCCGATTTTGCCCGAACCCCCAAGCTGCTGGAGGTATTGGCCAGGAGCGGATTTCCGATCGAAGCATTCGTCAGAGACTTACCAGGCGGTATGAAGGACGCTCTTCGCGCCAGGAACGTGCGTGTGCATGAGACGCCGCCGCCTCTTCCTGAGGCCGCCGAACGCGCAAGCCTCATCGTGCATCACGGCGGGATTGGGACGGCCGAAACGGCTTTGGCTCTGGGTCGCCCGCAATTGCTGCTGCCGAAGCATTTGGAGCAACGCTTCAACGCCTTCAATCTGCTTCGCTTGGGCGTAGCGGCGCGGCTGAATGCAGAATTCTCCCTTGCAGAAGCGTCCGCGGCCCTCTCGGAAGCTATTTCCTCCAAATCGTTGGCCGACACGGCGCAAGAGACCGCCGCACGCCTTTCTGGCCGCCCGAGCGTGAGCCTCGAGCGAATAGTCGGGCTCTGCGAAGAGCTGGCGAGCTCTTCGTGAAAGTCGGTCGCTGAACTTATCGATTGCGAGCGACATCGAGGTCTTCGGTTTCTTGCAACCGCACGATGCCCAGTTTTGCAAGCGTCGCCACTCCCAACAGAAGGACCGCCGCGTCGACGCGCATGCGATCCGCCAGCTCTTGAACGGTGAGCGGCCCGGTTTGAACCGCCGCCAGGACGCGGTTGACGGCCTCGGCGGTCAGCAGACGGCGACGATCGGCGTGCCGGAACAAAGTATGATTGATCAGTGCCCGGTAATCGGCCGAAGGAGCCTGGGAACCCATAAGGACGAGCGTGCTCGGAAGGATCTTCGAACTGGGATAGCTGCTGAAGCTCAAGTAGGGGTCGCTGCGCCCGGCCGCGTTTTTGGGCGCCTGGTTGAAGCGGGCTTGAGCGGTGCGATCTTGTGCGGCTTTTCGCCGGATCTCGGCGAGCTCACCCCACAGCGCCTGATATCGTCCGTACACCCCATTCCACTCGAAGAGCTCGCGCGCCCGGCGGCGTCCGGCCTCGCCCATCTTCCGGCGCAGGTCTTTGTCCTCCGCCAGAGACGTGAGGCGAGCGGCCAGCATGTCGAGGTCGACCGAGACGGTCATCGAGGTGAACGCACAATACAAATCATAGTCGATCGCGTTCAACTCGTAGAGACGCGCGAAATCCTCGCCTTGTCCGGGCGGCGGCGCCCAGGTCGGGATGCGAAAGCCGTCGATCCCGTCGCGGACGGTGTCTTTGTAGCCGTTCCAGTCGGTGATCACCGCGGGCAGTCCGGCCGCCATCGCCTCGACGGGAGTCAAACCGAACGTCTCCTGGATGTTGTCCGACATCGAAATGAAGAGATCGGCCGAAGCCCATGATCGCCGGCGAGCCTCGGGATCGTAGCCGTCGGTGAAGATTGCGCGCAGGTCGGGACAGAATTCCGCCGCGCCGTCGCGAAACGCCGTTTCGATCGCAGGCAGCGGGGCGCGGCCGCATAGGATGAGAACGATGCGCTTCCCCGTTTGCCGCGCCGCGCGCTCGAGGCCGACGTACATCGGATAAGGGTGCGCCTTGCCATGAAAGATCAGTCTGCCGAGGAAAAGGGCGACGACCTCCTCTTCGCCGATATTGAGGCTTTGCCGAGCGGAAGCCTTCTCCGCCGGGCTGAAATTGAAATCCTCGGTATGCACGCCGAGCGGGATAACCGGCAGTTGCGGCAGCGCGAGGTTGAGCGCCGAACCGAAGCGCCAGCGCAAGTACTCGCTTTCCGCCTCGAACCAGGTTCTCACGGTCTCGGCGACGGGCGCGGACGTGCAGATGAGCGCGTCCCAAGGCATCACGGGCGCCGTGAGCATTTCGCAGACGCCGTCCATGGCCCGGTGCGTGGCCGTGGTGTGCGTCACCCCGCACAAGCTGTAGGCGGACGGACCCTTTCGCAGTCGCGCGCGCGCCGGCTCGGCGAGACCGGGAGCGGGCCAATACGCAATCCCAATCCGCTCGAAGAGATCGAGCGCTCGATCAGCCGGAATCCAGCGCGCATCGGCTTGAGGGTCGATATCGCGAACCACTTGGCTGAATATTTTTCCGTCGCGCCCGTCCGGCGAGAACCCCCACAGGGGCCCATCGGACCGATTCGCGACGGCGGCTCGCAGAAAGCCCGTGCCGGCCGCCTGCCGTCCCATCAGTTTCATCCCGGGCATCACGACGGCGTCGGGCGAGAAGCGAATGGCTGGGTTCAGCGGCATTGATGTTCTCTCGAATCGGGGCGCGCTGCGGCGCCCCGAGATGCGAGACCGCCATAACCGATTTTTCCCCCTCCTTTGCGCAAAATCCTTGCTTTAAGGCGCTGCGAGCGCGCCTGTCGGGAACCGGGGGCGCGAATAGCGCCATTGCCATCCCAATGGCGGAGCGCCATTGGGCGGCCTTTCGGAAATCGATGGACAAGGAAACAGAACATCAAATGGCGAGCCGAACGAGCGCCCCGCCCATCGCGATCGGCGGCGTCGGGGGAAGCGGCACGCGCGTCGTCGCCGCGTTGTTTCGCGACCTCGGTTACTACCTGGGCGACGATCTCAACGACGCCTATGATAATCTGTGGTTCACCCTCTTGTTCAAGAGGCGGTCGATCCTGCTGGAGACCGACGGGAAACTCCGCGGTCTGATCAAACTGTTCTTCAGGCGGATGACCGTCCGGGAGCGTCCTGCGCCGGAGGACGCCGAGCAGGCGTTCATGCTTGCCGAGGTCGATCGCCTCCAGCACCCGCGAGAATGGCTCATCGAGCGCGCCCGAACCTTTTCCGACGCCTCCGCCGAGCTGCGCAACGACAAGCCCTGGGGATGGAAGGAGCCGAACACGCATATCGTCATCGACCGCATGTTCGCCGCCAATCCCGATCTCCTCTACATCCACACCGTCAGGCATCCGCTCCGCATGTCGCTCAGCCGAAACCAGAATCAACTGGAAAACTGGGGACCGATCTTTCTTAACCGCGACGTTGCGATCGAACCTCGGCTCTCGCTCGGCTTCTGGTGCGCGGCTCACCGCCGGATACTGGACCTCCAGCGGTCGGCGCCTCGGCGGGCCCTGATCGTCGACTACGACAAGCTCTGTGCGGAGCCGGACGCCCAATTTGGCAAAATCCTCAAGTTCGCGGGGGCCGAGGCGAACCCAAACGCGCTCCGACGGTTCAAGGAGTACTTGTGGAAATCCGACAACGACTCCTGGCGCGGCGAAGTCGACCTTGCTGTGTTCGATCCAAAGGATTTGGCCTATGTGCGGGAAATGGGCTACCCGCTAAGTTGACGCCGCATGCCGCAATTTCTTACAGTTATTTGACAGAGAGGTTGATGGCTCCCGCGGGATCGAATAGCTGCTTTTGAGGGCCTCGGGGCCCGCGGGCGCGCGCAGACCTCCTGAGGGAGACGCAAACTGTTGGATGCTTCGCCACTCGCCTGGACCGCCGGCGGGCGTCTTGAGACAACCGTCGGCGGGTCAGCGGTTCTCGTTCTTGGGATGCATCGCAGCGGAACTTCCAGCGTCGCCGGATCTTTGGTCCGTCTTGGGGGCGCAGCTCCCCGTCATTTGATGCCCGCGAGCCCGGACAATGAGCGCGGATACTGGGAGTCGAACCTTATCGCCTCTCTCAATGACGAACTTCTCGCGGCGGGCCGAAGCGACTGGACCGATTGGCGCCGATTCAACCAGGACTTGGTCGATCCACGCATATTGGAAACCCTCAGGAGAAGAGCCAAGGCGGCCCTTCTTGTTGAATTTGGCGCCGAGCCTCTGCCGGTCCTCAAAGACCCGCGCATCTGCCGGCTCTTCGGGTTCTGGTCGTCACTGATCGAGGAACTCGGATGGTCGGTCCGAGCCGTACTCAGTTTGCGGGCGCCTCTCGAAGTCGCACTGTCGCTCTACAAACGCGATCGCATTCCGTTGAGCCAGGGTTGTCTCATTTGGCTGCGCTACGTGTTGGACGCGGAGCTTGAAACGCGGAACAAGCCGCGCGCCTTCGTGGGCTGGAGCGAGTTTCTCATCGACAGGCGCAGCACGCTCGAGCGCGTTGGCAAGCAGCTTGAATTGGATTGGCCGCGATGGAGCGACGAGGCGCTCTCGGAGGTCGATGAATTCGTGACGCCGGACCAGCGCCACCAGTCGGTCTCCGAAACGGATTTGCAAATTCATCCCGCCGTAAGCGGCGTGGTCCGCGAGGCTCATGCCGCTCTTTTGAGCCTGATTCATGATCCCGCTAACGCGGAGGTCCAGACGAGGCTCGACGAAGTCCGCGGACGGTTTGAGGAGGCCGCGGCGATTTTTGACCGACCGCTATTCGACTTGAACGAGGCGGGGCTGCGCTGGAAGCAGCGCACGCTCGCAGAGCGTCAGGAATTTGCGCGGCGGCTCGAAGCGGTTCAGGTCGATCTTGTGCAGGTCCTCGCGGCGCGAGACGACTTGCAGGCGGCGCGAGACGGCTTAGAAGTCGAGCTTGCGCTTGCGCGGGACCAGGCGGCGTCGCTTGCGGCGGCGCGGGACCAGTTGGCGGCCGAGTCGGCGGCTGAATTGGCGGCGCTTACCGAGGCGCTCGCCAAAGAGCGCGGCGCATTCGAAGTAACTCTCAGTAAAGCAAACAAGCGCCTCGAACGTCTCGAGGAAGCCCTTGTCTACATGGCCGACCGATACGCCCGCGTGAGCCGCGCGTCAGGATCCCAGCTTCGGGGGAAGAGGGGGCCGAAGAGCCTCTCCGAACAATTGCAAGCCATCCGCCAGTCGATTTTCTTCGACCAGGAGTATTACCTCGACGCGTGTGCGGACGTTCGGTCGTTGGGCATAGACCCGTCCCTCCATTATCTCCTGTACGGCGCGAAAGAAGGACGGGACCCAGGACCATTATTTTCAACGCGCCGCTACCTGGAGCGTTTTCCGGATGTCGCTTCGGCCGGCGTCAACCCGCTGGCGCACTACGAATTGTCCGGTCGCGCGGAGAAGAGAAGCATTTTCTACGCCGAAGCGGAGCGGCCAGAATCGGACGGGCCAGAGCAGGTTTGATAGCGGCTTTTCGATAACAATTTAGGCTTTGCGCGGACCGCGGGCGTCTCCCGGCCAGGGCGAGCGCCTGCGAAAATCTGCTTTTCAGCGCCCAAACCAACCCGCCGAAAATCGTTTCCGGGGGAGGACCGCGCCATCTTAAGCGCGCATCGGGCCGCCTCAGCTCTCGATCCCGAGCGCGCGGTTGACCGCCGCGCGGTCGGCGCCCTGGTCGATGAAATCCTCGAAGCTCGACCGGCTCACCTCGATGAGATGCCGCTTGATGAATTCGGCGCCCTCGCGCGCGCCGTCCATCCGGTTCTTGATCGCGCATTCCCACTCGAGCACCGCCCAGCTGTCGTAGCCGTAGACGGAGAGGCTCGAAAAGATCGCGCCGAAGTCGATGTCGCCGTCGCCGAGCGAGCGGAAGCGGCCGGCGCGGTAGGGCCACTCGGCGAAGCCGGAATAGACGCCCTGCTTCGGCGACGGCCTGAACTCCGCGTCCTTCACATGAAAGGCCTTGATCCGCTCGTGATAGACGTCGATCAAGCCGACATAGTCGAGCGCCTGCAGCCGGAAGTGCGACGGATCGTAGTTGATGCAGCAGCGCTTGTGGCCGCCGAGCTTTTCGAGGAAGCGCTCGAAGGTCACGCCGTCGAACAGATCCTCCCCCGGATGCAGTTCGAAGCAGACGTCGACGCCCTGCTCCTCATGGGCGTCGAGGATTGGCTTCCACCGCCGCGCCAATTCCTCGAACGCGGCGTCGATGAGGCCCGCGGGGCGCGGCGGCCACGGATAGAGGAACGGCCAGGCGAGCGCGCCAGGGAACGTGACATGGGTGCTGAGCCCCATGTTGCGGCTGGCTCTCGCGGCGAGCGTCACCTGCTCGGTCGCCCATTCCTGACGCGCTCTCGGATTGCCCCGCACATGCGCCGCAGCAAAGGCGTCGAAAGCGTCGTCGTAGACGGGATTGACCGCCACGAGCTGGCCCTGCAAATGGGTCGCGAGCTCGGTGACCTCGACGCCGCGCGCTTTCGCAGTTCCAATGAGCTCCTGGCAGTAGTCGACGCTGGCGGCGGCCTTCTTGAGGTCGATGAACCTTCCGTCCCAGGCCGGGATTTGCACGCCCTTGTAGCCGAGGCTCGCCGCCCAGCCGCAGATGGCGTCGAAAGTGTTGAACGGCGCCTCGTCCCCGGCGAACTGCGCCAGGAAGATGGCTGGGCCTTTGATCGACTTCATGGGTTTGCCCCCGTGGTTCGTTGCAGCGGCGGCGCGCTCAGGCGCTGGCCCACTGCTCGCGCAAAAACTTGCCGCCGAACTGGTAGACTTCCTCGGGGCTGCGGGAGAGGTCCCGCCAGACCTTGGTCGCCGCGACGAGGCCAGGCAGCGCGCTGCCGAACGCCTCGATCACGCACCACGCGTCGTAGCCGCTGCCTTTCAGCGCCTTCATGGTCGCGGCCCAGGGCACATGACCCTTGCCCGGCGTGCCGCGGTCGTTTTCCGAGAAGTGCACATGGTTGATGTAGCGAACGTTCGGCGCGATGACGCCGACGGGGTCCTTCTCCTCGATGTTGGCGTGGAATGTATCGTAGAGGATCCCATAGTTCGGCGCACCGATCTGGCGTACGACCTCGGCCGCATCCGCCACCGTGTTCAAAACGTAGCACTCGAACCGGTTCAAGGGCTCGACCGAGAGCTTGATGTTGTGCCGCGCGGCATAAGCGGCGGCGTCCTTGTGCACGCCTACGACGTTGGCGCGCTCGGTCCTGGTCGGCGGCTCGCCGCTGAAGACGCCGAGCGGCTGGTAAAACGGGCCGCACAGGACCTCCCCGCCCGCGGCGGCGAGAGAATCGATCGTCCACTTGAGGTGCTCAAGACCGCCGGCGCGCGCCTTCTCATCGCTGCTCGTGCAGTCGTGCGCTTCGTCCGGCATGATCGTGACGGCGGTGACCCGGAGGCCGTTGTCGCGAGCAACACGTCCGATCTCTTTGAAATTGTCCGGGGCGCCCCCGAAGATGGGGATCTCGACCCCGTCGAAGCCCGCCTGCTTTAACTTCGCGAAAAGAGGGAAATGCTCATCAGTGATGCGGTCCGACCATAAGAGCATGTTGAAGCCAAGCAGCATTTGAACCTCCCTCATGTCTTGCCCGTATTTGTGCGGGTTGCCTTCACGCCTTCGATCTGATGAGCGCCGCGAGCAGCGCGGCGAGCGCAATCGCGATGGCGGCTGCGCCCCAAACGAACGGCTGGAGATAGAAAGGCGCGTTCGTGTCGGGCGCAAGCGCTTTCACGAAAAAAACGCCGTAGAGATACGCCGCGGCGATGGAAACCAGCATCACGGCGAAGAACGCGAGCGCGACGATCACCGCGGCGATGACGATCGACCGCAGCGTCGTTCTCGGCTGGCAGAGGGGCAGCAGATTGTTGGCGAGGCCGGCAAGGACGACCAGCGCGCAGCCGAGGCCATAAAGCGCAAGTGAGAACGGCTGGAAGATGAAGGCAAGCGCGACAACGCCGAGCCCGATGATGCTCCATTCGAGCCGGCTCGCGGCGGCGGGGCTCAACCCCCCGGTCTTGCGGGCGGAGGAAGGCGCGGCGTCGCTCATGTTCGGACCGCTTTCCCGGACGCGTCGAATACATGCGTTTCGCGCGCGTCCGTGCGCAGGCTCAAGACGTCGCCGGCCTTGACCCGGACGTCGCGCGGCACGACGACGCGAATGTCGCTGCCGAGCGCGGTTCGGGCGTGGACCAAGGTCTCCGCGCCCATGGGCTCGATGAGCTCGGCCCGGCCGGCGATGGCGTCCGCGCTCGCCGCGCCGTTGAGAACGAGCGCCCGCGGCCGGATGCCGATGGTGACCTGGCCCTTGGCCAGCCTCGCCACCGCCGGATCGACGGGAAGGCGGATCGGCTGGCCGTCAATTCTGAAACGCCCATGTCCCTCCTCGGCGCCCTCGAACTGCGCATGGAGAAGGTTCATCTGCGGCGTTCCGATGAAGCTCGCCACAAAGACAGTCGCGGGCCTGGCGAACACATCGTGCGGCGAAGCAATCTGCTCGATGACGCCGTCGCGCATGATGGCGATGCGGTCCGCCATGGTCAGCGCCTCGAGCTGATCGTGCGTGACGATGACGGTGGCCTTCGATAGGCCGGTCAGCACCGACTTGATCTGCCCGCGCATGCTCTGGCGCAGCTCGACGTCGAGGCGGCTCAGGGGCTCGTCGAAGAGGAAGCAGTTGGGCTCGCGCACGACCGCGCGCGCCACCGCGACGCGCTGTTTCTCGCCTTCCGAAATCTGGTTCGGCAGCCGATCGAGCACCTGTTCGAGCTGCAGCATGCGCGCGACCCTCGCGACGCGAGCCGAGGCGGTTGTCGCGTCCAGTTTCTCGACATGCAGCGGGAACATGATGTTCTCGCGCACAGACAGCGCCGGATAGAGCGCGTAGAACTGAAACACCATGGCGATGTCGCGCTGATCGGGCCTCAGATCGTTCATGCGCCTGCCGGCGATGATGACGTCGCCGCTGCTCGCCCGCTCAAGCCCGGCGATGATGCGCAAAGTCGTGGTCTTGCCGCAGCCCGAGGGACCCAGAAGGCAGACGACCTCCCCCGCCGCCACGGCGAGCCGCACGTTCCTGACCGCGGTGAACGGGCCGAAGTGCTTGGTGACGCCCCTGAGCTCAATCGTCGACATGGCTTAAGCGCTATCTCTTCACGGTACCGAAGGTCACGCCGCGCAGGAGCTGGTTCTGCAGCGCGAAAGTGACGATGATGACGGGAATGAGGAAGAGCGTCTCGATCGCCGCCAAAAGCCCCCAGCGCACGCCGATGTCGCCGCCGATCGTCTGCGACATGGCGACCGGAACGGTGCGCGTCTCGACGCCCGACAAGAGGAGCGCGAACAGGAATTCGTTCCAGGTCAGGATGAGGCCGAACACGGCGGTCGCGGCGAGGCCGGCCAGAACCTGGGGCAGACAGATCTTGAAAAAGACGCGGATGTCGGAGGAGCCGTCGATGCGCGCCGCGTCCTCAACATCGGGGGAGAGCTCGTCGAAGAAGCTCTTCATCATCCAGATCGCGAACGGCAGGTTGAACACGGTGTAGAGCGCGATGATGCCGGCGTAAGTGCCGGCAAGCCCGGTGACGCGGAACATGATGAAGATCGGAATGATCACCACGATCGCCGGCAGCATACGGGTCGTCAGGATCATGAAGAGGTAGGTGTCGTTGCCCCTGAGCGGATAGCGGGAGAAGCCGAACGCGGCCACCGTTCCGATCGCCAGCGCAAGGAGCACGCTCACTCCGGATATGAACAGCGAATTGAAGAAATAGAGCGCAAAACCGGTGTTCTGCACGGGTCCGCCGGCGGAATAGGCTCGGCTGAAAACCTGCGCGAAATTGTCGAGCGTGGGGGTGAAGAAGAATTTCGCCGGCACCGCCAGCGCGTCCTCGTAGGTCTTGAACGAGGTCAGGATGATCCAGAACACCGGGAAGAAGTAGATGAAGCTGACGATGGCGGCGAAGAGGGTGCGCCCCCAGCCGGCGTCGCCGACGCCTGTCGAGGATCGCCGCGGGCCGATTCTCGACATGAACTGCCGGAAAGGCCGAGCCGACGAACCGGCGGCGGCGGGATCTGCGGCCGTTTCTGTCATGCGGGCGCCGCTTCCTTCGCGCGTCGGGTCGCAAAATAAAGGTAGAGGTTGGTGAGCACGATCACGGTGAAGAGCAGGATGTAGGCCAGCGCCGTCGACTCGCTCGTCTTGTTGTTCTCGAAGGCGATGCGGTAGACGCGCAGCGCGATCGTCTCGGTCGCCGTTCCTGGGCCGCCATTGGTCAAAAGAAAGACGAGGTCGAAGAGCTTGAAGGCCTCGATCGTGCGGAACAGCAACGCGAGCAGCATGAGGCCGCGGATATAAGGAAATGTGATCGACCAGAACTGGCGCCATTGCGACACGCGGTCGATGGCGGCGGCCTCGTAGAGATATTTCGGGACGCTGACGAGGCCCGCGAGCACGAGCAGCATGACGAAGGGCGACCACATCCACGCGTCGGCGAACACGATGCCGATGCGCGAGCCCCAAACGGTTTTCATCAAGATAAACTGCTGGCCTGTGACCAGCCGCACCGCCTGCGACAAAAGCCCGAAGGTCGGATCGTAGTAGTAGCGGAAGAAGGCGCCGACCGCGACGAACGACAGCATCATCGGCGTCAGAACGAGGATCAAAAGAAAGCGCCGCAGCGGGAACTGCTTGGAGAACAGCAGCGCGAGCAAAAATCCTACGACCATCTGCGCCGAGACGGTCATGATGACGAGGATGATGGTGTTGTGCAGCCGGTCCCAGATGTCAGGATCGCTGAGGACGTTGGCGTAGTTTTCGAGCCCGACCCAGGTCGGGGCGCGCGCGCGGTTGGCGCGATAGTTGAAGAACGACAGCCCGAACGACCATAAGAGCGGGAAGACATTCATCAGAAACAAGAGCGCCAAAGCGGGCGCCACAAGAAGCCCGCCGGTGTGGCGGCCCCAGGCGTTGACGACGACGGTCGCGGCGAAGAGCCCAGCGAGCGCCGCCGACGCCCAGAACGAAATTCTTGGCGGCAGAAGCGCGATCGCGACCGTCATGCCGGCGACGAACACGATAAGCGCCCCCCGCCAATTGTCCCAGCGAGGCGCGATCAGTCTCTGGAAGAAAGGGACGGCTTGAGGAAGGTCAGTCGTCGTGGTCATTGCGTCCGCCGGTCGATGCGCGCAACGGAATTCAGGTTTTGCAACAGTCGGCCACAAGAATTGGGATATAGCTTTGGATGCGCGCCGCTTTTGCGTTGCGGCGCGCGAGCTTACCGATGCACGGCCCTACTTGATGCGCCCGGCCTCTTTCAGCGTCTTCTCCTCAAAGTTCGCGATATTGTCGAGCGTCGTCTTGGCGTCCTGCTGGCCCGTCACCGCCTTGGTGTATTCCTCCTGCTGCTCGGTGAGCAGTTCGAAGAACTCAGGGATGTGCCAGAAGTCCTTCTGCCAATCGAGGCTCTCCGCCCAGGTGCGGTTCCACGGGCGGAAGGTCACATAGCTCGGCTCCGTGTAGACGGATTTGAGCGCACTTTGACCGCCGGCCTTGGCGTAGGCGATCTGGGTGTCCTTCGACAGCCACCACTTGACGAAGTCGAGCGCCTCCTTGTTCTGGATGTCCGAGTTCCAAGTCATCAGAACGAACGGCTGACCGCCGATCACCGACCAGCGCTCAATCCCTTTGTCGGTCTTGAGGCCGGGCAATTGAGCGAAGGCGATCTTGTCGGCCACCTTCGACGTCGCCGGAGTGATCGAGCTCTCGGCGAACCCAATCCACTCGAGATTGCTCGCCACTTTGCCGGCGCGGAAGAGCTCGTCTGTCTTGAAGATGTCGAGGTTGCCGGTCGTCCCTTCCGGCGGAAAGTACTTCACGAAAGACAGCAGATGGTCGAACGACTTGACCGCCTCGGGCGAGTTGATGACGCCGAGAGCGTGCGCGTTCGGCTGCTTCGTTTCGTCCCAGATGTCGCCGCCGTGCTGCCAGAGGAACTCGTAGGCCGAGGTGGTGAAGAAGTCGTACCCTTTGCCGACCTGGAACTCGACGCCGTAGAAGTCGTCATCGAGCGGCTTGCCCATCAGCATCTCGCCCTTCTTGCGCTTGAAGAATTCGCCGAAGTCACGATAGTTGTCCCAGGTGATCTGGTCCATCTCCTCCGGAGTGCAGGGCAGCTTGTACTTGTATTTATCCATGAAATTCTTCTGTTCGGTCGGGTCGCAGAAGACGTCCTTGCGGTAGTAATTGACGACGAGGTCCGGCATCTGCGGGAAGCCGTAGAGCTGGTCCGACTTGTAGGGGTACGTCGAGTACGATGCCTTCACCGCCGGATGGAGGTCCTTGAACACGGCCTGCAGGCCGGGGTCGGCGTCGACGTACTTGTTGATGTTGAGGTAGTAGCCGCCCTCGATGAAGGCGCCGAGCCATTGGCTGTCCGACACCGCCATATTGTATTTCTTCTCGCCCGAGGTCAGCGAGGCGTTGAGGCGGGTGTAGTAGTCCGGCCACGGGATGAAGTCGACGTCGAGCGTCACCTTGTTGCCCGACTTCGGCTTATAGCTCTTGTCAAACAGATCCTTCATGATGTGGGTCGGCGGCCAGTCCGGCACCGCCATTTTTAGCGTCACGTCCTCGGCGGCCGCTGGCCCCATCGTCAGGCCTGCGCCCAGCATGAGACACGCGGCCGCAAGGCCCGATGTCAGCCTACTCTTGAGTTTCATGTCCAGTCCTCCCTAGGTTTTGTCATGATTGTCGGCCGATGGCCGACCCGTCATGACTGCGGAACAGATAAATCTTCGCCGGATCGATGACGATCGGAAGCCGGTCGCCCTCTTTGATGTTGACCGCCTGCGCTTCCGGCAGGACCATGCGCAAGCCCTCGGCGCCGGCGGCCATCGAGACGATCGTCACGTCGCCAAGCGGCTCGAGCTGCCGCACGGTCGGCTCGCTCGTCGCGGGGGCTCCCTTAGCCAAACGGATGTCGGCCGGGCGGACGCCGAGCGCCAACGGCTGACCGGCGCCGACGCGTTCGGCGACGCCAAGCGGCCCAAGCCGTCCGAACGGCGTCTCGACGCTGCGTCCGTCCTCGGCGATCGTCCCCTCGAAAATGTTCATGTGCGGCGAGCCAATCTTGCTCGCGACGTAGCGATCGACGGGACGCTCGTAAAGCTCGTCGGGCGTCCCCTGCTGGACGGCGCGGCCGCCGCGTAGGACCGCGATCTCCTCGCCCATCGACAAGGCCTCGAGTTCGTCCGGCGTCGCATAGACCACGGTCATGCCAAACTGACGATGCAGCCGTTTGAGCTCGGCGCGCATGTCGTGGCGAAGCTTGGCGTCGAGGTTGGTGAGTGGCTCGTCGAGCAACAGAAGCTTCGGCCGATGAATGAGCGAGCGGCCGAGCGCCACCCGCTGCTGCTCGCCGCCGGAAAGCGTCGCTGGCTTCTGCTCGAGCCGATGGCTGAGCTTCAGCATGTTCGCGGTTTCGCGGACGCGTCGTGCGATCTCGTCTCGCGGAACGCCGTCCTCGACCAGCGGGTAGGCGAGGTTCTTGAAGACGGTGAGATGGGGATAGAGCGCGAAGGATTGGAACACCATCGACACGCCGCGGCCGCGGATCGGCGCATGCGTCACGTCCTTGCCACCGATGCGGATCGTCCCGCCGTCGGGAAGCACAAGGCCGGAAATGGCTCTTAGCGCCGTCGTCTTGCCGACCGAGCTCGGCCCGAACAGCACGAAGAACCGGCCCTCGGCCACATCCAGCGTGAGACGGTCGAGAGCGCGCACCGAGCCATAGGATTGCGTGACGTCCGCGAGGGAGAGCGCGACGGCGCCGGCCATCATCCTCTCCCCGTCGTCCCCGCCTTCAAAGCGCAAGTCCTCCCGTTCGTTTGCCCGCCGTTCTATCCGCCGGCGGCGCTTCCGTCACCCGCCCGCGGCCGCTCCCACTGGCCAGTTTTCGCCGAGCGGAGCACGGCGTCCGTCACCTGATCCGTGGCGAGGCCGTCGCGGAACGTCGGCGCGGCCGGCTTGCCGGAATCGAGGGCCTCGATGAAATCGGCGACCTGGTGGATGAACGTGTGCTCGTAGCCGATCTGCAATCCGGGCACCCACCAGTGCTTCATGTAAGGGTGATCGCCGTCGGTGATGTGGAGCGACCTCCAGCCGCGCACGACGCCCTCGTCGCGATGGTCGAAATATTGCAGGCGGTGGAGGTCGTGCAGGTCCCAGAAGATCGAGGCGTGCTCGCCGTTGATCTCGAAAGTGTAGAGCGCCTTGTGGCCGCGCGCGTAGCGCGTCGCCTCGAACGAGGCGAGCGAGCCGTTTGAGAAGCGGGCGAGGAAGAGGGTCGCGTCGTCGATGCCGACCGGCTCGATCTTGCCGGTCAGGTTGTGCATGCGCACCTTGACGAAGGTCTCGGTGAGCGCGGTGACGCTATCGATGCCGCCGTTCAGCCACATCGCGGTGTCGATGCAGTGGGCGAGCAAGTCTCCGGTGACGCCGCTGCCGGCGACGCCGACGTCCAGACGCCAGAGCGCCGCGCCGCCCTGCGGCAAATCTTCCGAGATCGTCCAGTCCTGCAGGAACTTGGCCCGGTAGTGAAAGATTTTGCCAAGCCGCCCTTCGTCGATGAGCTGCTTGGCGAGCGTCACCGCCGGGACGCGGCGGTAATTGTACCACACCATGTTTGGAACCTTGGCGCGCTCGACCGCCGCGACCATCTTCGCGGCTTCGCCCGCGTTGCGGCCGAGCGGCTTCTCGCACATCACCATCTTGCCGGCGTCTGCGGCGGCGACGGCGATCTCGGCGTGCGTGTCGTTGGGCGAGGCGATGTCGATAAGGTCAATGTCGGGTCTCGCCACGAGCCTGCGCCAATCGGTCTCGACCGCCTCGTAGCCCCAATTGTCGGCGAACGCCTTCGCCTTGTCGCCGTCCCGCCCGCACACGGCCTTGAGCACCGGCTCATGGGCCAAGTCGAAAAACTGGTTGACCTTGCCGAAGGCGTTCGAATGCGTCCGGCCCATGAAGCCGTAGCCGATCACCCCGACGTTGAGCTTCTTCTTCGCCCGAGCCATGCTCCTCCCCGTCGCTCTTTGAATCTATTGGACCCAGCCGTGCGCTTCACGCACTTTCACCATCGCGCCCAGGATGTCGTCCCAGGTCTTCTGCTTCATCATCTCCGAGTTGGGGAACATGCAGCCATCCCAGCAGATGTGCTTGCAGGCCTTGGTCAGTTCGCCGTCGTCGTTGCGCAGCCAGTAGCCGGCGTGGCGGGTAATATCGAGCTTGCCGTTCGGATCGCCGACCATGCAATGGCGCCCGGTCTTGTCGTGCGAGCCTTCGCCTTTGACGGTGGCGTCGTTCTGCGCGACGTGGAAGTCGATCGTCCAGGGCCTCAGCGCGTTGGCGAGTTTTTTGTAGGACTCGTCGAGTTTCTCCCGGTCTTTCCAGTCATAATCCTTGGGCAGGATGCGGTGCTCGGGGGCGTTGTAGCCCATTGTGTAGAGCAGCGTGTGCGCCATGTCGGCCTGGAAGCCGAGCGTCTGCGGCCGCCCGACCATCTGCAAAAGCTCGACCATGTTCTTCCAGCTGTGCATGCCGCCCCAGCAGATCTCGCCCTCGGCGGCGAGGCGCTCGCCATGACTCTCCGCGACGTCGCAGGCCTCGCTGAAGGTCTTCGCGATCTTCTTCTGGTTCTCGGCCGGGTTTTCGGCCCAGTCGTGCACGCTGGCCGCGGAATCGATGCGCACGACGCCGGAGGAGCGAATGCCGATGTCGCGCAGCTGGCGGGCGATCCGGCAAGCCTTGTCGACCATCGTGAGAAACCGCTTGCGCTCGTCCTCCGATCCCATCGCCGAACCGCCGCCGACCGGCGGCCAGACCGGCGCGACCACCGAGCCGACGGCGAGCCCATAGGCGCCGATTTGGTCGGCCAGGCGCTTGACGTCCTCCTTGCTCGAATCGATCGAGGTGTGCGGATCGGCGAGAAAGAGGTCGACGCCCTCGAACTTGGCGCCGTCGGCGCGCGCGGCCGCCGTCATCTTGAGCATGGCGTCGAGGGAAATCGGCGGCTCCGAATCCGGCCCCTTGCCGACGAGCCCCGGCCACATGGCGTTATGGAGCTTGGGATAGTTGTTCCCGGCCACGCGCATCCTCCCGTTCGTCGCGTCGGATCGTCCGAACGCGTCGGCTCCGCCGATTTTGTCGGCGGGCTATAGCTTGCCGCCATCTGTTATACTAGTATCACCGGTAACGAAAAAGAAAGCAAGGCTGGATGGCGGGATTTTCCCATGTCGCTGGGCCTTAGCGAAGATCGCCGGAGGAAGCATGTCCGCTGAGGCGAACTTGTCCCTCGAACGGGTCGAGCGCTCGCGCCCGTTGCGCCAGCAGATTTACCACATCGTCCGGCGCTGGATTCTGACCGGAGAATTGGGGCCGGGCGTGGCGATCGACGAGAAGGCGATCGCCATAAAACTCGGCGTCTCCCGGACGCCGGTGCGGGAGGCGGTGAAGAAACTGTCGGACGAGAACCTCGTCGACGTGAAGGCGCAGTCCGGCACAGTCGTGTCGCGCATCGACCACAAGCTCATTCGGGAGGCGTTCATCATAAGGCGCGCGCTCGAAGTGGAGAGCGTCGGCGTCGCCGCGCGCCGCATGAGCCAGAAGCACGAGGACCGGCTCGAGGAGCTGCATCTATTGCACCGGCACGCGGTCGAGCGCAGACGCTTCGTCGACGCGATCGCCCAGGACGACGCGTTCCATGGCTACATCAGCCAGATTAGCGACCTGCCGCGGCTCTGGCGGGCAATCGAGATTTCCAAGGCGCAACTTGACCGGTGCCGCTATCTGACCGTCCCCCGGCCCGGCCTCGCGGAAGCGACGATCGAGGAGCACCGCAGGATCATCGTCGCGCTGTCGCAAAAAGACGAGTTTCTTTCCCGCCGGATGATGGGCGAGCACCTCGACCGCTCGTTCCAGAACTTCGTGGCGTCGCTCGACCTCGTGATGGAAGGCGCGGCTGGCGTCGGCGGGGCGGCATAGGACCAACCCCGTCGCGGCCTTTGACCTCTTGCGCCAACTCGAATTTAGAAAACCGCCGGCTGCGCGGGCGCCGCGACTTTCGTCGCCTTGCACGAGCGTGAAGCGCCCGACTGTCGAGATTCTAAGGGACCCGAGACCGCGGGCGCGCGGGCGGCCGCTGAAGAAACCTCTACTCGCTGGGAGCCGCGCAAACGAAATCGGCGGCGTTGCTGTGCTCGCCCTTGCCCGAAAACCGCGCAACCGCCGGATAGGGGCACCAGGGCCGCTGCGCAACGATCGGCTTCATCGGATCGTCGTCCTGGTAGCGGGTCGCGATGATCGTCTCGGGCGCCTCGCCCTTCTCGACCCAACGCGCCAGGGCCGCAAGCACGTCGTGTTTGGCATCATGGTCCGGCGAGGGCGGGCCGAATACGCCGCCCACCGCGCTCGGCGCCGGCCCGAGGCCGCAATGCATCATTCCCGGCGCGAGGAACAGCCGGTAGAAAGAGTCGACCTCCTTGACCCCGCCCATCTTCGCGGCGACCGCTTTGTAATAGTCGATCGAGCTTTGCGCTGGGATCGCCGCGTCGCTCCAGCCGTGATACTGGATGAGCTTGCCGCCAGCCGCCTTGAAAGCGCTGAGATCAGGGTTGGCGGCGTCGAGCGCCTCGGCGGTTTTCTGCGCAGCAGCCCAGTCGCCCGCTTGGCTTCCGTCGGCCGGACGCCAGCCGGGCTTGCCGTGGACCATATTGGCGAAGTAGCCGGACGAGAAGCCGCTCATGAGGCTGCCGGCGTTTCGATTGGGCTCGGTTCCGGTGATCCACAGGCTCCATGCGACCGGCCCCGCCTCGCCGCCGACCGGATAGCCCGGATTGATCGGCTTGCCGTCGGCGTCTTTCGTGCCCGCGTAGATCACCTTCAGGCCCGCCAGCTGGGCTTCCGACAGGCAGCGTTCGTTCTGTCCGGGCTTGCACGCCAGCGTCGACGGATCGAACCGGCAGGACCCCGGATCGTCGAGATATCCGTCGGCGCTCGGACAGGCGCGCTGCGCGGCCTCGCTCACGAGCGCAAGGTCTTCGGGCGAAAGCCAAGCGCCCGGCTGGTTCAACGCGCGCATGGTGGTTGCCGCGTTGGTCATGAGATTGGTCCAGTAGTTCGCCGGAGCGCCGGCGACGATCCCGTCGAAATCCTTCGGGAACCGCTGGGCGGCCATCAGCGCCTCGCGGCCGCCGTCGGAGCATCCGGCGAAATAGGCGTGGCTGGCCGCCTTGCCATAGTAGGCGGCGATGACGGCCTTCGAGGCTTCCGCCGTTTCATGGATCGCCCGCCAGCCGAAATCCGCGGTCTTCTCGGGATGGCCTGCCGCCCAGGCGGCGTCGAGCGAACCGCCGGTATGGCCGGTGTCCGTGCCCGAGACCGCGAAGCCTTCCTTGAGCCTCCATTCCATCGAAGGCAGGATCATCGATCCGGCGAACCCGCCGTTGCCGATCGCGCCATACTTCCCGTTCCAGGCGCTTTCCGGCGGCAGCCAGACTTCGAACTTGATGTCGGAATCGGCCGTGGGCTTGATGACGCCCTGCACGCGGCAAAAGTTGGAGTTGATCGCGACCGGCTTCGGCGGATCGGCGCCGAGAAGACTGGAAGGCGGCGACACGGTCGTGGCCGCCACGATTGTCGCCGGGCCGAAAACCTTGCCGGCGAGATCGCCGCAGTTCGAGGCCAAGGCGCCGCCCGCGCCCATGATGAGGGCGGCCGCGGCTGTCCCGGACGCCAACGGAATGGACCGCTCCTTGCGGCTGGATACGCCAAACGCCATGACTTCCTCCCTTTCAGCCTCGTATCAACGACCCCGGTCTACTGTCGCGCTTAGGCTGTGGACCGTAGAGTGACGCAGCATTTCGCTTCGCACAAGGTGGCAATTTGCGACATCAGTGTGCACAATAGCCAGGCCCGCCCAATCGGCACGGATCGGCCAGGCGGCGCGGGCGGCTCTAGCCGCCTCCCCGCCGCTTAGTCCATCGCCGCGTGCGCCGCGGCTTCGCGCGACGGCGGGGCGGCGGATTTTGCCGAGCGGATGAGCACGAGCAATGGGAAGGCCGCAAGCGAGACGAGCGCCATCAAAAGGAAGTCGTTGGAATAGGCCATCGCCGCCGCCTGCTGGGTGACAAGCTGCTCGAGCATCTCGAGCTTCGGCAGGCCGGCGCCCGAGAGTATGCCCGCGCCCGGCATGCGCAGCGCGTCGCTGAAGGGCGTCAGATGCTCGACGAGTTGGCTGTGATAGGCGCTGATCATGCGCGTCAGTTCAGCGATGACCACCGAGATGCCGACCGACGATCCGATGTTGCGGATGAGCGTCCATAACGCCGCGCCCTCGGTTCTGAGCTCGCCGGGCAGGCTCGCAAACGCGATGGTGTTGAGCGGCACGAAGACGAAGCCGAGCCCGAACCCCTGCATGACGGAATTGACCGCGATCGTCTCGGCCGAGACGTCGAGCGACCAGCCGACCATCTGCCAGAGCGATGTCGTCGCCAGCACGAGGCCGACGAAGATGAGGAGCCGCGCATCGACCTTGCCGCTCAAGCGTCCGACCAGGAACATCGCGACGAACGTGCCGACGCCGCGTGCGCCCAAGAGATAGCCGCTCGAGAGCACCGGATAGCCCAGCATGTTCTGGATGAAAGGCGTCACCAGCGCCAGGGTGGCGAGCAGGATGACGCCAATCAAGAACATGAAGACTAGCGCGATGGAGAAATTCCAGTCCTTGAAGAGGCGCACGCTGATGAAAGGGCGCTTCGAGGTGAAGCAGTCGGCGAGGAAGAAATAGAAGCCGACGATCGCCAGGACCATCTCGACCCAAATCTCCGTCGACTCGAACCAGCCGAGCTGCTCGCCGCGGTCGAGCATCAGCTGCAACGAGCCGATGCCAAGCGACAGGTTCAGGAAGCCGAACCACGAAAACGGCACGTCGCGCTTGATCGGAGTCTCGCTCATGAAGATCGAAAGCCCGACGGTCGTCAGGACGCCGAACGGCAGATTGACGAAGAAGACCCAGCGCCACGAGTAGGAATCGGTGAGCCAGCCGCCGAGCGTCGGCCCCATGATCGGCCCGAGCATCACCCCCATGCCCCAGATCGCCATCGCCGAGCCGCGCCTCGCAGGCGGAAAGATATCGAGCATCACCGCCTGCGAGAGCGGCACCAGCGCCGCGCCGAACACACCCTGCAGCAGGCGATAGGCCACCATCTGCTCGATTGTGAGCGCAACCCCGCACAGCATCGAGGCGACGGTGAAGCCGGCGGTGCAGACGATGAACAGCTTCTTGCGGCCGAACCGCGTCGCCATCCAGCCAAGCGGCGAGGTCATAATGGCGGCGGCGACGATGTAGGAGGTCAGCACCCAGTTGATCTGGTCCTGGGTCGTCGACAGCGAGCCCTGCATGTACGGCAGGGCGACATTGGCGATGGTCGTGTCGAGCGCCTGCATGACAGTCGCCATCATGATGCAGACGGTTAGCATCCATCGCACCGACGGCGCGATGGTCTCGTAGAGCGGCGGGTTCATTTGACGAGCGCGGCCCTCGCGGCGCCGAATCTCGCTCCGACGCCGCCACCCCATTGCGCGAGGTCGGAAAAAACGCCGCCGAGGGTGCGCACGCGGCCGGTGTCGACCGAGACATAGGCGCTCATGCCCGCGCGCAGGTTCGTCGTGTCCTCGTTCGGGCCGAAGCAGAAGCGCAACGGCACGCGCTGGACGACCTTGACCCAGTTGCCGCTTGCGTTCTGCGGCGGCAGGATCGCGAACTGCGCGCCGGTGCCGGGCGCGATCGAGCAGATCGTTCCGTTCCAGGTTTTGTCGGGGAAGGCGTCGACCGTCACGGTCGCGGGCTGGCCCTCTCGGACATAGGTCATGTCCGATTCCTTCGGGTTGGCGTCCACCCAGAGGCCCGTGTCGGCGACGACCGCGAACACCGGCTGGCCGGCCGGGGCGACCCTCCCGAGTTCGATCTGCGCCACCTGCGTCGCGACGCCGTCGATCGGCGCGAGCACCTTCGTGTTTTTGAGGTTGCGCTCGGCTTCGTCGACGCGGGCCTTCGCCTGGATATATTCAGGAAAGGCGTCGATCGAGGCGTCGAGGCTGCCGCCGAGCTTCACCATCGTCGCCGCCTGCTGCTGGCGCACGAATTCCAGGATCTGCTTGGCCTGAATGAGCGCGGCCATCGAGGTGTCGCGATCGACGTTGGTGCCGGAGCCGCGCGAAGCAAGCTCGTTCTTGCGGTCGAAGTCGGCCTGGCGAACCCTGACCGAGTCCTCGCCCATCTTGATCTGGTCCTGATTGCTCACGTAGGAGGACTTGAGATTCGCGAACGCGACCTTGGCCGAGTCGAGGCGGCCTTTCGCCAGGGCGAGCGCAATTCTGTAGGGCTCGGGGTCGATATCGAACAGCGGGTCGCCCGCCTTGACCCTCCGCCCCTCGACGACGTGGATGGCGACGATCGGTCCCGTCACCTGCGGCGTGATGAGCACCTTGTCGGCGCCGACATAGGCGTTGTCGGTCGTGACGTAGCGCCCTCCGTTAAGCCACCAGACGAAGCCGATCGACGCGGCGATGAAGGGAACGACGACAAGCAGCAGGAACCGAGACGAGCTGATGCGCGAGCGCTTGACGACGATCGGAGTCGCGGGCGGCGCGGCGCCCGGTCCTCTCGCCGGCGCGAGCTGCACGGTTTGCGGGGCCTGCGGCTGAGGCGCCGCGGAGACAGGCTCAAGCTTACGCGCGGCGGCGGACTGGGACGGCTTCACCTTGTGCGGCTCCCGAATTGAGTTCGTGCTTGAGATTTGCCTTGATGGTCGCGAGGCCGTCGGTCATGGCGCGGATCGTCTCGTCGTCGAGGCCCGCGAGCGCGTGCCCCATCACGTCCTCGGCGAGCAGGCCGAGCTCGCGCAGCGTCGGCTCGGCCTTCTCTGTAAGATAGAGGCGATTGGCGCGCCGGTCGGACGCGTCATCGCGCCGCTCGACCAGGCCCGCCGACGTCAGCTTGTCGATGAGGCGTCCGAGCGTGATCGGGGCGAGGTCGAGCGCTTCCGCGAGCTCCGCCTGCTTGACGCCTTGGCAGCGCTGGAGACGGACCAGCACCGCCCACTGGGCGCGGGTCATGTTGAGTTCGCGCGCGCGCTGATCGGCGTAGGTGCGCAGCATGCGCGCAACGTCGTGCAGCGCGAATGCGAATTCCCTTCTGGGGGTGAACATCGTATTTAGTAAGCCAGCGATATGATATGCCAGCTTATAATATATAAAGCTTACGAGCGCAAGGGGCCATCCCAGCCCGCCCCGGGGGACGCGTTTTTTTGCGGAGGCGCGCGGCGCCGCCTCAGCTGCCCCGGTAGGTCGAATAGCTCCAGGGCGAGACGATGAGCGGCACGTGGTAGTGCGCGCCGGGATCCGCGATCGCGAAGCGGATCGGGACACGGTCGAGAAAGGGCGGATCGGCCAGCCTCATGCCCTCGGCGCGAAAATAGTCGCCGGCGTGGAAGACGAGTTCGAAGCGGCCGACACGCGCGTCGGCCGGCGCGATGAGCGGCTTGTCGCTCCGTCCGTCGGCGTTGGTCTCGACGTCGGCGACGAGGTTGCGCCCGTCGTCGCCGGCGAGTTCATAGAGCTCGACGCGCATCGCGCGGGCGGGGCCGCCCCGCGTGACGTCGAGGACGTGCGTTGTCAGCCCGGCCAAAGCGCGCTCCGTCGGAAAGCCGTGGGGCCTTCGAAAAGCCGCCAGGCCCGTCAACATTAGCGCTTCGAAGGGCGCGACGCCATTGCCGGACTGGCCATGGCAAAATCGCATGACTGAGAAGATTCGCCGGTCAATTGCCAATTCGGCTAACGCGTGAGATGAAACTGCGACAATACCGCGCATTCGCGACAGGGAGGTCGGCCATGGACGACAGAGTCACATCTAACCCGGATGAGACCGACGAGTGGCTGGACGCGCTCGACTCGGTCGAGGCTTTCGAGGGCATCGGCAGGGTCGACGAGATCCTCGATTCCGTCATCACTTCGGCGCGGCGGAAGGGCGCGCGGCTGCCGTTCGCCGCCAACACCGCCTATGTCAACACGATCCCGCCCGAGGCCCAACCACCCCATCCCGGCGATCGCAAGATCGAGATGGCGATCCGGCGCCACGTCCGCTGGAACGCCGCGGCGATCGTCGTCAAGGCGAACAAGGAATCGTCCGAACTCGGCGGCCACATTGCGAGCTTCCAGTCGGCCGCGACACTCTACGACACCGGGTTCATGCACTTCTGGCGCGGCGACGGCGAAGGGCACGGCGGCGACCTCGTTTATATCCAGGGCCACAGCTCACCGGGCATCTACGCCCGCGCCTTCCTCGAAGGGCGCCTCTCGGAGGAGCAGCTTTTGAACTTCCGCCAGGAGGTCGGGGGCAAGGGCCTGGCGTCCTACCCGCATCCCTGGCTCATGCCGGAGTTCTGGCAGTTCCCCACCGTGTCGATGGGGCTCGGGCCGCTCATGGCGATCTATCAGGCCCGCTTCCTGCGCTACTTACAGGGGCGCGGACTCGCCAACACCGAGGGTCGCAAGGTCTGGGTCTTCTGCGGCGACGGGGAGATGGACGAGCCGGAGTCGCTCGGCGCGATCTCGCTCGCCGGACGGGAGAAGCTCGACAACCTCATCTTCGTCGTCAACTGCAACCTGCAGCGGCTTGACGGGCCGGTGCGCGGCAACGGCAAGATCGTGCAGGAATTGGAGGCCGACTTCCGCGGCGCCGGCTGGAACGTCATCAAGTGCCTGTGGGGCTCGGGCTGGGACCCGCTCTTGGCCAAGGACACGAGCGGCAAGCTCAGGCAGCTCATGGAGGAGTGCGTCGACGGCGAGTACCAGGACTTCAAGTCGAAGGACGGCGCCTACATCCGCAAGAACTTCTTCGGGCGCTATCCCGCGACGGCGGCCATGGTCGCGGACTGGACCGACGCCGAGATCTGGGCGCTGACCCGCGGCGGCCACGATCCGTTGAAGGTCTATGCGGCCTACAAGGCCGCCGTCGATCATAAAGGGCAGCCGACCGTCATCCTCGCCAAGACCGTGAAGGGCTATGGCATGGGTTCGGCCGGCGAGGGGCAGATGATCGCCCATCAGGCGAAGAAGCTCGGCCATGACGCGCTGCGAGCGTTCCGCGACCGGTTCCAGGTCCCCGTCTCCGACGAGGACCTCGACAAGGTGCCGTTCCTGCGCTTCCCCGCGGACAGCGTCGAGATGAAGTACCTGCGCCAGCGGCGCGAGGCGCTCGGCGGCTACCTGCCGGCCCGTCGGCGGACGAGCCAGCCGCTCGCGGTTCCGCCGCTCTCGGCGTTCGACGCCCTGCTCAAGGCGACGGCGGAGGGACGCGAAATCTCGACCACGATGGCGTTTGTGCGCATCTTAACGGCGCTCCTGCGCGACAAGGAGCTTGGACCGCGCGTCGTGCCGATCGTTCCCGACGAGAGCCGCACCTTCGGCATGGAGGGCCTGTTCCGCCAGGTCGGCATTTTCAGCCAGGTCGGCCAGCTCTACCGCCCGCAGGACGCCGATCAGCTGATGTACTATCGGGAGGACCCGAAGGGGCAGATCCTCCAGGAAGGCATCAACGAGCCGGGCGCTATGGCCTCGTTCATCGCGGCCGGGACGTCCTACTCGACGTCCAACTGCCCGATGATCCCGTTCTACATCTACTATTCGATGTTCGGCTTCCAGAGGGTCGGCGATCTCGCCTGGGCGGCCGGGGACATGCGCACGCGCGGTTTCCTCATCGGCGGCACGTCAGGCCGCACGACTCTCAACGGCGAGGGACTGCAGCACGAGGACGGGCACAGCCACATCCTCGCCTCGACGATTCCGAACTGCGTCTCCTACGACCCGACCTACGCCTACGAGATCGCCGTCATCATCCACGCCGGCCTCGAGCGCATGCTGGTCAAGAATGACGACGTCTACTACTACATCACGACGCTGAACGAGAATTATCCCCACCCCGCGCTGCCGCCGGGGTCCGAGGAGGGAATTCTCCGCGGCGCTTACAAGCTCAAGGACGTGACGTCTGCAAAATCCAACCTGCACGCGCGGCTTTTGGGCTCCGGCGCGATCCTGCGCGAAGTCGAAGCGGCGGCCGAGATGCTGGCGGAGGAGCATGGCGTCTCGAGCGAGGTGTGGAGCGTCACGAGCTTCAACGAACTCCGGCGCGACGGCCTTGACGCCGAGCGCTGGTCGATGCTGCATCCAGAGGCGGACCCGCGCGTTCCTTACATCACCCAGGCGCTCGCGAGCGGCACGGGGCCGGTCATCGCCTCGACCGATTACATGAGGGCGTTCGCGGACGGCATTCGACCCTACGTTCCCGCGCGTTACAAGGTGCTGGGCACGGACGGCTTCGGCCGCTCCGACTATCGCCGCCGGCTGCGTTCCTTCTTCGAGGTCGACCGCTACCATGTCGTCGTCGCGAGCCTGAAGGCGCTCGCCGACGACCAGCTCCTGCCGACCCGCAAAGTCGCAGAGGCGATCGCGAAATACGGCATCGACCCGAACGGGCCGAATCCGACGCACAGCTGAGAAAGCCGCGACGTCATTCTCGTTGGCGCGTGAGGAGGGAACGCCTTTGGCCAAAATCGACGTGAACATCCCGGACATCGGGGATTTCAAGGATGTCCCGGTGATCGAGGTTCTCGTGAAGCCAGGCGATGCGGTCAAGCTGGACCAGCCGCTGGTGACGCTCGAATCCGACAAGGCGACCATGGACGTGCCCTCGCCCGTGGCCGGAACGGTGACCGACGTTTTGGCCAAGGTCGGCGACAAGGTGTCGATGGGCGTGCTCATCGCCCGCATCGACGCCGCCGGAGCGGAGCCGGCGCAGGCGAAGCCCGTCGGGGAAGCCAAGGCGCCGCCGGCTGCTCCCCCTTCCGCGCCGGCGGCTCCGCCGCCTCCGCTGCAAGCGGCGCCGGCCGAGGCCCCAGCTGCTCCGGCGCCTGCGGTCGCGACCGGTCCGGCGAAACCCGACTTTTCCGGCGTATTCGCCGGCCCCGCGGTTCGCCGCCTGGCGCGTGAGCTCGACATCGATCTCAACCAGATTGAGGGCACGGGCGAGCACGGCCGCATCACCCGCGAGGATGTGAAGGCGGCGGTCGCGCGCGCCGCGGGCGCGCCGGCCGGAGGCGTGGGCGCGCTTCCACCGGTCCCCGCGGTCGACTTCGCCAAATTCGGGCCGATCGAGACCGTTCCGCTCTCGCGCATCAAGAGGATTTCCGGCCCGCGGCTGCACGCCTCGTGGGTGAACGTGCCGCACGTCACCCACACCGACGAAGCCGACATCACCGAACTCGAGGCCTTCCGCAAGAAGCTCGACGACGCGGCCAAGAACGACAAATCGAAGCCCTATCGGGTGTCCCTGCTGCCGCTCCTCATGCGCGCGGCGGTTGCGACCTTGAAGGCCTTCCCAACCTTCAACGCGGCGCTGAGCCCCGGCGGCGACGCGCTCGTCTTGCGCAAGTACTGGCACATCGGCGTCGCCGTCGACACGCCGGAGGGTCTTGTGGTGGCGGTGGTCAAGGACGTCGACCAGAAGGGCGTCATTGATCTTGCGCGCGAGCTCGGCGCGCTCTCCGATAAGGCGCGCTCGGGCAAGCTCGCGCCGGCCGAGATGCAGGGCGCGACCTTCACGATCTCTTCGCTGGGCGGCATCGGCGGCTCTGCCTTCACCCCGATCGTCAACGCGCCCGAGGTCGCCATTCTCGGTGTCGTGCGCTCGAAAATGGCGCCGGTCTGGGACGGCAAGGCGTTCCAGCCAAGGCTCATGCTTCCGCTCTGCCTCTCCTATGACCATCGCGTCATCGACGGCGCCGCGGCGGCGCGCTTCATGCGCCACCTCGCCGGAATCGTCGAAGACATGCGGCGCGTCATCCTCTGACGCTCTTTGGAGCGAAATCCATGGCGAACGAAATCCGCCTGCCCGACATCGGCGACTTTAAGGACGTGCCGATCATCGAGATCAACATCGCCCCTGGAGACCCCGTCAAGAAAGAGGCGACGATCCTCACCCTCGAAAGCGACAAGGCGACGCTCGACGTTCCCGCGCCCGAGGACGGCGTGATCGGCGAGATCCACGTCAAGGTCGGCGACAAGGTGAGCGAGGGGAGCCTGCTTGCGACCTATGCGAGCACGGGCGCTCAAGAAGCGGCCGCGCCGGCGCCGCCAGCTCCTGCCGCCGCGCCCGCGCCGGCGGCGTTGGAGCCCGCGGATTTCGAGACGGATGTCCTCGTTCTCGGCGCCGGCCCGGGCGGCTACACCGCGGCGTTCCGCGCGGCCGACCTCGGTCAGAAAGTCGTGCTCGTTGACAGGCGGGCGTCGCTCGGCGGCGTCTGCCTCAATGTCGGCTGCATCCCGTCGAAGGCGCTTCTGCACGTCGCCAAGACGATCGACGAGGCCGCCGCGATGGCGGCGCATGGGGTGAGCTTCGGCCAGCCCGACATCGAGCTCACCGCGGTGCGCAAGTGGAAGGACGCCGTCGTCAAGCGGCTGACCACCGGGCTCATCGGGCTTGCTCGCCAGCGCAAGGTCACCGTCCTCACCGGCGATGGCAAGTTCACCTCCGCAAACACGGTGCGGGTCGAGACAGCAGACGGCTCGCGGGTGGTGCGCTTCGCGAAGGCGATCATCGCGGCGGGATCGGAGCCGGTTGCGCCCGGCTTCATTCCCGCCGACCCGCGCATCTGGGACTCGACCGCCGCGCTTGAGCTGCGCTTCGTGCCGAACCGAATGCTGGTGCTTGGCGGCGGCATCATCGGCCTTGAGATGGCGACGCTGTATCGCGCGCTCGGCGCCGGCGTCACCGTCATCGAGATGATGGACCAGCTCATGCCCGGCGCGGACGCCGACATCGTCGCGCCCTTGGCCAAGCGCCTGGCCAAGCTCTACGACAAGATCCTCTTGAAGACGAAGGTGACGGCGGTCGTCGCCGAACCGCAGGGCCTGCGCGTCACCTACGAAGGCTCGGATGGAACCAAGACCGAGATGTTCGACGCCATGCTCGTCTCGGTCGGGCGGCGGCCGAACGGCAAGGACATCGGCGCGGAGGCGGCCGGCGTCGCGGTCGACGAGCGCGGCTTCATCGCCGCCGACCGCGAAATGCGCACCAACGTCCACCACATCTTCGCCATCGGCGACGTGATCGGCCAGCCGATGCTCGCCCACAAAGCAACCCACGAAGGCAAGGTCGCGGCGGAGGTGGCGAGCGGGCAAAAATCCGCCTTCGACGCCAGGGGCATCCCCTCGGTCGCCTACACCGACCCCGAGGTCGCCTGGATCGGCCTTACCGAGACCGAGGCCAAGGCCAGGGGGATCAAATACGGCAAGGCGGTCTTCCCCTGGGCGGCGAGCGGGCGCTCGCTGTCGCTCGGCCGCGACGAGGGCTTGACCAAGACGCTTTGGGACGAGGCGACCAACCGCCTCATCGGTTGCGGCATCGTCGGGCCCAACGCAGGCGACCTCATCTCCGAGGCGGCGCTCGCCATCGAGATGGGCGCCGAGGCGGAGGACATCGGCCTCACCGTCCATCCCCACCCGACGCTCTCCGAGACCTTCGCCATGTCGGCGGAAGCTTTCGCCGGGACGCTCACCGACCTCTACATGCCGAAGAAGAAGTAGCGGGTCCGCCGGCAAGGCGGGCGACCGCAACGCGCTTCGATTGTGGGCGTCGGCCGCCTCTCACGCCTGTTTGTGTTTTTCGTGGTCAAAATTCACCCAGACGGCGGCCGCCTTTTCTGGATCGGACGGCGACTCAGGCCAGCGAGCGGATGATTTCGCGGTAAGCGGTTTCCGGGAACGCCTTCATTGTCTTGGTGCGCACAAAGCCGAGTCCCCCAAGTTGCAGGGCGAAGCGCGCCATCACCGCGTCGTCTGGCGCTTCGCAGATTGCGATAAAGTCGAACTCGCCCATCACCATGTAGAACTGCTTCATCTCGCCGCCCATATCCGCCAGGAGCTTTTTGGCGGCGTCGAGCCGGCGCGACGAGTCCTTGGCCGCCTTGATGCCGGAGTCGGTCAGGCCGAAGAGCACTATGTAGGTCGTCATCGTCGTCCTCTCTATATGAACGCTCAAGAATTCGATTGCAAGCGGGCGGGGAAAGGTGTCCTCTGCTTCTCGCGCCGACGGTCTTGAAGTTGGGCCGGAGGGGAACAATCGGCGCGACGCTCCCTGTTGCGGAACGAATCGTTGTCGCCGCTGTTTGCGGCGCCCCTCGGGCTCGAAACCGCGCGCATCGGTCGCTGCGCATTAAAGGGGGAAATCATGTTCCAAGCCTATCACGGCGTAACCGCCGCTCAGCATCAGACCAACTTCAACAAGTTCAGCGCTGAAGGCTACCGCATGATCTCGCTCAGCGGGTACGGCGATCCGGGCGACGCCCGCTACGCCGCCGTCTGGGTGCAGCGCTCCGGCCCGGCGTGGGTCGCGGTCCACGGCGTCGACGCCAATGGATATCAGGCGTTCTTCAACAACTGGACGGCCAAGGGCTTTGCGCCCGTGCTCGTGTCGGCGACCGGCGCCATCGGCAACGCGATTTTCGCCGCCGTCTTTGAACAGGCCGTGCAGGGACCTTGGCTCGCGCGCCATGGCATGACCGCCGGCCCCGCGACCCACGCTGGGACGTTCGATAGCTTCAATCAGACCGCGGCAAACCAGCGGCTGATGATTCGCTCGGTCGCGATCTACGGGACGCCGAACGACAGGCGCTACGCGGCAGTCTGGCACGCCAATCCGATTTGCGTGAAGTGGCGCGCGAACCCCGCCGATCCCGCCCCCAACTATCAGACAACCTTCAACGCCGACACTCAATTGCCCGGCTACGGGCTGCATGGCTACCGCCCCGCCTATGTCGCGCTGTCGTCGGACTACACTTACTGTTCCGTGTTCAAGGACGACGTCGTGGGCGAATGGGTCGCGCGTCATGGCCTGACGTCCGACGAGTATCAGGCGGAGTTCGACAAGCAGAACAAGGCGGGCTTCTACCCGATCAGCGTGCAAGGCGGCGGGTCGGGCGGCGGGACGCGCTACGCGGCCATCTTCGCCAAGCGGGACATTCCCATGCCGCGCGAGTGGAGCGTGACGGGCGCGGCCGTTCCGGCGCTGGCCGGGTTCGACCACATCATGCAGGCCTTCATGCAGACCAACGGGGTGCGCGCGGCGCAGCTCGCCATCGCCAAAAACGGGGTCATGAAGCTTTCGCGCGCCTACACCTGGGCCGAGGCGGGCTACCGGGCGACGCAGCCGTCCGACCGCTTCCTGCTCGCAAGCTGCAGCAAGATGTTCCTCGAGGCGGCGGTGCAGAGCCTGTACGACGCCAAGAAACTCGACCCAGGCAAGAAGGTCTATCCGCTGCTCGGCTTCTCGAGCCCGCTCGACCCGCGCAGCGATTCGATCACGATCCAGGAGCTTCTCGACCATACCGGCGGCTACAACGACGACCCGCCGTCGAAAGGGGGATCGGGGTTCGACCCGACCTACAGCATGAGGCAGATTGCGCTCGCGCTTGGGCTGACGCAGCCGGTGAAGAAGCTCGACGTCGCGCGCTACATGTACACAAAATATAAACTCGATTGCGACCCCGGCACGCAGTACCACTATTCGAACTACGGCTATTTGCTCGCCGGCGCCGTCGTCGAACATGTAACCGGGATGGCTTACGCCGATTACGTCAAGTCGGCGCTCCTTGCGCCAACCGGAATAACGGAGGTGAAGGTCATCTCCACCCGCGCCTCGGGACGCACAAACGACGAGGCGATCGCGGAGGACCCGGGATTGGGCCTCGATCCGCTCGACCTTTCCTCGCAACTGCTGATCCCGGCGGTCTACGGCGGCGACGGGGAAATCAACGAAGTCGGAGACCCCAACGACGGCATGGGCGCGTCGGCGCAAGCTTTGACGCAGTTCATCCAGACGCACGCCGTCTGGGGGAATGGGCCGCGCGCGCCCGGAGCGGCGCGCTCCGGCAGCACGCCGGGCGCCTCATCATGGGCGCAGTCGCGCGGCGACGGCGTCGATTGGGCCTACGTCGTAAACACGAGAGATTGGCCGCCCAATACGTCGCAGACGCTGAACGACCTGGACAACGCGGTGAACGACCTGCTCAACACGACGGCGCTCTGACTAATCCGCGCGTCGCCGGTGGCGATCAAGAGAGCGTCACTCTCATCATCAGAGGTCGATTTCGAGGCGTCGCATCCGCGCAACCTCGATGACGTCCCCTTTGAACTCGACGCGCTCGCCGTCGACGCGGGCGCGCTTCCCGCCCGGATAACGCACTGTAATCCGCTCCGGCGCCGGACCGGACAGCGACAGTTCGACCGTCGCTTGCGAGCGGCTTCGCCGCGCTGTCAGGTTGGCGAGGCCGAAGGCGGTCGGCAGATCGCGCAGCGCGATTCCCTCGCCCTCCCACCAGGCGTCCGGGACTGCGCGGAAGAGCTCGAGCGTCGCGCCGTTTTCGCGCAGCAGCATGCGCCGCACCGCTGTCGCGAACTCGGCGCCGATCCACGTGTGCGGCATGTCGCCGATGTAGTCGGGCGCGCGCGGGTCACTCCAGACGACCTCCGCCCAGCCGCGCCAGCCGTGAGGCCTTCGGCCCGCGAGAAGAGTTTCGAGCATGCGATAGGCGTCCTCGTATCTCCCCAAGGCGACGAATGCGTTGATGTTGCGCGCCTCGTAGGGCGTGTAGTTTCCCTCGAAGTCCGGCGAGGAGATGCGCTTCACGCGATCGGAGGCGAGGTCGTAGGTCGCGGGCAGGAACGCTGCGGGCAAGACGTCCTCGACCCGGCAGGGCTCGAACGCGATCGAGATGGAGGTGGGGTCGACATCCTCCCTGTCGGCCGATGCGTAAATGACGCCCTTGCCCAGCTCTTCGGAAGTCATGCGAATTGAGCGCTTGAGATTGGCGGCGAATTCGTCGCCCTTCGCCCTCGCGTAAGCGGCGGCGGCCGTATCCTCCATCTCGTTGGCCAGGTGCTCGCAGTTCCGCCAGGCGCTCAGCGCGAAGAAATTGTCCCAATAGCTATAGGACGGTTTGCTGTAGCCCTCGTGGCTGATGGAGGGGGCGACGAGGCCGACGAAGCGGCTCTCTGGCCCATGACGCGCGTTCGTGCGCGCGCACAATTCCTCGATGAATTTCGTGGCGCGCACAACAGGCTCATAGACGGCCTCCAGGAAGGCCTGGTCTCTTGTGATGCGATAGACGTCGGCCGCGACGCCGACGAACTCGCCCTGCGCGTCATATTCGATGTCGCTGCCGTAGCCCTTGTTGACCGTGCCGTCCACGTTGAGGATCGGCGGGACCATGCCGTTGTCGTAGACCCGCTTCGCGTACCAGACGACGTAAGCCTTGGCCTCCTCGATCAATCCGGCCCAAAGAAGCGCGAGCGCCTGGGCCGAGCCGTCGCGAATCCAGGTGCGGTCGTAGTTGCGCGGGCCAGGCTTGAACGCGTGTCGCGTCGCATTGACGAGGATGAGCGCGGTCTGCGCCGCGACCGTGTCGCTGACCTCGCGGTCGCCCACGCTGATCCTGCGCGGCCCGAGCTTGTCGCGCCACATTCTAACGACGTCATCGCGCAAGGCGGAAAACGCTCGTTCGGCATCCGGCGCCGCGCCATCGCGCATCGGCAAAGCCGCGACGACGGCTGCGCCCTCGCCCGGCGCGAGAGAGAAGGTGAACTCGCAATCGGCGCTCAAAAGGCCGGAGGTCGAGCGAAGGTCCCTCCCGGTTTCGAGCTGCGCTTCTTCGATGAGCCGCGCCACGTCGCCGCCGTCGAAGTCGGCGACGGTCACGAAGTCGGGGGCCTGCGAGAAGGCCGCGTAGAGTCGATCGTTCACCCTGAGGCGCTTGCCATCGACTGCTATGGCGTTGATTGCGGCATGGCCGCCATGCTGCCAGTAGGGGTTGACCTGGACGGGGCGCACCGAAAGGACGAGCCCGACTTGCTTCTTCACTGCGCTGCGATTGGAGACCCGGTACTCCGCCAGCGCCTGCGCGTTTTGCGCCAGCGCGATGACGCCAAGCTCGACGCCCTCCGCCGACCAGACGACGCTCGGAATCGGCAGGCTGCCCTCGACCAGCGACTGGCTGAGGTCGGCTGCGCCGGGCGCCGCGTGGAGCCGCCGGCCGACCCTGAGAAGAGGCATGAGCTGGCCTGCGCCCCGGCGCGGCTCGATATTGCCGAACTCGTCGAAAAGAGCCTCTTCCTCCTGATCGAAATCGCCGAGCACGGTCCAATAGATTTGCCGGTTCAGAAGAGATTGCGGGTAAAGCTCGCCTCGGCCGCTCTGCGCGGCGCGCTCGAGCTCGCCGATCGGCATGCGGTCCTTGTTGAGGACGCGCAGCTTGAGTTCGTTGACGACCGCTCCTTCGGGCGAGCTCGTTTCATGCAATGTGACGCGGAGAAAGCGCGCCCTCGTCGAGCGCCACCAGAAGCTGTCGCTTCCCCCGTCGCCGGTCAGAATGCGGCCGACCTCATGAAAGCTTTCGCCGTCATCGGAGAGGTGAACGGAGAAGACGGTTCCGTACGTCTCGCCCCATTCGATGAATGCGCCGAGCGGCGAGCGCATGCGGCGCAGATCGACCGTCACGCTTTCGCCAGCGGGCAGCTTGATCGGAGCGTGGCCGAGGGCGGCGATGCGGCCCTCTTCGCGGACAGAAGCGGCGTGGCGGGGATCATATAGGTTGATCTCGACAATCTCCGGCGCTTTGCCAGGCGGCGCATCCCCGCAAAGCCAGCGCACGTAACGCGCCGAGGCCGGCGGGAAGGCGAACACGTCCTGCCCGCCTTCGCCGTGGCGGGTCCGGCACAGATGCCTCCAAAGCTTCCGGTCCAGAGAGAATTCGAATCTGTAAACGGTCGGCCACCGCTCGCCCCAGTAGACCTCGAGCCCGCCGAGCGTCGTCCTTCGGCCGAGGTCGATCTCAAGCCATGCTTTCTCCGACGCGTCCGAGACCCACGTCGTCGCATAAACGTCGTCGATGGCGAGGCTTGGATCGCCGCCGCCGGCGATCGCTTTCCAGCGGCTCTTTGCCGGGACGGTCATGAAACTTCCCTTCAACCGGCAAGCGCCGGTTCACGCGCCGGCGCCGCTGATGCGGTCGCCGCGCCGAGCATATCCGCGGGCTTGAGCGTCGGCGTCTCTATGTCTTGGACAAGTCGAACCGCCCGCGAAAACAGTCTCTCGTCGCTTCCGTCGCGGCCGATGTGGACAATCCCGACGTTCTTCAATTCGTTGACGAGGAGGGATTCGATCCGGCCGCGAGAGGCAGGGTCAAGCTCGTCGAGCGCGTCGTTCATCACGAGCCAGCGCGGCGTCTGAAGGATGACGCGCGCGAAGGCGAGACACTGCTTTTCATCGTCCGTCAGTCTGCGATCCCAGCGATCCGTCTTGTCCAGCATGGACAGGAGCCGGTCGAGACCGACGGCCGAAAGCGCCTTGGCGATGGCGGCGGCGTCATAGGCGTTTGCGACGTCCGGGTAGACTGCCGCCGACCTCAAGTCGCCCGGCGGCACGTAAGGGCGCGCCGGCATGAACATCATCGAATCCTGCGGAGGATGTGAAATGCGGCCATGACCCCAAGGCCAAAGGCCGCTGATGGCGCGAAAGAAGAGAGCGCGTTCTTCGCCGTTCTCGCCCGAGACGAAAAGTCGCTCTCCAGGATTGAGCTCAACGCGGTCTTCGCTGAGCTTCAGGCACTGGCCCGGCGCCAGGACGCGGAGGTTGTCGATCTCAATCGACGGACGCTCGCTCACATCGAACTCTATGCGCCGGATGTTGCAGCCCAGCTCGTCCATGGTCAGGATCGTTTTGCGGAAACTCGCCACCCGCAACAGGGTCGCCCGCCAGTCGGCAATGTTGGAGAAGTTGTCCACGAACCAGCGCAGCGCGGTCTGCACCTGATTGAAGGCGCCGACGACCATCATCAGCTCCCCAAAGCTCATGCCGCTCTGAAAGTAGGCCGGCGCGGCCACGAGAATCGGCGCGACAATGGTGAACCAACCATAGCCGGCCGTGACCCAGGTCAGCCCTGTCACAGCGAAAACGATCCGCCGGGAGACGTCGATGAGGACATCGAATACGACCTGCACCCTGCGTCTCTCATCGGCTTCGCCGCTATAGAGCGTGATGCCGTCGATTTCCTCGTTCACCCGCACAATCGCCGAGCGAAAATCCGCCTCTCGCGCGTAGCGCTCGGCGTCGAGGCGGATGAGCGGGCGGCCAACGCGCCAGCTCACAAGAGAAGCGACGCCGGCGTAAAGGAGGGCGCACCACACCATATAGCCTGGCGGGTCGAAGGTGCGCCCCGCGAGCGTGAAGACCATGCCGCCTGACAACGCCCACAGCACGCCGATGAAGCACAAAAGCAAAAGCGTCGACTGCAAGAGACCAATGCCCAGGTCCGTCGTCAGCTCCGTGAGATGGCTTGCGTCCTGCTGAATGCGCTGATCGGGATTGGCGGCAATCTCGCCGGCGTTCGAGAGGCGAAAGGCGCGCAACGGCGCCAGCCACACCGTGAGGAGGTCCTCGACGAGCCCCTGTCGCAGGACGACCTTCGACATTTGATTGAGCCACATCTGCGCGACGTTGAGCGCGAGCAGAACGAGCGCAAGGATTACGAAGACTCCGAGTTGCTCGAGAAAGACCGGGACGTCCTTGTGCGCAAGCGCGTTGTAGAACGGCTTGTTCCATGCGTTGAGACGCACTTGCGCGTAGGCAGTCGCGCCGACGATCGCCACGAGCGCCACAGCCAGCGCGATGATTTTGTTGCGCTCGCGCGAAGCCCAAAGCGCGGAGAACATCGCGAAGATTTGCGACGAGACGCCGTCCTCCTTCGGAGGGCTTGCGGTCGGGGTCTGCCGTTTCTCCCCACTCAAGCTTTCCGCCATCAAAGCGATCCGATCCCCGCCCGCATCGTCCGACTGAACGCCTATCGGCCGCGCTCGCTCTCGTCCGCGCCCGGCCATTCGAGCCGCAGCTTTCCTCGGAAAGCCGGCAAACCCGGCTTAACCCGCTTGCCAAACCGGCGGCGTAGCCCGAACATATGTTGGATGAGTATGTAGGCATAAAGCCCGGGCCCGCTCGAATAGACCCTCCAGCCGCCGTCCGCAGCAATTGTCCCAGCCCTTACGCGCTCCCACTCGGCGCTTGCCTGATACCGGTCGCGATACGCCGCGTCGCTGCTGCTGAAATAGGAATTGCGTTGGCGCAACGACGCGTTCGCGACCCGATCCGTCACCGCGATCGGATTGGCGGCGAGCAGCGCGTCCCACAGCGCCTCCGGTTCGCCCATGACGCTCATCGCCTCCGCGTAACGCAGGTGCGAATGCGTATACATAAGCCCGATCTCCCGGCCGAAGAAAGCGGCCGACTCCGCGCGCCGGAACATCGTCTCGACGCCGCCGCGATAGGCGAGCGGGCGGTTCATGAGGCGCACGCCGTCGGGGAAAAGGAGATGCTCGCGGATGATGGCGAGATGGCGCTTCGCCTGCGCCTTCGTGAAAAGACCGCCGAGGATCGCCTGCGTCATTGGAATGAGCGAGTACGACAAGCCCGTCCGCTTGTCGCTCGGATGCAGCAACAATTCCGGTTCGCCGCCATCGGGCGCGAAGACGGCGTAGCCCGCGACGACGCCGTCGCGGACAAGGAAACGGTTGAAGTCGTCGCTCATCGCGGCGGCGAGCGCATCATGTTCCTTGGCGGCAGCTTTGCGTCCGGCGAGGCGCAGGATTTCGGCGTAGCGGCGAAGCTGCTCATAGAGGAGCGCGACCGTCCAACTGCTGACCATCCAGTCCCGCTTCGCCGGATCGACCGGCTGCAGCGAATCGTTCCAATCGCCATGGCCGTATCGGACAAGATGCGCGCCCGGGATGAAGCGGCTGCGGACAACCGCCACTAGCTTCGCAACGTGGTCCGAAACTGGGTCGCGACGCTTGGTCTTCTCGAAATTGTCCTCGCGCCGCCAAGCGACCGGCTCGTCAAGGAAGCCGAACTCGCCGGTCGCCTCGATATAGTCGCAAAGCGCTTTCAGCGGCCAGACGATGACGTCGCCGTGCGCCTCCTTGTCCTGAATGGCCGAGTAGGGTTCCAGCATGAACCACTGCGGCCAATCGCCGGAGTTGACGTATTGCTGCGCGAAGACGATGCGGACCATCTCCTTGGCCGGCCCGTCGTGTTCGAGCGAAAGCAAGAGCTCGAGCGGGCCCTGGCATACGTCGCGCGTGCCCCAGGCCGCGCCCGTGTATTGCTCGAGCCCATGCGGCGCGGTGAGATGGATCATCGCGTCGTGCACCAGCCACGGGAAACTCGCGTCGACCGCCTTCGCTCCGGCTTTCCCGCCCTTGATCCGAAGGCCGCGGGTGATCGCGCTCCAGGCCCGGTCCGCCTTCGCCAGAACGGTCGCCTCATTCATCGGCACGGCGTATTTCGCGGCCAGCGTGGCGGCTTGCTGCGGGTCGGTCATCGACCCGACGACGGCGAAGGCGAAGCCGTTTGTGGGACGGGTCCGGATTGCGGCGTAGGCGCCGCCGCGCCTTTGGCCATCCAGATAGAGCAGCTCGTCCCCGCCTACGGCTTCGATCTCCTCGGGCGCGCTTGTCGCCAGATGATAAACCGCCCGCGGATAGCGCTGGCCCCAAAGGCTATGCTTGTCCGGCCGAAAGCTGAGCCGCTTACGATCTGCATCGACCTCCATGGCTCCGGCGCTGTCGTACTCGCGCTCTCCGAGCACGAGATGCCCGAAGGCGAGAAAACGCAGGGGCGCGCCCCCGACCGTAACGCGCCATTGCGCGGCCGGCTCGTCAGGAGCGACGACCGCCGAGACCACGATGGTTCGGCCCTGCAGCCGATAGACCCAGCGGCAGTCCGCCAAGCCCATCTCGAAAGCAGACGGCACGGTCAGGAGGCGCCACCCCTCGTCAAGTTCAGCCAGGATGCGCAGTCCGCTGCCGCGGGTTATGTTGTACGGGTCGCGTGAAACCGAGAAGAGCTTGTGAAAGGAGGTGTTGCCGATGGCGAGCTGCGCGCCGAACACGCCGTGCATCCATGCGGTGACGGAGAGCAGCGCCTCGCTCGGCAACATGTCTGCGCCGCTGCGCAGCAAGGCCCCATGTCGGCGCGCCACGAGGCGCTCCTTGTCGCGAAGCACAACATGTCGGTTGTGTGACTTGTACGGCGTGAAGAACGACAGCGTCTGACCGTCGACGTGCTCGATCAAGGCGCATTTCGGGTAGCGGGCTCGAATGGCGACATCGTCGAGCGGTTCGCAGACCGCGCTCTTCGCTTGATGAAGGAGAGTGCGCACGGGCGGCGCCAGCGACACCTTGCGCGGCGCAAAATCTTCGCTCGCGCGTTCAGCGTCGCCGACGACGGCAAGGTCATCGTCGGAGGAGGCCGCCGGGTGGTTCGGCCGGTAGACGGCGAAGAAGGTCCACGCCGCCGCGCCATCTGGCGCGAGGACGGCGGGCTTCGACTGGAGCGCGGCGCACCCCGTTTCGTATTGCAGCCGCTCCGACGGCAGGTCGACCCCGAACGGAATGGCGAAGCCGTCGGCGTCGCGCCCGGCCGGGCCGAGGATCCTGCGATAGTCCGTGGCGAAGCCCGCGACGCCGTCGAGGCAGCCATGAGCCACCCAAGGGTGCGCGCCGCGCTGCGAAAGGTTCTGGCGAGTCATGACGATGGGGCCAAGGCGCCGATCATGCGGAATATGGTGATCGAGGTACTGGCTCGCATAGGCCTCATTGCCCATGAGGAAGCCCCGGTCGCCGAGGCCGAGGTCCTGAATGAGAACGGCGTCGCACGGCAGCTCTCCGCCGGTCCGATTTGTTGCTTCCACACGCCACAGCCACACATTGCGATCCGGATGCAGCCAGAGCGTCACCCGATGCGCAAGGCCGCCACTTTCCCCGCCCCACACGAAGCGATCGCGCGCTGAGCCGATTCTCGCCCGGGCCTCGGGACCGATGAGCGGCAGCGCCGCCGGCGCTGATCCTCCAACCCGCAGATAAAGCCGAGCCATCCCGTCGGCGATCGGCGACGCCAGCACCTGATTGATGAGGATTCGCCCGCCGGCCGCCCCATGCTCGATGGCGAAGACAGCCCCGCTTGGGAGAAAGCTGAACGCGAGGCCGGTTTTGTTCGCAATGCGGGTGAGGCCAAGATCGTCAACTCGCGGCGTTCTCAAAACCTCCGTCGGCGTTTCTCCCATTGGTTCTTCCTCGCGTCGGCTGTTGCTCAAACTGGCATCTTTATCGGCGCATGGGAATACGGAAGCCGTGGCCTTTGGTTTTCCCCGCCAAGAGTTCGTTCCAGCGAAAAAGACCGCCCTAGTTCAGCCGCAGCCCCTGCACTAGCTTTGGCCCCCTCATTTCGACCCGTGGCGGGAAAATGGACACGCAACGCATTCCGTTCAAAGAAGCGGCGGCCCGCTTCTGGCGCTCCGTGCGCGAGTTCGGCAAGTCGAAAGCCGGCCCCAAAGCGAAGCTGTTGTTCGCGGCGCTCGTCGTGCTGCTGACCGCGGCCACTGGCCTCAATGTCCTCAACAGCTACGTCGGGCGAAATTTCATGACCGCGATCGCGAACCGCAACAACGCAGAGTTCATGCGGCAAGCGGTCTTTTACATCGGCGTCTTTGCGGCTTCGACTGTCGTTGCGGTGATCGCGAAGTTCGCCGAGGAGCGCCTCGGCGTTTTGTGGAGGGAAAACCTCACCAAGCGAGCCGTCAGCATCTACCTGGCCGATAGGACATATTGCCTCCTGGAAGCGTCAGGCGGGCTCGCCAATCCGGATCAAAGAATCGCCGAAGACACGAAGGCGTTCACCACGACCACGCTCTCGTTCATCCTCATGTTTTTCAACAGCAGCCTCACCGTCATTGCATTCTCAGACGTGCTCTGGACGATCAGTCCACTCCTGTTCGCGGTCGCAGTCTTGTACGCAGCGGTCGGCTCTTACATCACGCTTGTGCTGGGTCGGCCGCTCATCAAGCTGAATTACGACCAGCTTGACAAGGAAGCGAGCTTCCGGTCCGCGCTCATTCACGTCCGGGAGAACGCCGAGTCGATCCTTGTCGGCGGCTATGAGCGCGTGCAACAGCGCCGACTCTTGCGCCGTCTGGATGACTTGGTCGCCAATTTCCGCAGGATCACCTCCGTCAATCGCAACGTCGGGTTCTTTTCGACGGGATATAACTGGATGATCCAGATCATTCCGGCGCTCATCGTCGCGCCGGCGTTCTTCAAAGGGGAGATCGAGTTCGGAGTCGTCACGCAGTCAGCCATGGTCTTCGCGACCCTGGTCGCCGCATTCTCGCTGATCGTGACGCAATACCAGTCGATGACGAACTTCGCCGCGGTCGTCGAACGGCTCAGTAGGTTGATGACGGCGATCGAAGAAACCAAGTCGCCCGAGACCTCCGGCGTGACGATTGCGGAGGCCGACGGTCCTATTGTCTATGAAGACCTGACGGTGTCGTCGTCGAACCGGAATGCGCCTCTCATCAAAGACCTTTCCCTTTCCATTCCCGCCGGAGCGCGAGTTCTTGTCGCCGGATCCAGCGAGAACGCTGGAATTGCTTTGTTCCGCGCCACCGCCGGCGCCGCTGTCGTCGGCAAAGGTCGTATCGTTCGCCCGTCGAGAGCGGGGCTCCGCTTTCTCCCGCAGCGGCCATACCTGCCGCCGGCGACACTTCGCGAAATCCTTCAGGATCAGATTTCGGAAGGCTCGGCTTCCGATGATCGGATTGTCGAACTCGTTCGCGAGCTTGGCCTGGAACAGATGCTGGCGCAGGCGGGCGGGCTTGACGCCGAGCTCGATTGGAGCGCTCGGCTTTCCTTTCGGGAGCAGCAGCTTCTCGCCTGCGCTCGCGCGCTTCTCGCGGGTCCTCGATTTGTGTATTTCGACCGGATAGAAGCAGTGCTGGGTCCCGACGAATCCGATCGCTTGCAACGCATGCTGATCGAACGGTCAATAGGATGCGTGCATATCGCGACGGGCGTCGGACAGAAGGAGGGTTACGACGCCGTCCTCTCGTTCGAGGAGGACGGCGCGTGGAAATGGTCGCCGAACAAAGCCCCGAACCCTAACGGGCTGCAATGACAGCGACGCCGATTGGGACTCGTCATTGCCCGTTTCGCCTGCCCCGGGATCGGATTTCTTGAGAAGGATTGGCCGTGACGAAACCGGACGTGCTGATGGTCGGCCGCCACCCCGGAGATGCCGGAGTTCAAGCGAGATTACGTCGTCCACAAGCTCTGGCTGGCCGCCGAGCGCTCAGCCTTCCTGCTTCGCTTTAAGTTGGTCCTGATTTATCGCGTGGGTGGTCAACGGCCGCCGATGCCTGTTTGGTTTTGGGCGTCGCGGACGGGATTGACGATGCCGCCGTAGGCTCCCCCAGCGGATGAGCTGAGGGTTTGATTGGCGTTGCAGCCGACGAGCGCAAACGCCGCCACCAAAAAGACGGCTGATACATTGATCCACATTAGGACGGACGCGGACTTTCTCACGAACCGATTCTCTGCGGCCGACGACGGCTTCAGCCGGAACGACGCGAACTGGATCTCGGCCTTCGTCCAGAGTTCCTTTTGTCGCCGCCGGCTCCGGCAAGCTGACCGCATAGCACCCGAGCCAGCGCAACGCGGGCTTCTACGTTTAGCCTTAGGGCCTTTTGTACGCACCTGTAAGATATACGGGCTTGGTCATTGCCGCAATGCCGGCGGCGCTGGAGCTTGACCCCGGCTTGTGGCAAAGCGCGGCGCGTTACACGGGGTCCGCCTCATGCCGCCGCTCCAAAGCCAAGCCGACCTCCTCAATCGCATCGCCGACGCGCTCGAGCGACTCGCGCCCGCTCCTCCGTTCGCGCCAGACTTCGACGCCGCGGAGGCGTTCATCTGGCGGGCGGAGCGCGGCGCGCTCGCGCCGGTGAAGCGCATTAACCGGGTCGATCTAAATCTTCTCAAGGGGATCGACCGGGTTCGCGATCTGCTGGTTGAAAATACCGAGCGCTTTGCCCGCGGGCTGCCGGCCAACAACGCGCTGCTTTGGGGCGCCCGCGGCATGGGAAAATCCTCGCTCGTGAAGGCGGCGCACGCTTCGATCAACCGCGAGAACGGCGTTGAGGGCAAGCTCAAGCTCGTCGAGATCCACCGCGAGGACATCGAGGGCCTGCCGGCGCTGATGACGCTTTTGCGCGACGCCCCCTACCGCTTCATCGTCTTCTGCGACGACCTCTCCTTCGACGCCGGCGACGCCTCCTACAAGTCGCTGAAAGCGGCGCTCGAAGGCGGGGTCGAGGGCCGCCCGGCGAACGTGCTCTTCTACGCGACCTCGAACCGCCGCCACCTTATGCCGCGCGAGATGATGGAGAACGAGCGGTCGAGCGCCATCAATCCGGGCGAGGCGGTCGAGGAGAAAGTGTCGCTCTCCGACCGTTTCGGCCTCTGGCTCGGCTTCCACCATTGCAGCCAGGACGACTATCTCGCGATGGTTGTTGGCTACGCCAAGCACTTCGGGCTCGACACGGCCCCGGAGACGCTCGAGGCCGAGGCGCTCGAGTGGGCGACGACCCGCGGCTCGCGCTCCGGCCGCACGGCCTGGCAGTTCATCCAGGACTTGGCGGGGCGGCTCAAGAAGCCGCTTAGCGCCGGCTTCTGAACCGGAGGTTTCCGGTCACTTGGCCTCGCCTCCCTGAGGCGCTGCCTGATCCGGCTTCGGCATGGCCTGGGAATGGTGAGCATGACCACGATGGTGATGCCGGAACCGGCCGTGCGGATGGCGGGAGGTGTCGGGGGTCTTCGCGGCCTCCATCTTCTCGGAGCCGCCCGCCGCCGGGGCGGCCTCCTGCGCAAGCGCAACCGGAGCCGCGAGCGCAACCATGGCCGCGGCGGCGGCCGCGAGAGTGGTGAGCTTCCTCGACATTGTTCCCCTCCATGCCCGTCGGCCGCCTGACGCCTCGGCCTTCCGTTTGAGCGCCGGCCGCTTCGAAGTTCCGGGACCGCGGACAATCCGAAATCGACGGCCGGCTGTCAACGCGCTGCCGGAGGCGCTTGGAGGCGCTGTCACACCTCGGTCCCGGTCCTGGTGTTCGGCCGTATTTCGGCATTACGCTGACGGTTGACTGAAATCACCAATTCAAGCCGCGATCCAACTCCTGGGCCGTGAGACGAAGCCATTTATACAGTAATACGATGTTGTTTGTTCCTCCGCCGACCGGCGGCCGCGGGCGGCGAATCGGGTCGGACCAAAATGGGGTAACCGGGGCAGATTTCCGGGCGGAAAGGGAGCGTTAACGACGGCTTGATTCAAGCCGGTATGTCGTCTCTCCCGATTGATTCGTTTGAACGCATGC